>Ga0209544_1003120_pt1 | contig 13383 bp, 9 predicted proteins | sample MesohylPK_FD_187297 | JGI IMG/M metagenome (GOLD analysis project Ga0209544, IMG submission 187297) | Host-associated microbial community of the marine sponge Aplysina aerophoba from Gulf of Piran - sponge mesohyl, lysed by proteinase K... | ecosystem: Host-associated > Porifera > Sponge >...
CTGGGCAAGCTGGGCGCCCGGGTGGCGCGCGTGGGGCTGGCGTTCGACATGGATGTCATCGCCTGGAGCCGTAACCTGACCGAGGAGCGGTGCCGGGAGGTCGGGGTTTCCCGAGTCAACAAGGAGGAGCTGCTGTCGCGGTCCGACGTTCTCACCATCCACCTGGTGCTGAGCGACCGCACCCGAGCACTCTTCGGCGCCGCCGAGCTCGCGATGATGAAGCCCTCGGCGGTGCTCATCAATACGTCCAGGGGGCCCATCGTCGAAGAGGCGGCCCTGGTGGATGCGCTGGAGCGCCGGACCATTGCCGGGGCCGGCCTCGACGTGTTCGACACCGAACCGTTGCCGCCGGACCATCCGTTCCGGCGCTGTGACAACACCGTGATCACCCCGCACCTCGGCTACGTGGAGGAGGCCAATTACAACGCCTACTTCGACGGCTATTTCGCGGCGATCAAAGGATATCTCGACGGCTCTCCGGTCAACGTTGTGAAGGGGTAAGCCGTGAATGACAGGACACAGAACGAGAACATGACACAAACACAAACCGACACCATGACACAGACCGAAAACCTCGCGCTCTATTGCGACTTCGAGAACATCGCCATCGGCGTCCGCGATGCCCGTTACGCCGACTTCGATATGCGGAAGGTGCTGGACCGGCTGCTGGTCAAGGGCAAGATCGTAGTGAAGAAGGCGTACTGCGACTGGGAGCGCTACCGCGAGTACAAGCCCGCCATGCACGAGGCCTCCTTCGAGATGATCGAGATCCCCCACGTGCGCCAGTCGGGCAAGAACTCCGCGGACATCCGCATGGTCGTGGACGCGCTCGACCTCTGTTACACCAAGTCCCACGTGGACACCTTCGTGATCATCAGCGGCGATTCCGATTTCTCCGCGCTGGTGAGCAAGCTGCGCGAGAACAACAAGGTGGTCATCGGCGTGGGTGTGAAGAACTCCACCTCCGACCTGCTGATCGCCAACTGCGACGAGTTCATCTACTACGACGACCTGGCGCGCGAGTCCAAGCGCCGGGGCGGCGCCAAGCGCGCGCGGGCCGCGGCCCGGCCGCGCAAGACGGCCGCGGCGCCGGCGGAGGACAAGGCGCCGGCGGAGGACAAGGCGCCGGCGGAAGAAAAGAGGGAGGCGCAGGACGCGGACAAGAAGGAGGCGCAGGAGGCCCTGGACCTGGTGGTGGAGACGGTGACGCACCTCTTCGATGAACGCGGCGAAAAGGACACGATCTGGGGGTCCATGGTCAAGCAGGCGCTGAAGCGGCGCAAGCCAGGCTTCAACGAGCGCTATCACGGCTTCCGCTCTTTTGGAAAACTGCTGGAGGAAGCCCAGTCCCTGCGGCTGCTGGACCTCGAGGCGGACGAGAAATCCGGCGACTACATAGTCAAGGGGGTCACCCAGGAAGACTGACGGATGCGCCGCCGGGCCTCTTGCTCACCGAGAACCATTCGTGCGCATCCCCTTCTTTTCGCCAGCGCGAGCCCGTGAAGTCCGGGTCCTGAGCGTCCTGTCCGCGGGCACCTTCCTGTTCTTCAACAGCTACGGCAGCATCAACGTCGCCATTCCCAGCATCCAGGCCGAGTTCGGCAGCAGCCTCTCGGCGGTTCAGTGGATCGCCACCATGGGGCTCGTGCTGTCGTCCAGCCTGGCCCTGTGCCTGGGGCGGGCCGGGGACATCCTGGGCCGCAACCGGCTCTACAAGCTGGGAGTCACGCTCTACGGCGCGGGTGCGGCGCTGGCCGCCGCTTCACAGACTTTCCCGCAACTGGTCGCTTGCCGGGTGGTCATGACCGTGGGCCTCGCCATGGCCATGCCCATGTCGCAGGCTATCACCGCCGCGGTGGCGCAGCCGGAACGGATCGGTTGGAGCCTGGGCATCCTGCTGTCGGCCGCGGGTGTCGGGCGGGTCACCGGTCCCGCCCTCGGCGGCTTCTTCATCCACCTGGCGGGCTGGCGCGCGGTGTTCCTCGCCAACGCCGTGATCGGCCTGGCCGTAAGCCTCCCCGCGTGGCTCATGCTGCGGGGCCGGGAGCGCCGCAGCGGCGAGTCGTTCGACTACCCGGGGGCGGTGGCCCTGATCCTGGGCTATCCATCGATCCTGGTGGGCTTGAGCCTGGGGGCCAACAGCGGCTGGCGCTCGCCGTTCGTCTTTGGGTGGTTCCTGCTCGGCGCGGCCGGCGTGGCCGCCTTCGTGCTACGCCAGGCCCGGGCGCCGAGGCCTTTGGTGCCAAAGCCGCTCATGACCAACAGGCCTCTGGCCATTCCGTTCCTGACCATGATGCTGTTCTCGGCGGCCTATTTCCCGATCCTCATGTTGTCGCCGCTGTACATGGGCAACGTGCTCGACCTGCCGCCGCTTCATCTCGGGCTCATCCTCACCACGCTGCCGGTGGTGGCGGCGGTGTGCTCGCCCATCAGTGGCCGTCTGGCCGACCTTCTGGATCCCCGGAGCGTGATGGCGGCGGGCCACCTCTTGGGCGCGGCCGGGATTCTCTTCTACGCCGGCTTGCAAGACGACTCGAGTCCGGCAATGGTGTTGTTGGCGCTCGCGCTGGTGGGAATCGGGGTGGGCGTGACGTTGCCGGCCACCCAAAGGATCGTGTTCGCGCTGGCTCCACAGGAGCACTACGGCCTCGCCGGCGGAATGCTCTCGGCGTGCGGGCCGGGTGCCGGGGCCCTGGGGATCGGTGTCGCCGTGTCCCTCATGGAAGGTATGGCCGGGGCGGGTCCGGCCGGATTCGTGGCGGCGCAAAGGGTCGCCATGCTGTCGTTGTTGCCGCTTCCTGTCCTGGCGGTGGTCCTGGCCGTCACCGGGCGGCTGCGTGTCCGGGGGAAGGCGGCGGGCGCCGGCGTCGCCGGTGGGGAATGATGCGCTTGCGGATCGGAATGTCGTCCAACCTGCTCTATTCGCTGTCCGCCGTCTGCATGGCGGCGGGCGCCATCGGCGCCTCCATGCTGGCGCCGTTCTATATGAATGCCAGGGGATTCCCCGTGTCCGTGGTGGGCATGCCTCTCGTGGTCAACGGCGTCGGCGCCCTCTGTTCCGACGTGGTGTCCGGCACGCTGGCGTCGTATTTCCGCTCGAGTTTTCTGTTGCTGGCGTCGACGCTCATCGCCGTTGTGACGAGCATCCTGGGATTCGCCTTCCAGGAGAGCCTGGCGGTATTTCTCGTGGCCTTCACCATCCTCGGTCTCACCGAGGCCATGTTCAGTCTCGCCATCCGGCGCATCGTGTTCGTGCAGTCCGCGCCGGGCGGGCAGGGCAGGGCCCAGGGGCAGGTGGCCGCGGCCCTGGGCCTGGGCTTTGCCCTGGGCCCGACCCTGGGCGGGTTCGTGGGCGAGTGGTGGGGCCTCGACAAGCTCTTCCTGCTGGTGGCGGTTCCCCAGACCGCCGGGCTGGTCTTCATCCTGCTGGCCCAGGGGCATCGGACCGAGAAGCCGGTGGAGCGCGGCTCGCTGCCCCTGTGGCGGGTGGGCAAGGGGCTGCTGGCCCAGCCCGGCTTCCTCGGCGCCGTGCTGGCCATCTTCCAGTCGTTCCTCTGTCTCATCGGAGTCACCCGCATCGCTTTCCCGTTCCTGGCGGTGCGCCGGGGCCTGACCCTCGACGTCATCGGCACCATGGTCAGCATCTCCCGCCTGGCCGACACCGCCGGACGGTTGGGGGGAGGTTGGCTCTCCGACCGCATCGGCACCCGCACGGTGATCCTCCTGGGCGTCTTCGTGACCGTGCCCGCCTTTGTCCTGCAGGTCTTCGGCCAGAGCTACATCGCGCTGCTCCTGCCCCTGTGCCTCATGACCGCCGGCTTCGGCTTGTCCAACGTCGGTTCGACCACCCTTGCCCTGCAACTCGCCGACGACTCCAGCAAGGGCGTCGCCTTGGGCCTCATCCGCGGCGGCACCTCCATCGGCCGCATGTTCGGTCCTCTCCTAACCGGCTTCCTGGTGGCCGACCTGGGCTTCCATTGGGGTTTCGTGGCGCTGGGGCTGATCTCGTTCGTGATCGGCGGGGGAGTGGCGGGGCTGTTCCGGGGGCAGCGGGAAGCGGTGTGACAGCGTAGAGACGCGTTCTACGCGTCGGGACATTTTCGGGCGGCCGCGAATATCTGCTCCACGGAAGCTTCGGTGACCTCCCCGCGCTTGGCTTCGGCTATCCGAGGCTCGAGAAACGCTTCCAGACGCGGCAGGGTTTTTTCTTCGGACTGATACTCATTCTGCGGCAATGTCCGCTGAAGGATATAGTCTTTCAGCGTCTAGCCATGCAGCTTGGCTAACGCCCTGAGTTGCTCGTGTTGCTCCGGCGCCAAGTTTATGGAAAGGCGGCTCACGACGGTGCTCCTCCCGCAGGACTGCCTTAAGTTAGCACATATGACACAAGGGACTATGACGAGCCTTTGTGTTATGAAGACACAGCTATCCGGGAGGCTCGGACAACAGTTGCTGGGCCAGGACGGAAGGGCTGTATCCGGTGATCCGGAAAGGAAGCATGTAGCGCGAGCCATGACGACCCCCACGATATTCGACATCTGCCAGCCACGCGAGGATGTCCTAAAGGGAGCGATTGCCGAGGCCGACTTCGCGGCGGACTTGGCTCAGGTCATCGTGGGCACAGGCAGTGCGGAGTACATCGACCCTGTGCGGTTCTTCGCGCATACCTGGCCTACGCGGGGCCTCAAGAACCTGTTAGCCAACGTTTGCCGACGTTTGAGCGGTTCGGGCGGTGAGGTCGCGGCAATCTTCCGCCTCGACACTGCATACGGGGGCGGCAAAACTCATGGCCTCATTGCCCTTGCGCACGCGGCCCGGGACATGGCGAACGTGCCGAATACTGTGGAGTTCATTGAACCTGCTCTGCTCCCACAGGGCCCAGTCCGAATTGCGGCCTTCGACGGCGAAAACGCGGACCCCGCCAACGGGCGGGCGATGGGCGACGGCGTGCTGGCCTGCACACCCTGGGGCGAGATCGCCTACGCTCTTGCCGGACCGGACGGATACGAAAGGGTTCGTAAGAGCGACGAGCATCGGGTCGCGCCGGGTGCCGAGACCCTGCGGGAACTGTTCGGAGGTGAACCCGCCCTGATCCTGCTCGACGAGCTTTCGGTGTACCTGCGCAAAGTGCGACAATTCGATGATACCCACGACCAGTTGACAGCCTTCCTGACGTCCCTGTTCAAGGCCGTGGAGGGTGCGCCCAATGCGGCCCTGGTCTACACCCTCGCCATCGGCAAGGACGGCCGCGCTACCGATGCCTACACCGCGGAGAACCTATTCATTGCTGACCGCATGGCCGAGGCTGAGAGCGTCTCCGCACGCAAGGCGACCCTGCTCAACCCCACGGAAGAAGACGAGACCGCGCAGGTGTTGCGTCGACGCCTGTTCGAGGCCATCGATGAAACCCGAGCGGCTCCGATCATCGCCGCCTACCGCGAGCTCTGGGCCGGCGGCGGTGAAGCCCTGTCGAGCGAGGCGGCCCGCCCCGAGACGACCGAGGCGTTTCTGGCGAGCTACCCGCTGCACCCGGAGGTGCTGGGAACCCTGACGGCCAAGACCGCGACCCTCGGCAACTTTCAGCGAGTGCGCGGAATGCTGCGGCTCCTGGCTCGCACCATCTCCCATCTTTGGCAACAACAGCCTGCGGACGCCACCGCGATCCATCTCCATCATATCGATCCCGGCTACGAGCCTATTCGACAGGAAATCGTGACGCGTCTCGGCCAAGCGGCATATCTCCCGGCCATCGCCAATGACGTGGCCGGAACGGATAAGAGGGCACTTGCCGAAGAGATTGACGCCGAGCATCATCGCGGCCTGCCACCCTACGCCACGTACGTCGCGCGCACGATTTTCATGCACAGCTTGGCCTTCAACGACCCACTGAAGGGCCTGTCTCCCCATCAACTGCGCTACTCGGTGCTGGCCCCAGCCACGGACATGAGCTTCATCGAAGAGGCGCGGCGGAAATTCGTCGCCGAATCGGCCTATCTCGATGACCGGCCCGGCGCGCCCATCCGCTTCCTCGCCGAAGCCAACCTCAGCCAGATCATCCGCCGCGAGGAGCAACACGTCGATGCCGGCGAGACCCGCGCGTACCTGGATGACTGCATCCGCGGCGTCTTCGGCGGTGGCGCTGGCGGGACGTTCGAGGCGATTCCTTTCCCCGGCGGCCCCTTCGACGTGCCGGACGAGGTCGGCGATGGCCGACCAAGGCTGATTGTGCTCGCCTACGACGGCGTCGCCATCGGCAGCGCCGTCGAGAGTGTTCCCGAGTTGATCGCGCGCATCCATTCGCGGAAGGGCTCGGAAGGCTCGGCGCTGCGGGCGCTACGCAACAATCTGGTGTTCCTGGCCGCGGACGATGCCCGCAAGGAGGAAATGCGGCGCAAGGCGCAACGGCGGCTGGCGTTGCAGGATCTCAAGAAGCCCGAGCGCTTGGTGGATCTGGCGGAGCACCAGCAGGACAAGATCCGAGAGCTCGAAGCCCGCTCGGAGCAGGAGCTGGCGATAGCCGTCCAGCAGTGCTACCGCCACGTATTCTACCCGTCGCGAAACCGCATTGACGGGAGCGACGTCGATCTGGAGCACACGGCCATCGACGTGCAGTCGACATCGGACCGGCCCGGCTCCGGACAACGACAAGTAGTGCGGGCGCTTCGCGACCTGTCGAAGCTCCGTCTATCCGAGGACGAGCCGGACTCACCCGCCTACGTGCGCGACCGCACGCCGCTTCGCAAGGGCCAGATCACCACCCTCGCATTGCGCGAGGAATTCCGCCGCGACCCCGCGTTGCCCATCCTCAGCGGCGACGACATCTTCATTCGTGGGATACTGCGCGGTATCGAGCGGGCGGAATACGTCTACCAGCGCGGCGACCTGTTGTGCGGGCCCGGTGATCCATTGCCCACCATCGTCATCGACGAACAGTCGGCAGTTTTCACCATGGCCTACGCCAGGAACAAGGGGATCTGGCCGCGAAAGCAACCGGGGGCGCCCGGCGGAGCGACAACGTACGTCAACACCCCGGGTGACGGCGACGGTGAAATCGCGGAGCCAACACCCGGCGACAAGCCGCCTCCGGGCACGGAGCCACGGCCAAACTCATTGTCGGCCGAAGGCCTGCTCACCGAAGCCCTGGCCAGGCTTTGGGAACAGGCCCGCGCCCGCAACATCGAGAAGATCGCCGTGCTCACCATCCGCCTGTTTGAAGCCGGTGACGCCTTCCGTCTGTTAGGTGCCGTGGGCGCGGTTTCCGGGGCGGACAAGCTCGTTACCTTGTCCGGCGGCTACGAGACCCGGGACCGGGGCTCATTCGAACTGGAGTTTCGGGGACCGGTGTCCGATGCCCAGCCGGTTAGGGAGTTCCTCGAGCCGCAGCTTCGTGACGCCGCCTCTCAGACTCTGGACATTGGCTTCGAGTTGACCTTCCCCGAAGGACTGCCCATGCAGGGCGACGCCGCGGAAAAGATGACCGACCGATTGTCGCGATTCGCCAGTGGCGCTGCGTTCGTCATGGCCACAGCCAGGGAGGCCGGGGGCTGATGGCGCGTCTTACACGGGTCGCCCAGATCAGCACACCGGAATCGGCGCCGCGCTACGAGTTGCGCGTCCGGCGCCACGGTCCGGCTAACACGGAGTACGAAATCTGGCAGATGCCAGCCCCCGCCACCCCGCACCTGAGCGCGGCGACCCGTGTCGCGGGCCTGAAGGGCCGCAATCTCCAACTCGTCGAGCACCGGGTTCTGAAGCGGCTGACACAGGCGGGCGTGAAGCCCGTCCTCGGGGACCAACGGAAACGCGGCTATGCCGTTTCCGAAGATCTGGCACTGATGCTTGGCCTTCTGTTCCGCACCCTCGCCCCCATGCGAAGCCGCGATAACATGCGCGCCGTAGCCGAGGGCATCGAGGCCATGGGACGTGAGGAGGCCGCTTACTGGCTCGGCATGGCGATGCACCGCAAGCACCCGCGCCGGGTGCTGACGGCACTGCGGTTCCTGCTGACGGAGCCGAAGCGGTAAGAATCTCACGCCGCAACGATCGACGTTACTCTTAGCTCCTTTCTGTGCTGCTCGGCGTGCCACAAGTCATAACTGGACTGCATGTTCATCCATAGCTCGGAGCTGGTGCCTAGGGCTATGGAGAGCCTCACTGCCATCTCGGGACTGATCCCGGTGTGCTCATTGACGATCTCGGAGAGTGCCTTACGGGAAATGCCGAGGTACTTGGCGGTCTGGGTAATGGAGATACCCAAAGGTGAAATCCACTGTCTCAACAGTACCCCGCCGGGATGAGGCGGGTTGTGCATTCTCATGATTGTCTCCTAGACTGGCGTAGCCGGAACCAAAAGGCCTATTGTCAAGCGACTCTTCGTGGTTTCATCCAAAATCTTACTAATGGTGATCCAGGTAATCCACTGCTTCGGCGTGCCCGCCAACGAAACGGATGTCCACACTCCAGTTCTTGGCGACGTAAATAGACCAGATATTGGCACCGTGAGGCTCCAATCGATGCAAACGGAAGCTGGGTGCTCCCATGTCCCTAGGGGACGTGGCTGCGTCCAAAGTGGCCAAGATATCCCTGAGCTGATTGACGTGCTTGGGCTGAATACCTCTCTTGCTTCCGGTCTCGAAAAACCTCTGTAACCCGTTGTGCTTGAAGCCTTTAATCACGTGACTGAGTATCACATATCACGTAACGGGTTACAAGATTCGAGAAACCCTGCTGACCTAAAGGAGAGAATATCCCTGCAGGATCACCTTAACTGGCAACAATATTGCTGGGAGGAGAGTTGACATTCCACCTCGAATTTGCCAACAGTATCGTTGGAAAATGGATTCGTCGGATAGAGGTGCTCCATGAATGATCTTATCGACCGGTTCTCGACAGAAGGATTCCTCGGCGTAGCGGGCTTGTGGATTCTGCGAAAGTTGGGGGTTCGAAAACAACCACCTCCAGCCTGTCCACAGGTTGTCGTGTCAGGAGATAACAACCGGGTCACCGTCGTTCTGTGTGAATCCGGTCGTCCTGAGAATTCGGTGTCGAGTCCGACCAGACAACGGGGCAATGGCCGTGATCGTCACTAGGAAGTACAACCCAGGGTTCCTTACAGACGACGAGTTGGTGGGCTCGTTCTGCGTTCGGACGCACGAGTTCGAGTCCTTGATGGAGATCCTGCGCGAATGCACCGGGAGCGCCAACGCCCACCAGATTGTTATCGGCTCGCGTGGCAGTGGAAAGACGACCCTGCTCCTTCGTATTGCGGCCGAGGTGCGCCGGGTTCCGGCACTGTCGCGCCGGTTCTTTCCAATAGTCTTCGCGGAAGAGAGCTACGAGGTGGCAAGCCCAGGGGAGTTCTGGCTCGAATGCCTTTCCCGTTTGGCCGCGCAATCGCGTCACGGCGACGACCACGTCGACCTGTCTGGTACCCTGGAGGAGTTGCGGACCACCAGGGACGACAAGGTACTTGCGGATCGTTGCCTTGCTGTCCTGCTGGATTTCGCTGACCGACAGAAGAAACGTCTCGTTCTGGTCGTCGAGAACCTGAACATGATGTTCCGAGACATGGCGGACCCGGACGCGGGGTGGCGGCTGCGGCACACTCTTCAGACCGAGCCTCGGATCGTCATGCTTGCGAGCGCCACCAGCCGTTTCGACGAGATAGACAACCCGGAGCATGCCCTGTACGACCAGTTGCGGGTGCTGCTGCTGCGCCCCCTCGACACGACGGAATGCGCTGGTCTTTGGGAGACGGTGTCCGGTCGATCTCCAGTGCCCAAGACGATTCGATCGTTGGAAATCCTCACCGGCGGAAGTCCGCGACTGCTGACGATCGTGGCCCGGTTCGGTGCCGGGCTGTCCTTTCGCGAACTCATGTCCGAACTGCTGGATCTGGTTGATGACCATACAGAGTATTTCAAACGCCATATCGAATCGCTTCCGCCGCAGGAACGGCGGGTCTATCTCGCGCTTGCCGACCTATGGAAACCGGCGACCACGAGGGAGATAGCAGATCGATCCCGGCTGGAGACGAGCAAGTGCAGCGCTCAACTCTCACGCCTTATTGAACGGGGCGTCGTTCAGGTCGAGGGTGGTACGGCCCGGCGCAAGCAGTACTACCTCACCGAGCGGCTCTACAACATCTACTACTTGCTGCGGCGCTCCCGCGGGCCGGACAGTCTGATCGAAGCCATTATCCAGTTCATGGAATCATTCTACTCGTCGGCGGAACTGAAGGACATCGTTGCTCGACTCATGCGCGAGGCGGGAAGTTTCAACGCGGAGATGCTCTCGCTCTACAGGATCGCGATCTCACGGTTTTTGGAGTCGCCGTTGCTGGACAAGCACCGCGGTGAGTTGTTGACAATCGTGCCGGATGACACCGTAGAGCGGGATGCGAGGACGCTTTTCGCTAGGGCAGCTACCTTGAACAATCAGAATCATGCAGAGGACGCACTGGCTCTGTGGGACGAGTTGCTGCTTCGATTCGGACAGAGCAAGAATCCAGCCCTTCTTGAGTCGATTGTGACGGCCCTCTTCAACAAAGGTGTCACCCTCGGCAGAATGAACCGGCTCCAGGAAGCGCTAGGCGTCTACGAAGAGATGGTGCATCGCTTCGGACAAAGCGAGGACCCGGCCATTCTTGAGTCGGTCGCTATGGCCCTCTTCAACAAAGGTGTCACCCTCGGCAGAATGAACCGGCTCCAGGAAGCGCTAGGCGTCTACGAAGAGATGGTGCGTCGCTTCGGACAAAGCGAGGACCCGACCGTTCTTGAGTCGGTCGGAAAGGCCCTCTTTAACAAAGGGATGATACTTGGCGAAATGAATCGGGTCCAAGATGCGCTAGGTGCTCTGGACGAGGTGGTGAATCGCTTTGGGCAGAGCCAGGGCGCTACCCTTCTTGGGCCGGTAGCGAGCGCTATCGTCTACAAAGGAGATGCCCTCGACCGATTGAATCGGCCGCAGGAGGCACTGGCGGCTTGGGGTGATGTGTTATTTCGATTCGGACAGACCGAGAACCCAGCCCTTCTTGAGCAGGTAGCGATTGCCGCCGTCAACAAAGGGGCTCTATCCGCTCGATTGAGTCGGCCGCATGACGCGCTGGCTGCCTTTGACGAGATGTTGGACCTCTTCCGCGAGAACGAGAACCCAAAGATTCTTGGTTGGGTGGCAAAGGCTCTCTTTAACAAGGGTTGTGCACTCCGTGAATTGCATAGGCCCAAAGATGCCCTGGCCACGTGGGATGATGTGTCAATTCGCTTCAGGGAAAGCCAAGACCCGGTTGTCCTAGAGGTAGTGGCGAAAGCTCTCTTCAACAAGGGAGACATGCTCGTTGATATGAACCTGCACGAGGACGCACTGACCGTCTGGGATGAGGCAGTGCGTCGCTTCGGGGGGAGTCAGAACCCGGATGTCCTCGGATGGGTTGCGCAGGCCCTTGTTGTCAAGGGTGTAGTACTCGACGCACTGGACCAGCCCCTGGACGCACTGACTGCCTTCGACGAGGCGATACAGCGACTCGGGCAAAGCGCATCCGCTGTACCCGGTGAGTGGATGGAGGAAGCGCTCCTTCGAAAAGCCGGCGTGGAGTTAGAGGGCCTGCGGTACGAGGCGGCGATCGAATCGGTCGGTCGGGCTCTCGTGGGACTCCGACCGGAATCTCTAGCGAGGCGGGTCCGGGGTTATCTCATCCGGGCGAAGGCGACTCTTGCGGGTGGCAACCGATCTGCCTGCGAATGCGATATCGAAGTCGTCCTTACGCTCTTACAAGAGATTGGATCTCTCCCGCATGAGGCTTTGGATACATTGATGTACTTCAGCATCGAGCTTGGTCCGGCGCGTGTGCGCGAACTCATTCAGACGTCGCCCTCGGCGAACCTTTTGTTGCCGCTGACCACGGCGCTGGAAAGGGAACTGGGCCTTGAGCCCCGGGTGGCGCGGGAGGTTGAGGAAGTTGCCCAGGACATCCGGCGGGATCTGGCGAAGTTGAGAGAGGCCCGAACCATGGCACCAAATAGGGAGAGGTTGGCGAGTTCCGCGTCGGCACAGGAGGACGGGAAGGATGGCTGACGCGCGCCTGATCGAGCGGTGGTTACCGATAGCGGAGATCGGTATCGAGAGCCTTCGCGAACGGACGCCGATGACGCCGTTTCCCGCGCCGAATCGGCTCCACGTCTGGTGGGCGCGGCGTCCCCTCGTAGCGTCGCGGGCGGCGTTGCTGGCGTCGATGCTACCGGCGGATGCGGATCGCGGACGCTTCTTGCAAGTGCTAGGGATTCACGGGGATCCCGTGACGACTAAGCGCCGACTAGACGCTGCAAAACGCACTGGGGAACGTCTGGGACTGGACCCTTACGGCTATCGGCGTGCCTTCACGTATACTCCCAGTGGTGAGGACAAGGCTTGGTTGGACGGCACTACCGGACGCCTCTCATCCTCGGTTTCCATACTCGATCCGACCGCGGGTGGAGGCAGTCTTCCCATGGAAGCAGGGCGGTTGGGGTTCAGTTCCATGGCGAACGACCTGAACCCTGTCGCAACGCTGATTCTTTGTGCCACGGTTGACTGGCCACTTCGGTACGGTTCTGTAGCACTGAAATCGTTCCTTGCGTTGAGCCGTGAGTTCACCGAACGCGCGAAGCCGAAGTACGAGGGTGTGTTTCCACCGGAACGCACCGGCGTTCAGATTGTCGGCTACCTCTGGGCACGAACCGTTATCTGCCCGTACTGTGAAGGACTGGTACCGCTGTCGCCCAACTGGCGGCTGGCACCCGGCGGGACAGGCGTCTGCTTGAAGCCCGACCTCGGTGCCGGGCCAGGGTCGCCGGGCCGTGTGTGCTCGTTCGAGATCGTCGAGAATTCCGCAGACCAGTCGCCTGGCACGGTGTCACACGGCGCGGGTGACTGTCCCTACCCGGACTGTCAGCGAATCATCGACGGTGACACCATCAAGACTGAGGCACAGGCTGGGAGGATGGGTGAGCAGCTTTTTACTGTCGTCTTTAAGGAACGGGTCGAGTACGAGACGAAGACCGGCCGGATTCGGGAGAAGCTGGTGCGTGGTTATCGGGCGCCGCGTCCGGAAGACGACAACGGCGCGGAAACCCTAGCGCGACTTGAGGACAAGCTCTCGGAGTGGGAAGCTCTTGACATCGTCCCTAGCGAGCGGTTTCCAGGGGTCAGCAACGACGACCGACCGATACAGTACGGAATGCCGCTCTGGCGTGACCTGTTCTCGCCTCGCCAACTCCTCTGCCACGGCACGAGCGTGGAGATCTTCCGGGAAATGCTTGACGCGGATCGGGCGGCAGGCCGGCTAGACGAGGTCCAGAAGGCAGGCTACGGGTATCTTGCGCTGGCCCTGGATAAGCTGCGCGATTA
>Ga0209544_1003126_pt1 | contig 13333 bp, 7 predicted proteins | sample MesohylPK_FD_187297 | JGI IMG/M metagenome (GOLD analysis project Ga0209544, IMG submission 187297) | Host-associated microbial community of the marine sponge Aplysina aerophoba from Gulf of Piran - sponge mesohyl, lysed by proteinase K... | ecosystem: Host-associated > Porifera > Sponge >...
CGTGCGCGCAGGCGCTATGATGCTTGAGCACATCGGTTTCGAAGCGCTTGGCGGCAAGCTGCATAAGGCACTCGACATCTGCGGACAGTACGAACGCAAGATGGTCATGACAGGCCGCGACACCGGAGTAACCAGCGCGGAGTTTGGCCAGTACATCATGGAGACTGTCGAAGACCCCAATGTTGAAGCTCGCTGGGACGAGTACGTCGCTGCTGAAGGCTAAATCAATTTACTATGAAGAAGCCAGCCCCCTTGAGCACAGGTCTATTGCGCTGCAAGGGGGCATTGTTTGAGACATGCAACTCATTTCGGGAGAATATATCCAATGAGAAGTAAAGTAACGGTTGTGGGTGCGGGCAATGTCGGCGCGACCGCCGCACAGCGCATATTCGATAGAGGCTATGCCGATGTAGTATTGGTGGACATCGTTGAGGGGCTGCCGCAAGGCAAGGCGCTCGACATCCAGGAGTCAGGCCCGGTGCTCGGCTCAGACGCTACCATTGTGGGCACCAACGGCTACGAGGAAACCGCCGGCTCGGACATCGTAGTGATCACTTCAGGAATCGCGCGCAGACCCGGTATGAGCCGCGACGACCTCCTCCTGACGAATATGCGGATCGTCAGCAGTGTCGTATCAGAGGTCGCAGAGCATTCGCCGGACTGCGTTATCTTGCCGGTAACAAATCCGCTTGACGCTATGGCCCAGCGCGCGTACCAAGTCAGCGGATTCCCGAAGAGCCGCGTCGTCGGTATGGCGGGCATCCTCGACACCGGGCGATTCCGTACATTCCTTGCCGAAGAACTGAGCGTGTCTGTGAATTCAATAGAGGCTTATGTGCTCGGCGGTCACGGCGATACAATGGTGCCCGTAGTCGGCAGCACCACCGTCGGAGGAATCCCTGTTGCCAACCTCATTGCGGCCGACCGCCTTGAGGAAATAGTGCAGCGCACACGCGATGGCGGAGCCGAGATCGTCAACTACCTGAAGACAGGAAGTGCCTACTACGCGCCGTCCGCATCAATTGTTCAGATGGTCGAGGCAATCCTATTCGATAAGAACGAAATTCTGCCCTGCACCGCCCTCCTACAAGGGGAATACGGCATTAATGATCTGTTTGTCGGCGTTCCCGTGAAGCTTGGCAACGGGGGAGTCGTAGAGGTTGTTGAGTTCGACCTGAACGACGATGAGATGGCTGCCCTGAAGCACTCTGCGGACGCCGTGCAGGAACTCGTCGAAGTGATGGCTTCCAACGAAAGTTAGACTGAGTCTTCTCCGCGAATTGGACAGACAGATGCCGGAGATACGATAGCCACGCCGAATCCGCTCTGCACATTGAAAAGAGTGCGGCATGAAGTATCCATGGGCGAACACGCTCCTGCTCGTTCTGATAGCCGTCGAACTGGTCAGCGGCTTCTTCGGGCTTGTGTCCGGCTCACCCGACGAGGCAATATTCATACTCGCGCACAGGATCAGTGGTTGGGGCATCATCGCCGTTCTTGTCTGGAAACTGGCCAATGTTGTGCGCTCTCTGCGCTGGCCGCGAAGCGCGACTCCGCGAACCGCATCTATCGTACTGGCGATTGCATTGACCGCAACTCTGGCGCTCGGTTTCGTCTGGTCATTCGTTGGTCCCATATCTTTCTGGCTGTTCAGCGGGGTGAGCTGGCACATTTACATCGGTGGCGCGCTAGTCCCGATTCTTGTCTGGCACGCCCTATATCACACCCGCGGTTTCCCGCTGCGCTTCTGGGTGGACAGACGCACATTCCTGCGATTCGCCGGGCTGACGATAGTGGGTATTGCACTGTGGCGTGCAGGCGAAGTCGCAGCGAGCATCGGCGGACTCAGCGGAGCGTCGAGGCGATTCACAGGATCATACGAGGCAACGAGCTACTCTGGTAACGCATTTCCGCTAACATCATGGCTAAATGACAACCCCAGACCAATCAATGAGAAAGAGTGGCAACTGAATATTGGAGGTGCCGTAGCAAACCCCGTAAGCCTGAAATATGCGGACTTGTCCCCCAACAAGGAACTCACCGCAACCATAGACTGCACCGGTGGTTGGCATTCTACGCAAATTTGGAGTGGCACGCCTCTATCCGACCTCCTGGAGACGGTCAACCCCATAGGTGACGCCGCCAGCGTTACCGTACGTTCGGTGACAGGTTACTATCGAAAGTTCTCTATGAGGGAGGCCAATAGTTACATTATCGCTACACATGTAGGCGGTGAAACGCTATCACATGGACACGGATTCCCAGCTCGCCTCGTAGCTCACGACAAGCGTGGCTTCGAGTGGGTGAAGTGGATAACCGAGATAGAAGTTAACCGCACGGGCAAGTGGCTGCAACCGCCCCTGCCCTTGCAGTAGATCAATTGAGAAAAGTCTAGTAACTCGAGGATTGACCACAATCATGGCAAATGAAGAGCAAATACAGCTAGTGATGAACGCCCTTGCCAATCCACAGAATTGCCCAGAATGCGGTGTCAGAGTGCGCTTTGGCGACCTGGAATGCCCCCGCTGTGGCGAGGACATTTACGACGAACTCAAGGCGTGGGCAGAGGAGCTAATCGACGAGGTGTGCGGAACCTAAGGCGACACACCTATTGTGGAAAGCATCCTTTGCGTGGAGACGATGTGCTTGTTCAGGCGCATCGCTGCTGGATCTATGCCCAGCGCGAGACCGATCATCTGCGGCAGGTGCATGATTGGCAGATCAATCGGCTGCTGAGCCTGCTTTGCTGCTTCCGGCTGATAACCGTCGAGATTAAGGTGGCAGAGCGGGCAAGGCGTCACCATAGCATCCGCCCCCCTGTCTTTCGCGTCCAAAGTATGATTTGACACCATCTTCAGCGAATTCGTCTGGTTAATAGTCAGAATCGGGAAGCCGCAGCAGAGATTCTTGCCGGGAAAGTCAACAACTGTTGCACCCAGAGCCTCGATCACCTGCTCGAGCGCATCCGACCGTTCCGGGTTCTCCGCGAATCCCAGCGCCGAACTTGGGCGCACCAGGTAGCAGCCATAGAAGGGCGCCGCCTTGAATCCCGTCAGCGGCCGCACTACCATCGACTTCAGCTTGTCGATGCCGACATCTTCTACAATAATCCAGAGCAAGTGCTTGGGGTCAGCCGTTCCTTTGTACTCCAGACCTTCTTCTTCGAGATCTTCGTTGACTGACGACAGGTAATCTGAGTCTGACGTCAAACGCTGATTCGCCTGCGACATAACGCCCTGGCAAGTGCTGCATATCGTCAGGAGCGGCAGACCGGAACGCTCCGCGAGCGCGAAATTGCGCGCGTTCAGAGTATCTCCAAGACGCAGGTTCTTCTCCTGAAGCACACCCGCCCCTGTGCAGGATGCGCTCCGCATAGGCGCATCATCCAACTCAATGCCAAGGAGGCGGCATACTTCTATTGTCGAGCTATAGAGTTCGGGAGCAGCGCCTTGCGCTACACATCCCGGGTAGAATGCGTACTTCATTTCCTACTTTCAACCTTTTCGCGGTTTTCAACTTTTTCGAAAATGCGCTGCACGTTTTCGGCGCCCGGGCGCTTCTTGTGAATCAGCGGCGGAACCTTGCCTACTTTGAATGAGCGGGCGGCGACCGGGATGAGCTTGATCATCTCTTTGAAGTTCGTCTTGCCGAATGTATTGACAACAAGGCTCGTCTCATCCAGCCAGCCGCTATGCTCCACCGAACTGGCAAATGCTTCAGCGTGGCGAGCTCCGTAGGTGTTCGTGTATCCCGCCTCTATCGCCTTGTCCCGCAATGACATTATGCGATCCATCGGCGCAACTCCCTTGGGACAGACTTCAACACATTGCATACAACGGGTACAGTCCCAAATACCGCCATACTCGTTCAAACTGCCAAGGCGCGAGGCATCAGCGTCGTCCCGCGGGTCAGCCACAAATCTGTATGCCTTGGCGAGTGCGGCCGGCCCCACGAAGTTCTTGTCCACTTCCAGAGATGTGCAGTCTGACACACATGCTCCACACATTATGCAGCTCATTACCCCCGCCAAATGAACCATGTCCTCGTTCGGCGCGATGTGCTCCGCTTCCGGCTCAGGACCGCTGTGCTGCATCCAGGGCTGAATGGCTTTGACTTTATCCCAGTGAATGGCCATGTCGGTCACTAGATCCTTGACAACGGGCATATTGCCCATCGGCTCAACGACAATTGGTTTGCCGTCTCGCATAACATCGATGACCTTTGTGTTGCAGGCTAGACCTGCCTGACCGTTGATGCGCATTCCGCAGGAGCCGCAAATTGCGCTGCGGCAGGAACACCGAAGAGTCAGACTGCCGTCTATCTCCTCGCGAATCTGAATCAGCGCGTCAAGTACCGTGGCAGAGTCGTCCAACTCCAACTTGTATGACTGAAACCGTGCACTGTGGTTGCCATCTTCTGGGTTGAATCTCTTGACGCTAAAGGTTATTTCCATCTAATTCATCCTCTTAGGAGCCGATTGAGAAACCGCTTCGCCGGCTCAGTTCGACCGCTGAACAGCTAGTAGCTGCGAACCTGAGGCTCCCAGTCTGTAATGACCACGGGCAGGTATTCAACCTCAGGTCCGTCGTCAGTATGCTTCACCAGAATGTGTCGCAGCCAGTTCTCGTCGTCCCTGTCTGGCGCGTCAGTCCGCGTATGCGCTCCCCTGCTCTCCTTACGCTCAATCGCTGAAAGCGCAATCGCCTCAGCGCAGTCCATCATAAAGCCCAGCTCCAAGGTGAACAGCAGGTTTGTGTTGAATGTCTTACTCTTATCTGGCACAACAACGTTGTTATAGCGCTCTCTCAGACCACGCAGCTCACCGAGCGCCGTCTCCATGCCGTTCTGCTCACGGTAAACGGCTAGATGTTCGTTCATCGTGTCGCCCATTTCTCGCCGTATCTTGCCGAACATTTCTCCACTGCTGTCATTATCCAGAAGTCGCTGGATATTCAGGCGGTCGCCATCCGCGGAAGCGTCGGACACTGTAGTGCCGTGCCCCTTCGATTTCGCAACTTCTGCGGCGTGCTCACCCGAGCGCCTTCCGAATACCAGCGTATCAAGAAGTGAGTTTGCGCCAAGTCTGTTACCACCATGGACGCTTACACAAGCCGCTTCACCTGCAGCATACAGCCCCGGGACCTCGGTCTGACCATCTACATCAGTCTTGATTCCGCCCATCTGGTAGTGCATGCCAGGACGGATGGGAATCGGCTCGTGTAGCAGGTCAACATTGGCGAAGTCGCGGCCGATCTCGCGTATCTGGCTCAGTCGCTCGTTTATGACCGCCTCGCCGAGATGCCGCACGTCCAGAAGCACGCAGCCGTCAATACCCCTGCCCTCGTTGATTTCGGTCTGCTCGGCGCGCGACACCACATCCCGCGATGCAAGTTCCATCATATTCGGAGCATATCGCTCCATGAAACGGTCGCCCTTGGAGTTCAGCAGGTAAGCACCCTCACCGCGCGCGCCTTCAGTGATTAGCACGCCGCTACCCTTGAGCGTAGTGGGATGGTACTGCACCATTTCCATGTCCATCAGCAAAGCGCCTACTTGGTAAGCGGCGGACATACCGTCGCCCGTGCATATCAGAGCGTTGGTACTCGGCTCAAAAACACGACCAAGCCCACCGGAAGCAATGATGACTGTCTTCGATCGCACTACATGGATTTCACCGCTGCGAATTTCCATGATGACCGCGCCCGCACACTCGCCGTCCTCGACGATGAGCGACAACAGGAACCATTCCTCATAAATCCGAACACCGGCCTTCATTACCTGTTCAAACAATACATGAAGGAGCGCCTGCCCGGTGAAGTCCGAGACGAAGAATGTGCGCGCCTGCCTCTGACCGCCGAATGCGCGAGTGCCTAGGCGCCCTTCGTCATCACGGTTGAAAATGACGCCCATGTGTTCCATGGCAATCACTTCATCGCCTGCCTCACGGCACATTACAGCGATAGCGTCCTGGTCTCCCAGGTAGTCGCTGCCTTTAATTGTGTCGTAGGCATGCTCCCGCCAATCGTCTCCACGGTCAGTAAGAGCGGCATTGATGCCCCCCTGCGCAGCGTTGGAGTGGCTGCGCACCGGATGCACTTTGGTTACGACCGCGACATCCGCGCCTGCCTCCACAGCGGAAAGAGCAGCGCGCATGCCAGCCAGGCCCGCGCCGATTATAAGCACATCATGGTCGAACATACTCGAAACCTCATACGAAGAAATGACTGCTAAAAGTTATCACATCGCGCCTGCCTTCACAAGATTAATTCGCCCTCCATTGCATCGTAACCGCATAGAGGGGACGGCTCAATACATCTTACTTATCCTCCTGAAAAGTGGCGTCAGGTGGCTTAGGAAGTGAAGGTCATGCTGGATTTACGGCGCCGCGCATACCGGCAGCACAGGATCGGTCTCGATGATACCTCTCATACCGAAGGGAATGCATCCCGTGAGTTCGTTTCGTCTGAAATCTGAATACTCCAGATGGTTCAGTTCCGCCAGAGATTTCGGAATCTCTCCCGTCAGCAGGTTCTCCTCCAGGTCCAACTGTCTCAACTCATGCAGGTTGCCGAGGTCTGACGGTATGTTGCCTTTCAGCTCGTTGAAGCTCAGGTAGAGTATCTCAAGTTCGGTCAGTTTCCCAAGTTCCGCAGGAATATTACCAGTAAGGCGGTTCCTGTAGAGTTTGAGGTCCCTTAACTGCGAAAGATTTGCCAGTTCCCTTGGGATTTCGCCATCCAGGCTATTGCTGTATAGGTTAAGCTCCTGCAAGTTCGTCAGCCCAGCGATTTCTACGGGGATTTCGCCCGTCAGCCCATTGCAGCCTCCAAGATTCAATATTTCGAGATTGGTGAGCTTCCCCAGTTCTGGCGGTATTTCCCCTGTCAGCCTGTTGTTAGTGAGGTCAAGTACCCGCAGGCTTCGCAAATCCCCCAGCGAATTGGGAATCGAACCGTTGAGGAAATTGCCTCCTAGCAAAAGATCTTCGAGACGGCTGAGTTTCGATAGTTCCTCTGGTATCTCGCCTCGTAGCCCGTTGTGCGAAAGATCCATTCGCGCTAAATTGGCCAGCAATCCAAGGCTCGCCGGAATCTCTCCGCTCAGATTATTGACCGTAAGCGAAAATGTCGTGACATTCGTCAGCCCGTCCAGTTCCCCTGGTATCTCACCGGACAGCTCGTTGTTGCCAAGAAGAAACTGCCTGAGTTTCGTCAATTTGCCCATTTGGGCAGGTATCTCTCCCCACAGGTCATTGTCATTTAGGTGCAGTTGCTCGAGCTTTGTGAGGTAACTTAATTCTGCGGGGATCTGCCCGGTCAGATTAGTGAAACTCAGCCGCAACTCTCGCAGGTTCAGCAGCTTGCCCAGTTTTGGTGGAATCTCTCCCACCAGCACATTGTTTTCAAGATGTAGGTACCTCAATTCGGTCAACAAGCCCAGTTCAGGCGGAAGTCGGTATTTCAGGCCGTTTCCCCCGAGCCGCAGATCGACAATCCTTCCCCTGGTGTCAGCTACCACGCCATGCCATTCATTAGGCGGTCTATCGGTCAACCAGTTGTCGCTCCTGTTCCAGCCGTCTCCATCGGTTGAGAGATAAAGGGCCATCAGAGCGCTAATGTCCTTTTCGTCCCGCGACGGAACCTCTTCCATAATTCTCATCATCAGGGAAAAGTCACCGTTCTCATTCCAGGGATCGTCGGCTACTTCAATCGTATATTCGCCAGATCGCAAATTCACCACGGTATAGACTATGTCCCTGGAATCGCTCACCACCTCAACGGCGCGGCCGTCCCTTCTTTCCCCTTCACGGACGAACAAGTAGCCCCCGTGGCCTGTGGATAAACCTAGCCCAACAAGAGTTGGTGCGTCCAATGACAATGTATAGAACCTGGCAAGTAAGTCTCCACTTCCGGATCTGCAGCCACCTCCCCATGTATCTCGAATCGTGATTGCGCTAACCGCCGGCAACGGCTCAAGGCAGTCCTCCGTGAACGGCGGCGGGCAGAACGGCAGCCCCAAATCACCGAAGTCTTCCTCATGCACATCCCGTAGCCCCACCGGGATACATCCCGTGAGGTTATTCCCGGAGAGGAACAAGCCATAGAGGTTCGGAATCTCAGCTAGTTCAGATGGAATTTCCCCGACGAGCCGGTTATTCGAGAGATCCATTGTGTCCATGCTCTCAAGTCCGCCCAGTGTGTGCGGAATCTCCCCACTGAGCCTGTTCCGCTCAAGGGCAAGTCCTCTGAGATTCTTCAGATCCCCGAGTTCAGGTGGAATCTCCCCGCTCAGCTTATTGCGGTAGAGGGTCAGCCGCTCCAGTTCAGTAAGCCTGCCCAGGCTCGGATCCAATTCACCATTCAACCTATTGGCTCCGAGGTCCAGAATTTCGAGACTGGCGGAATTGCCGAAGCTGGGTATCTCACCGGTCAATGAATTGCCGCGCAGGACAAGACGCTCAAGTCGCCGCAGGTTACTCAGCGCCAACGGTACTTCACCCTTCAGATCTCGGCCCTTAAGATCGATTTCCGTCACACGCGGCGGGTTTCCGCTGATTCCTATGCCCTCCCACTCTTTTATTGGAACATCGGCTGACCAGTTCAGAACTGGCTCCGCTGCCAGTACATACTTTGCGTCCAGCAGCATCGCACAGTCGTTGAAGAGATACACATCGTCCAGGCCGGTCAATGCGTCCCCGTGCAGACACTCCTCTCCAGCTTTCGAGAAGACTCGAATCTCCATAGCGAACTCCCCGGTGATACCTGGCGCGTAAGTTGTCGCCTCGATGGTGTAAACGCCAGGCTGCAGGGATTCCTCAATCCTGGGGTTCCGCCCCACCGAATCATCGTCTTCAAACAGCACTCTGCCCCTCACATCCTCGCCCTCCAGCAGGTAAAGGTAACCGTCTTCGTCCGAATCCAACCGGACCGACACGACCGCGGGGAACTTCACTTCAAATGTAAAGTAGCTGGCATTATATTCGCTGTCCGATGGTCGGTTCACCGAACTGCAATCTGTCTCCATATGGAAGTTCAAGTCGAAATACGAAGAGGGCCAATTGCTTGGAATTGGCGTAAGGCAGGTCACCGGAGGCCGCCCGTTCAGCGCATCCGTATCCACACTTACTTTGAACTCGCCCTCGACTCCAATCTCGTAAGTCGTCGCTTCCACCGTGTAACTGCCAGGCTGTAGCGTCGTCCGTATTCGCGGATTAGTGCCATTCGTGTCATCGTCCTCGAATAGGACTGTGCCTCGCTCTCCCACGCCCTCCATTAGGTAAGCATACGCGTCATGACCAGACTCAATTGTGACAGATACATCTGCCTCCTCTTTCAGATCAAAGGTGAAGTAGCGCGCGTAGTAAGCACCGTCGTCAGGTCTGTTAACACTCTTGCACTCCACATCCCAGTGGTTATCTATGACTTCAAGCCGGGAATCGAACTCACCCATATCCACAGCGCAGGAATCCACGGTTGGCGGCGGCACCACCTCATCGTCGCAGAAGTCCAGCCCAAGTTCGTTGAAGTCGTTGGCGTTAATATCACTCAGTCCATTGGGTATGCAACCGGTGAGGTCGTTGCCGGATAGATATAGCGCTTCGAGATTGCCGAGGTTCCCCAGTGCCGCAGGAATCTCGCCGGTGAGACGGTTGGATCCGAGGTCCAAGTATTCCAAGCTCTCAAGATTGCCCAATGAGGCGGGTATCTCACCAACAAGTTCGTTGTCGTAGAGGCTCAGGGTATCTAGGGCGGGAATGTTGCCCAACTCAGGAGGTATTTCACCCGAAAGTCCATAACTCTCCAGACTGAATTTGACGACACGCCCCTGCGAGTTGCTCAAAGTAATGCCTTGCCACTCCTCCATCGGAACATCAGTCGACCAGTTCAGAATAGCAGTACCCGCAAGCCTATCCCTCACCGCCAGCAGCTCCTCACAGTCTGATACAGGTCCCGGCTTGCTCTCGGGATAGGTAACCGCTACGCCCGAACTGCAATCAGCATCGGAAGACACCCCGCCTATCCCGATCACCGCCAGCGTAAACTCACCCGTCTTCTGGCTATGGTATGTCGTCGCCTCGATCGTGTATTGGCTCGCCTCCAGAGTTGCCTCGATTCGGGAATTTAGATCTTGAGTCGGGACGACGTCATCGTTCTCAAATAGCTCCAGTCCATCCCTAGCGGCCCCCTCGAGTAGGTACAGGTATGTATCCTCATCCGATGTCAGGGTGATGGTCACTTCGGAAGTCGCGCCGAGTGAAAATGTGTAAAAGCGTGCGTACCTGTCGCCGCTGCCCCCATAAGGTTCAGGCTCCCTTCCAGAGGGGCACGTCCCATCCCACATTCCCTCGATTATGCCGTCTCCGGCGAGGGGAAAGAGGCAGGCGTCAGTTGGTTCATCCTGCAGGGTATCAATCCGCTGCAGCAATGCATTTGAGGTCTCGTCTGCGTCAAACACGGTGCAGTTGCCTGCGTTGTCGCAGGCGATGAATGTCACGAAATACGTCATACCCTGCCCGAGAATCAGAGAAGTCGTGACCTCGTATCCATTATCTATCTCATCGAAGTCTCTGTCGTCGCGAATTGGGTAAATCTCCGGCACGCCATCACAGTAAATTAGACCACCCTCCAGTACGACCCCTTCCACCCCTTCAAGTGACTCCTCTGATTCCACGCTGCTGTAGCATTGGCTGTTATGCACCAGTGCCGTCACAGGCATATAGTTCTGATCCTCGTCTAAGTCCGACAGGTCCTCCGGTCGCGGCATCCCCGAATACGCGTCCGTTACATCGAATGTAAACTCAACATCCACCCGCTCGAAGTCCAGGTCCTGCTCAAACTCCAGGTCATCAAACTCTGGAGTCTCGTTCTCTACTCCAATAGCGTCACGAAGCCTGCCGAAAGTAATCTCCACCTCGTCTTCGCGCTCGACGGCGAGGAGATGTAAATCCATCACATTGCGGTCCGCTCCTGTAATTTCAACCTTGACCTCATCTTCGCCCTCAGCCGCCACCAGCATCACGCCGGCGACGTACAGGATACCGCGCTCGCCGCTCCTGATCGCTTCGAGTTCCTGCACGGCCTCGGCCTCTTCCGACTCCAGCCGGATTCGAACGCAGTCCAATCCTGTCCCGCAATCAGGATCAGGAGCCCCGCTTCTCACGACAATTCTCAGGATAGTACCCCAGTTTGCCCATTCCGTATCGACAAAATTACTTGGTACGGACTCATCTAAGGCGTGCTCAGGGTTGCCCTGATAAACGCCCGGAACTGGGTTAGCCTTGCTGACCTGCACTGTACTCACTGAGTCTTCTACATTCACGACATTTACAGTTACATTGAGACCCACCTCCACTGTCTCACTCGACGCGAATACGAAAATCGTGTCAGACACATCAGTCTCGAAGTCCAGCCATGCAGCAGTAAAGAGTTCGCCAGAGCGAGAATCTATCGTGTATTTGTAGGCGTCATCGCCCACAAGGCTAAAAGTAAACACTTCGCCGGAAACGTCGGCGCCGGTCGCGGTAACTACCCTATATGTCGCAATTGAGTCGCCGATCGCGGTATTTTCAAGTACTGAAACTGCATCTGGTCCATGCACCGCAATGTCGCCTCCAGACTGGCTGACATGGGCGCCAACACCCGCCAAGTCGCTTGGCACTTCGACACCTTCAGCGCTCCTTTCAGGCACGAAGAGCAGTGCCGCCACAATCAGTGCTATTGCAGCCCAAACATGACAGAAGCGTAATCTCCTAAAGACAAGCTTCAACTCGTTTTGCCCTTCCGCAGCTACCTCTTGCGCAGGAACAACGCAATATCCCCTACAATCACTATGCCCTCTACTCTGCCCTTACCGCATTTAGATGATGAGCAAATATTTGCGTACTATGCAATAATGCTGCCTGCAACTATTACCAATTTATACTTTCCAAAAATAATGTTTACATGCCCATACTCGCATACTAACATGAGGAGGAAATGGTTCAGAGTACAATTCTTGTCCCAATACGCCTCTCCCGAGGCGAAGGATATCGCTTTTTGCTAAACCCATATCAGAACTGAAGGCACGTAGGAACATTCGGATTTTCGACAACTTGGCAATGCGCTCGACCCTTCCGACTCAGTTGCCATTGCCTGTGAAAGTGGGTAGCATTGTATCCGTATTATTTACAGTTCATGGTGAGGGTGAAAGTTTCGTATTTGATAGATCCCATCCCTCGCGCTGGATTGGCGTTTAACGACTTTACAAGACTCTAGGAGCCTCAATGGATACGAAGGCGAACAAGATACTGGTCGTGGACGATGAGCCGGACCTGCGGCCATTGGTCCTTCAGCGAATGCGAAGAGACATTCGCCGTGGCCGCTACGAGTTCTTCTTCGCAGGCGACGGCATCGAGGCTATCGGCGTCCTTAGCGAGGTCAGGGACATCGATATGATAATTACGGACATCAACATGCCTAGGATGGACGGTCTCAGCCTGCTTGAGCGGATTCCGGACATCAACCCCAATACACGTTCTATTGTGGTCTCCGCGTATGGCGATATGAGCAACATCAGAACCGCAATGAACAGGGGAGCATTCGATTTCGTAACCAAGCCCGTGGACTTCGGAGACCTCAGGGTTACGATTGAGCGCACACTACGCAACCTCACTGAGTGGCGCGATGCGATTTCCTCGCGTGACCAGCTCACGGCATTGCAGAGCGAGCTTGGCGTCGCCAATCAGATTCAGCAGTCCATCCTTCCCACGGTGTTCCCCGCCGAGAACGGTTACAAGATATTTGGAAGTATGGAACCGGCTAAGGAAGTTGGCGGCGACTTTTTCGACGTCGTGCGTCTGGAGGACGAGTGCGTCGGCCTTGCCATCGCGGACGTGTCCGATAAAGGCGTACCTGCAGCGCTGTTCATGATGTCCAGCCGCACTATGATGAAAGGCGCTGCGATCAGTTCTCGCCAGCCGGGCGAAGTCCTAGGCATGGTCAACTCTATGCTGGCGGAGGACAACGACCCTCAGATGTTCGTCACTGTCCTTTACGCAATCTTCGATCCCGCCACGGGCCGCTTCACATATTCCAGCGGAGGACACGACTCGCCGCTCGTAGTGCACCCGGACGGCACCTCCGAACTACTTCCCCTCACAGGCGGTATCGTGCTAGGAATCATGCCGGAACTGGAATTCGATCAGAACTGCGTGACCTTATCTCCCGGAGACACCGTAATCTGCTATACGGATGGCGTAACCGAAGCCATGGATGGCGATGGAGAGCAGTTCGGCATCGAACGCCTGCGTCAGACTTTCCTTGAAACTCCACCGCTGGACGCCCACGACGCCGTC
>Ga0209544_1003135_pt1 | contig 13319 bp, 14 predicted proteins | sample MesohylPK_FD_187297 | JGI IMG/M metagenome (GOLD analysis project Ga0209544, IMG submission 187297) | Host-associated microbial community of the marine sponge Aplysina aerophoba from Gulf of Piran - sponge mesohyl, lysed by proteinase K... | ecosystem: Host-associated > Porifera > Sponge >...
CGGGAACTTTCTGCCGGGCGTTGATCGTCTGTGGGGCGGCAGCGGGAACGACAGCCTCGACGGCGGCGCGGGCGGCGATTATCTCGACGGCGGCGACGACACCGACACGTGCACCCTTAGCGGGGTCACCGCGCGATGCGAGGCGTAGCGGACCGCCCCGTCCGGCGCGCGCCTGCGCCGGTGGTGGCGCTGGGGTTGGTGGTGGTGCTGGTTGTTGCCGCGTTGGGGTGTGGCACGGGTGGCGAGCGGGCCGAGCCGTCGGACGCGCCTTTCGCTGCGGTGTCGGTCGGTTCGGCGCATTCGTGCGGGTTGCGCACCGATGGCACGGTGGCGTGTTGGGGCCTCGACGATGAGGGCCAAGCGAGCGCGCCGGGCGGGCGGTTCGCCGCGGTGTCGGCCGGTGTGGGGTTGTCGTGCGGGTTGGGTATCGACGGGTCTGTGGCGTGTTGGGGGCGCAGCGGTTCGGGGCGGGCGGCCGCTCCGGAGGGGGAGTTCGGTGCTGTGTCGGTGGGTGAGTTCTATGCGTGCGGGTTGCGTACCGGCGGGACGATCACGTGTTGGGGGTCCAATCGTGTCGGGCAGGCGGTGGCGCCGGGCGGTTCGTTCTCCGCGGTGTCGGCAGGCAGGTGGCATGGGTGCGGGTTGCGCATCGACGCCACGGTGGCGTGTTGGGGGTGGAACGAGCACGGTCAGGCGGACGCGCCGGGGGGTGCGTTCGTGGCGGTGTCGGCGGGGTATAGCCATTCGTGTGGGCTGCGCGACGGTGGCGGTGTTGTGTGTTGGGGGGGAGACCACTTCGGTCAGGCCGCCGCGCCGGTGGATCGGTTCGTTGCGGTGTCCGCCGGTGAGAGCCAGTCGTGCGGGTTGCGTGAAGGGGGAGCGATCATTTGTTGGGGGCTGAGCATCTCCACGGGGGGCTCCCGGCGGACCGCTCCGCCGGGGGGCGAGTTCGGTTCGGTGTCGGTGGGTGGGCGCCACGCGTGCGGGCTGCGCGTCGACGGGGTCGTGGTGTGCTGGGGGTGGGAAGACTCCCCGCAGGCCGACCCGCCCGGCGGCGAGTTCAGCGTCGTGCAGGCGAGGTGGGATCACGCTTGCGGGCAGCGCTCCGGCGGTGGTGTGGTGTGTTGGGGCCGCAGCGAGTACGAGTACCTGCGCGGCGTCCCGCGGGTTCTGCCGTCCGAGCCGGTCGATGTCGGCGTGGATCATGAGTGTCGGTTGACCCCTGTTGGTTTTGTCGTGTGCAGTCGGGCTTGGTTGGACTATGGCCAGTCGGACGCGCCCGAGGGAGTGTTCACGTCGGTGTCTGTCGGCGTGCAGCACACGTGTGGGCTGCGTGTGGACGGCCGTGCGGTTTGTTGGGGGCGCAACGAGGACGGGCGGGCGGACGCGCCCGGTGGTTCGTTCGCGGCGGTGTCCGCGGGTGGGGATCATTCGTGCGGTCTGCGTGCCGACGGCGGTGTGGTTTGTTGGGGTAGCGACGAGGACGGTCAGGCGGACGCGCCCGGTGGGGGTTTCGTCTCGGTGTCGGTGGGTGTGGGGTTCTCGTGTGGGCTGCGCGTCGACGCCACGATCGCCTGCTGGGGCGGCGACGACGAGTTCGTCGAGGCACCGGACGGGGTTCGGTGGGTCTGATACGCATGGGGAGTAGTGGAGGATCCGAGGCGTTCGTGGGTGCGCCGGCGGGGGGGTCGGGCGCCGGCCGGATGGGGCCCGCCTCTGGGGCGCGTGGGCGTCGGAGGGTGCGTGTCGGCAGGCAGGCCCGGCGACCGCAGGCTGGGGTCCTGGTGGGGGTGGTTGTGTTGGCGTCGCTGAGCGCGGCGTGCGATTCGAGTGGTGTCGGTGGTGGTGTGCCGGTGGTGGTGTCGGAGGGGGAGTTGTCGGAGGCCGTTCGTGCCGCCGATGGGGTGTCGGTGTTGTTGTCGTCGTCGGGTTTCGCGCGTTCCTGCGGTCTGCTCGCGGATGGGGCTGTGCGGTGTTGGGGGCAGGACGAGGGCGGCGAGTGGGCGCTGCATCCGGCTGGGGCGTTCACGGCGATCAGTCTCGGGCGCCGACACGTGTGCGGTCTGCGCCTCGACAGCGCTGCGTGGTGCTGGTTGTATAACTCCTACGGAGAGTCCGATGCGCCCGAGGGGGCGTTCGCGGCGGTCACCGCAGGAGGTGTGCATTCGTGCGGTTTGCGTCCCGACGGCGCCGCGGTTTGCTGGGGGGACGGCCCGGAGTTGGCCGTGAAGCCCGTCGTGGCCGACGTGGCGCATCCCGGCGGGGTGTTCACGGCGGTCAGCGCGGGCTACGCGCACGCCTGCGGGCTGCGTCCCGACGGAAGCGTGGATTGTTGGGGCAAGAACTGGTTCGGTCAAACCGACGCGCCGCCGGGGCGTTTCGTGGCCGTCGACGCCGGGACGAGTCATTCCTGTGGGCTGCGCTTCGACGGGTCCATCGTCTGCTGGGGTCAGGACTCGCTGGAAGCCGCCGGCCGGATGTCGGGGCGGTACCGGTACGGGGGCAGCGCCTCGGAAGTCCCCGCCACCGGTGGCGAGTCGCCTGAACTGGCGGTTCGCGAGGAGGCACTGTGGGACACAGTCCTCGACAGGTCCGCCACCTGGGAGCCGCCGGCGGGTCCCTACGCGGCGGTCAGCGCCGGCTACGGGTTCACCTGCGGCCTGCGCCTCGACGGCACTGTCGCGTGTTGGGGATACCTGGACGACGACAGCGAACCTCGAATCCCGCTGCTCGTGATCGAAGATGTACTCGGGACCGAAATCATGGGCGAGTACAGGAGAGTAAGAACCGAACTCGACGCAACCGCCCCAGAAGATGGCACTTTCGCCGACAGCCTCGCCCACGGGGCGGCGGAACTGCAGAACGAGAAAATACGGGCGATCCTCGAACTGCCCCGACCGCCAGCGGGACGGTTCCTGGCCGTCGACGCCGGAGCGCTGCGAGCCTGCGGCCTGCGGCCCGACGGAACAATCGAGTGCTGGGGCTTCAACTACCTCGGAGCGGCCAGCCCACCTCCGGGCCCCTTCGCCACCGCACCCATCCCGACGAGCGCCACGACGGGATGACCGCACGCCATCGAACCGATGATCACGTTCTCCTCCTCGTCCCGCCGATCCCCGTGAGCACCAGGTGACGGTCACCGTGGCGGCGGGCTGCACGATCACCGGCGTCGCAGGAGCCACCGCCATCGGGGGCACCGACGGCGATGACGTGATCTGCGTGGCGGATCCCGACGATTGGGACGCGTTCCACGTCATCGACGCGAAGGACGGAGATGACGTGATCTGCGGCCTCGGCGGCCATGACGTGTTGAGCGGCCTCGGCGGCAACGATGTCCTCGTTGGCGGCGCCGGGAATGACGGCCTCTACGGCGGGGATCCTGCGGGCGATGGCGCCGACGACGGTGAGAACGTGCTGTTCGGCGGCGCCGGTGATGACACGTTGGTCGGCGGTGGTGGCGGGGACGTTCTGTGGGGCGGCGCCGGCGTGGACTCGATGTGGGGCGGCGCCGGCGTGGACACCCTCATCGGCGGCCTCGGTGATGACACGCTGAACGGTGACGAGGGTGATGATGTGCTGTGGGGCGGTCCCGGTGATGATGTGTTGTGGGGGTTCTTCGGCAACGATGTCCTGTTCGGCGGCCCGGGTGATGACGAACTCACCGGCAACAGCGGCGCCGATGTCCTGTGGGGCGGTCCCGGTGATGACGTCCTGTCGGGTCACGGTGGTGACGACACTCTGTGGGGCGGAGCGGGCGACGACACGTTGTGGGGCAACTCGCAGGACGACGTTCTCTGGGGCGGTGTGGGGAACGACCGACTCACCGGCGGCGACGGTGACGACGAACTGCACGGCGGCGCCGGCGATGACACTCTGGTGGGCGACGCGGGCGGGAACTTTCTGCCCGGCGTTGATCGTCTGTGGGGCGGCAGCGGGAACGACAGCCTCGACGGCGGCGCGGGCGATGATTATCTCGATGGCGGCGGCGACACCGACGCGTGCATCCTTAGCGGGATCACGGCGCGATGCGAGGCGTAGCGAACCGCCCCATGGGGTGGTCGGCGGGGATGTTCGCGCGGGCGGCGAGGGTTGTGTTGGCCGTCGTGTTGGTGGCCGCTGCGGGCGGGTGTGGCACGCCCGGCGAGGCGGGCGACGGGCCCGAGGGGCGGTTCAGCGCGATCTCCGCCGGGATACTTCATTCGTGTGGTGTGCGCGTCGACGGCACGGTGGCGTGTTGGGGCTACAACGAGTTAGGGCAGATCGATGCGCCGGCGGGTGTGTTCAGCGCGGTGTCGGCCGGGTCGGGTCATTCGTGCGGGCTGCGCGTCGACGGCACGGTGGCGTGTTGGGGCTACAACGAGTTAGGGCAGATCGATGCGCCGGCGGGTGTGTTCAGCGCGGTGTCGGCCGGGGGTGCGCATTCGTGCGGGCTGCGCATTGACGGTGCCGTCGCCTGCTGGGGCTACAACGAGTTAGGGCAGGCCGATGCGCCGGCGGGTGTGTTCAAAGCGGTGTCCGCCGTGGCTCGGTCTTCGTGCGGGCTGCGCATTGACGGTGCCGTCGCCTGCTGGGGCGACAACGAGTTAGGGCAGGCCGACGCGCCGGCGGGTGTGTTCAGCGCGGTGTCCGCCGGTGCCTTGCATTCGTGTGGCGTGCGCCTCGACTACTCGGTGGCGTGTTGGGGCAGCAACCAGGTCGGCGAGAGCGACCCGCCGGCGGACGCGTTCAGGGCGGTGTCGGCGGGCTTGTTCTACTCGTGCGGTGTGCGCCTCGACGCCACGGTGACGTGTTGGGGCTACAGCGAGTACGGGCAGACCGACGCGCCCAAAGGCGGGTTCGCGGTGGTGTCCGCGGGTCCCCTGTACGCCTGCGGGTTGCGCGAGTCCGGCGCGGTGGTGTGTTGGGGAAGCTACGACAATGGGATGCCCGACGAGCGATTCGATCTCGATCTGTTCGGTTGAGATCCGCGCGTAGGTGTTGCGAATTCACGTGGTGTGCGCGCCGACGCGGCGATCTCATGGTGGGGCGCAACGACGCGAACCAGGTCGGCGCGCTGGCCGGGCTGAACACCGTCTACGGCCGCGGCGGCGAGGACCGTACCGACAGCGGTGCCGACCTGCGGCCATCACGGCTGGGATAGACCGTTGCGCGATCATCGGCACCGAACGCGATGACGTTCTGCGGGGCACGCCGGGTGATGACGTGATCAGCGGCCTCGGCGGCGACGATGTCCTCGTCGGCGGCGCCGGGAATGACGGCCTCTACGGCGGGGACCCCGCGGACGACGGTGTCGATGACGGCGACAACGTGCTGTTCGGCGGCGCCGGTGATGACACTTTGGTCGGCGGTGGTGGTACGGGCGTTCTGTGGGGCGGCGCCGGCGTGGACTCGATGTGGGGCGGCGCCGGCGTGGACACCCTCATCGACGGCCTCGGCGGCGACACGCTGAACGGCGACGAGGGTGATGACACGCTGTGGGGCGGTCCGGTGACGATGTGCTGTGGGGATTCCCCGGCAACGACGCTCTGCACGGCGGCCCCGGCAACGACGAACTCACCGGCAACAGCGGCGACGACACCCTCTGGGGCGGTCCAGGTGATGACATCCTGTCGGGCCACGGCGGCGATGACACGCTGTGGGGCGGCCCGGGTGACGACACGTTGTGGGGCAACTCCCAGGACGACGTTCTCTGGGGCGGCCCTAGGGGTGACGCGCTGACCGGCGGCGACGGTGACGACGAGCTGCACGGCGGCGCGGGCGATGACACTCTGGTCGGCGACGCTGGCGGGAACCACATCCCCGGCGCTGATCGTCTGTGGGGCGGCAACGGCGACGACGGCCTCGACGGTGATTATCTCGACGGCGGCGATGACAGCGACACCTGTACCGGCGCGGGGGCGGCGGTCCGGTGCGAGGGGTGAGCGCGCCGGGCGGGCTGTGGCCGCTGGGCGCGGTCGTTGATCCTGTCCGGGGGTCGGCGGCGCGACTGGGATGCCCCGGCGTGGGGGGCGTGGGAGGTCCGCTTGTGTAGAACGTGGTGGCGGCTTTTCGTCGTGCTGGTCGTCGCCGTTGTGGGATTCGCCTCGTCGGGTGGCGGGAGTGTCCGGGCCGGCGATTCGGTGTCGGGCGGGCAGGTGCTCGGCTCGGGTTCGTCGGGTGGCGGGAGTCTTGAGGGCGGTCGACGGTTCGTTGGCGTTTCGGCCGGCGTGGTGCTGACGTGTGGGTTGCGCCTTGACCGGGCGGTTGCCTTGTCAATGGCCAGTGGGATCTGCCCGGTGGCGGACAGTAGAACTGCCCGGTGGCGGCCAACAATTCTGCCCGCTGGCGGCCAACAGAACTGCCCGGGGTTCAGTTGGTCAGTGGCGTCACCCCCTGTCCGGTGGTGGCTTGGGTGAGGCGGATGCTGTCGCCGGCTGTCATGACGACGTGCGCGTGGTGCAGGAGCCGGTCGACGGTGGCGTTGGCGATGGTCTTGGGCATGAACTCGTCGAAGCCGGCGGGGTGCAGGTTGCTGGATAGGGCGATGGAGCGTTTCTCGTAGGCGGCGTCGACGACGCGGTAGAGCGCTTCGGCGGTCTCGGCTGCGACTGGGAGCAGGCCGATGTCGTCGATGACGATGACATCGGCGCGCATGATGCGTCGGATGGCTTTGGCGGCGGTGTCGTCGGCGCCGTGGCGGCGCACGAGCGCGCCGAGGTGCTCGAGGCTGAACCAGGTGACCTTGTGGCCGGCGTCGACGGCGGCCTGGCCGAGCGCTTCGCAGAAGTGGGCCTTGCCGATGCCTGATGGCCCGCACACCACGAGGTTCTCACAGCGGTCGATCCACTCGAGGGTGCGCAACGCCCGCTGGGTCGGCGCCGGGATCGATGACACGGTCTCGTCCCAGGCGTCGAAGGTCTTGCCGGTGGGGAACCCGGCGGCTTTGCGCCGGGCCCGGATCGAGGACGCTTGGCGGCCGGCGAGCTCCTCGGCGAGCAGCGCCCGCATCGCTTCGGCCGGTTCCCAGCGCTGCGCCTTGGCGGTGACCAACACCTCCGGTGCTGCTGAGCGCATGTGCGGCAGACGCAGAGCGCGCAACAGGTCGACGACCTCGTCGATCGGTGCTGGGTTCATCGGTCGCCTCCGAGGCGGCTCCAGGCGGCGGTGGGGGACTGCAGCGAGTGGTCCTCGCCGGCGGTGTGGCGCTCACCGACGGGATGGGCGGCGAGTATCGACGCCAGGTCGTCCTCTGCGAAGCGGCCGAACATCGCGGCGTGGCCGAGCGCCCAATCAACCCGCGTCTGGCCGTGCAGGCGGGCCAGGTCGACGGCTTGGGCCATCTTGGTCTTGATCCGTGACGTGCCCGCCGAGGCGGCTTCGACGAGCCAGGTGTGGGCGCCATCTCCGATGGCGAGGAACTCGGCTTCGGCCGCGCTGGCCGGCTTCGGGCGTCGCGCTAGTGGCCCGGCTGGGCGCGGCGGGTAGTGGGCGTCGTCGATCATCGGACGCCCAGGCGTCGAACGCTGGTGGCGGGCAACCTCGACAGGTCCTGACGGCGCGCAGTGCACCACGACGACCTCGTCGCCGTCGACGCGCACCCACACCGTCTCATCGGCCAACGCGTGCGGAACCGAGTAGGTCACCCCGCCGAAGCTGACCGTGGAACTCCAAGAGACTTTCCGGGTCTCGCCGAACACCGCCGTGTAGGGGGCCACCGGCAGGCGATGCAGGCGCTGCTGCTCCTCGACGAGCATCTCGGTCGGCGCCCGCCGGGTCACCCGATGCTCACGGCCGTTGACCCCCGCCATCCATGCCTCGCAGGCCTCGATCAGCTCGGCCCAGCTGACATAGCCGCCGCGCAGATTGGCGTCGGTGGGCACCAGATCGGCCTTGGCGATCCTCACCGTCGCCTCTGACCCGCCTTTGGACTCCGGGTCCGCCGGCACACACGTCGCCACCGTGATCCCGTAATGGCCGCCGACCGCGACCATCTCCGGATGGCGCACAGCGATCCCGGCGACGTGATCGATCGTGACCGTGCGCTCGTTGTCGGTCAGCCAATACGTCGGCGCGCCACCGAAGGCCCGCATCGCCCGGTCCACGCAGGCGATCACCGTCGCCAACCGGCGATCCCAACACGGCACCACCACCCGGAACCTCGACCACGCCAACCACGCGCAGAACAGACTCGTCCGTCACCCGGAAATCACCGGACCGGCGCCCCAGTCCCACTGCGCCCACATGCCCGGCTCAGGGATCCACGGCCGATACACCCGCCGCCGACCACGGCGATGGTTCGCCTTCACCTCAGCCACCGCCCGGCGCACCGTGCGCTCCGAACCCGCGAACCCCAACGCCTTGAGCTTGTCGAAGGCCCGATCAGCGCGGATCTTGCCCCCGGACCGCTCGACCCACTCCTCGATCTTCCCCATCCACGGATCGATGATCCGCTCCCTGCGCCGCGGCCCGTCGCCGGCCAACTCCCCGGCGTCGCGCATGGCGACATAACGGGCCACGGTGTGATGATGTCCTGGGTCAAGATTTCTGCTCAGTTTTCGGCGGGTTCGGTTTGAGTGTTCGGTCGGCTAGGTAGGCGGTCAGGGGCGGTGTCTGGTCGAGGGCTTGGTGGGGGCGGATTGTGTTGTATGTCGCGCGGAATTCCTCGATGTGGTCGGCGAGTTCGACGCCGTTGGCGATGTCGTGGCGGTAGAGGTGTTCGTATTTCAGTGTGCTGATCCAGCATTCGACGACGCCGTTGGTGTGCGGGGAGCGGTGGCGGGTGCGCACGTGGGTGAGGTGGGGGCGGGCGGCGAACCAGCGGGCCAGGGCAACGGATTTCATGGCGGGGCCGTTGTCGGTCACGATCGCCAGGGGGATGATCTCGCCGGTGGCGGCGTCGACGCAGTCCTCGAGGAGGGGGTTGCCCAGCAGCGCCTCGGCGGCCTCGCCGGCGTTGTGCAGGGCGGCGATCAGGTCGGTGGCGCCCTGGGTCGTGGTGACCGGGCACGTCAGGGCCAGTTTGGTGGCGTAGTCCACCACCGGACAGAGCCGCCAGATGCCCTCCGTGGTGGTCTCGAACTGGGTGAAGTCGGCTTGCCAGACGCGGTTGGGGCGCACTGGCGCCTCCACGAAGGCCTCCCGGCGGGCCGCAGCGAGCTGGCGGCGTTCGGCCTGGTAGCGCACCGGCTGCAGCAGATCCCGTCGGGCCATGGCCCGTTTCACGCTCGCCGGCGAGCCCACATCGGCGCCGTCGACCGCAGCGATCGCGGCGATCTTGCGATAACCCCACGCCGGCCACTCCGCCGCGTATTTCGCGACGGTCGGTTCGATGCGGTCCACCACCGGCGCCGGCCACGGCCCCTTCTCCACCTCGCCGGCGCGGTGGCGCGCCAGGCGGGCGTGATAGGTGCGCCGCGGTACGCCCACCAACTCGGCGAACCTCGAAACGCTGCAACCGGAATCGGTGCGGATCATCTCGAGGTCCTCGAAGGAGGGAGAAACTCCGCTCCCTTCTGCCACACCCGCAGCTGCACATGCGCCTCACCCAGAGCGGCCTTCAACTCTTCGTTCTCGACCTCCAGCTCGGCCTCTCGCGAGGACCGGCGCCGCTGGGGGCCCGCCAGGCCCGCACGCCCAGCCTCCAAGAACGCGTTCTTCCAGTTGTGCACCGTCTGCTCAGCCACACCGCACCGGCGCGCGGCCTCAGCCACCGACACCTCGCCACGCAGCACCGACAACACCACCTGCAGCTTGCGCTCAGGGCTTCTCATCGACGGCTTGACCATCAGGATCTCCTTGCATCAGACCCAACCTCGACCTGAGCAAGATTTCTTGACTCGGGACAATGAGACACCCCGGCCAACTCACCGGCATCCCGCAACGACCCAGTCAGGTCGAACCCTTCCAACATGTTCATGATCTCCTCGCGAGACTTCATTCGCTCCTCCTGCTCGATAGCCACGGTCGTCGTGACCGGCCATTCGAGTAGGAGGAGCACCCCGCCGAGGTGGACCCCGACGGGAAACGGATTTCAACGCGGGCAGTTCTGTTGGCCGCCACTGGGCAGAACCGTTGGCCGCCAGCGGGCAGCTACATGGCCGCCACCGGGCAGGATCTCATGGCCGCCGACATTGCCTGTTGGGCGGGCGGAGAGGCCGGGGAGGTTGAGGCGCCGCAGGGGGAGTTCAGCGCTGTCTCGGTCGGCGGGTTCCATGTTTGTGGGTTGCGGGCCGGGGGCGCGGTGGTGTGTTGGGGGTCGAACATCTTCGGGCAGGCGGCATCGCCGGGAGGTTCATCCCGCACGAATCCGCGACACCTGTGCGTACCTCACTCGAACAGATCGAACGATTCGCCGGGTTCCCCGTCGTCGTAGCTCCCCCAACACACCACCGCACCACCCACACGCACGCCACACGAATAGACAAAGCCGGCCGACACCTCGAGAAAGCCACCTAGCGGCGCGTCGGCCTGCCCGTACTCGTTGTACCCCCAACACGCCACCGTGGCGTCGGGTCTCAACCCACACGAATAGACAAAGCCGGCCGACACCGCGCTGAACCCACCCTTCGGCGCTTCGATCTCCACGACGTCCGCGAACTCCTCGCCGCCCCAACACGCCACCGTGGCATCAACACGTAGCCCACACGAATAGATAAAACCGGCCGACACCGCGCTGAACGCACCGTCCGGCGCGTCAGCGTGGCCGTTGCTGTTGTCCCCCCAACACGCCACCGCACCGCCCACGCGTACCCCACACGAATGCGCACCTCCCGCGGACACCGCCATGAACGAACCGCTTGGCGCGTCGATCTGCCCGCGCTCGTTATTCCCCCAACACACGACCGTGCCCTCGACGCGCAACCCACACGAATGGCTAGTCCCAGCCGAGACCGCCACAAACGAACCCGCCGGCGCGTCGATCTGCCCGTACTCGTTATTCCCCCAACACACGACCGTGCCCTCGACGCGCAACCCACACGAATGCCCAAAGTTCACAGAGACGGCACTGAACCGGCCCTCTGGCCCATCGGCCTGCTCGCCGGTCGTACCGCTGTCCGAGCCGGGCAAGGCTTCGCTCAACGCACCGTCCGGCGCGCCAGTCTGCCCATGCTCGTTGTCTCCCCAACACGCAACCGCACCGCCCACACGCACCGCACACGAATGCGAAGCGCCGGCCGACACTTCGGTGAACACGTCCGCCGCCGCATCGAGCGTCACGTACCTACCGCTGCCCCAACACGCCACCGCACCGCCCACGCGCAACCCACACGAATGGCTTATCCCAGCCGAGACCGCCACGAACACGCCCGCCGGCGCGACGGTCTTCAGATTCGAGTTTGATCCCCAACACGCCACCGCACCGCCCACGCGCACCCCACACGAATGCGTAGCTCCCGCGGACACCGCGCTGAACTCTCCCACCGGCGGATCCGCCTGCCCCCACCTGTTGCCGCCCCAACACGCAACCATGCCGTCGACTCGCACCCCACACGAATGCGTAGCTCCCGCGGACACCGCGCTGAACAGACCCACCGGCGGATCCGTCTCACCGTCGTCGTTCGCTCCCCAACACGCCACCGTGTCGTTTCCGCGCACAGCACACGAATGCGAACCTCCCGCGGACACCGCTGTGAACGCACCCAACGGCGGGTCCACCTGACCGTGCTCGTCATTCCCCCAACACGCCACCGTGCCGTCGACGCGCAGCCCACACGAATGCCTAGCACCGGCCGACACCGCGCTGAACTCACCGTCGGGCGCGTCGATCTGGCCGGACTGATTCCTGCCCCAACACCCAACCGTGCCGTCAACGCGCACACCACACGAGTGGTGATGGCCCGCTGACACAGTCCCGAACCGCCCCTCCATCCCGCCGCTCCGGTCGCTGGTCGCACCCACGGCGCCGTCGGCGAGCGGCGGCAAGTCAGGGGGCGCCTCCATCCCGCCGCTCTGGTCGCTGGTCGCACCGCAGCCCGCCGCGGCGGCCACCAGCACGACCAGCGACCCAACCCACACCGCCCGCGCGACGATCCACGCAGCCACCCTCGGGGTCAAAGCGCGATGCGGCGACATGAACCGGCTGGCACACAACGCGAACCTCCCAGTTCTGACCGCGCCGCTGTCCAATCCACAGGGGTCGGTGTTCAGGTCTCGCATCGCGCAGTCGTGTCGCCGCGGGCGCAGGTGTCGCCATCATCGCCGCCGTCGAGGCGATCCTCGCCGGTGTTACCCCAGAGGTGGTCGTCGCCGTCGCCGCCCTGGACCATGTCGTTCCCGGGGCCGCCGACGATGACATCGTCGGCGCCGATGCCGTTGATGATGTCGTCGCCAGCGATGCCGCAGATCACATCAGGTCCGGGCGTACCGCGAAGTGTGTCGTCGTGTCCCGGGTCAGGAATTCTTGCTCAGGTCTAGGTTGGGTCTGACGGGAGGAGATCCTAATGGTCAAGCCCTCGAAGAGAAGCCCTGAGCGCAAGCTGCAGGTGGTGTTGTCGGTGCTGCGTGGTGAGGTGTCGGTAGCTGAGGCCGCGCGCCGCGCCGGTGTGGCTGAGCAGACGGCGCACAACTGGAAGAACGCGTTCTTGGAGGCGGGCTGTGGGGCCTGGCGGGCCCCCAGCGGCGCCGATCGTCCAGGGAGCTCGAGATGGAGGCCGAGAACGAGGAACCCCATGGGGGTGTATCCCGGGACGCCGCCGTGCGCGGTCGATGATGCGGCGTCGACGCGGCTCGGCCAGGCCGACGGCTTTAGGATCCTTCCTTGAACCCTTCCCGCGGCGCTCGACCCGGCGGCAGGCCGCGACGCTGCTGGTTGACGTGTCGGGCGACGACTGCGACCCAGACGGGCGTTTGACGCGGGTCTGTTGTTGCTAGTCGAGGTGCCCGCCGGCGGCACTGCGCTGGAGGCCGCGTCGGGCGATCTGGGAGCCCATGTCGTCGACACGGCCAGCGGCAGCGACGGCGTCGACACGTCAAGTATCTGGTCTGTGACCGGCACGGTTCAGTTCAACGGCGACGGTGTCTGTCACCGTCGGCACCATCGTCTGCAGCGGCAACATCGCCCCGTCCGCCGACAGTAACCTCCGGCAATGATTCGCTCCGTTGGGACGCTCGAACACAGCAGACGCGGCGGACGCCGGTTCGACGCCCCGTTCCGCCGGAGCGGGTAGAGGATTGCGAGGAGGCGGAATGGCATCGCGATCCGCGGGCGCGCTCGTCACCGGCGGGGCGCGCGGCATCGGGCGGGCGATCGCCGAGCGGCTGGCGCGCCGCGGCGACACGGTCGTCATCGGCGACCTCGGGTCGACCGCGGCGGCGACGGCTGCCGAACTCGCCGCCGAGGG
>Ga0209544_1003144_pt1 | contig 13293 bp, 10 predicted proteins | sample MesohylPK_FD_187297 | JGI IMG/M metagenome (GOLD analysis project Ga0209544, IMG submission 187297) | Host-associated microbial community of the marine sponge Aplysina aerophoba from Gulf of Piran - sponge mesohyl, lysed by proteinase K... | ecosystem: Host-associated > Porifera > Sponge >...
CTGCGCCCCACCCCGTCCGCGCCGGACGGTCGGTCCGGACGCGGACGAGATGGGCGCGGCTGCGGCCGGCGGCGCTCTGCTCCGAGCCGCCGCCCGTCACTGGGCCTGCCCGTCCCGCGGAGACCCGGCGTTGGCGACGTGCGTCGCCACGTCGCCAGCGGCACCCGCGCCCGCGAGCAGGCGGTCCTTCATCGACGTCAGCGTGCGCTCCATCGACTCGCGGGCGGCGCTCTCGATCAGCGGCTTCACCATCCAGCGCACCAGGGACGGGATGGAGCGGCTGAGGGTGATCGACTCGCACTCGACGATGACGCCGCCGGCGACCTGCTCGTAGCGCCAGTACGAGTTGAGTCGCCAGAGGAAGCCCCGGTCGATGCCGACCGGCTTCTCGCGCTCGTCCGGCGTCCCGGCGTCCTCGAGCTCCGCAATCCGCGTCGCGACGCTGCGGCTCGACGCCCGCCCGGCCCCGTGCCGCGCGTAGAGCATCTCGTGCTCGGTGTTGAAGTGCACGGTGACGAACTTCTTGCGCCGGAGCTTGAGGAACACGCGGACGCGGTCGGCGTCGCGCTCGAGGAGGCGCGACTCGAGGACGTCTTCCTGCAGATCCTCCTGCCGCAGCGGACTCCGGACGCCGTGGAGGACGTCGGCGAGCGTCACGCCGGGAACGAGAATGCTGCCGCGCCAGTGGTGGATCGCCCCCTTCGGCACGTCGATCGTCCGGCCGCCCGGGCCGCGCGAGCGCATGCGGGCCACGGGCACCTCGCCGTCGAGGACCGCGCGCCGCACGCCCGCCGCGTCCGAATCGAAGTCCTGCACGAGAAAGTCGCCCCCCGCGGAGAGCTCCCGCGCGATCCTCAGCTCGGTGGACGCGACGTAGTCGTTCCAGGCGGCCACCGTCCGCGGATGGAGCTCCGCGGCGCTCGCGGGGGCTCCGGCGGCGGCCACGCCACCGACGGTCAGGGCCAGGAGCGTGACCGAGGCGAGCGCCTTGGACTGCAGCGTTCGGTCGCCCGACGCGCGCCTGCCGACCGGCGCGTTGCCGGCGGCGGAGACGGGTCGCTCGCGCGGATGCCGCTGGTCCGCACGCGGCACCGGTTCGGCGCGGTAGAGCGCGAGCGTGTTGCGCACCGCCGAGAGCACGAACGTGCCGGCCATCCCGGCCGCGGCGACGACACCCCCGACATCGAAGAGCAGATACTCGGATCCGCCCAGCACGACCGTCGGCTTGTAGTAGAGAACCAGGGTGCCGAAGGCCAGCAGGATGCGGAGCTCGGTCGGGCCCACCTTGAACATCGCCATCCGGAAGACGCCCCGCGCGTGGGTCGCGAGATACGCCTCGGCCGAGATCATCAGGTAGGCGACGGTCAGCGCCAGCGCCACCCCGAGGGTCATGTACGGCGACAGCCCGAGGCCGCCGAAGAGCAGCACGGCCCCCGCGACGTCGATGACGTGGTCGACGTAGAAGCCGTACATCGGCCGCTGCTGGTTGCGCACCCGGGCCAGCGTGCCGTCGAGGCTGTCGCCGAACCAGTTCACGGCCAGCGCGGCGACGACGACGACCAGCGCGGCGTCGGTCCAATGCGACGCCCAGAACGCACCGCCTGCGAGCGCCATGCCGGCGAGCCCCAGGGCGCTCAGGTGATCCGAGTTGACCGCGCGCGGCAGCCGCTCGGCGATCCAGACGAGGGCCCGCTTCTCGACCCGCGCCAGCAGGCTCCGGTGCTCGCGGACGTGACCGCGTGTGGTGTTCGCGCTCATGCTCATGTCCTCCTCCGGCGGCGGCCCCTGCCGCCAGCCACTGGAGAGTGCGCGCTTCGATCGACATCCGGCTCACGGGCGAGAGAGGCCGCGTTGCCGGTCGTTGGGCAGATCCTTGAACACAAGTCGACCATGTTCAAGGTTGGCGACGCTGCCCGACTGGCATCGCACCGGGAAGAGCGTGTCGTGGCTGCCGATCACGCGCACTCTCAGCCCCGATCACGTGCAGTCTGCACACCAGGCGGCGTGAAAGTGTTGTCTCATGGGCTACACTGTGATCGTGCTGCTACGATTCCAGGTGTCCAATCACCGCTCCATTCTGGAGCCCGTGGAGCTCTCGATGATCGCCGTCGACGAGGACCGAGCGGCGACGCGCGGGTTCGACCTCCTGTCGGAGAGGGTACTAACGGTCGCAGGGATCTACGGACCCAACGCGTCGGGCAAGTCGAACGTGATTGACTCGTTGGCATGGCTGTCGATGGCCGTTGGCACGTCGCTTCGAGCTTGGGACGACGAGATTCCGCGCGACGCTCACCGGTTCGGAAAGGGCCCGGCGTTGCCCTCGGAATTCGATTTGGAGCTCGTCTTCGGCGGCGTCCGGTACGCCTATCGTCTGGAAGTGGACGACTCGGCGGTGGTGTTCGAGAGCCTTGACAGCTACCCGTCACGACGGCGACGGAATCTCTTCATTCGCCACGGCGCCGAGATCGACTTTCGGCGGGGCTTCTCCGAAGCTCAAGGTGTACGGGAACTGCTGACCCCGACGACCCTTGCGCTCTCCGCCGCCATGAAGGTAGGCAACGCCGACTGCAGGGGTGTTGGGCGTGCGATCGCGGGAATCGGGATGGCGGGACTGGCGCGGAGCCGGCTGCATGCAGGCTTCATCGACCCTACGATCCGCCTCTCTCGTGCCGGGAGCGGCACTACTGAACCAGAGCTCTTCGGAGATTCGCGCACAGCTCTGAACCTGCTTCGCTTCGCGGATCCTGGAATCGACACCTTCTCGTTACGGGACGACGAATCCCCCTACGGCGAGGGGCTCCAACGTCGTCGCCTTCGTCTCGTTCACCGCGGAAACGATGAGCCAGTTGCCTTCGACTTCGATGATGAATCCGCTGGGACACGAAAGTGGTTTCGTCTACTGGGGCCGGCCCTCGCTGCGTTGCGAAACGGGCGCCCTCTGTTGGTTGACGAGATCGATGCGAGCCTTCACCCGCGGCTCTCGGCCCGGCTGCTCGAGAGCTTCCAGGACCCGGAAACCAACCGTCACGGGGCACAGCTCCTGTTCACATCCCACGATGTAACACTGCTGAACAGCTTGAACCGCGATGAGGTGTGGCTCACCCAGAAAGGGACCGAAGGCACGACAACCCTGGCGGCGCTGGCCGACTTCGGCGGCGACCGCGTGCGGAAGTCCCTGAACCTCGAGAGAGCCTATCTGCAAGGCCGCTTCGGCGCCATTCCAGAAGTCGATCAGGTGGAAGTCCGCAGAGCGCTGGGATTGCGCGCCGCCCCCCGCGATGGCCAGGAGTAGACGGCCGAGACGCCACGTCCGCAAGGAGAGACCGCTCCGCCGCAGAGTTGCCTTCCGCACTCCCAAGCGGACTCTCCTCGTATTGTGCGAAGGCGCGAAGACGGAACCCGACTATCTCAGGGCCCTGAAGCAGGAGCCGGCGGTCCGGGACGTGGCCTCCGTTGATATCCGCATAGATATGGATGCAAGCGGTGCAGCCCCGTTGACGTTGGTGAACGCGGCGGCCGACGCCCGAGCCAGCGCGCCCGGGCCGCAAGGCGAGATCGACGAGGTGTGGTGCCTCTTCGACGTCGAGGCGCCTCGGAACCACCCCAACCTCGACGAAGCGGTCGCCAAGGCCGAAGAGAGCGACGTTCGCCTCGCCATCTCGAATCCGTGCTTCGAACTGTGGCTCGCGCTCCATTTCGCGGACCGCACGGCGTGGCTCGACACGGCCGATGCCGTGCGGCTACGCCGGGAGCACGACCGGAGTTCCGGGAAGGGATTGGACGGCGCGCCGTACATGCCAAGGCGCACCGAAGCAGCGACACGCGCCCGCGCGCTGGCTGCCAGGCACGAACGGGACGGTACCGAGTTCCCCAATGACAACCCGTCGTCAGGCATGTTCCGGTTCCTTGCGGCCGTCGAGCGCAACGACTGAGGCGACAACGAACTCATGGTGCCGTCACGAGCTCGAGCCGACCGCCTCCTCCACCGCGCCCGCGTCGAACGCGAGGCGGTCACGCACGAGCTCCGCCTCGCGATACGGCTGCTCGTAGCTCCACGCCGCGTCGCGGATGTCGCCGTCGGGGCCGTGGATCACGTAGTAGGTGGCGAGGCCCTTGAAGGGGCAGAACGTCGTCTTGCCCGTCTTCTCCAGGCGCGCCATGTCGACGCCGTCGCGCGCCAGGTAATGGCGCGTCGGATACCCGCTCTCCTCGAGGGCCACGACGTCGGTGGTCGAGGCGAGCTCGGTCCCGCCCGCCGCCACGCGCACGCGGACGTGGCGGGGCACGAAGGCGATGCGATGCCCGGGGGCGCGGGGGTAGCCCGGGGCGGCGGCGCCGCGGGGGATGTCGGTCGGTCTCTCGGCCATTCGTCATTATGGCTTGGCCGGGCCGAGCGCAGGAACAAGCGGGCTGAGATTCCGTCGCCAGGCGGGCAGCACCCGTGTGCGGGCGGCCCGGCCTCCGCGCGGTTACGGCAGCCAGACGAACCAGGCCAGCAGCACCACGTAGCCGAGCACGTACCAGCGGTAGCGCGCCGCCATCCGCCGCTCGGCGTCGTCGCGGAACCAGGCGTTGGTGAAGAGCGCCGCGGTGTCACGGCCGAACCAGGGCAGGACGTTGATCTTCCAGTCGCTGCGCCGGTAGAGGGTGGACCGCCAGCGATACCGCAGCTTCCACAGCGGGATGCCGTAGACCAGCAGCGCCGCGAAGAGGACCAGCCTCGTCATGTCCCGAGCCTCCAGGTCGGCGGCGCGCGCCGGACCAGCGGGTCGCCGGGGCCGCCTCCGAACGCCGAGAGCAGCATCGCGCTGCAGCGCACGAGCGGGGACCGTCGGCCTGTGGTCGGACCCGGGCAGGAGATCCCCCTCCCGCTCGCTCGCGACCAGGCGCGCGTTCTTCTATCATCGCCCGAACGGCCGGAGGCGGTACGAGCGTCGGACCGGTTGCGCGGAAGGGGAGCGATGCGAATGGGACGGAGAGCCGGACGGGCGTGGGGATGGCTGGTTCTCGCAGCATCGCTGTGCGGATGCGCGGCGCTGGCGGAGGGTGGTCAGAGCCAGGCGCAGGCCACGACAGCGGCCCCTGCGCTGCCGGCTCTGACGGAGGCGGCGGTCGACGAGGCGCGCCGCCTCGTACGGCCCTCCAACGACGAGCGGGTCGATGTCCTCCTCGAAATGCTGGAGCAGCGCGGCCTCCCCTACGCCGTGGAGCCCTTCCCCGGGATCGGCGCGGAGGACGATCCGCGGGCGGAGGGCCGCAACGTCGTCGTGTCGTTCGGCGACGGCACGCCGGAGGTGATCGTCGGCGCTCACATCGACTCCCGGCGCCTCCCCAGCGGTGAGCTGAGCGACGCGATGGTCGACGACGGGGCCGGCGTGGTGGTGCTGCTGCACGTGGCCGATGCGCTCCGGAACGTCCCGCTCGACCGGCGGGTGCGCATCGTCTTCTTCGACATGGAGGAGATTGGCCTCGTCGGTTCCCGGGCGTTCGTCGCGGCGCTCGACCCGGCGGAGGTCGCGGCGATGATCAACGTCGACGTGGTCGGCTACGGCGACACGCTGCTGTACGGCCCGCAGGCCACCTCGCCCGACGGATCGCCCGCCCATCTCCTGCAGCAGGCGTGCGCCCGCCGCGGGATGCCGTGCGTCGGGATGCCGGGGATGCCGCCCGGCGACGACCGGAGCTTCCTGCAGGCCGGGATACCGGCCGTTTCCCTCGCGGTCGTGACGGCGGAGGAGGTCCACCGCCTCTGGCTCTTCCTCCACGGCGACCTGCCGGACGACCTTCGCGGGTCGCTGGCGCCCGAGGCCCTGCGGATCATCCACACCGAGCGGGATACCGCCGAGCTCCTGGAGCCGGCGGCGATGACGCGGGCGTTCCACACCGTGACCGACGTCGTCCTCGACCTGGCCGCGGCGCCGTGACACTACCGCCGGAGGACGGCGGGCGACGAGGCGCCTCTCAGGAGCAGCTCCGGCATCCCGCTGCCGTCAGCCGGGACCTTCCAGACGTCCGTCACGAGCGGCGTGGGAGCGGACCGGTCAGGCATGGCGTACAGGATCGTCGCGTCGTCCAGCCACTCCGCCTGATCGTCCACCGACCGGAGCTCGGCGAGCGGCGTCACCGCGTGCGACTGCAGGTCCAGGACGTGGAGCCGCCAGCCGAAGCCGAGCCCGACCGGCTCGCGCTTCTTGAAGACGATGCGGGTCTGGTCCGGCGACAGGGACGGGCATTCGACGCCCTCGAGCACCACGTCCGCCCGGCGCGTCGAGACGCGTCCCTCGACGAGGTGCAACATCCCCCCGGTGGCCAGCGTCGCGTAGAACCGGTCGCTGTCGGCTGCGAAGGTCACACCCCAGAAGTTGAAGTCGACGGCCCGGAACGGCGCGCCGTCCCGGTGCACCTCGAGCTCCTCCAGGTTGGCGATGCGCCGCTCGCCGGAGTAGGTGTCCACGATGCTCGTCTCGGTCGAGAAGCCCTCGTCCAGATAGGAGTGGCCGGAGACGAACACCGTGACCGCGGCCAGCCGGCCGCTCGGGGCGAGGCGGACGCGGCTGGGCACGCCGTGCAGCGGGAGCCGGTGCAGCGGCTCGAAGGCGCCGTCGAACACCATGATCGAGTGCGTCGCGTAGAAGCGGTCGGTCGTCAGGCAGACGCCGCGCTCCCCCGCGAAGTCGACCCGGTCGCAACGCAGCGGCGTCGCGCGCCGCCCCTCGTCCGCCGCCGCTCCCAGCCGCTCCACGCTCGCCACGCCGAAGCTCTCGTCCAGCCCCGTGTGGCGGAAGAGGAGGTCGGGTGCGGCGCCGTGGTCAGCGATCTCCACGTCTGGCGCCGGACCATCCTCACGGGGTGCCGGGTCGACCGTGCCCGGCTCGGGGCCGGCCGCTCCCGGCGCCGGATCGGGATGCGAGTCCGTTGCCGGCGGCGGGGAACTCTCCCCGGGCGTCCTGCGTCGCTCCGCCGCCGCCGGCGGATCGAGCTCGGCCAGACTGCCGATGGACGGCAGCGAAGCATCCTGAACGAAGCTCGCGCGGCGTGCCGTCGACCACCAGGCGTAGCCGCCGGCCAGCGCGAGGGAGGCGGCGCAGAGCAGGGCGAAGGCGACCACGCGGCGCGGGGCGCGACCGGTCCCTGAAGTCTCGGCCGGGCGGGCGGGCCGCGAGCGCTCTCCGGGCCGATCCTCAATCGGAGCCGTCATGGTTCGCCTCCCGATCCGTCCCGCGCAGCAGAACGGCCGCGATCGTCATCGCCGCCACGAGCGTGAACAGGAACACCGTAACCGCCGGCGCGGCACCGAAGCGCATCCAGAGGACGCCGAACAGCACCGAGGCCAGCAGCCGGGCGAGGCTGGCCGCGGTCGTGACGAGCGCCAGCCCGCTGCCCCGCCGCGCCGGGGGCAGGCGGCCGCTGGCGAACGCCGCCAGCACGCCGTCCGTCAGCGCATAGTGCGCCCCCAGCAGAAGGAGGCAGGCGGCCACCCCCGGCAGGCCGAGCCCGGACGGCATCGTCGCCGCGTAGGCGGCGGCGAGCAGCCCGTAGCCGGAAAGGAAGGCCCGGTGCCGCCCGACGCGATCCGCCAGCCAGCCCGCCGGCACCGCGAGCAGCAGGTAGCAGCCCGACGTTCCCACGTAGAGCAGCGGGAACAGGCCCGGGCTGAAACCGGCGTCCCGCTGCAGCAGCAGGTAGAGGAACCCGTCGCTGATCGTGGCGGCGCCGAGCAGGCTCGCCGCCACGGTGAGGCGCAGCAGGCCAGGGACGTCCAGGATGCGGCGCGCGGCGGCGAGCAGCGCGGCGGCGAGCGGCGCAGCGGCAAGGGAAGCGCCGGAAGCGAGTGGGCGCACTCGTGCCCGCGTCGGCGCGGGCCGCTCCGCATTCGTGACGAACAGCGCCAGCACGCCGAGGCCGACGATGGCCACGCTGAAGCTGGCGACGAAGACGACATCGAAGGCGTTCGGGAGCGCGGCGAGGATGCCGAGCGCAACCAGGGGACCCAGCATGGCCCCGGCGCTGTCGAGGGCCCGGTGCACGCCGAACGCGGTCGCCAGGCCGTCGGGGCGGCTGCTCAGCGAGATGAGCACGTCGCGCGGCACGGCGCGGGCACCCTTGGCCGCGCGGTCGAGCGCCACCACGCCGGCAATGAGGGGCCAGGAGGCGCCGGCGGCCAGCAGGGCCAGCCGGGACACCGCGGAGGCGCCGTAGCCCGCGATTGCGATCTCCTTGCACCGGCCGCCGCGGTCGACGGCAACGCCGCTGGCCAATCGCAGCAGCGCCGTCACCCCGTGGTAGAGCCCGTCGACGATACCGAACTGGAAGGGCGTCAGCCCGAGGTAGAGCACCAGGTAGACGGGCAGCACGGTGCCGACCATCTCGGACGAGACGTCCGTGAAGAGGCTCGTGAAGCCGAGCGCCCAGACGTTGCGCCGGACGTGCCGCCAGCCGAAGCCCACGCCCGTGTCGCGCCGGGCCCGCCGCAGGGCCGACCACGCCTCGACCTGGTACATGCGCTCGGCCGCGGCCGCTCATCCGCGGCGCGCGTGGGGCGTCATCGCCCGCCGCCGGGGGCGCCGGCGCCCCCGGCACCGCCCTCGGTGGGCGCCGCAATCGGCCCCGGCAGCGGATCGTCGGACGCGAAACGCCGCAGGACGTTCTCCGTCAGCCGCGAGACATTGTTGTCGTAGTCGTTGAACGACAGGCTGCCGCTCCACGCGATCGAGCTGGTCGAGAACACCGCGCCCCCGTTGGGGTACTCCACGTACGCCAGATCGGCGTAGACCAGCGGGTTGACCGTGCCCCCCTGCTCGGAGTTGCTCGTGTTCACCTCCTCGATCACGTGCTGGTAGGCGTCGGAGTGCCCGAACGAGCGCGCCAGGATGAGCGTGTGCGGCGGCGACCCCTGGGCGTAGTCCACGCGGTCGAGCTCCGACCCCGCCGCCCCGAACTCCAGCACCAGCGACGGGTGATTTCCGATGAGCTCGTTGTCGCCGATGCCCTCGAAAACGAACGCCACCCGCGGGTCGAAGCTGTCCGGCGTCCGCCGGAACGGCGAGTTCCGGTCGAAGCCCTGCGCCGTGAAGCCCACGCCCACGAGCCACTGCGGGGCCCGGCCGCGGAAGCGCCACAGGCCGCCCGGCTCGCCGGTCAGGCTGTGGTGGCTCTCTCCCGGCGCCCCCTGCCAGTGCTCGGTGCCGTCGCGCCGCCGTACCTCGATGAACGTCCCGGTCGGGTCCACCGGCGTCACCCAGTAGAAGCCGTTGCCGCCCATGTACATCAGCCGGCCGCCCTGCTCCAGGTACGACCGCATTCCCTGGAGCATCTCCCACGAGTAGTACTCCGGGTGGGTGCCGGTCAGGACCACGTTGTAGGGCTCGACGAGCGCCGCCCCCTCCGCGTGCAGATCGTGGTCGGTGACGAAGTCGACGGTGAAGCCCTTGACCTCGAGCCAGTCGACGATGTGCGTGTCGGCCATGAACTGCCACGGGTTGCGGGTGTCGATCTTCGGCCGCATGTTGGTGATGGGCCGGAGCCGCGACGAGTAGGTCACGCCGCTGCCGTCGGTGTGCGTCGAGTACAGGCTCATCGGCTGGAAGCCGGTGCCGCCGGTCCCGGCGTAGGCGAGGTAGCTGACCGTCGGGACCAGGAACGCGATCTTCGCCGCCGCCGTTCCCCGCGGCGGCCGGACGAAGAACGGCACGTAGTCTTCGCTCGTTATCGTCCGCAGCCGCGCCGCGTACACGCCGCTCGCGAGATCCGCCGGCACCTCGAACGCGAGACCGACCTCCCACGCCGCGTCGAGCAGGTCGTCGTCGTGGAAGTGGATGGCGCCGTACTGCTCGGGCGCCCGGCGGTAGTCCATCTCGGTCGCATCCCAGAGATGTCCCGTCACGGCCCGCGTCGGCAGGTTCACGGTGCGGCCGTCGAGCCCGCTCCCCGCGGTGTCGCGCACGCGGTCGGTCTCGATGTCCGCCGCGAAGTCCCACGCCGCGACGGGGTCGGCCGGCACCGCGCTGGCTGCGGCATCGCTGGCTGCGAGACCGCCGGCCGCGATCGCCTCCACCTCGGTTCGGCGCAGCGCCCGGTCGTAGATCCGCGGGTTGTCGATCTTCCCGTTGTAGTGACCCGCCACGCCGCCGCCGGGGGTTCCGTAGGCCGCCATGTGCAGCGGCACGTCGGGCGTCGCCAGCGCACGCACCGGCGTCGTCTCCTCCACGACCACCCGCGTCGGATCGTTCGCGTAGCGGTCGAGCGGCTCCTGGTACAGCGTCACCCGGCCGGTAGCGGCGTCGAAGCTCGCGGCCACGAAGTACCACTGCGTCGGCACACCGTGGGGCCGCGGCCGCCCCGCACCCGGAATGGCCGGCACCCACCGCCGGAGCGCGGGCTCCGCCGCCACGCGCGCCACCTGCCCATCGGGTGCCCCGAGCCACAGGGCCAGCCGCCCCTGCTCGTCGATCACCAGGCCGTAGCCGCGGTCCGCCGACCACTTCGTCACCACGCCCTGCGCGCCCGGCTCCCCGACCCAGCCGACGACGCCCGGCCGCGTCGGCGCCACCCAGGCCGTGACCGTGAAGCTTCCGCCGAGGCGCAGCGGTTCCGCGTCCGGCACGGTGACGTAGGAGCCGAGCGGCAGGTCCTGGTGCCGGCCGGGATAGTCGCCGTTGGCCGGCGTCTCGACCAGCTCCTCCTTGATCCCCGGCCCGTTGGGGTTCGCGTCACCGTGGATCAGGCGGACGATCTCCGCCCGGTACGTCGGGAGCTGGCTGCTCACCATGAACCGGATCGTCTCGCCCGGCGCCACGCTCATCCGGTCCGCGTAGCCCACTACCCCCATCGCCGTGAGCGCGGCCTGCGGGCCCATCTCGGCCGCCGGCTGCGCCCCGGCGCCGCCCGCCAGGGCCAGGACCGCGCCAACAACCATTCCGACGCATCCCCGGGTTCTCGTCCCAGACATCATTGAAGCTCCTCTTGGCTGCGAGGCTTCCCGCGGCTCCGCCGCCCACCCCTCCCGGCCGCCAAGCCCGTTTCGGCTGCGGAGCTGCTAGGGCGCGGCGCGGAAGCTCAACGGCGCGAATCCACCTCCTCCAGCAGGGCTCGGTAGCGCGCATCCGCCTCCTCGATGCGCGGCTCGAGCAGGCGCCGCTGGGCCGGCCACATCTCCGACAGCAGGCTGCGCGTCTCCCACGGCTCGAGGTCCCCGTCGGGATCGACCGTCTCCGTCAGCAGCTCCTCCAGTCGGGCGCGCTGGAGGGCGACCAGCTCCGGCACCCGCTCGTCGCGGTAGAAGGGGCGGTCCTCCACGATCACGTAGATGGGCGCGCTGTGAGCCACCGTGCTGTTCCGCTCCCCCTGCCGCTCGCCGAACGCCCGGACAGCCAGCCACAGGCTGCGCTCCGCGGTGAGCGTCGTCCGCAGCTCGACGCGGTCGCGACCGCCGGCCCGCGCGGTGGCGGCGACTTCGCCGTGCACGACGAGCTCCAGGCGGTCGAGTCGATCGAGGTCCGGATTGAGCGCCGCCTCCGCCACCACCTCCACGCGGGCGCCCGGCTCGACGTGCAGCTCTTCGCCCAGGGTGCGGCCGCCGGCCGTCAGGTCCAGCAGCGGGCCGTTGGTCACGTAGAGATGCCCCGCGCGGAAGGCGTCGAACCACGCGTCGACGCTGAAGGGACCGTCGACCCGGACATAGCTGCGCACGACGCCCGGCAGGTCCATGTACGGGAAGTCGGACCCGGCGGCCGGCAGCAACTTGTAGCCGAGGTTGAGGAAGCCGTACCAGAGGTCGGTCGGCAGGCGGCCGAGCTGCAGGAGCTCGACGAAGTCGACGATCCCGAACGGCACGTCGAGCGCGAGGCCCCGGCGCCCGTTGAACAGCTCGGCCTGGTGCGCGTAGCCGGAGACCCCGCCCTGCCGGCGCGACTGCTCGAACACCTCGTGGTAGAGGAAGTAGCCGTCCGGACCGGCATGGAGGGGCTCGCGCAGGTTGTGGTGAATCGTGTGGCCGCGGTGGACGGTGCGGGGATCCTCCTGCCCAGAGACCAGCGCGTGGCCGTCGCGCTCGAAACGGCCGGCCGGCCCCCAGGCGGGCTGCCCGAAGTGCGTCCCGGCAATGTTGCCCATCTGCAGCAGGTTGGCGACGTGCACGTCCTCGGCTGCCACCTGCGTCCAGGTGTTCTCGTCACGAACCGCGTGCCGCTCGATGTGAATGTGGGCGTCGCCGGAGTACCAGCCGCGGCCCGGCTGATCGACGTAACGCTCGAGGGCGACCGGGACGGTGGTCGTCTCGCCGGGGTGGATCTCGATCTCTCCGCGGTGGATGCGGTACTCGATGCCCCGGGCGACGACCGTCTCGTAGGTGCCGGCCGGCACCTGCGCCTCGTAGCTCCCGTTCACGTAGAAGGCGAGCCGGTTCGGCGACGGCCAGAAGGTGCGGGGCGTGATCCACAGTCGGCGAACCTCGTCGGTGTAGCGGTGCACCAGGATGGCGTCGTCCGACGGCAGCGGCATCCTTCCCGTCGCGTCGTAGAGGCCTGCGCGGGCGGGCAGCGGGCGGCCCGAAGCGGCGTCGGTGACTTCGAGGCGGACCCGGCCGAACGCCGCCGGCGCCCGGGAGGCGCCGCTGCGGACCACCTCGATGTCGCAGAGGCACACGCCGCCGCGGCTGCCGACGGCGATGTCGATCCCGCGCGTCCCGTGCCCCGCGAGACGCGCTCGGTCGAGGGTCAGGGTGACGCTGCGCAACGGCTCGCCCGGCTCCGGGTCGACCTCCGCGCGGCCCAGCGTGTCGCCGCCGTTCCGCTCCCAGACGACGGTGAACGGCGTCGTGAGCGCCGGCGCGTAGGTCAGCGTCAAGGTGACCGGCTCGTCGACGTCGAAGCCGTACGCGTCGTCGACGTCGAAGCCGATCAGCCCGCCCGCCACGCACTGCCGGCCGCCGACGGTGCGCGTCTCGACCTCGTTGCGGTAGGCGCCCAATCCGAGCTCGGAGTAGCTCAGCCCGTAGGTGTGCGCGATGCGCGGCCGCGGCCAGTCGACCTCGCGCACGTAGCGGGCTTCGCTGCCGTGGGCCTGCAGGCGCGGGGCGACGTCTGCCACGAGCGACGCGGACCCGAGCCCGAGCAGAAGCGGGGCCAGCCACCTGCGCGTGAGAGTCGTCATCTCCCGCTCCTTCCCACCGTCCCGACCCGTCCTTCGACGCAGGCTTCCGCCAACTGCCCTTCCATCGCGCGGTACAGCGCGCCACGGGGGTTGCCCGCGTCGCCCGCTCACGGCACGGACTCCTCGTCGGGCTCGCGCAGCCAG
>Ga0209544_1003150_pt1 | contig 13281 bp, 6 predicted proteins | sample MesohylPK_FD_187297 | JGI IMG/M metagenome (GOLD analysis project Ga0209544, IMG submission 187297) | Host-associated microbial community of the marine sponge Aplysina aerophoba from Gulf of Piran - sponge mesohyl, lysed by proteinase K... | ecosystem: Host-associated > Porifera > Sponge >...
TTCCGCAGCACTCCTTGAGTTCGAAAACGACATTTCTGCTCATGTTGCTACTGCAGTAGAACTGCAACTTGACAATAGCGTTCGCATTTTCGGGACTGCTGGACAAATCAACGTAAGGTCGCCTTGGTTTGGTGGCTCGGATTGGAGTTTTGATCTAATATCGAAGGGTGAGCACCACACGATCTCAGGTGAACTTGCGAATTCCTATGTCTGCGAAATTGACGAGGTAGATCGTTGTTTAGAACAAGGTCGTATAGAGTCACCAAAAATGAATTTTGATGATTCTGTTGGCAACGCGTTCGCGTTGGATAAATGGCGAGAACAAATGGATGTTGTGTTCCCACAAGAACGACCTGAGACACTACGTGGACCAATTCACGGCGGTCCACTTAAATTGAGTAAACGAATGCCTTCGTTGAAAATTAAAGGCATAGATAAACCATTGTCTCGCCTGGTCATGGGATGCGATAACCAACCCAGTTTGTCTCACGCTGCAGTCATGTTTGACGCATTTTATGAACTCGGCGGTAACGTGTTTGACACGGCTCATATCTATGGCGGCGGTCGTATGGAAACGTTCCTAGGCCAATGGTTACAAGCGAGAGGCAACCGCAGCGAGATATGCTTGATCGCTAAAGGTGCACATACACCCATGAATTTCCCTGAACATATCAAGCCTCAGCTCGAGATTTCACTTGATCGGTTACAGACAGACGATGTCGAGCTCTATTTCCTGCATAGAGACAATGAGGATGTGCCCGTTAAGGAGTGGATTGATGCACTCAATGAAGTAATTACGGCTGGATGGGTGAAGGCAATTGGCGGATCTAATTGGAGTTGGGAGCGCATACGAGATGCCAATGTCTACACCAATACAGAAGAAAAAGTTGGATTTGCCGCCGTATCTAATCAATTCAGTTTAGCCAAGATGCTAAGTCCGGTGTGGGCAGGCTGTATCTCTGCCAACGATGCCGACTACAAGGACTTCTTAGTCAGAGAAGATCTGGTACTTTGCCCTTGGTCTTCGCAAGCAAGAGGATTTTTCACATCACGCTTCGATGGGATTCAGCATGAAGGTAAATCCAATCTCGACAATCGGAGTTGGAGCCACCCTCCGGATGCAGAAATGAAACGATGTTGGTTTTCGGTCGAGAACATCGAACGACGAAAACGCGCAGTGAATCTTGCAAAGGAAAAAGGAGTCGAGACGATTAACATCGCTCTGGCCTATGTGCTGAATCAGAAGTTCAGAACGATGCCACTGATAGGTCCAAGATTTCTATCAGAACTTGGAAGTAGCGCGAAATCCCTTGAAATCGAACTGGACGAGGAGGAGATCGCGTTATTAGATCTAAAGAACTAGATCAAGGTAGTTAGTTGGACTAACCTGTTGCGGATACCCTTATTTCGTCGCCGATCACTTCCAGACACCCCGGACCTTTATTCCGAGTACTGTTCACATATTCAGACACCGGTTTAACGGATAGATCATAAGGAAGTTGAGGCTGACAGAGTTCTGCAAGGCGAGAGGATTCAGTGCTGAGGTTCACCCATTCCATGGCTCGTTCACGGTCAAGAATTACCGGTTGTCGATGATGGATAAACTTAAGGTCAGGAACGACTGCGGTGGTCACAATGGCAAAGCTGTCTAAAAAAACGCCCTCAGACTCCCACCAGCGATCCCAAATGCCGGCAAGCAACATACCTGCCTGAACTCCATCGCTGATATAGTAGGGTTGCTTGATACCATTTCGATTCACCCACTCATAGAATCCTGAGATAGGTACCAGACATCGACGTGATTTAAATGGACCTCTGAACGCTGGAGACTTGCGCAGGGTTTCACTGCGCGCGTTGAACATACTGTACTTAGAAGATCGTTCTTTTGCCCAAGAAGGAATAAGCCACCATTGTGCATTAGCCGCTTCGAGAGAATAATCTTCGTGTGGTTGGGCATCTCTTTCTGGGCGAATGATCCAAGCCTTCGACATCGGACTTGCGTTGTGATTATCTTCACCCGGAAATGCTTCACCTACCAAATCCATAAACAACGATGTCATTGGGTCTGACGTTACATTGAATCTACCACACATAGTTTCCGTCTCAAATCCTGCCTTACTAACCTCACTATGGGAGTTCAACTCACCTTTCTGACTTAGGTCTAGCTTAACAGAAGGAGCTTACGCCTATATCGACTCTTTCAGGTCTTAAACAGATTAGCAGAAAAGAGGATGCCATGTCAAAAACAGTTATGTCAAGTATTTTCTGCACATTCTGTTTGGGGTGGTTGCGCTGACCCACCTGCAGATGGGTCAGTGCAAGTCGGCGATATGTGTCAAACTCACCTATCCGAATAGCAAGCATTTCAAACCAAGCAACCGTTGATTTAATATGTTGGTCCGCTATAGATGATTAAAGTCGAGTCAGTTATCGCAACTCCGTTTTGACGTTTCTAGTTTGTTGCATTGTTGTCATACACGTAAATCTTGTCTTGTTCTTCATCGACGACGTAGAAGCGTCCATTGTAATAAGTGATACCCTCCGCCGCAGTATTTTCCATTACTAAGTCGAAGTCAGAGTCGGGACGACGCGTTCCTGTGAGGGTGAACGCCAAGACTTTGCCATTCGCCCGATCCAGTACATAAAGCAGGCCATTGCTATACGCCATTCCGGTCGCACCTATACCTCTATTGCCTCTGGGCAAGACAAAACCAGAATCCGGAAGACGCTCACCAGATGTTGTGTATGCGAAGACATAATCTGAGATGTCGTCTGCTATATAAATCACATCATCTGCGTACACCATTCCGTCAGGCCACCAAGGTGCTCTCTCCTCTAATACGATGTCGGTATCTGGACTCCGTTCGCCAGAGTATGTATATGCATGGACTCTATGCGCGGAATTTCTAAAGTACACAGCAACGTAAATGATACCATCAGCATGGGTAATGCTCTGTGCCCACAGTGTCTCCTCGTCCAAATCGAAGTCCGCGTCGGCACGGCGTTCGCCTGAGCGAGTGTAGGTATAGACCTTTTTATCAATCCAATCTACCACATAGAGCAGATTATCGACAGCAGTGACACCTACTGAATGCCCATTACTTGCGTCAAGTTCAAACGAGGTTAGTTCCTCTGCCGCCGAGGAGCAGTTGTTGCTTGTGTTCTCTTCGCCGTCAACAGCGTCAACGCATGCGCCATAACTGTAAGTACCTTCATCCTCTACAGTCACCTCGATTGAATGTTCGGAAAACTCGCCATCCGCCAGTTCGCCGACCTCAGAGGTACCGATTTCTTTGTCACTACGCGTAATTGAGCTGTCGTCCGAGCGGTAAAAACGCAAAATCGTGGCCTCGGCGTTGCCATTTCCTTGATTGTACACCTGCACATTGAGTGTGAACTTCTCGCCGACAGTGGGTGTAGCGCTAAGCTCGGCAGTATCAACCACCAAGTCGGGTACCGCAATTTGGAACTCGACATGTAATCGGTACTCGCCTGTAGTTCCATAATCTCCATATACGCGGATATAGTAGGTGCCCGCGTCGATATTGCCAGCGAGGTGGAAATTGCGGTCATTTCCTCCATCGTCATTGCTGGTGAGTATGGTACCGTTGTCGTTGAGCAGGCTTCCTTTCGTGTCAATCCAACCTTCGGTATAAGCTGTCAGAGTACCAGACTCCGTGACGTCGACGCGGAAGAAATCCTCGTCGTCAATTTCAAGCCAACCTAGGGTTGAGGAAGTTACGCCTACCACCGTCGCATCGTCTACCGAGTCTTGGTGATCGTCTTGTACAACGGTATTACTTGAATGCCATCTTGTCTCTCCGTCGATCTCCATTTCTGTTACTAGACGGTATTGACCAGGCTGATCAGGTTTGTAAGTACAGAGTTGACCGGAAACTACGGTGTCGGGAAGATCAGACCAACTCCAATCCCCATTGGGACGCCATTGCCACTTGGACTCGCGCACAGTATAGCGGACATCATCAATCATTAGGTCACTCACGTCAATGCAATCGGAGCCTTCTGTTGAACCGAACATTACGGATCCATCTGCGATCTCAATTAAGTCAAGCCTCGAGTGTGGATCCATCGGCTCAACTCCTTGACCAATGCGTTCAAACATGAGAATGCCATGATGGTCAGTGCTTACATAGATATGCCGTCCGTCTGCACTCGCTACAAGTCCGTTCGGAACACCGAAGAGTGGCACGGGGTTGCTAAACCGATCCAGCCCATTAGCGATTGCGTCTGTGAATTCATCTCTTTCCGAGTGGACACTTGCCACGACACTATCGCCGAAAAAGTCTGCCGCGGCCGAGGAACGACCCGTCACAAAGCGATAGGGATCGTGGGAATAAAGATTGAATACCTGATTGGAGGGGTTTACCCAGCGGATTCGCTCTAACGACGGTAGTAATTTATACACGTAACTGTCAGCTAAGTTCTCATCGACGGTGAACACCCAATTTCCCGCTTTGTCAGTGCTCAGACTATCTCCTGGTGTGAATACCTCATCACCTATCTCCAATTGTCCCGTCACAACATCCCTCGTCCACTCCTGCAAGCTATAGCCGTTGGTCGTATATAGACGGCCACCATCGGCAGTCACATCGGCATCAAGAATGTCCGATATAGTAACATTGAATTGAAGATGCCCTTCGCTATTCACCTCATAGTGGTCTAAACCAGAACTACCCGTCTTGTATAAAGACACTCCGTCGGGTGTGGTTATGATCTTGTTCCCACAATCGCCTGGTTCTTCGGCTATCTCGACAGACGCCTGAGTGAACGTGGATCCGTCCCGAACGAAGGAGAACCATTCATCGCATTGATTCGCAAGCAGTCTGCCCCGACTCGGATCCCACTCAAGGACACTTCCAACTAGATCAATATCAACGGTCTGTGAAGCCGACAGGAGTCCGCTGGCCGCATCGCGACTGAACATCTCGAGCCCGTAGTCCGAGACCGCAAACACGATGTCGTCTTCATCAGTTATGGCCAGGCTTCCCGGATTCGATAGTGGGAACGCCAATCCCTCCTTGTCTACGCTCTCTGTGACGGTTCCGACATACCTGAGCCATGCGGGAGTATCTGTTGGTCGCCATTGTAGCCGGTAAGCACCACCGTCCTCGGTTGCTGGTGATCCTGCCCGGACTGTATAAGTAACACCCGCTTCGGCGCGGAATACCACCTCTCCATCGACGAGCCACTGTTGAGCTACGGGAGCGTTCGATCCTTCCACATAGACAGCGATGTACCGATCCCGCGCATTGAATGAATACCAGCCGTCGGTAGGTGCTTCCCACTTCCACCAGAGAGAAGAGTGCCCAAGGAGGTCGTTAAGTTCACCTCCACCCGTGGTCCCGTATTGGTCGTTAGCTCCTGCTGAACCTCGAGTGCTGGCCAGCGCTATGGCACCTGTACGTTCGTCGTTCTCGGGTGTTCTACCCCACGCTCCTTGTCCTGTTGCTTGAGGGAATGCGTATGCACCGACATCGCCAGTCGGCCAACCAAGCGAAAACGCATACGTCGTGCCACCTTCAGCCGAGAACGACAGCTCGCGACCCGTGACCGGTGGTTCTGTTGATGCAACTAGCGATAAGCTCTCGATCGCTTCTCCCACGAATACAGCCATAGTCAGTTCAGAAGAACCGGTATCTTCTAGACGCCACGTATAGTTACCGCTACTCGGTGCCTCCCATGCCCACCAAATCGTTCTGGCACCTGTACCGGGCGGTTCACCCGGTTCGACGGTGGTTCCTTCCGCTAGTGTCCAGCTAAAGTTCCCGGATTCTCCTGTTGGGGGCATGCCCCGGTCTGCGAAATCATCGTTTCTTGACGGCTCCCAATCAGTTGTTTCCCAAGATACCGTATAAGGCTCTCCGGTCGCGAACGCGTCTTCAGCAGCCACGGCGACCCTGTACACTTGCTCCGATTGCGCTCGGAAAGTAGCGTTAATAGAGGGAAATCCTGATACCAGCCGAAGTTCGTTCACTTGCTCTCCAGTGAAGACTGCAACACGCAAGTGGTCCCGATTCACACTGAAGGTCCATGCACCATCGCTAGGTGCGACCCAGCGATGCCATGTGGTAGCTGCCATCTGTCCTAATGATTCGCCAGTTTCCAGCGTAGCGCCTACGTTGCTTCCTTCCAGTTCACCTTCAGCACCGGTAATATCTAACGCAGCAACAAAATCATCATTGGCGGGTCTCTCTCCTTGGTGCCATCGAAGAGTAATGGGTCCACTTGTTTTCTCGCTGTTGGACACGCGAACCCAATAGGTTTCCCCCTTCTCCGCGAAGAACGCGGTACTAGACAGAGTGGAAATCGTGTGACGTACACCTATTAGGAAACCAAAATAGTAAATCGGTACTACGTTGCCGCGTTGATTCGATGCGATAGGAACCGCACCTGCCAGAGTCGATCCTTTGAATACTTCAAGCGTAGCCGTACGTTGTTCTGACTCTTGGGAAACCAGCCAAAATGTCCCCAATCCGTTGGACGGTGCTTGCCAACGATACCAAAGAGAGCCAAGTGGTCTTTTATGCCACCGATTTTGTGATAGACCATAGTCAGCGGCCACCGTGGAAGCCTGAGGTTCGCCTGGTTCGGGGGTAGCACCCGCCAGTTCCACTGTGATTGAACCTTCATCCCCCTCGATATCCGTCGCGTCGTTGAAGTTGTCGTTGAAGGTACTCTGAACCGGCGGTAGTTCGTCCATATCGGTATTATCTGAGGGTTGAATGACAACAGAACCAGACGCACCGTGTGCATTCCATGCGCTCACCGTATAGTGTAAGCGCGCAGGTTTAGTTCCTGAATATTCCACGACAAGCTCAACCGCCTGTGTCTCACCAACGCCGATTTCACCAAGCGGTATCTTTTGACCAAGCTCGATGTCGGGACCACGTTGCCCAGGACCGTCGCCCGTACCTGCCACGGTTTCCAGTCCGTCTTCTCGCATCACATTCCGCGCCTCTATTTTTAGACTCGAGTCATCACAGTCGTCACTCTCACCCCGACACTCTAGGTGCAGTGCTGCTCCGCTCGCGACGTAGCCATCCAAATTTACAGAAAAGTCGATTTCGACCTGCCGCGCACTGTCCGTTGAATTTCGCTCTTCTACTCGGTCGACATCGACGGTGAGCCGTGGCGTCGATGCACCGCGGATTATGTTCCATGCCACTGCCGCTTTCACATCGGTATAGGAACGCTCTTTGACTATCTTTAATCGCCATGTGCCTGGAGCCGGATTCTTGACGATAACCCATTCGACATTGTCAATACGCGAAGTCGAAGATCGTTCGCCACAGGGACCATCTCCACAATCTGCGCCGATATCAAGCCAAAGGTCGAGATCATTCAGAACTGAGCCAACGACTGCATCAACGGGAGGCTCGTCCCATGTCATGACGACCTCTAGACGACCGGCATTCTCAGGTACGACTATGTCCTGATAGGCGTACATTCCATCCTCCTCGAATTCTGCAGTCGCACCACCACCAGACCAGCCTGCGGAGGTTTTTTGGTCTAGAACTAGCGTTCGAGCCGACACCTTGCCAAGACCGTAGCGATTCTGAAACCCGGCAGGACCCATGCTATTGTCGACTGCAAACGCGGTTGAATCCTCTAGCCATGCATCTGGACGTACCGCGCTCGCCATGAGTCGTGCCCGAACTAGTGCAGGTTGGCGCTTGTACTCCGGTGACGCGTCCATTAAAAGTGCAGCCGCTCCTGCAACGGTGGGCGATGACATACTTGTGCCAGCCCAACAAACGTAACCTGCCGCCGCACCACCACCGCGTGTTGAACAGACATCAACTCCCGTTGCTACAACCTGTGGTGCAAGCCGTCCATCGGCCGTGGGACCATGGCTACTGAACACTGCATGGTTTCCGCCATCATAAACAGCGCCTACCGCGAGCGAGTTTTTGGCAGCACCGAGATTCGAGAATCCTGCTGTTCCTTCGTTGGACTGTGACACGACGTAGAGTTGATTAGAGTGCCACACAACCGCGTCGAGCTTTCGGGTACCAACATCCCTTCCCTCAAAAACTAGACTCGAACCACTGAGGCTCATGTTGACGATCATAGGCATGACTTCACTGGAACCTTCACATCCAGACCTCGTGGCAAGCCAGTCCATGCCACGGATCATACTGTCAGCCGATCCACGACCTTCGGAATGAAGCACCTTCGCAAATCGCACATGCTGAACGGAGGGTGCCATACCGGCAAACGCGCCTGACCCGAATCCATTGGCAATCATTGTGCCTGTCACATGGGTTCCGTGATCACCGGCGTCGATCCATAGATCTTCATCCTGTTCCCGAGGATCTAACCAAACAAAGTTGCTACCACAAATACTCGTCCGGTTCTGCCTGATGTCGACATGTCGGATGTTTAGACCGGTGTCCATTACGCCTATAGGTACAGACGCGCCGCCAATACCAAAAAACAATCCGGGACCAATCCAGGTGCGTAAGGCATCAGCTCCCATTGCAGGTATAGAGGTTTCATGGAGCGTCTTGACAATACCAATTGGTTCAACGGACAGCACAAAATCCTTCACTGCCAGAGCCTGGAGCACATCTTGTGTTACGTTGGCTGTATAGACACGAACTTGTGGGTCGTAGTGACCTACGACTGCACCTAGAGACTCCATTTCAAGTCTCCAGCGACCGGTGGCATCGTCATCCATTAATGTGATGAATACGGGTGTGGGTTCATGACCGGGGGCATCTTGAGTCCAACCGTCGAAAGCTTGGAGTTTCTCACTAGCTGGCATGGCACCTATGCCTTCAACACCTGGCAACCGTGCAACCGCCTCAAGGCTAACTACATCAGCAGGGAACCGGACTCTTAGTAGCCATCCGGAATCGCCGACGACGTGTGCACCCAAGTCGCTGAGGGATTGTTCTAGTTCAGCTCGTCGCGCACCCTCGGCGAGCTTTATCCATCCGAACGACCAGTCGCGTTCATTGGCATTTGCCAGAGCCATCAGTTCGTCCACTTCTGAAGACTCGATCCAATCAAGTCGACGATCGTCAGAGTCATCCGGGTGCTGTGAGTTCCTAAGACCCCGCACGGGGACTACTTTCATCTCTCCACTAAACCCAACTGTTGCGTATCCATCCGGTAGATTCGGCAGTTTATTGACCTCTGGAGGACTACCACTAGTCTCCTCCAGTGTGGCGGCTTCCACAGGTGGAGGAGGTGCGCCCCGACTTTCATGTTCGATTCGGTCAGTCGCGGCCATAAGGGAGTCGGCATCGGTAGCTTTGGCAACTCGATTTAATTCGGAATCTACTTTATAGACTCCAACCGTTACGACTATCGTAACTAATCCGATAAGAGCAACCAGCCCCGCAAGTGTGTACAGACGCACTTTCAGGCTAATACTGCCGGACGATCGCCCATGTGAGGAACGCATAATCGTTCGTATTGAATTTGATATCGGATTCTTCATAATTGATCGTCGTAGCTATTTTTGCTTGTAAAACTAAGATCCCTCTATGACCGTCATACCTCTGTACGATTAAAGGAGTTTTTGTAGTTGAGATAGTAGTCGAGGGTGCGTCGAGTAAAGTCCATACCAATGGTCTTGTCTCAGACAATCGAAATAGCCATCAAAAACTCCTTGTCTTCCTGATTTCGACGGTACAGATGTCGAGTGTGTATAGTGATTTAACGTTTGCTCGTCTTGAAAACCATTCCTCTGTCAGATTCCAATGCCAATCGGATCGTTTCAGCGGACAATTCAGTGCCCTGAATTTTGGACCGATAACTTCGGCATCTATCGTCGCGATCGTTTGTCATCCGAGGCGTGGGAGTTGCTCCGATTCGACATCATTGTGAGAGACACCGACATAACGAAGTTTCTTCGCTTGAGGTTTACCATTGACGCACAGATTCAAAACAAGGACGGTTTGATAGGGAACGTTGGGAGACTTTGCGACACATACGTAAATGAAGAAACCATGCCAATTTTCTAGGCAAATTCATGTTAATACTGCCTCTAGACACAACAAACCAAATCTCCCACAGAAATGCATATAGAAGCCATTACAACCAAATATTTAGAAGATTGACATGAAAACTGAACTGTTGAACTCAAGGGTTACGCCACCATCAAGGTACCGGGTCGACTTCGTTTATCGTCCAGCTATTATTAGTGTTTCGATCAGCTACTAATGTCAGACCGCTGGAACGGTAGCTAACGCTGTTCCCAGAACAGAGCCGCACAGCGGCTAGTTGAAGACACCCGCGCCCCGACGAGGACACTTCGAAATACCGTCCCGACCAATTGTAGATGTCACACTGCTGACCTGGATCCACTGTATCGCCGACGCGGCAGTAGGAGTCCGCACTACCACCGCCGTCATCGTCAGAAACTGTAAGTCTTACACCGTCGGAACAGTTATTCGTCGTGTCTGATTCGTCAGCCACCGTGTCTGCACAAGCACCAATATACACTGTAATAGGCGATTGATTAGCACCAACGGTCACAGTGAACTCATAGGTAAATCTCTGGTCTGGACCAAGCGCGCGCAATGATCCAGTAGCGCTAAAGCTACTATCTGATGTAGTTATTGTCGAATCACTTGATTGCTTGAAGCGTATAGTTGTGGCTTCCGAATCCACATCACCTTGATTTTGTACTACAAAGGTGAAGACAGCCACTCCTCCCGGGGCGACCGTGGTCTTGTCAGAGGTAGATTGAATCCATACCAAGTCGGGACCAGAGGCCCCAGAACTACCTTCTGCTTCAAAACTGACTTTGAGTGTATAGGAGCCGGTTGTGTTTGCGCTATATCCACGTACTTCGATATAGTAATTACCAGCATCTACCGTCTGTTCGATCTTGAAATTCGAGCCAGTACCGTCATCGTCGTCTGTCGCAAGTTCGTTTTCGTTTGAATTCAGTAGCCGTCCTCGCGTATCGGTAGGACCGGTTGTCTCTACCGTCAAAGTTCCGCGTTCTGAAAGATTTACATGGAAATAATCTAGATCACCTGATTGTTCGATTTCTCCCACAGTATCTGAAGGCACAGCGACAGTCGTAGCAGTGCTAACTGTGTTTCCATGATCGTCTACAGTACTATCAGCAGTCGCTTCACCGATACTCGACCAACTATGAGAACGGCCTGCAACGCAGAAAGGGCCGCTTCGTTGACGGTAGCGACCTTGGACAAGCGAGTCTTCAGGAATGCCATCCTGTGTAGCAATGCTAACGGTAAGATCTTTCTGTCCTGTTTCGCTAAAGTTGTGCGTGATGCACGCCTCACTCCATAGTTCATTCGTTCCAATACGATAGAGTACATCAAAGGCTTGTCGAAGGTTATCGTCTGCTCCAATGGTGTGGGTCCATTTGATTTCAAAGCTTTCTTGATCTGTCACTTCCACCGTAGGTGCATCAGGAGAATCGTCCTGTTCGTGCTGCTGAAGTGGTCTTGTTGAAAGATTAGCTAGAAATCCCGTCCGCGACGAGAGCATGTTCATGACCAAGATAGAGTGACCGGTTACGATATCAAGACGCCAAATACCAGTTCCTTCACCTAAATTTCCAACGAGACCCGGACCTCCTTGCTCAAGCGTTTGCGCATCCACAGTTATCGATGCCTGAGGCGGAATGGACAATTGGACTTTACCACCACTAGTGGCTTCATCATCCATCGCATAAATCGTTACCTCGGCCGACTGCTCGTTTGGATTGATTAGACGAATTTGACTTTCAGATTCTGCGTTATTACCAGCACTAAAAAACTCGAGCTTGTGCACTCCGTCAACCATAGGTACGATGTCATGGATTGGCAACAGGAATCCCTCAGAGTTTTGAACAAAGGAAAGTACATTGATGTCAAGCTTGCTCGTAATTTCGAAGCGCCAGTCTCCCGTTGACGACGTTCCAATCCCTGTCTCAACTCCATTTACAGTATTACCCCCCCCCTGCTCGAGATCAAAGGAGTTCAAATTTATCGCCTGACCACGACGAAGAAACAATTCGATAGGTCCGTAACTACGTCCAGCATCGTCGTACGCTAAAACGTTCACTGAGCCACTATCTTCGGTCAAATTTACAATCCTGAGAATACCTTGTCGACCAAAACTGTCCGTTGTTGCCGGAAAGAATGGAACCATCAATGATTCGTTGTTTCGTACAGTGTTCCCCGATTGACTCGTCGATTCAGACTCAACAATTTCAATGACGGAGAACTCCTGTCCCATGAGTCCCCAAGTAAGTAGAACGGACAAAACAACAGCAACAGATCGAATCCGAGCGCGTGTATTTGACACTAGATTTATTGGCAACATGGTGGTCTCTTTTGTGAGGGAGTGTATATCTTTATAACACATCAGGTAAGGAGACTGTTGAAAAAGTCGCTTTTGAAGTAATTCTCGGTTGAATGGTTGATCTTAAAACGTTATATATCAATGATTTATACAGACTTCCATTTCGGATTTTTCGGGAGAAACCACATTTTTCAACAGACTCTAAGAAGAATTAAGAATCTGTACATCTGCATCTCTCGGCCTCGTCAGTAGAGGCCCGACCCTATGACATTGAGCAATACCTGAATTGGAGTAAGCCGTTATCCGAACGGATGTCGGAGACGTTACAACAATTACAGGAATCCGGTGCTCCACCGAAACACGTTGCGAAGATCCAAAAACGGATTGAGGATGCCATAAAACTACGAGGTCAGGTCCGACGGCATCTTCTCGAACATGAGACGATTCCACATGATGAGAAACTGTTCTCGGTGTATGAACCCATATTCGTTGGATCAATGAGGGTTACCCCAAAGGCGCGAAGCTGGGTGTACCGCTCTCGATCATGGAGGAGTCCAGTGGCTTCATTATGGCTTGGCATCTCCACTGGAAAGGTGGTGATACCGAGGCTACGGTTCCACTGGTTGAAGATGCCAAAGCACGATTTCCGGTGGTGAAACAGTGAAGTTTTGATCGGTGTTACCACAGTCCAAAGAAACAAAAGAGGCTGGGGGAATTATTCAACCGGTTAGTCTTACCTGTCAATGGATGTGGTAGCCAGGAATCAATAGCCTATGAAGCCACCGAGCCCTTAGTCGTAGCGCGTCGTCAACACCCGGCGGTGGGATCGGCGATTCATGCGCTGGAATGCCATGGTCTGAGTCATATATGCAATTGTGGGCCGGAACGGTTTGAGAGAACCGTAGCGATAGCATCTTGGCAGCCAACTGTCATCGAATGGGTCGATTGTTGCTAGAAGCTGATCGAGTCCGTCGCAAACGCTACAAA
>Ga0209544_1003160_pt1 | contig 13258 bp, 11 predicted proteins | sample MesohylPK_FD_187297 | JGI IMG/M metagenome (GOLD analysis project Ga0209544, IMG submission 187297) | Host-associated microbial community of the marine sponge Aplysina aerophoba from Gulf of Piran - sponge mesohyl, lysed by proteinase K... | ecosystem: Host-associated > Porifera > Sponge >...
GCCCTTCAGTGGCGGGCACCACGCGAGGAAGAGCAACGCAGCCGACGGCCAAAAGGACCCGCAGATTCGTCAACGTATTTACGGAACGCAACACTAGGAGGTCGAACATGGATGAATCACGGCCCGCGGACCACTGGCGTATCGGCAAGGACAACACGGCGCTGGTCGTCGTGGACATGCAGAACATGTGGGTGGACCCCAGGGGGACCCGTTATCTGCCGTCGTCGGAAGACATCATTCCGAAGATCCAGGAGATCCTGGCGGTGTGCCGCTCGTCGGACGTGCCGGTCATCTATCTCTACACCACCAAGCGCAAGGACCTGGCGGACGTGGGCGTGTTCGCCGACCTGAAGCCGATGACCCACGATACCGACGATCCCTGGACCAACATCGAGGGAGCTCCCGGCGCTCAGTTCTGCGAGAGCGTGAAGCCGGAGCCGGACGAGATCACCATCAAGAAGTTCCGCTACAGCGGCTTCTACGGCACCAACCTGGAGAACGTGCTGCGGCGACTGGGACGGGACGTCATCGCCATCACCGGCGTGGCCACCAACGTGTGCTGCGACAGCACCGCCCGGGACGGCGCCATGCGCGACTTCAAGGTGCTCTTTCTCTCGGACAGCAATGCCTGCTTTTCCGACGAGGAACAGGCCTCCACCCTGCAAAACTTCGACAAGCACTTCGGGGTGGTGATGGATTCGGCCACCTTCCTGGAGAAGTTGCAGCAGCAGGCCTGACGCTCGGCAGGCCGTTACGGAGGGCACATCAAGTGGCCGAGGCTCTCAGACTCTACGCCGGAACCCAGGCAGGCATGGTGATTCTGCGCGGCGTCGGCGACATCTGGACCTCCATGCGGGGATCGCGTGAGTACACCAGCTTTTTCCCGGAACAGGTGGTGGACTCGGTCTGGGGTTGTCGCCAAACCCCCGAGGTGGTCTACGTAGGGGTGACGCAGGATGGCCTCTACCGCACCCGCGATCAAGGGCGCCACTGGCAGCGGGTGCTCGAAGGCGACATCCGCTGGGTTACCGTGGACCCCGCCGAGGACCGCGTGGTCTACGCCGGCACCGAGCCGGTCAAGCTTTTTCGCAGCGAGGACGGCGGCGATACCTGGGAAGAGCTGGACGGGTTGCGGGCGCTCCCGCCCGAGGTCCAGCACCACTGGTGGTTCCCGTACCCGCCGCACCACGGCCACGTGCGCCACATCTACATCGACCCGGACAACACCGATACGCTCTATCTCGCGCTGGAGCACGGCGGCATCGTGCGCAGCTTCGACCGGGGCAAGACCTGGGAGGACGTGAGCGAGGGCATCGAGTACCCGGACGTGCACATGATCGTCCGCTCGCCGGCAAATCCGGACACCTTTTTTGCCGCCACCTCCCGGGGTTTCTTTCGCGGGGACCCTCCCGAGGCCGGTTGGCAACGCGCCGAACGGGGCATGGAAAGCGACTACTTCCACGACGTGGTGATGCTGCCGGGGGACCCTCCGGCGCTGTTCCTGGCCGGCGGACACGGCTCGCCCCAGTACTGGGACCGCCCCAGCGGCGCCGACGGCCGCATCTACCGCAGCGAGGACTCGGGCAAGAACTGGCGGCAGGTGGGTGCGGGCCTGCCGGTGACGCACCCCGGCATGTGCTGGCAACTGACTCGCGACCCCTATGACGACGATGCGATCATCGCGGCCTTCGGCGACGTGGCCCGGGGACACACCGCCGGCCCGCCGGGGGAAGGGGACATCTACCGGACCCCCGACCGGGGCGACACCTGGGAGCGCGTCGGACGGCAGAAGCGCGGCAGCAAGTTCCTCGGTTTGCCCGCCATCCGCGTGCTTTGGGCCGCGGCCGAGTCGTAGTGACGCAGGACACTAACACGGCATGAGCTCCATCGGCGAGAACGCGGCGCGGGTCGACGGGCCGGCGAAGGTTACCGGGGCCGCCCAGTACACCGGTGATCTGGAGTTCCCGGGGCTCAACTTCGTCAAGACGCTCAGGACCGTCCATCCCCATGCCCGGCTGACTTCAGTGGACGCCAGCGCCGCCGAGGCCCTGCCCGGTGTGGTGGCGGTGCTGACCCGGGCCGACCTCGTCGAGGGAAACTCCCATTTCGGACCCGTGGTCAAGGACCAGCCGATCGTGGCGCTGGACCGTGTCCGCTACGCCGGCGAGGTGGTGGCCGCGGTGGCCGCCGAGGAGCCCGGCATCGCCGAGGAAGCCGTCGATCTCATCCGGGTGGAGTACGAGCCCCTGACACCGGTGGTCGATCCAGTGGAAGCCATGGCGCCAGGGGCGCCGATCCTCCACGAAACCCGGGTGCGGTCCGAAAGCCGTCTGGACGCGGCCCACTACCGCTACGAGGACCGGGGCAACGTGCTGACCTCTTACAGTGTCGGCCGCGGCGACCCGGAGGAGGGGTTTGCCGCTTCGGACCTGGTCTTCGAGGACACCTACACCACGCCCAAGATACAGCACGGGCACCTGGAACCCCACGTCGTTACGGCCTTCTGGGATGCGGCGGGCAAGCTCACGGTCTATTCCGCTACCCAGAACCCCTCGTCCATCCGGGTCCAGCTCGCCGAGCTGTTCGAGCTGCCGCAGTCCATGGTGCGGGTGGTGGTGCCGTACGTCGGCGGCGGTTACGGCGGCAAGGTGCACTTGCGGCTGGAACCCTTGGCCGCGGCGTTGGCCCGCAAGGCCCGGCGCCCGGTCCAGTGGAAGCTCACGCGCGAGGAAGTCTTCCTCACCGGCCACTGCCATGCTTCGGTGGTGCGCATCAAGACCGGCGTGAAACGCGACGGCACGATCCTGGCCCGGGAAGTGGAAGCGGTCTACGACACCGGCGCCTACGCGCTGACCGGCCCCTCCACCTCGCGCAACGGCGGCGAGGTGTCGGGCGGACCTTACCGTATCCCGCACCAGCGCCTGACCTCCTACTGCGTCTACACCAACACCCCGCCCACCGGACCCTACCGGGGGTTCGGCGTGCCCCAGGTGTGCTGGGCCTACGAGGCGCAGATGGACGACATGGCGCGCCGCCTGGAGCTGGACCCGCTGGAGATGCGGCTCCGGAACCTGGTGCACGACGGCGACGTCTTCGTCACCGGCGATACCCTGGAGGCGGTGGGGCTGGAGGATTGCCTGCGCGCCGCGGCCGAGGCCGTCGGCTGGCAGGACAAGGCGGAGCAGGCGCCCCGGCCGCCGGCGACGCTGGTGCGCGGCAAGGGCGTGGCGGTCATGATCAAGACCACCATGACGCCGTCGCACTCGTCCGCCAGCGTGCGGCTCAATGCCGACGGCTCGGCGACGCTGCTGTCGGGCAGCGTGGAGATCGGCCAGGGAGTCCAGACCAGTCTGGCGCAAATGGTGAGCGAAGTTCTGGGCCTGCCCCGGGAACGCGTCGCCGTCACCCTGCCGGATACCGACGTCACCCCCTTCGACCAGTCCACCAGCTCCAGCCGCACGGTTTTCAGCATGGGCAACGCCGCCATCGGGGCGGCCCGCCAGGTCGCCGACCAGCTTCTGGAGATCGGCGCCGGGGAGCTCGAAGCCGATCCCGGCGACCTGGAGCTGCGCGACGGCTTCGTGCAGGTGGCCGGGGTCCCCGAGCGGCGGCTCGCCATCAGCGACCTCTTTCGGGCCCGCTTTGGCGGCGTAGTGGGAAGCCTGTTCGGCAGCGCGGGCTTTCAGAGCCGCGGCGGTGTCGACCCCGCCACCGGCAAGGGCAAGGCCTCGGCCTTCTTCTTCCTGTCCGCGTGCGCCGCCGAGGTGGAGGTGGACACCGAGACCGGCAAGGTGCGGGTGGTGCGGCTGGCCACCGCCGTGGACGCCGGCAAGGCCATCAACCCGCGCCAGTGCCACCTGCAGAACGAGGGCTCCATGCTCATGTCCCTGGGCTCATCGCTGTTCGAGGAAATGCTCTTCGACAACGGCCAGCCCATCAACAGCACCTTCCTGAGTTACCTCCCGCCGTCCATGCAGGACCACCCCGAGACCTTTACTTCCCTCCTGATCGAGCACCCCCACCCCGACGGCCCCTTCGGCGCCAAGGGCATGGGCGAAGCCGCCCTCGGTCCCGTGGAGCCCGCTATCGGCAACGCCGTGGCCAACGCGCTGGGCGGCGTGAGGGTGAAGGATTTGCCGTTGCGGCCGGAGCGGGTGGTGGATGCGCTGCGGGGTGAACGCCCCAGTACCGGTTGATCGCAGACGTCCGAGCCCGTCCGTCAGTCCGATGAAATAGCTCGCAAGTGCCCCAACTCGTCCTTCCCGCGAGAGTGGGAGTCAGGTGTGGACGGGAGGTACGTGGGACAGGACACTAGGGCGGCGTATCGCGGTTGTTCTCCCGACGGGCAAAGCCCTCGAAGAGCCCCTCCAGGCGAGCCATGCGTTCCCGGAGCTCGCCGATACTGTCCCGAAGTTCGCCGATGTCCCTTTTCATTGAGCGCAGGTCCGGCAGGATCAAACCGGCCAACGAGATGCCCGTGCCGATGATGGCGACAAGGATATAGAAGAGATCCGACGGAACAGCACCCATAGCTACCACCTCCCGATGAAGAAGCCGGTATGATAACGATCGTACAACTACGGACGATCATTTCAATGGCCGAACCTTGTTTCCGAGCCCTTGTGAAGCATCGAGACACGCAGTTTTGTAAAAGGAAAATATATTGTAACTAGGGAAGCAGGTTGCAGAAGTTGCGGATGATCGCCCAGCGCGGGACGACATCGCCAAGGCGCCGGAATGCGCTTGGCGATTATAGATTCTGCACGATCGCCCAGCGCCGCTAACCCGGCTGGCGCCGGTTACCAGACACGGAGGTTTCCTATGAGGCATTCTGTCGGGGCGCTCGGTCTGGTTCTTTTCCTCGCGGCGTGCGGTGGCGGTGGTGGCGGAGGAGGCACGATGCCCGACCCGAGACCAAGGCCACCTGAGCCGCCTCCTCTGCCATCCGCGGCTCCCGAATCCTACCTTGAAACGGCTCGCTTTACGGCCCACCAGCCGCAAGTGCTCGAACAGATCGGCGCACACCATGCGTACGCCAAGGGATTGACCGGCAAGGGTGTCCGTATCGGCGTCGATGACACCGCCGTTGACTTCACACAGAACGCCGAGTTCGGAAGTCGAACGAAGCTGACGCATGGGGAGGGCGCCAAGCTCTACTATGACCGTTTCGTGACCGGTCTTGGATCAAGCCTTGTCGCCGAGCTCCTGGAGTGCGAACACGGGTCGACTTTGTGCATAGGGCGGGAGATCGACAGTCGAGGCCAGCGCCAGGAAGAAATTGTCAACAACAGCGTACGCCGTATCGTACGTGAAACCGGCATGCCTTTGCGCGACGACTCGGCGTACATTGTGGACAGCCATTACGTCAGAATACTGACGAACGAAAACGAGCCCTATGGGAGCCGTTGGTGGGCGGCGCAACTCGGCGTCAAGGAAGTGCCGACGCCATACGGTGAGGGATCGCACGGGACTGCGGTCGCTTCAGTTGCGGCCGGGACGAGGCTCGGCGTTGCGCCGGAAGCAAGTATCATCCCGATTGCGCAGAATCTGACCGCCGATGACCAGGCCGACGATCAACAGTTGCGGTCCGCGATCGAATTCGAGATCGAATCGCTCCCGGCGGCAGAACGCAGAGACTTCGACAAGCAACTCGCCGCCGAACACCAGGATCTCTACGCGAAGTTCGATATCATCAACCGATCCTACGGCCGGCGCAATACGTCGTTTGTGCGGTTCGAAGAGTACCGCAATGTGCGATGGGCGCTCGAATACGTACCGAATACCTTGAATGCCTGGGCGCAGGTCGACACGCCCGCTACCGAGAGGACCATTGTTGTTTACGCGGCGGGCAATAACTCGGACACGAAGCCGGGGTTGGGCGCCGCCTTGCCGTCGCTGTTCGTGCCGTTTCGCGGGCACACTCTCGCGGTCGTAGCCACGGATCCGACGACAGGCATGATCGCGCCGTACTCCAACCGGTGCGGACGGCTCCCCTCCAATTGGAACGCTGCAAGCCACGGGAGACACTATTGCCTGGCTGCTCCGGGAACCGTGCGCGGTCTCGCACCCGACCCGAACACGCCCGGACGCGGAAATATCCAGACGTGGCACGGAACGAGTTTCGCCGCGCCAATGGTTTCCGGGGGCCTCGCGTTGCTGATAGAGCACTTTCGGGGAACACGCGGCAACACCGCCGTGGTGAAACGAATGCTCGACACCGCGGATCGAAGCGGCCAATATGGTGACCTGGACACGTATGGCGCGGGGTTCCTGGACCTTCAAGCCGCATTTTCGCCGGTGGGAACACTCAAGGCAGGACGGTCCGCACGTTCTCTGAGAAGCACCATTTTGCACACACCTGTTGCTTTCGGACCGGTTGCCCAGCGCGTGTCGAATATTGAGCTCGCTGCTTTCGACAGGCAAGACTTTCCGTTTTGGATTCCCCTATCTTCGCGGATCGTTGTCAAAGAAATTGGGCGGTCGCCGATCCCTGTGCTCGATGAGGATGTTGGCCCCGCCGCCGGCCTAGAAGCCCTATCAATAGGACAGCGTTGGACGACAGTCGGAAAAGTTCAGCGCTCCTGGCTTCGAGGTGGCCAATGGGTGGCAGGCTTTGGCCCGTCGTCAGCGAGCTTGGCGCGTCAGCCGAGTAGCCAGGGATGGGGTTACGGTCTGAGCTTCAACGACGACGGATACTTGGGCTCGCGCACGTCCGGGGCGTTCGGCTCGGATCTGCGTTCGGGTTTCTCTTGGGTCTCGCGTACGTTTGAACAAGAGCTTGACGCTCGCTGGAGCGTCAAGGCGACGGGGACGTTGGCCTTTGGCGCGCCGCGCTACGAAAATAGCGCGATATTCAAAGCCTCTCCTTCCGTGTTGTCGGCGATGTCGATTCGCGTCGGCACCGAAACCACAGGGCTTACATTAGAGCAGGCGCTACGTGCGGAGACAGGGACCGGCACGTTCCGCATCGAAAACGGGCAAATCCAGAACGGCCGAAGGCTCTACGACGAGCATCACATTCACCTACGGCCGGATTCGCGGGAAGTCCGTATGACGCTACGCCACGAACATGACGTGTACGGTGGGCGTATCGCTTTAGAGGCCGGCGCCACGATCAACGCCGGCCATATAGCGGGAGCACGCGAAAGGCATATGGGACTGTCCTTTCGGAGAGCTTGGTGAAACTGCACCACATGTTGTTGGTCGGATGCGTTTTCCCTCTCGGCTTGGCATGCACAGGTCCGGATAAGCCCGAGGCTGTTCCGGTCACGCAGGGGTTAGGTCCTCCGGTAGTGCGTGACGGCGTCGTGTACACTCCGGCGGCGGTGGGCCGGAGGGGGTGCGTCCTCTACAACGTCCAAATCCCTGAAGGAAGGGCTCCTGCCGCCATTGTGTACCAGAGCGCCGAGGGCTTGTTCAGTTACGGACGTCCGGATCAATGCGTTAGACTCAAACCGTACAGGTACGATTGATTGTGGTGAAAGGGTATCCTGATCGAGAGTTTGAGATGCGCTGTCGGTGTCATGTATGGGTTCGCTCCGCATGGCAATCTGCTGTTTCGTGACGACGAGCCTGCAAGGAGTTTCGCCGTAAAAGGTGCTTACTCGATCCGTAGCGGACGTTTGTACGAGCCGCAAGGGAGTCTACAGGGGCTTGGGGTGTCAATTGGAGAGGAGGGTTGGTCATGAATGCGTTTCTGGTAGTTGTCGGTATCTTGATGCTGGCGGGTACGGCCGGGGCGGATTACAAGGAGTGTCGGCAGGCGTACAGAGACAAGCACTGGGATCAAGCGTTTGACGCGTGCCATGCGGAGGCCCTGAACGCTGACAAGGGCGAAGGCGATAAGCGAGCCGTTCTTCGGGTGGCGTATCTCTACATGCGAGGGCGGGGCACGGGTCGCGACTACAACGAGGCTATGCGTTGGTTTCGCAAGGCGGCTGACCGGGGAAGTGGCCGAGCCATGTCGCAAATCGGGTATCTCCATAAAAAGGGATGGGGGGTTACTCGAGACGAGGAAGCGGCGCTACGCTGGTATAAGAAGTCTGCCGAGACGGGACATTACCTGGGCCAATACAACTATGGCATCAACTTGGTGGGCAGAGCGGTTCGGGGTTCTGGGACGCAAGAAGACGTCGTGACCGGGTACATGTACTTGATCTTGTCCAAGGAGCAGAACAGGGGCTCCGTCCGGTTTCGCGAGGAAGCAGTGGGCCACTGGATGGGTGTCGCGGAAAACCATCTCACGTACAGCGAGATCGACGAAGCCAAGCGCCGGGCGCGGAAGTGGAAGAAGGGCACCGAGTAGCTTGAGCTGTTTCAATTGAGTTGCCAGAGGGGGAAGGTTAGGGATTAGAGAGCAGCCTGGGGGAGCACTTCCCGCGCTATTGAAGGCCGCCCAGTGGTCCTGTACACGTCATTGCGTCATTGAAGCACGTTCGTGCGTATGGGCCGGAAATGAACTGGTACCTAGCCGTTGAACGCGCCCAACACGTTAGATCAAGAAGCGTTCACGGCGATGGAACGGCCCGTTCACGGGGATCGATTCCCAGGTTCAAGATGCTTCGGCCGTAGGTGGCCGTCCCACCCCCGCCTTGCTAAAGGTGCTCGTTGAACCATTCCACGGACAGGTCCAGCAGATGGCTCAGGTGCGGCTCCTTGTAAATGTCGTGGTGGTTGACGCCCGGTATCACCACGTAGTGCTTGGGCTCGTGTGATTCCTCGTAGAGGCTTACCTGCTCTTCGAGGGGGGTCAGGGTGTCGAGCTCGGCGGAGACGTACAGGGCGGGACTCTCCATCTCGTGCGCCACGGTCTCGGGCTTGTAGTCGATGATGGCGTCGGCGCATTCCAGGGGCATCTCGACCTCGCCCCTTTGCGGGTTGGCGGCCACGGTCTCGTTCCAGAACTCCCACCCCTCCGGCGTCGTCTCCATGATGTGGTAGGGGTGCACGCGGCGGGATTGCCCGCTCAGGACCCGCTGGTCGCGGTCCTCTTCGAGTTCTTGCAGGAACGCCTGCCACTCCCATTCCCGGCGCAGGCATCGGAGCCAGCGTTCGCCGTCGCCCACGCCCACGACGCTCACGATGCACCGGACCCGGTCGTCCACGGCGGCCGTGTAGGTTGCGTGGGCGCCGCCGAAGCTGGTGCCCCAGATGGCCAGGCGCTCGGGGTCCACCTCGTCGCGGGTACCGAGGTAGGTGAGGCCGTTGCGGATGTCCTCAATCTGCTCCAACGGCATCAGGCGGTGGCGCGGCCCTTCGCTCTCGCCGAACCCGCGATAGTCGAAACGGAGCGTCACGTAGCCCTCGTTGGACAGCCGCTCGGCCACCTGTGGCATGAGCCCTTCCTTGAGGCCGGCGTATCCCTGGCACAGGATGACGCCCGGGTGGGGTTCCGACCCCGGACGGGCGTCGGGGATGGAGAGCACTCCCGCCAAGCCGTAGCCGGGGCCGCTGAAATACCGGATTTTCTCTTCCACAATACCTCCTCACGGCGGTCCGTGCCGCCGCTTACGCCCGGCCGCGTCGGGCTAGCAAACGGGTGCCGGTGGCGTAGATGTGCTGGGTACCCAGGTTTACCACCACCACCCGGGTCAGATGAAAGGCAATGACCGCGGGAACGCCGATCTGTAGCGCCTGCGCGGTGATGGCCATCTCCGCCATGCCTCCGGGCGAGGTGGAGATGATCATGGTAGCAATCGGGAGCTGGAAGGCCCAGGCCAGGGCGACGCCCACCACCATCGACGCCGCCAGCACGAAAAAGGAATTGAGCAGCGCGAAGGGGATGAACAGCTTGTAGCGGGCGAAGAATGCCCGCTCGTAGCGCGCCCCGAGCACCAGGCCGAACATGAGCTGGGCGAACTGCGTCATCCACTCCGGCACGGCCGAGAGCTGTACGTCGCTCATGGTGAAGGCGGCGCCGAAGAAGATCGGCGTGAGCAGATAGCCGTTGTGCATGTGAAGGCGTTCGGAGATCTCGCCCAGCACGAACCCCGCCAGCAGCCAGGGCACCAGCACGCCCACGTCCAGCGGCACCGTCGGCCGGTAGTCGCCGGTCTCCAGCGGGATGCCGCCGTAGGTCAGGGCGAAGGGGATGACGAGGACGAGGATAGACACACGCAGGCTGTGGGCCACCGCCACCGGGGCGATCTGGGCGCCGTAGTGATGAGCCAGGTTCGCCATGGCCATGGCGCCGCCGGGGATGGACGCGAAGAAGGTCGAACGGGTCTCGACCCCCGAGACCCGGCTCAGGATCACCGCCCCCAACGCTCCGATCAGGAAGGTCGACAGGGTCGACAAGACGATAGGCATCCAGTAGGCGGCCAGCGCCGCTACCACCGGCGGCGTGAAATAGAGCGCGAGCCCGGAACCGAGCAGCACCTGCCCCATCTGCCGCGCATACGGCGGCGAGTCCATGGGCACCCCCAGGAGGTTCAGGGACGCCACGGCGATCATGGGTCCGATCATCCAGGGGATGGGCAGGTTCAGCCAGTGACAGAAGTAGCCCGCCGGGATGCCCACCACCAGCGCGGTGAGGATGGCAGGCACGCGCCGGCGGAGGTCCGCTCCGCGCCGGCGCAGATCCGCGATTGTCCGGGCCCCGAGGTTCATGGATGCGGGCGGTCCCGGCCCGGGGCGCCCGTCATACGATATTTCTTTCCTGGAAGGAGCGGATCTCCTCGGGAGTGTATCCCAGCTCGGTCAGGGTGTCCTCGTTGTGCTCGCCAAGCTTGGGCGGCAGGCGACGGAGGGTGATGGGGGTGTCCAGCAGGTTGAGGCCGTTGCGCACCAGCTTGAACGGGCCGAAGTCGGGGTGGTCCACCTCCATGAGCCGGTCCAGGTGCTGGACCTGGGGGTCCTCGAAGACCTCGGCGAAGTTGTTGATGGGCGCGCAGGGGACATCCTTGGCTTGCAACTCCTTCAGCCAGTGGTCCCGGGGCGCCGACTGCACCACCGCGCCGAAGGTCTCCGAAATGAAGTCGTAGTTCTGCGCCCGGGCGGGGCGGTCCTTGGTGCGCTCGTCGGTCTGGAAATCGGGCCGGCCCATGACCTCGGTGACGCCGATCCAGAACTTCGGCGGATGCGAAAGATGGATGACGAAGGGTTTGCCGTCGCCCGCCACCAGGGCGTAGACGCCGGCGGTCTTGATGCGGCTGCGCATGTTGTGCACCTGGCCGCTGAAGAGATACTGCGTCATGCCGAGCCCCAGGAAACAGATGGTGGACTCCAGCAGCGACGTCTCCACCTTTTGGCCGGCGCCGGTGCGTTCCCGGGCGGCCAGCGCCGCCAGCACGCCGTAGCAGCCGAAGATCCCGCCGAGATGATCCGAGAAGGCCGCGCCCGGCCCGTGCGGATGGTCCAGCTCGGTGAGGACGCTCAGCAGCCCGCTCAGGGACTGGCCGATGGTGTCGTAGCCGGGCCGCTTCCGGTAGGGGCCGTCCTGGCCGAAGGCGGAGATGGAACAGTAGATGATACGCGGGTTCATCTCGCGCACCACGTCGTAGCCGATGCCCAGACGGTCCACCACCCCGGGGCGGAGGTTCTCGACGATGACGTCCGCGTCCCGGGCCAGCCGCAGGAACACTTCCTTGCCCTCGGGCGCCTTCATGTCCAGGGTCAGGCTCTTCTTGTTGCGGTTGAGGGCGCAGAAGCTCGGGCTGTAGTTCTTGGGTTCCTTGTCCCAGGTGCGGAACGGGTCCCCCTTGCCGGGGGTCTCGATCTTGGTCACCTCCGCCCCCAGGTCGGCCAGCAGCAGCGACGCGTAGGGGCCGGCGATGTAGTTGGTGATGTCGAGGATCTTGATACCTTCAAGTGCTCCGGGCATGGGGCGGCAACCTTTCTGGCGGGAACGGTTCGATTCGAACTAGCGGGTGCGGTTGTACTCGTAGTCTTCGCGCTCGGTGGCGCCGGAGCGCAGCTCGGGCAGCAGCGGCGGCCGCGTGGTGTTCACCTGCGCGTGGACATCGAGGGCCGCCTGGTCGACCCAGCGTTCGACCAGCACCAGCTTGTCCGGGTTCACCACGCTGCGGAACACCTCGAACTGCTCGCATCCGGGTTCCTTCATGACTTCCTGGCAGCGCCCCCGATAGCCCTCGGCGAGCTCGGCGCCTTTCCCTTGCACGGCGTTGATCGTGACCATGAGTCGAAGTGACATTTCGAATCCTCCCTGTGGGTGTGCATGAGCCTGCCCCCTCGGCAGCAGTCACGCGACGCGATTTCTCCAGTGTGTACCAGATTAGCCGGTAGCCCGCGAGATCGTCCGGCCGCGGGTGTTCTCAGGCGAGTTCGGGCATCTCGGCGAGCAGCCGTCCGTAACCCGGGATGGGCTGGCGCACGCCGAGGCGCATCTGCGTCTCCCAGCAGCGCGCAGGCAGCGCGTGCACCACGGGCACGCCGAGGTCGGCTTCCAGCGGGTCGATGATGTCCAGGGTCTTCCACGCCGAGCCCAGCATGTACAGGCATTCGCCGCCCGGATGCCGGGCGAACATCTCCGTGAGCTGGCGGCGGATCTCCGAGGAGGGGACCTTGGGGACGTCGGCGAAGGGCACGTCGATGCCCTCCATGCCGAGCATCTCGAACCCCGCGTCGGTCAGGTAGGTACGGAAAAGGGCGTTCAGTTCCTCCGGGAAGTAGCTGGCGCCCACGAGCCTCCGGACTCCCAGGGTGCGGAACGCGCGCACGTGGTTCTGTCCCGACGTCACCATGGGGATGCCGTAGAGCTTTTCCCAGGAGCGGATGGTGTCGCGCTCGCCCTCGTATCCGAGCAGCATGAACGGAGGGGCGCCGATGACCCGGATGAGGTCCGGCTTCATCGCCGCCAGCTCGGCCGCCTTGGCCTCGTAGCCGGGCATCGACGCCCGGAACTCGGCCTGGTTTCCCTGGGTAAATCCCATGCTCAGGTGAACGAGCCTAATGCTCGGCGGAAGCTTCGGGTCCAGTTCCTGGTCCCCGAGCACTCCGGTGCGGTTGGTGGGCCACACCGAGCCCACCAGGTACTGCCCGCGGGAAGGTTCAGCGTCGTTCGCCATGCTCTTTCGCCGTGACGTGGACGCCGCCGAAGGGTTCGGGGCGGTTGCCGTAGAGAAGCAGGCGTCCCGTGCCGACGTTGGTGATCTGGTAGTAGTCCTTGGCGGGAAAGAAGACCACCTCGCCCTGCTCGATGATGTGCTCGCCGCCGTTGATGTCCTTGACGCTGGCCTTGCCTTCGACCACCAGAAAGGTCTCCGGCTCCGCGTGGAAGTGCATGTCCGTGTGGTCGCCG
>Ga0209544_1003164_pt1 | contig 13250 bp, 19 predicted proteins | sample MesohylPK_FD_187297 | JGI IMG/M metagenome (GOLD analysis project Ga0209544, IMG submission 187297) | Host-associated microbial community of the marine sponge Aplysina aerophoba from Gulf of Piran - sponge mesohyl, lysed by proteinase K... | ecosystem: Host-associated > Porifera > Sponge >...
GGGCCGCCGCTCCCCCATTGTCGTTCGCCGCCACGCCGCGCATGACGGAAATCCCGCGATCCTCGCTCTCCGGCATCTTTCGTCAACTCCCGCAACATTACGCTCCCGGGAGTCGATTTGGCCCCGCTATTCGGCCATGTCAAACGCGACAGGTAGGGGATATCCTGCATGGAATCATACACTTGAGTAGCTCAGGGGGCGCAAGTGGGGACATGCGGCGCCTGGGGTATGATCGAAAAAAAACTTGCCGGTTGCGCGACTCATGACCCTTCCCGATCGAAGAGCGGAATATCCTTTACGCGGGCGACATCGTTCATCTCCGTGTCACTCTCTGCTGGAACCCAAAGGAGGCAACAGCAGTTTTCGTTCGGCCTGCCCATGAACCACACGCTCTGGAACGGGCCGAGGCAAGACCCGTACTGGAAGGCACTCTGGATGTACGGAATAACGACATCCTCCGGCGCCAGCGGGCCTTCCGCATACAGCACAAGGTCAATGGGGTGCTTAGTGCTGTAGGTCGCGTTCCGCTTCTTTCGGCAGACATGCCGAATTGCCTCGCGGCTGTCGAGCCTCCAATAGGGGCTCTCGTCCGGGATGTCTTCCTTCGCCAGATCGGACATGATTTTCGCGCTCTTCCGATCGCGGAGAGCCGCAAGCTCGAACGCAACGCCACCCCGACCTTCGATCTCGCAAAAGATGTCCGGCTCCGGCGGGTCCCGCTTTTCCACCGACGCGGGGACGATGTGCAAACCGGAGCGCTCTCTGAATTCCGCGAACACCTTGAGTTCCAGAGCTGCCTGTTCGCGCCTGTCGGCCAATTCCTGCCTCACCGGATCGTCATCGTCGGCGTTGGGAGTTGTCTCGACGCGGATGCGAGAACCATCGTTGTGCTCGAAAGCGCTCGGGTCCAATCGACAATGTAGATGCGCTGGGTCTCCCGGGTCCAGTCGAACCAGAGGCAGTCCAGCAAGAAATCTTCGGCGGACACGCCAGTTCAAATAGCGAGCCCGATCCCACCTGAGTTCTCGCTGAATAGATACCTCACGGAACTGCCGGTCTTCTGCGATGGCTTGCAGATTGTGACTGGGCCATGCAATCGGACGGGACGTCTGTGCCTGCCAATCTAGCATCGCTTGACTCCCTTTGACCTGCTTGTTCGCGACACTGCTGGTCCACGGTCCAAAGCGGTAGACCGCACACCGCCGGTTCGGATTCGCTGCGGCCACCACCGCATCTACCTGGGTGCGAGAGCCGGAACTCTCGCGCGATCGCGGCCGGCTTCAAACCCTGTCAGCACCAGGCGTTCCTGACCGGGCGTCACTGCAGTGCGCCGCCGGAGCGTCTTGTCGTCCTACCGGCCGCGGCGATGTGCTTCAGCAGCCGGGCTCGATCAACCGGTCCAGGTCGGCGTCGTCCTGATGCCGCAGGGCGCCCGCTAGGTCGGCGGGCAGCGCAAACGGGACCTAGCGCTCGCGCCAAGCATGCCGGTCGAGGTGTCTCTGTGGACCGGCGAACTCTCGCCGGTCAGCTATCTCGCCAAGCCGCTGCCGGACTATTTCTGGTACTGCTGGGGGAAGAAAAGGGCCGGCGATGGCGGAAACGGGGGGAAGCTGCCCGAGGACGGCGGCGTGTGGGCGTGACAAGTGCAGCGCGACCGTGTGGACTGCCTGGCGGCGTGGGCCGCGCGCCAGCATGCCGCCTGGTCGCGGCTCACCCGGTCAAGCGCCTCAGCGACCACGATCTCGAACATCCCCGCCGCGCATCCTTCGGCAGCGCCTGGATCCCCGGACGCAGGATCATGCGGTACCGGTGGTCGAACGTTACAAGGAACGAGCCATCCGCCTCTACTTCCGCGGCGATGCGGCCTTCGCCTCACCGGACATCTACGACTACCTCGAAGCCGAAGGCATGCTCTACGCCATCCGGCTGCCCACCAACAAAATGCTGCAAGAGAGCATCGCTCATCTCCTGAAGCGCCCCGTCGGCAGGCCGCCCAAGGACGTGCGCCGGTATCAGGCCAGCTTCAGTTATCAGGCCGGAACCTGGGACAAGCCCCGCCGCGTCGTCGCCAAGGTCGAGTGGCATCCGGGTGAGTTGTACCCGAGGGTCGGGTCCATAGTCACCAACCTGGGCCGCCCCGCCGAGCGGGTGGTCGCGTTCTACAATCAGCGCGGCACAGCTGAGCAATGGATCAAGGAGGGCAAGAACGCGATCCGGTGGACACGCCTGTCGTGCCGCAGGTTCGACCACAATGCCGTTCGCCTCTAGCTTCACGCGCTCCCCTGCAACCTCGGCAACTTCATGCGCACCCTCGCGCTGCCCGATGCCGTGGAACAGTGGTCACTGACCAGCCTGCGAGAGAAGCTCATCAAGATCGGAGCGAAGATCGTGCGCCACGGGCGCTACGTCACGTTCCAGATGGCCGAGGTTGTCATTCCTCGTGACCTGTTCGCCGACATCCTGCGCCGTATCGACCGGCTCAGACCGCCGCCAGCCCCGGCATGAGCGACTGCACCACGTTCCTTCGCGTCGCCGCCGACAGGATCGGTGCGCCCGGATTGCCGGGAAGAGTGCCATTCCGCGCCACCAACGCCGCCAATTGGTCCTCAATCATCCGGATCGGAACGAAGATGGCCGTCATTCGAAGGCGAATTGCACGTCGAGCGGCTTCGAGTCACACTCAACGGGCTGGGAGGGTTCCATATGGGGAATCCCGGATAAAGGAAACGGACGTGTCGAATGCGGATTTCTTGAGTGCCAAGGGACTGAGACAGCGCAAGTTGGATAGAGCATGTGCGCACCCAGAAGATTTTCCTGTCAATCTTCCAAAGCACGCCCAGACAGGGGACCAACTGGTTTGGAATGGGAAGGCGTGTGAGAAATGAAGACCACCGAACTCACTTGTCCAGATTCTGCACGCTCATGACCATTCCTAGAGTCGCATGCGCTGTCTTCGGTTTCATCCTGGTGACGGCGGCGGTATCGGTGTTTCAGTTTGCACAGATCTTGCCGACGATTCGTTTGGTAGAAGTTGCACCTGCCCGCGGAACTGCCGAGATAACGAATACCTACCAATTGGTAACGGCTGGCCCTTCGTATTTCTACGAAATTCAAGTCGATGTCAAATATCCGGCCCGCGTGCATCAAGACCAGACGCTCAATATCCGCGCCCTCGTGAGCCAGGATTATTACGAATTTAGCCCAAACCCGGATGCAAGCCGAGGGGTCAGCACCGATCCTGTTAGACCAACTCCACTTAATTCATTGCAGTGGCCCGTTGACTTTTCTCTCAGCGGCGCTGCATTTACGATTGACCCAAGAGTTCGCTCGTTCCCGGCCAACTCATCTCTACCAATGAATGTGCAGTGGACTGTCTTAGCAAAGCACACAGGTACCCATGCATTGCTTCTCGATGTGTCGCGCATCAAACCTATTGGTTCCGGGTGGCATTCCCACACGGTATCAAGCACTGCATTTGTGAACGGAGTCGAGATTGTTCCATCGCAACTTGTCGAGAGCTCGATTTCCGGTTTGCAGGTCTCAGTCCCGGTGTCGGAGCTCGAACTCTCGGTGGAAGTTCTTACGAGTTGGGGTATTAGTCAGCGATGGGTCGATGTGATAACAGTTGTACTATGCTTTATCGGCTTTGTCCTGAGTTGGCCGTTCCTCGGTGCTATGGTGACTTGGATTCTACGACGTACTAGGGCACAAACTTGAGGCGGTCTGCGTTTCCCGGCCTAAGAGTGCGAAGCAATATCTTAATCCATTTACCGGTCCGGTGAGGTGGCTGATCAGCGATTGCACGACTAAGAAACACACCCTAGCGCGGAATCTGCGCAGCGCGAGACAGGAGAAAACATGCTTTCGTATTGGGCCTACATACTCATCGGAAACGACGCCACTGGAAAGACCGGCTTTCAAAAATATCTAGTATCCGAACTTTGCGGTCGACGATACAAACGGCTTCGCCGGAATCTGGTCGCGGACATAACCCATCCTCGGATGCCTCGTGGCATCGCAACGCTTTCGACAATGAACCGCAGTTATCAGGAAATCCCGAAATATGGTGATGTGGGAAATTTCTTTCGGAATCACTTCAAGGAGGCGGACATTTGCATTCTCTCCTCCCACGCCCATAATCCCGCGATCGACGATTTGAAAGAAATGATCCGCGAGCTGAGGCGCCGTGCCTACAATGTTGCGGCCGTGTTTTTCAGCAATGGATACAACGCGGATGCGGCCGAAATCTCACTGTTGGACTGGGACGAACGGCTGTGGCTGGACAATCCTCTAGTAAAATCAGACGCGGCGATCCAAACGCAAATTGAGCGACTGGCGAAGGAGTTTGTGCAATTGCTCGTTGCGCGGGGCGTCCAGCAATAGAGCCAATGCACTCTTTGGGGTACGAGTTCGCGCAAAACTGATATTTTTGCAATTCTGTTATCCTTGCGGATCCATATCGACGAATGACGTTCTTCCATTATCCCGCCAACAATGGCTCATCTTGCCACAGGAGAACTTCATGACTGTTGAAATAGTGGGACTCGCGAAAGATTTCATAAAGGTCGCCAGCCTCGCCGGTATCCCAATGACCGCTGACGATCTTATTGTTGAGTCCCTTCGCGTTCCACACAGCCCACCCACTCGATTGCCTATCAGGAAAGTGGCAGTCTATATCTTTTGCCATGAAGGACGTGCGTTGAAGATCGGGAAGGCGGGTCCCAACAGCAACGCGCGCTATACGAGCCAGCACTACAGCCCCAGAGCGGCGAAGAGTACACTCGCCGCGTCAATCCTCAAGCATGGAAAGGAAATTGGTGTCCACGGAATGACCGAATCTGCTGTTGGAAGCTGGATCAGAGCGAACACCGATCGCTACAACTTTTTGCTGGATAGCGGCTATCCCATTCGTTTGCTGACGCTCCTCGAGTCGTTCCTACAGTGCAGGCTAGATCCCGTATTCGAGGGATTCAGCAGTCAAAGGTGAAGCTGGGCGCATGATCAAGCCCTGGACCAGCATCCCGTGCTTGATGGGGTGCCGCCTTTCGAGACTCCTCACCCATTTTTCCGGACCTAGCCTGGCCGTGGACAGCCGCAAGGCGGTCGAGCGGTGCTCTGCCATGGCGGAGGGCGACAATCGCCACTGGCCCGATGCGGCACCATTGGGCGGCGGGGGCCGCAGCGCGAAGGCGATCACCACCACGCAGAAGGCGATAGTGGAGATGCGGCCCGCGCCCATCGAGTTCATCGTCTGCGCCGGTCAGTGGTCATCCCCGCCACGGAGACCCGTATAGCCCATAGTCCCTGCCTGCATTTCTCCCAAACTCCCAGGCCATTCTCCTATTTTCTTCAAACTCGGCCTCTCTCCCGAACGCCTTTAGTGCAAATCCAAAGCTCAAGAGCCCTCGATACATATAGTTCCAGAAATCACTCCGGTATTCACTATGGCGACTCGTTCCAAGAATGCCATTCGTGTGAAATGCAGGTGGGTCTCCAAAATAGATATCCATGATTTGACCAGATGCGCCATGCAAATATCCCGAATACATTTTGCTGACCGTTCTTGCAGCCTCTGGACCGCCCCCCAATTTGTCATCAGATATCTTGTTGTCCAAGTAGGATCGAATCTTTTTTCTGGGAATCATCGGGCGTTTTTGGGTAGAAGACATTGCGGTGTCGGCATTAAATTCCTCTTCGTAGAACGCAGCCAAATACCTCTCATGCAACTCGGAAACGTCATCATAGATTATTGCCAAAGACAAAAACATTACATCCTCGTTAAACTCATCAAGCATTCGCTGCAAGGAGGCCTGTTCCTGCACGAGTCCGTGTTCAACAAGTATCCCCGCGGCGCGAAGACCACTTATTATTCGAACCAGCTTCTGAACAATCGCCTGGCGGATAGTTTGTTCCTCGAATCGGTACGCTATAGATTCTTTGTCTCCAACATTTATCGTCCTCTGCACCGGTTGGGGTACCATACGAAGAAGAAGCGATAACGTTCGATCCATATAGACCAATGCGTCATCGTAGGTTTCTTCCATGTCCGTTTCCCTTTGTCAGTAGAGCTGCGTGGTAAGACGTGTGTTCGAAGAAACGGTGTGCGCCCGAGCCGTAGTTCGTCATGCCATTGGGGCAGCGGCAATATCGGCGCGGGTAACCCCGACCAGCAATAGAAGCGGCTCCCCGTTCAGGATCGCGTCCAGGTCAACACTGGGGTCAGTGACGAAATCCGGGGGATCGCAGACCGGATCGTCGCCGAAATAGAGGTCCCATGCCGCCTGGCGAACCGCCATCTCCAGTTCCGGATGAGGATGCTGCCGTTCCGTCAGCATCCCGGCCCAGAATGGCATGTAGCAGAGGTTCCATCCGGCGGTGAACGCGTCCGGATCCCAGGGGTGGCCCCAGACATGCCGGACACCGTAGCCGGACGCGCGTTCGATCCGGCGTCCGGTATAGCTTGCCCATGCCTGCTGGGCCTTCGCGTTGTCGCCGAGCTTGACTTTCCGCCCCTTCCACATGGCGTGGGCGCCCCTGTCAAGCCCGGGATAGTGTTCGCGGCTGAGTCTCGCCCGGTCCGGATACAGGGGCGTGTTCTGCCGGACTCGTTCTGGGTGGACGAAATAGGAGTGCTCGAACGCCGCCCGCAGGATCGTCGTGCCGCCGTCCCTGAAATTGCGTTCCAGGGACTCCACCGGCGATACGATTTCGCTGTCGTGTATACGGGTCTTGGGCAAGGCGATCCCCCTATCCAGCACGCTTCCGGCATCCGTAGTCGGGCCGAGTCCATAACACGGCCTCCCCGGCAGTCCCAGGCAGGCAGATGCTGCCGCTCGTTGCAGCGGAGGACGGTGTCCGGTGCTGTGTGCTCCGTTGCGATTGACGATCTAGCCTCGCGACCGAGCCAAAGTTCCGTTCCGGAACGCTCGCTGCCGGTGTCATCGATGACAGTGCGCCTATCGCGAAACCAGACGTCCTGCCGGCCCAGGAAAACCTGTCGAACTGGCCCCGGGACAACGCGCTGCGCCTCAAAGAGGTCGAGTTCGACCGTGAGCCGGGCGGCGGTCGGGCGTCCGGGGGAGGGCGTTGGGCCGCCGATTTGCCTCATCGGTACGAAGGAGACGGCATCATGACGGCAGCCATGGCGATGCCCGGCAACACGGCGGAAACGTTCCTGGTTCATTTCTTCGGCACCGGCCTGGCCGACGACCGCTACGTCGTCGAGCGATACCGGGCCCGCGCGGACGGCGATATCGTTCCCGCCCCGGCCGAGGCGCTCGCGGCGAAGGGCCGGCGCAAGGTCAAGCGCGCCACCGCCACGCTGAAGGCGGTCCGGGAAATGCGCCCCGCCACCACCGAGATCATCATCTGCACCGGCCTCAAGACCCGCGGCGGCATGCAGGTCTGGGGGAGCATCGCGGCCGGCCTTCTCTGCGACCGCAAGCAGAAGGGCTGACGGTCCCCTTTCCGTCCTGCCGGCCCGCCGCGGACCGCTCCCACCACCGGGCGGGAGACCGGGCCGCCGGCCGGGCGTCCGCCTTTCTCCACTTCCATGTCCATGGAGGCAGCCGATGGCCTATCGGGACCCCGAGGTCAGGCGTGCGCGCGACCGCGAGCGGATCGCCCGGCGCACCGCCGCACGCATCGAAGTCGGCTTGTGCGCGAAATGCGGCAGGACCGAGCCCCTGCCGGAGCGCCGGCTGTGCGCGCCCTGCAACGACAAGCGGAACGCGGCGAGCCGCGCCCGCGACGCCCGTCTCCGCGCGGCGGAAAAACCCCGGCGAAACCCCGAAACCGCCCGCCGCTACGAGCGCGAGCGCAGCCGCCGCCTTCACGCCGGGCGCAAGGCCGCCAGCATCTGCACCAGGTGCGGCAAGGCTCCCGCGCGCCCCGAGCGCACCACCTGCGAGCCCTGCGCCGAGCAGCATCGCGCCCGCGACCGCGCCCGTCACGCCAGGGCGAAGGCCGAGGGGATCCCTTATGGCGGACGCGATCCCGAAGCCCGGCGCCGCGCCGGCCGGAAGCGCAGCCGCCGGCGCAGCGAAGCCCGCAAGGCAGCCGGCCTCTGCATCCGCTGCGGCAACGTCCCGCCCGAGGATGGCCGGGCGATGTGCGAGCCGTGCCGGGACGACAGGCGGGCCGCGAAACGCGCGCGCCGCGCCGAACGCCGCGCCGCCGGCCTCTGTGTCCAGTGCGCGGCGCCCGCGCCCGGCGGGAAGGCCTATTGCGATCCCTGCGCCAAGGTCCGCTCGAGGCGGCGGAACCTGAAGGCGAAGCGGGAGGCCGACCGCCGGCGCTATGCCGAGCGGCGCGCCCGGGGCGACTGCACCAGCTGCGGCAGGCCGGCCAACGGGGCGGCCGAATGCCGAGCCTGCTGCGACGCCGCCCGCGCCCGCTACGATGCCCGGAGAGCCGCCGGGGTGTGCGTCAAGTGCAAGACGCCCACCTACGGCGGCGCGGCCTACTGCGCGCCCTGCGCCGTCGCCAAGGCCGAGCGGCGCGACCGCGAGGCGGAATACGCCGCCCGGCGGGCCCGCTATGCCGACCGGCGGGCCAGGGGCCGGTGCGTCGAGTGCGATGCGCCGTCGCCGGGGGTGGCGCGCTGCGCGCCCTGTTCGCGCAAGCACCGCGAGGGCTCGGGGGCGTTTCGCGGCATCCCGCTCTGGGACCCGAGCTGGACGGTGATCGAGATCGCCACCGGCCGGGAGCACGGTCCCTACGACAGCGAGGCCGACGTCGCGCTCTGCCTCGTCTTCGAGAAGCTGGCGCGCGACGAGGTCGAGGTGCTGTGCGAAGCCTCGCCGATGAGTTCGTACACGGCGCCGCCCTGGTGAGCCGGCGCGGCGCGGCGGGAGCCTTCCCTGCTGCGCCGCCGTCCCGCCGTCCGCCGGCAACGAACGCGCCGGCCGTCCCGACATGCGTATGGCCGGCCGGGCGGCCGCCGGCCCGCACCCCACCGAAGGAGACCCATCATGACCGCCTGCCTGCCCGACGATCCGGCCTACTGCTTCTATCCAGCCGTCGACCACGAGGACGAGCCGCCGCAGATCCGCATCCTGGTCGAGGGCTTCGCCTTCGCCATCCCGACTGCGTTGGTCACCCTGAACCGCGCCGACGGCCTGGCCGTGTGCGATTCCCTGAACCGGGCGCTCGGTCTCGACCGCGCCTCATGGACCGCGCTTGCCGCACGCTGCCTACGCGCCGGCGGCATGAACGGCAACACCCTGCACTGAAGCCGTCCGGCATCGCCACGGCGCTTCCTGCCATTCGCGGCCGGGGCGGCACGGCGCTCGCATCCGCACGGGGTTCGGCCGGGAGGTCGAGAGGAGCAAATGCCGGGCGAGCGCCAGGTGGAGAAGAGGGAGGCGGTCTTCCTCGCTGCCGGGCACGGCAACCGCGAAGGAGGTTTCCGCCATGTTCGGATTCGACTGCGACCACGATCCCATCGCCCCGCCCGGCGCCGCGCTGCTGGAACTTCTCGGCCTCGATAGCCGCTCGGTCAGGGAGGCGCTGGCCGACGACCGGGCCCGGCGCTGCCCCGACCGCGAGGCCCCGGCGGACGGGAGCTAGAGGGGGGCTTCGGAGAAGATGAGCGGGAAGGGGCTGGGGAGAGCGTTCTCCGGTCCCGCCGCTCGACCATCGTCATCAACGAGAACTGAAGGAGCATCGCAATGAGCTTCGGAATGAACCGCGTCGAACTGATCGGCCGCCTCGGCGCCGACGTCACCGTCAATCTTCCCGTCTAGGTGACGACCTGCAATTTACGTTGAAAAAACACACGCTATATCAACAGGTTATTCGGATCCGATATAAGCTGTAGGCTGGGTCCAGAAGGCAATCAACACCATTGCAACACCGCGTCAGGCTCCAATCTCCGGGCCATGTGACGGCTCATGGCGCCCTCCGTGTCCATCTGACGCCGTCTGGCGCAATCGCACCCGTTTCGATCAACACGGTGTTGATCCGCCCACGGCGACGGCATTCTCCGCGGACGCGGCGCCGAGCAACGCCGACGGGTGTGGCGGCGGCGTGCCCTGTGACAGAAGCGACCGGCTCTTGCGCAGGACGAGGGCATCCACATCGCGCATGGGCGGCATCTGCACCCGCCTCGCATTGATGAGGCGCTGGCGGTCCGTGCCGACCGCTTGGTTCGGCGGCAGCGTATAAACTGAGAAGAAACTGGGCGAATGGCCGGTCAGCCGGTTGAGGCAGACCATGCGGAGCCACTCGTCCACACGATCTAGTCCCCGACCTTGTCGTCATTCGTGGGCCGGCGACGTCTGCTTTGTCCGGCTCCGATTCAAGCGTCGGCGCAGGGGCCGGGATTTGCCCCGATAGAGCCGGCTTGGACGGCCCGTCCGTTAATCCGCCGAAACTTGACCGGTATTCATGGAAAGAACACTTTTCTGTACCCTCCTTTCATTTTGTATTCACCTTCTTCTGTTATGGTCGCCTTCATCCGACGAAGGAGACAATCCATGTTTATCGACGGGATCCGATCATTTGCCGTCGCCGGGCTCGCCGCAGCTTTTCTTCTTGCCGGCGCGGCGGCAGTTCAGGCGCAGACCGCCGAGGAATGGACGCAAGCCGAGACGGATTGCGAGAACGATTTCAACGATTCCCCGGCTGCGAACAGCTGCACCTTTACAAGCGTAAGTGTGTCGAGTTCCGTCGTTATCGTGAATGGCGTGCCCGACAATTCCACCCGGACCTGGGAGTGCGAGATCACCGCGAGCTGCACCATCGAGCAGGATGACGGCACGTCGCAGACGGTCACGCTGGCGCGGGGCATTCCGCTCAGCAAGGTGTCCGATACGACACTCGCTACCGACTCCCAGGGCCAGAAAATCCTGAGCTATCCGGGCGCCTCGAACGATTAGCCGGTCCGCTTACTGCGACGGCACGTTGAGGACGGGGTCGACCTGCTGACCGGGCGCCGCGGGACGAGGCCGGGATTCGCGCCGCGGCGCACCCCCGACACCCCCAACTCCAAGGAGAACCGACCATGTTGAACACCGCAAGAGCTCTCGGACTGCCGGCCCTGGCGGCCGCCGCGTTCCTGCTCTTTTCCGCCGGCGCCGGGGCCACGACCGGACAAATTCCCTTGTGCCCGCAGCCTGACGTTCCTCTGACCGCGGCGCAGAAGTCCAGTCTGGTCAAGACCGCCACCCAATGCACGACGGCATTCAATTCGAGCAACGCGGCGACGGACTGCACGCTCGGCACTGTGTCGGGAAGTGTCGCGCCATACGCCGAGTGCGCGCAATGCACGGTGTCAATCACATGCACCGTAGTTGAGAACAGCAAGACCAAGGAGTTCGGCATAAACGGGTACAGAGCCTCCACGGATACGCTTGAGGACCTGACCACGCAGGGTCTCCGGTCTTCGCCTGCCCAGGAGTAATTCGCCTGTTTACGGTGCGCCCGGACTCGCGCCGGGCGCGCCCGCAATCCGCTCTTGTCGTCTGCCCGCCTGTCGCCAACACCGGTGCAACGTGGTACGGTCGCACCATGTCCAGGACGCAGCATCATTCCAATCCCGCCGCGAGTGCCGCTGCTGACCGGCTGCTGGCCGAAGCCGCCCACTTGCAGGCGATCGAGGGCAATCCCCTTACGGCGGAAGAGATCGCCATGTTCGAGATGTTCGAGCGCGAGGGGTGGTCGCCCGAGCGGCGCCGTGCCCACATCCTCCGCCGGATTGAGGACCGCGGCCGTGTCGCCGCGGCGGAATGAGCGACCGCGACTACTGCTATCCGCCTGACTACATCGTTCTCCGCAACAGCCTGGGCATCCGGGACGCCTTGGCGCTGGAAACGGCGGAACGCGAGCTGGTCGCCCAGCGCCTCCTTGAGCCCGTGCCGACGGGAGATTTCGACCTTGCCCACCTGAAGGCGATCCACCACCACCTGTTTCAGGACGTCTATGCGTGGGCGGGCGAAATTCGCACCGTTGAAATCGCCAAGGGCGGGAGCCGCTTCCAGCCGAGGCGGTTCATCGCCGCCGGCATGGCCGACGTTCACCGCCGCATCGTCGCGGCGGGATATTTCCGGGGATCGGGGCCGGACGGATTCGTCGAGGGCGCGGGTCCCCTACTGGGCGACGTGAACCATGTCCATCCGTTCCGCGAGGGCAACGGCCGTACGCAACTGCAATATCTGAAGCAGCTTGCCGGGCGCGCCGGCCACGCCATTGACCTCACGCGGATCGACCGCGCTGCCTGGCTGGAGGCCTCGCGCCGGTCCAACGCGGGCGATTACGCCGCCATCATACGCTGCATCCGGCAGGCGCTCGTGTAGCCGCTCGATCTTCCTTCCACCGTTCGCCGACGATTTCGGCGTTCGCTTGCTGCGCCGCCATCCCACCGCTCTCTCCATCCGCGCCCCGCGATCCTTCCGCGACGGCTGATCCAGCCGTCATCTCCGCCATGAGGGTTCACTCCACCGAGAGGGGAGGTTCGGCCGTGAGCGGGGCGGCGGTTGGATGTCCGGGAGAGGATGTCCGGCCGCCGATTTCCCTCATTGGCACGAAGGAGGCGGCATTATGAGCGCAGCACTGGCGATGCCCGGCAACACGGCGGACACCTTTTTGGTCCATTTCTTCGGAACCGGCCTGGCCGACGACCGATACGTGGTCGAGCGGTTCCGGGCGCTTTCGGACGGCGACATTCGCCCGATCCGCACCGAGGCGGCCGGCACGAAGGGCCGCGGCAAGGCGAAGCACACGGTCGTCTCGCGCAAGCAGGCCGAAGCGATGCGTCCCGACCGCACGGAGATCATCATCTGCACGGGGCTCAGCACCCGCGGCGGCAGGCAGGCGTGGGGGAGCGTGGCCCTGGGCCTGTTCTGCGACCGCAAGCAGAAGGGCTGACCGCCAGCGTTTTGGGGCGTCCTGCCGGCCCGCAGCTTGCCGCCGCCGGCGGGGCGTCCGCTCTTTTCTTGTCCCCACAACTGGAGGAGGCCGGCATGGCCTATGCCGATCCGGCGGTTCGCCGTGCGCGCGACCGCGAGCGCATCGCCCGGCGCACCGCCGCCCGAATCGAAGCCGGCTTGTGCGCAAAATGCGGCAGGACCGAACCCCTGCCGGAGCGCCGCCTGTGCGCGCCCTGCAACGACAAGCGGAATACGGCGAGCCGCGCCCGCGACGCCCGTCTCCGCGCGGCGGGAAAGCCGCGACGCGACCCCGACAAGGCGAAGCAATTCGAGCGCGAGCGCAGCCGCCGGCTCCACGCCGAGCGCCGGGCCGCCGGCATC
>Ga0209544_1003167_pt1 | contig 13240 bp, 10 predicted proteins | sample MesohylPK_FD_187297 | JGI IMG/M metagenome (GOLD analysis project Ga0209544, IMG submission 187297) | Host-associated microbial community of the marine sponge Aplysina aerophoba from Gulf of Piran - sponge mesohyl, lysed by proteinase K... | ecosystem: Host-associated > Porifera > Sponge >...
CACCGACCCGCATTTCTTCCCGGTGTACGAGGAGGCCAACCGCCTGGACATGCCGCTGTGCTTCCACACGGGCCATCCGCTGCCGTCGCGCGAGTGGGACCGCGGCTTCCCCATCATGTACGCCTTCGCCGAGCTGGTGACTTCCAAGGTGCCGGAGATGTTCCCCAACCTGAGGTTCGGGTTCATCGAGTCGGGGGCTTCGTGGATTCCCTACGTGATGTCGCAGCTTGGAGCCACCAAGCGCGCCGCGCTCCGCGGCACGGGGACCACGCTGCCGCAATTGTGCGACCTCGACCCCGACATCTTCCGCAAGAACCGTTGCTTCATCACCATCGACCCCATCGACGACGTGGAGTCGCTCCTGAAGTTCCACACCGAGGACAACCTGATGATCGGCACGGACTACAGCCACACCGACATCTCCGCCAACCTGAGCGGACTCCACGAAGTGCGAAACTGGGTGGACGAGGGCCGGATCAACAACGACCAAGCCGAGAAGATCCTCAACACCAACTCGCGGGTGTTCTACGGGTTGTAGGAGCGGGGCAGCGTCAATGAATGGCGTCCTTCGACTTCGCTGCGCTACGCTCAGGACGAACGGTTGGGGGGCTGAGCTCAGGGCAAGCGGTCCCGGGGGCTCTCCCCGTTCGTCCTGAGCGTAGCGCAGCGAAGTCGAAGGGCGCCATCACAGTTCCCGAGCCCTCTCCCGCTCGTCATGAGCGCAGTGAAGTCTAAGGACGCTATCACGGTTCCCGTGCCTCTCCCCGTTCGTCCTGAGCGTAGCGGAGCGAAGTCGAAGGGCGCCATCTATCCTATCCGCCGCATGGCGCGCCAGACCTTTTCCGGCGTCAGCGGCAGGTCCCGGACGCGGGCGCCGGTGCAGCGGAACACCGCGTTGGCCACGGCCGGCGCCACCGGGATGATGCCACCCTCCCCCATGCCCTTGGCGCCGTAGGGGCCGGGGCCGTCACCGTTTTCCACCAGTATCGATTCGAAGGTCCCGGGCAGGTTCTCGAAGCCGGGCACGCGGTAGTCCACGAGGTTGGGATTGAGGATCTGGCCGTCGCCGTAGACGATGGATTCCATCAGCGCGTGGCCGATGCCCATCATGGCGGCGCCCTCGTCCTGGCCTTCGCACTGGAGCGGGTTGAGCGCCTTGCCCACGTCGGCGGCCATGACGTAGCGGCCGAGCCGGACCTCGCCCGTATCCCGGTCCACGTCGAGCTCGGCGGCGCCGATGCCGATCTCCCAGAAGAGCGGGTTGGAGGGGGTCGGGGCCATGCCGCTGTGGGCGTAGCCGCGGCCCACGATCTCGCCTCCCTGCATTGCGAAATGGTTGCGGATGAGCTCGCCGTAGGAGACGCTCTGGCCGCCCGCCCGGGCCTCGCCCTCGGCCAGCTCCACGGCCTCCCGCGGAGCTTCGAAATGCTCCATGGCCAGCTCCAGGATCTGTTCGCGGGCGTCGGCCGCGGCCAACTGCGTGGCCTTGCCCATCACCGTGGTGGAGCGGCTCGATCCGGTGGAGCGGTCGTACGGGGTATAGGCGGTGTCCGGCGGCCGCACCCGCACCTTGTCGAACGGGACGCGCAGTTCCTCCGCCACGATCTGGCTCATGACGGTGCGCGAGCCCTGCCCGATCTCGGAGGTGCCGATGAGCAGCACCACGCTGCCGTCGGAGAGGGCGTGCACGGTGGAAGTGGAGGCCAGCGGCGCCCCCGGGTCGGTGACCCCGAAGGCGAGCCCGCGGCCCGCCCCCGAGGGGGCTACGGGGCCGTCCCACCCCATCCGTTCGGTGACCCGCCTCAGCCCTTCCCGGAGGTCGGCATCCAGGGGTTTGCCGCCGGGCTTCAGTTCCTCGCCCCGGTAGAGCAGGTTCTTCACGCGGAAGGCCAGGGGATCGAGGCCGAGCTCGTCGGCGAGGATGTCCATCTGTGACTCGTTGGCCCAGGCGGTCTGCGGGCCGCCGATGGAGCGGAACGAGGCCGCGGACACGGTGTTGGTGTACACGCAGTGGGACTCGACGCGGAGATGCGGGATCCGGTACGGTCCGAGGATTCGTGTGAGGGTGCGGCTCGTCACCACCGGCCCGAGCTCGGCGAAGGCGCCGGTGTTGAGGAAGATCCGCGCCTCCTTGGCCACCAGGGTGCCGTCCCGTTTCGCTCCGGTCCGGACCCGGCACACGGCCGAATGCCGGCGCACGGTCATCATCGCTTCGGAGACATTCTGGGCCACCCGCACCGGCCGTCCGCATTTCTGCGCCAGGGCCACCGCCAGCGGCTCGATCTTGGCCCCGGACTTGCTCCCGTATGCGCCGCCCACGTAGGGAATGATGACCCGGACGCTCGACAGCGGAAGGCCGAAGATGTGGGCGAGCTCGAGCTGGACGCCGAAAGGGTGCGCCGTGGAGCTCCAGACCGTCAACCCGTCGGCGTCCACCTTGGCGATGGCCACGTGGGGCTCCATGGCGTAGTGGTACACCATGGGGAAGGTGAACGTGTCTTCCACCACCGTGTCGGCCTCGGCAAACCCGGCGACGACGTCGCCCTTCTCGAGCCGGTCGCTGAAACAGATGTTGCCGGGCGCGGCCTCGTGGACTTGCGGCGCGCCGTCGGCGATGGCCTCCTCGATGGTGACCACCGCGGGGAGGGGCTCGTACTCCACCGCCACCGCGCGGAGCGCGTCTTCCGCGGTCGCCTCATCGTCCGCCGCCACCGCGGCCACCGGCTGGCCGGCGAACAGCGCGCGCTCCAGCGCGACCATGGGATGATCCTGGATCCGGCCGCTGAACCAGGGGTTCCGGTCGCGGAAATCCTCGCGGGTGAGGACGGCGCGGACCCCGGGAATCCGCTCCGCCGCGCTCGCGTCGATGGAGCGGATGCGGGCATGGGGGTGGGGGCTCCGCAGAATCTTGCCGCAGAGCATTCCCGGGAGCGTAAGGTCCGAAACGTACTCAGCCTGTCCCGTCACCTTGGCGACGCCGTCCACGCGGGCGGCCGCGGTTCCGATGATGTTCATGGTCGTTACCCGCAGATGGTCGTCCAAAGGCGACCGCGGGTCGCCCCTACCGGAGTTCGTCCCGTCGACACATCCGGCAGCACAGGCTGCTAGAACTCCATCAGGTCCTCGGCGACGACCACCTCGCCCGAGTAGTGCTTCCTCACCTCTTCCGCGAAGGGTTCATAGTCGTCGGTGCCGACGCGCCGGGTGAGGTGGGACAGCACGACCTTCCTCACGGCGGCCTGCGTCGCCAGCTTGCCGATATTGTCCAGGCCCATGTGGCCCTGGGTGGCCTGCCGCATGATGCCTTCCTGCTCGGCCGTGCTCATCGCCTCCCAGCGACCGTCCTTGATCATCGCGTTCTTGCGTTCGTCGCACGAGGAGGTCTCGGTCACCAGCACGTCCGCGTCCCTGGCCAGCGCGGTGACGGCGGCGCTGGCGCCGGTATCGCCGGTGAACATGATGACGCGGTCGGGAGTCTCGAAGCGGTAGGAGTAGGATTTGTAGCGCCCGGCCTTGTCCCCCCGATGGAAGCTGAAGTGGGTGTTCTCGACGGCCGTGACCCGGACGTTGTCGTCCTGGTAGACCTCGCCGGTGCCCATATCGTGGCCGAAGAACACCTGGTCGAGCGGGACGCTGCGGCCGCCGTCGGCGATGCGGATGTCGGCGCTGATGCTGCAATACTTGATCGTGGCGTCCACCAGCTCCTGGGTCCGGGGCGGGCCGTAGACGTTGATGGGCGCGGTGCGCTGGCCGTCCCACGCCAGCGCCATGAGCGTCGCCAGACCCGCGGTGTGGTCGTCGTGATGGTGGGTGAGAAAGATGATCCCGACCTTGCGCACGTCGGCGCCGGCCCTGGCCATGCGCCGGGCCACGCCGTCGCCGGCATCCACCACGTAGTAGGTGCCGTTGACGGTGAGCAGATGAGAGGTCTGCGCCCGGCGGGGCGTCAACGACGGTCCGCCCCCGGTGCCCAGGGTGATCAAGGACGATGGTGTTTTCATGTTTTCCTCCGTTTAAAGGGTCGATCCGGATGCCGCCGCGGCAGACTTCGGTTAACCCAAGGCGGGTCCTTCACCGAGTGGCCGATCCGGCCACGCGGCCCGTGGCGAAGCGTCATCTCTCATCGCCGGGGCGCTTTTCCCCGGCGATGAGACCATAGTGGAAGGCGCCGCTGATGTGAAGCCGATCACCGGCCTTCTCGTAACGAAAGTATCTCTCCGCAAAGCGGTCTCTGAGCTCCGCCGGACGCCCTTCGAGCTCATCCACCACCTCGATCCAGTGCCGGCCGACGGGGATGCCCTCGATGCCGTCCTGGTCCACGGTGCGCGTGTGGCAGTCCGCCCGTACGATCTCCAAGCCGCCGTCGGTCATCAGCCGGCGCATCTCCTCCAGCGAGAACAACCGGAAACCGGCGCCGTCGGAGCGCTGGAAGACCTCGTTGATGAGGCCGTTCACGGCGGCGTCCAGTGCGTCGTCTCCGGCCACGATCACCGGATCGAGAATGAACAGACGGCCGCCGGGCTTGAGCACGCGCCCGGCCTCCAGCACCATGTCCCGGGCGCTGACGAAGTGGTGGAGGCTGAACGCCACCCAGGCGCGGTCGCAGATGCCGGCCCGTAGCGGCATGCGCTCGGCCGTGGCGGCGATCCGCCCATAACGGGGAATGGGGTCCGCGTCCGGCCTCTGTGACACCCGGAGCATGGCCAGCGCCTCGTCGATGCCGACGATACTCCCGGCCGCCAGATGCCGCGACACCGGGCGGGCGAACCGGCCCGTGCCAGTGGCCACGTCCAGCACCGTCTCGTCGCCGCGGAGCTCCATGGCTTCGATCAGCCGCTCGGCCAACTCGCCGTGAATGGCCGACATGGCCGCCTGTTTGTCGAACTCCACCGCGTGGGCGTGGTCATGGAAAGAGGACTCGTTGCTCATGATGCCTCCGATACCAGCGTCTTGTCCGGTTACTCGTCAGGGCCGCGGTGGGCCGTCTCCGACTCGTCGACCCAGTCGCCTTCGGTGTAGGACGGCCCGTCCTTCGCCGGCACCGTGCGCTCGCGCCCGGCCCGGTAGAGACCACAGCTCTTGGGACCATAGCAGAAGGTCTCGAACCGATGGCGTTTCTCCGACGGGTTCCACGGGTCCAATATCAGCGTCACCGGCATCCGGCAGCCCCAGATGCAGGTCGCGCACCGGGTCTCATAGGTACGCGGGTCCAACCGCCGATGCCCGCGCGCCTGGTAGGTTTCGAGATCCGGCGGCACGCCATGGAACGGCGGCCCCTTCGACTCCTCCACCCCGGCGTCCCGGATGATCCTGAGCCGGCTGGCCTTGTACCACCCTGCCGTCTCCGTGCGCGGATCGGCCACGGGCTCCGCCATCCCGCTCACCTCCATGCCGACGCAAAACCGGTGCTTCGCGTGTGCCGCCCGGCCCACGGCGATGCCGGCTTCCCCGCTCTCGCCGGCCCAAGTCCCGTCGATCCGCAGCACGTAACCGTGATAGCTGTGGGACCGCTCGTCAAGCGAACGCAGGAGCCGTACCCGCGGCTGTACGGCCACGATGGTGCCGGACCAGGGTACCTTCATGGACTCCTCCGGGTTTGTCGAACGCACGGCATCACGACGCCTCGGTGCCTTCGTTGAGGATGGAAAGATATTGGTCATAGACGAACAAACGATCACGCCGCTTCCCGGTGATCTCCCGCGCGATTCCCTGGCGAACGAGCAATCCCATGGCCGAGGCGACAGTGTGAAAGCTCAGCTCGGTATCACGGCACGCCACGGGCAACGACAAGATCGGCTGCGACTTGAGCGCGTCGTGGACACGGAGCGCCGTCCCGGCTCTCCGGCCTCCCGCCGTCTGGACCCGGTGCCGATCATTCTCGAACATCCGGGACAGGTGTTGGGCGGTGGCGACCGCGCCCTCGGCCGTGAGTCTCACCCCTTCGAGGAAGAAGTCAAGCCATGCCTCCCAGTCGCCGGTCCGGCGCACGCGACTCAGAAGTTCGTAATAGGTACTCCTGTGTTGCTTCAGGTAAAGGCTGAGGTACAGGAGCGGCTGGCGCAATACACCGGCGTGGTACAGCAGCAGGGTGATCAGCAACCGTCCCACGCGCCCGTTGCCGTCCAGAAACGGGTGAATGGTCTCGAACTGCACGTGCGAGAGCGCTGCCCGCAGCAGCACGGGCAACTCCTCGGAGTGGAGAAAGCGTTCAAGCGCGGCCATGCAGTCCGGCACCGCCGCGGGTGGCGGCGGCACGAAGACAGCGTTGCCCGGCCGGGAGCCGCCGATCCAGTTCTGTGAACGGCGAAATTCGCCGGGCGTCTTGGAGCGGTTCCGTTCTCCCGACAACAGCACGGCGTGCATCTCGCGCATGACGCGATTCGACAACGGGGATCGCTCCCCGCGGCGCTGCAATCCGTGTTGGAGCGCGGCGACGCAGTTCGAGACCTCGACCACGTCGTCGACGGGTGCCCCTGGCGCTTCCGCTAGTTCGAAGAGCAGGAGATCCGACAACGACGACTGCGTACCCTCGATCTGAGACGAGAGCACCGCTTCCTTGCGGACGTAGGCGTACAGGAACAACGCGTGGTCGGGCAATAGCGTCGCGACTCCGTCGAGGCGGCCCAGGGCCAGGATGGCCGATTCCAATGACTGTTGCAGCGAACCGTCCAGCACCAAGGGCGGTTTGGGCGGGAGCGGTGACGGCACCAAGGCACGAACGCGCTCCTCACCGGCACGAATCACTTCATAGCTGCCACATACTCCGCGCTGCATGACAGGCTGCCCCTATTGGAGGATACTACAATAGCGCTGTCAGCTATTGCAGCTTAGGACGTAAACTTACAATAGCAGGCGTTGATATTGCAAGTTCCCAGGAGTTCCGGCGGCCTGTCACAGGGCTTCCCGCTTTCACTACCCGTCCCGCCCGTGGCAGATTCCATCCCATGCGAGAAACCGAACTCTACCCTCCGGTCAAGGCTTTCCTGGAAGCGCAGGGCTATTCCGTGAAGGGCGAGGTGGATGGCTGCGACCTTGTGGCCGTCCGCGGCGACGAACCGCCGGTCATCGTCGAGTTGAAGGCCCGGTTCTCCTTGCCGCTGGTGTTCCAGGGGATCACGCGGCAGGGCCTCGCCGACAACGTGTATCTCGCGGTGCCGCCGTTCTCCGGGCGCACGACTCGCCGGGGAGACGCGCTGGCGCTTTGCCGGCGCCTCGGGCTCGGGCTCCTGACCGTCCGGCTCAAGCCGGCGCCGTTCGTTGAGCCGCTGCTGGATCCGGCGGAGTACCGGCCGCGCAGGCGCGGGCAACGGCTCGGGCGGCTGTTGCGAGAATTCAGGCACCGGGTCGGCGACCCGAACCAGGGCGGCTCGAGCCGGCGCACGATCATGACGGCCTACCGGCAGGACGCCCTTCGCTGTGCGTCGTGCCTTGACCGAAACGGACCGACGAAAGCCGCAGTGGTCGCCGGGGCGGTCGGCGTGCCCCGAGCCCGGGCCATCATGTACACGGACCACTACGGTTGGTTCGAACGCCCCGCCGGCACGGCTCCCGGCGTCTACGGCCTAACTCCGAAGGGGCGCGCCGCGCTGGAGGAGTATGCCGACATGGTGGCGGAGCTGTAGCTGGGGGCTTGGGTCCGTGGATGGCGTGCCTTGAGATGGAGATGGCGTCCTTCGACTTCGCTTCGCTACGCTCAGGACGAACGGGTTGGTGGGGGAGGACGAAGTTGGTGGGGGAGGACGAACACGGTGGTGCAGAGGGCGAACGGGTTGGTGGCGGCGAACGAACACGGTGGTGGCAGAGGACAAACGGGTTGGTGCCAGAGGACGAATGGGTTGGCGCCAGAGGACGGCTCCTACGGTAGCGGGCACTCCGGGGTCAGCCGTTTCAACTCGGGGATGACTTCCTCGCCGAAGCGCTGGATGGTTTCCAGGGTCAGGGAGGGGTCCATGCCGGGCCAGTCGACCATGAACCACATGATCTCGGCGCCGAACTCTTCGTGGTAGGAGAGCACCTGCTCGGCCACCTCGGCGGGGCTGCCGAGGACCAGGCGGTCCTGCTGCAACTGCTCGAACGGCAGATCGTAGCGCTCTCCCGGCTGGCCCCAGCGCTGGTAGCGTTCGTAGCGGCGCTCGTAGCCCTCGCGGATGCGGTCTTCGGCCTCCTTGCGGCTGTCGGCCACGCAGAGGTCGCGGAAGATGAACAGTCCCTCGAAGGGCCTGCCCTGCTCCTCCAGCGCGCGCTTGTACGCCGGCACGGCCTCGCGCAGGAACGTCTTGGTGTGGCGCCGGCTGGCGATCCAGTGGTCGGCCACCCGCGGCACCCGGGCGACCGTCGGCACCTTGTCGGCGCCCAGCAGGATGGGCGGACGGGGCTTGTGGAGCGGCTTGGGCTCGATGGTGACGCCGTCGATCCGGTAATACTTGCCGTGGTGGTGGACCTCGTCCTCGGTCCACAGCCGCTTCACCACCTCGATGCCCTCCTCTAGCCGCGGGCGCTTCTCGCGCAAGGGAACGCCCATGGAGGTGAACTCGACGTCGCGATAGCCCTGGCCGATGCCGAACAGGAACTTGCCGTCGCACAGGTTGTCGATGGTGGCGGTGTACTCCGCCACCATCAGGGGCTGGTGCATCGGCAACAGGAATATCGCCGTGCCCAGGTACATGCCGGGGGTCAGGCCGGCGAAGTAGGACAGCAGCGGCAGGGACTGCAGCATCGCCGCGTCCGGCCCGGTGGAGTAGTGCTGGGCCACGAACAGCGCCTCGTAGTTGCTGGCGTGGGCCACCCGCGCCCGTTCCGTGAAGTCGCGGCAGAGGCCCGCCCGGTCAAGGTCCGAGGGATAGCTGCCGAACGCGATGCCGAAACGCATGATGAAATCTCCCGTTGCTCTCGCCCGGTCAAGTGCGCCCGCCGCTTCTTGCGCCGCCCGCCCGAGATCGATCCTCCTCGGGTAGCGCGACGCTACAGGCCGGCGAAGGGATCCTGGCCCGGCGGACGCCTCACGAGACTCAGCGGATGACCCGCTCCACCGGCACGCTCCGGACGTCCATTTCAAATTCCAGTCCCTGGACCGGGGGCCGGGCGTAGGTCCATGTGACGCCGTCCGGCGCCGCACCCCGGCGGACGACCTCGTCGGCGAGAAACTCCTGGATTTCGTGGACCGTGTAGACTTGGCTCGTGGTGGCGTCCGCCCACGTCAGGCTCAACGCCGCCATCCGAACCTCCAACGCTCCGAGGACGAATTGCGCCTTTTCCCGCATGGCATCGGGCGAGGTATCCCCGAGACGGATGATCCGCGCCCCGTACCCTCCCGGTCCTTCGGGCGCTTCGCCGGAGCCCGCGATCACGAAGCTCTTCACGCCCGCCGCAGCGCTCGCCTCCGCCGGTACCGTGTACGAAAATGCATGGAAGCTGGGTTCGGTCGGAGGATGCACCTCGGGACATACGTTTGACCGCGCGACGGGATTGTCGTCGTCCTTGAAGATGCCCCACCGTTCGAGCGTGCGCACATAGACCCGATTGAAGGCTATGAAGCCTTCTTCCGTGAACTGCCCCGGCGAGCGCAGCTCACAAGCGCAGAACGCAGTGGGCGGCCGTCCGAGGCCGTCAAGATAGGACTCGATCCGGCGGAACCCTTCCTCGAGCGGCACAGGTCGTGCGAACCGGGCCCGTTCGATGACGAACCCCGGCTCCGCCGAGACGCCCCCCGAGTACTGGAACCGCCCCCGCACGTACCGATACCCGCCGGGTTCGAATACTGTTGTTTCCGCCATATCGCATCTCCGATCACTAGCCCAAAGAACACAGTTTCGGGACCTCGCCCACGCGGCCAATACTCTCGTGTATGCCCTGCGAACTATCGGGTCAATGGCCCGCCTCGGCCCGCCTCGCGATCTCCCGCGCCAGCCCATCGAAGATCCTGGCATGGAACGGGTAAAGTCCGTACCAGTAGAGCAGGCCGCCCAAGCCCTTGGGAAGGAAGGCCGCGGTCTGTTCCAGTTGGGTCTTGCCGTCGTCGGTCTCCCACACCCGGAACTGGAGCCAGGCACGCCCCGGCAGCTTCATCTCCGCTCTCAGGCGGACCAGCCGGTCCGGCTCCAGGGCCTCCACCCGCCAGAAATCCAGCGCGTCGCCGACGCGCAGCTCGTCGGGATGGCGGCGTCCCCGGCGCAGCCCCGCACCTCCCAGCATGCGGTCGACCATGCCCCGGACCTGCCACATCCAGTCGCCATGGAACCACCCCCGGTCGCCGCCGATGCCGGTGAACACCCGGTACACCTCACGGGCGGGCGCGGCCACCTGGCGCGTGCGGCGTTCGAAGATCATCCCTTCGTGGGATTCCACGCGAGAGAAGGAGTCCGGAGTGTCGGACCCGCCATGGGCGTCGCTCCAGGTGGTCTCGATGCGCCCGTGCTCCAGGTCGTCGATCACCTTCGCGATGGCGCCCGCGTAGTCCCGGGGTTGGATACCCGGGAACAGCTCCCGGGCCAGATTGTCGGTGACCACGACCTCGTTCCGGAGTCCATCAATCAACGGTCCGCTCACCCCGGAAGGGATCGGTGTGATCCAGTGCACCCAGTAGGACGACAGGCGCGGCGTCAGCACAGGCACCGGCACGAGCCAGCGCCTGAGGCCCCTGGCCCGTGCGTAGCCCAGCATCATCCCCTTGTAGGTAGTGACCCCGTCGCCGCCGACCTCGATGACCTTGTCGCCGCAGGCGGCGTTGGTCAGGGCCGCCGTCAGGTAGTCCAGCACGTCGCTTACCGCAATGGGCTGGACCCGCGAATACACCCACCGCGGACACACCATCACCGGCAACCGTTCCACCAGATAGCGGATCATCTCGAAGGAGATGCTGCCGGAGCCCACGATCACCGCGGCCCTGAACTCCGTCACCGGAACGCCGCCTTCCCGGAGCGCCCGCCCCGTGTCCTGCCTGGATCGCAGATGGCGCGACAGTTCGGCCTTCGGGTCGCCCAGCCCGCCCAGATAGACGATCCGGCGGACGCCGGCTTCCCTGGCCACCTGCCCAAACAGCCGCGCCGCCTCCACGTCCAGCTCGTGGAACCCCGAGCCGCTGCCCATGCTGTGGATCAGGTAGTAGGCAAAGTCGACGCCGGCAAGGGCGCGCGACAGCGCCTCGCGGTCCAACGCGTCTCCCTCGACGATCTCGACCCGGTCCGCCCAGGAACGCGAGCGCACCCGCGCGGCGCTGCGGGCCAGCACGCGTATGTGGCAGCCTTCTTCCAGAAGACGAGGGGTCAACCTGCCGCCGATGTAGCCGGTGGCGCCGGTGATGAGGACTGTTGCCGGTGGGTTCATGCTTGAGAATAGGGCTGGCCGTGAAGGCGACAATGACGCGCTACCGACTTCCTGCTGCCAATCCTGGGCGGTGACGCTTGTTTCTCCTCCACTGATCCCGCGTGGCCTTCCGGCTCGGGATGATCGTCTTCAGACCTTGAACCGTACATTTTGTCAACAGTGAAGAGACGGAGGGCCGGGCCAGCGGTCCCGCGCCTCAACAGGACGACAGGCGGAGGATCAACGCCCTGCCTGCCGTAAGCCGGCAAGCACCTCGCGGAAACTGCTGAGACCCGCCTCCAGGTTCTCGATGATCTCTTCGGCGAGGTCGTCGGGTTCGGGCAGGTTGTCCAGGTCCGTCAGGCTCTTGTCCTTGAGCCAGAAGATGTCGAGGCTGGTCTTGTCGCGGGCGGTGAGCTCCTCATAGCTGTAGCTGCGCCAACGGCCCTCCGACGCATCGTTCTCGTCCCAAGTGGGCTTGCGTTGATGCCGGTTCCGCGGGTTGTAGCACTTTACGAAATCCGACAGGTCCTCGTAGCGCATGGGCTTCTTCTTGAGCGTGTGGTGAATGTTGGTGCGGTAGTCGTAGTACCACACCTGCTTCGTCCACGGGTCGGGGCTGGCTTCGCGGTTGTCGAAGAATATCACGTTGGCCTTGACCCCCTGGGCGTAGAACACGCCGGTGGGTAGGCGCAGGATCGTGTGGAGGTCGGTGTTGTCCAGCAGTTTCTTCCGGATGGTCTCGCCGGCGCCGCCCTCGAACAGCACGTTGTCCGGCACCACGACCGCGGCGCGGCCGTCGGTCTTGAGCATGGTCCGGATGTGCTGCACGAAATTGAGCTGCTTGTTGGACGTGGCAGCCCAGAAATCCTGCCGGTTGTAGGTCAGGTCGTCCGTCTCCTGCTCGCCTTCCTCGTTGGTGAAGCTCATGGAGCTCTTCTTGCCGAAGGGCGGGTTGGCGAACACGTAGTCGAACCGCTGTCCGGGGTCGGCCACGAGCGCGTCGTTGGGCGATATGGGCGCGTCGCCGTCGATCTCGCCGATGTTGTGGAGGAGCATGTTCATCAGGCACAGGCGCCGGGTATTGGCGACGATCTCGTTGCCGTGAAACGTCTCGTGCTTGAGGAACGCGTTCTGTTGCTGGTCCAGTTTGAAGTTGTCCTGGTTGGAGAGGAAGTCGTAGGCCGCCAGGAAGAACCCGCCGGTGCCGCAGGCGGGGTCAGCGATGAGCTTGCGGGGTTCGGGCCGCACGCATTCCACCATGGCGCGGATGAGGGCACGCGGCGTGAAATACTGCCCCGCGCCCGACTTCGTGTCCTCGGCGTTCTTCTCCAACAGGCCCTCGTAGATGTCACCCTTGATGTCGGCGACCATGGTGACCCACTCGGTGTCGTCCACCATGTCGATGAGGCGATACAGCTTCGCCGGGTCCTGGATCTTGTTCTGGGCCTTGGTGAAGATCTGCCCCAACATGCCGGTCCTGGCACCAAGCTCGCGAAGGAGAGTGACGTAGTGACTCTCCAGTTCCGCGCCCCGCTTCGACCTCAGACTCGACCAGTTGTACTGGGCCGGGATGCCCACATCACGATTGCGCGGCGGCTTCCCGTACTCGTCCGCCATCTTGAGGAAGATCAGGTAGGTAAGCTGTTCCAGGTAGTCGCCATAGCCCACACCGTCGTCGCGCAGCGTGGTGCAGAAACTCCAGACTTTGGAAACGATGGGGGCGGTGTTCATGCGGGGGAGTCCTTGGCTTTGGATTGTCGCGCCAGGGCTTCGCCGGCCATGGTCCGCCGATAACGCTGGTTCCGGCTGTTTGGTTTGTCGGGGAGCGTCATTTCGATCAGGCCGGCTTCGAGGGCAGGGCGGAGATATGCCTCGGTGAAGTAGTCCCGGTGCGTCAAGCTCAACGCCGCCTGCAATTCGGCGCGGCTCATCTCCC
>Ga0209544_1003179_pt1 | contig 13193 bp, 2 predicted proteins | sample MesohylPK_FD_187297 | JGI IMG/M metagenome (GOLD analysis project Ga0209544, IMG submission 187297) | Host-associated microbial community of the marine sponge Aplysina aerophoba from Gulf of Piran - sponge mesohyl, lysed by proteinase K... | ecosystem: Host-associated > Porifera > Sponge >...
TCCAGCGCCGCGCCGTCGGCGGGCCTGACCGTCACGCTCACTGTCGCCGACGCTGCGGGCAGCGACTTTGTCGCCTCGGCCAACGAGGGCTCGAAGACCCTGGCGTTCTCCTCAGGCGAGACGTCGAAGACCCACAGCGTGGCCACCGTCGCCGACACCGTCGACGAGGCTTCCGGCGCGGTCACGGTGACGATCGCCTCCGGCACCGGCTACACCGTCGGCACCCCGTCCTCGGCTTCGGTCACCGTCAACGACGACGACGCGCCCACGGCGACCATCAAGGCCGGCACGTCGCCGATCACCGAGGGCACTGCGGCCTCGTTCACGGTCGAGCTCTCAAGCGCCGCGCCGTCGGCGGGCCTGACGATCGCGCTCACCGTCGCCGACGCTGCGGGCAGCGACTTCGTGGCTACGTCCAACGAGGGCGCGAAGAGCCTGGCGTTCTCCTCCGGCCAGACCTCGAAGACCTACACCGTGGCCACTGTCGCCGACACCGTCGACGAGGCTTCCGGACCGGTCACGGTCACCGTCGGTTCCGGCACCGGCTACGCCGTCGGCACGCCGTCCGAAGCCTCCGTCACCGTCAACGATGACGACGCGCCCACGGCGACGATCAAGGCCGGCACGTCGCCGATCACCGAAGGCACGGCGGCCTCGTTCACGGTCGAGCTCTCCAGCGCCGCGCCGGCAGCGGGCCTGACGGTCGCGCTCACCGTCGCCGACGCGTCGGGCAGCGACTTCGTTGCCTCCGCCAACGAGGGCGCGAAGAGCCTGGCGTTCTCCGCCGGCCAGACCTCCAAGACCTACACCGTGGCCACTGTCGCCGACACGGTCGACGAGGCCAGTGGCGACGTCGCTGTGACGATCGGCTCCGGCACCGGCTACACCGTCGGCACGCCGAACTCGGCTTCGGTGACCGTCAACGACGACGACGCGCCCACGGCCACGATCAAGGCCGGCACGTCGCCGATCACCGAGGGCACCGCGGCCTCGTTCACGGTCGAGCTCTCCAGCGCCGCGCCGTCGGCGGGCGTGACCGTATCCATCACCGTCGCCGACGCGTCGGGCAGCGACTTCGTCGCCTCCGCCAACGAGGGCGCGAAGAGCCTGGCGTTCTCCTCCGGCCAGACCTCGAAGACCTACACCGTCGCCACCGTCGCCGACACCGTCGACGAGGCCAATGGACCGGTCACGGTCACCGTCGGTTCCGGCACCGGCTACACCGTCGGCACGCCGTCCGAAGCCTCCGTCACCGTGAACGATGACGACGCGCCCACGGCGACCATCAAGGCCGGCACGTCGCCGGTCACCGAGGGCACGGCGGCATCGTTCACGGTCGAGCTCTCAAGCGCCGCGCCGACCGAGGGCCTGACCGTCTCCCTCACCGTCGCCGACGCCGCGGGCAGCGACTTCGTAGCCTCCGCCAACGAGGGATCGAAGAGCCTGGCGTTCTCCTCCGGCCAGACCTCGAAGACCTACACCGTGGCCACCGTCGCCGACACCGTCGACGAAGCTTCCGGAACCGTCACGGTCACCGTCGGTTCCGGCACCGGCTACACCGTCGGCACGTCGAACTCGGCTTCGGTGACCGTCAACGACGACGATGCACCCTCGGCCACGATCAAGGCGGGGACCTCCCCGGTCACCGAGGGCACGGCGGCATCGTTCACGGTCGAGCTCTCAAGCGCCGCGCCGACCGAGGGCCTGACCGTCTCCCTCACCGTCGCCGACGCCGCGGGCAGCGACTTCGTCGCCTCCGCCAACGAGGGTTCGAAGACCCTGGTGTTCTCCTCGGGCGAGACTTCGAAGACCTACACCGTGGCGACCGTGGCCGACACCGTCGACGAGGCCGACGGCGACGTCTCGCTCACCGTCGCCTCCGGCACCGGATACACCGTGGGCACCCCGTCCTCGGCTTCGGTCACCGTCACCGACGACGACGAGCCCGGGGGTGCCGGCGACAACGACGACGCGCCCACGGCGACGATCAAGGCCGGGACCTCGCCGGTCACCGAGGGCACGGCGGCCTCGTTCACGGTCGAGCTGTCCAGCGCCGCGCCGACCGAGGGCATCACCGTCTCCCTCACCGTCGCCGACGCCGACGGCAGCGACTTCGTCGCCTCCGCCAACGAGGGCGCAAAGAGCCTGGCGTTCTCCGCCGGCGAGACATCCAAGACCTACACCGTCGCCACCGTGGCCGACACCGTCGACGAGGCCGACGGCGATGTCTCGCTCACCGTCGCCTCCGGCACCGGCTACACCGTCGGCACCCCGTCCTCGGCCTCGGTCACCGTCAACGACGACGACGAGCCCGGGGCCACCGGCAACGGCGACAACGACGACGCACCCACCGCGACCATCACGGCGGGAACCTCTCCGATCACCGAGGGCACCGCGGCCTCCTTCACGGTCGAGCTCTCAAGCGCCGCGCCGACCGAGGGCCTGACCGTCTCCCTCACCGTCGCCGACGCCGCGGGCAGCGACTTCGTCGCCTCCGCCAACGAGGGCGCAAAGAGCCTTGCCTTCTCCGCCGGCGAGACCTCCAAGACCTACACCGTGGCCACCGTCGCCGACACCGTCGACGAGGCCGACGGCGATGTCTCGCTCACCATCGCCTCCGGCACCGGCTACACCGTCGGCACCCCGTCCTCGGCTTCGGTCACCGTCACCGACGACGACGCCGAGGACGACCAGACTCCCGCCCCCTCGCCGGGCGTCCACGTCGCCCCCACGAGCCTGGCAGTGGCCGAAGGCGCCACCGCGACCTACACCGTCACCCTCGCCACCGAGCCCTCCGGCGACGTGACCGTCACTCCCACCTCCGGGAACCCGGCCGCGGCAACCGTCAGTCCGCCCTCGGTCACCATCACGGCCGCCGAGTGGAGCGCGCCGCGGACCTTCACCGTCTTCGGGGTCGAGGACGAAGACGAGGACGACGCCTCGGCGACGATCACCCACGCGGTCAGCGGCTACGGGTCGGTCACGACGGCCGATTCCGTCGCCGTCACTGTCACCGACGGTGAACTCGTCATTCCGACCGGGAATCCTCCGCCGGCGCCTGATCCGCCTGCCCCGCAGCCTCCGCCTGACCCGCAGCCTCCGCCCGACCCGCCCGGGATCGTCGTCGAACCGACCGAGGTGACGGCCATGGAAGGCACCGACACTTCCTACACTGTCGTCCTGATGACTCAACCGGCAGCGACCGTGACCGTGACTCCGGTCGCCGACCAGCGAGCGGTCCACCTGCACGGGCTGCCGACCTTCACGCCCGAGAACTGGAACGAACCGCAGACGGTCGTTGTCCACATCCACGAGGACGACGACGCCTACAACGGTCGCCTCATGATCTCTCACACCGTTGCCAACTACGGCGACATGACCGAATGCGATCCGGTCATGGTCAACATGATGGATGACGACACGGCGGGCGTGACCGTCGGGCCGACGGCACTCACCCTGCCTGAGGGCGCCGCCGCCGAGTACACCGTCGTGCTCGACACGAGACCCGCCGAAACCGTCACGGTCACGCCGACCAGCGACAGTCCAGGCGTAGCCAGCGTGAGCCCGCCATTGACGTTTACACCCGCGAACTGGAACATCGCGCAAACGGCCACTGTCGCCACGGTCAGGGACCACGACGCCTACGACGAGAAGCTGACCGTCAGCCACGCCGTCAGCGGCTACGGCGACGTGACCGAGGCCGACCCGGTCGGGGTCAACGTGACGGATGGCGACACGGCGGGCGTGACCGTCGGGCCGACGGCACTCACGGTGCCTGAGGGCAGCACCGCCGAGTACACCGTCGTACTCGACACGCGACCCGCCGAAACCGTCACGGTCACGCCGGCCGGCAGCAACGCCAGCGTCGCCAGCGTGGGCGCTCCGCTGACGTTCACATCCGCCAACTGGAACACGCCGCAGACGGTCACCGTCGCAACCGCCCATGACGACGACGCGTACGACGAACGCCTGACCATCAGCCATGCCGTCAGCGGCTACGACGAAGTGACCGCGGCTGCGGCCGTCGAGGTCACCGTTGTTGACAACGACACGGCCGGCGTCATCGTCGCACCCACCGAGCTCACCGTTGCCGAGGGGGGCGCCGAAGCCTATTCGGTCGTACTCGACACACGTCCGGCCCGGACCGTCACGGTCACGCCGACCAGCAGCAACGCAGGAATTGCTGCCGCGGCCGCTCCGCTGACGTTCACGTCCGCCAACTGGAACACCGCCCAGACGGTCGTCGTCGCGGCCGCCCATGACGACGATGCCTACGACGAACGCCTGACGATCAGCCATGCCGTCAGCGGCTACGACGACGTGACTTCGGCCGACCGCGTCGAGGTCGCGGTGATCGATGACGACACGGCCGGCGTGACGATCGAGCCCACCGAACTGACCGTCCGCGAAGGCGGCGCCGGCGCCTACACCATCGTGCTGGATACGCGACCCGCCGGAACCGTGACGGTCACTCCGGCGAGCGACGAGCCGATGGCGGTCGTGAGCGGCCCCGTGACCTTCGCGCCGGAGGAATGGAATCGGCCACGACACGTGACCATCACCGTCGCGGAAGACGCGGGCGCAACCGACGAACTGGCGAGGATCACTCACGCGGTGAGGGGCTACGACGAGGTCGCGACGGCAGCGGACGTGCTGGTAACGCTGGCCGACAACGATCTTGCGCCGAATCCCTACGTCATGGCGGATCTGGCGCGAGCCCTGGCGGACCAGCGAGTCGGCGCGATCACCCGGCGTCTCGATCAGGCAGGTATCGGCGCCGGCGCGGGGCCAGGCCCGTCGCCTTCGCTTGCGGGCGGCGGCCCGGCGTCCACCGGTCAGTTCTCGACCCACGGCGCCGGAAGCCCGGGTTCCTTCGCGCCCGGAACGGGCGGACCCGGGGTTCACGGGCAGTACCCGATGACCGGCGGCGGAAGCGGACCGGGCGGTCGCTCGACGATCGCTGGCGGTGGCGGACACCACGGCTTCCAGACCTCCGGGGCCTTGCACGGTTCGACCGGTTCGACCTGGCGACAGGCCAAACGGCAGGTGTTGGGCAACATCCATTTCCTGCAGCCGTTGGTGGACTGCGCGGCGGCCGATGCGCCCGCACGGGACGCGATTGCCGACACGGACACGGAGACCGACGCGGAAAGGGCCGACGCGACTGCCCGCGCCGATTCGGACGATACGGACGCAACCGCCGGAGCTTCCTCCGAAACGAACGCGAATTCGATGCCCCCTCCGGACTGCGTGTCCCCGTTCAGCCTATGGGGCCGGGGCGACTACCGGAATCTCTCCGGGCAGGGCGGCGACGCATCCTGGAACGGAGACCTTCTGACGGCCCACCTGGGCGCTGACGTACGCCTGTCGGACCAGTGGCTCGCGGGGCTGGCCGCCTCCTGGACTCAGAGCCTGTTGAGGTATCGGGGCGCCGACAGCGACGATCTCTACGAACTCGATCTGGCGAGCGTGAATCCCTACGGGCGGTGGACGCGAAGCGGCTGGGAGCTTTGGGCGACCGGCGGCTTTGGCAAGGGAACGATGCGAATCAATGCCCGATCCCCGGGCCGGACCGCGGAGAGCAGCGTCAGCACGCGCACCGCGGCGATGGGCGCGCGGGTGCGAGTCGGGCAGATCGGAGCGACCGCGTTCCGCCTCAAGGGCCAAGCCCTCGGCACGACTCTCGAGGTGGCCGACAACGGCCTACGGGGGATGGGAATCGGCGCGCTGGCGGTCGACGCCAGCAGGCTGCGCCTTTCCGTCGAGGCCAGCCGCACGCAAGCTCTGGAAAGCGGAGCGCAGCTATCGCCGGTGCTGGAACTGGGCGCGGTCCACGACGGGGGCGACGGAGTGGCCGGGACTGGATCGGAACTCGGCGGCGGACTGAGCTACCAGGCTTCGAATCGGCGGCTCTCCCTGGCCAGCAGCGCGCGAGTGCTCGTGCGGGACGGCCACAGCGAATGGGGAGGAGAGGCCGCGTTCGAGTTGAAGCCCGGCGCAGACGGGACAGGTTTCTCCTTCACCGTACGCCCGAGCTACGGCAACAGTCGGAGCGGTGTCCAGGCACTCTGGGAGCACGGTCTGCGCGAGCAGGCCCTCCAGTACCAGGACGATGCACTGCAACTCGAGACGCGCCTGGGCTACGGTCTGGCCGTACCCGGCGGCCCGCTGACGCTGCTCGGTGAACTCACGAGCATGTACGGCGCGGTCAGCTACCGCATCGGGGCCGAGTGGAGAGTCAAGCAGCAGTTGGAAGTGAAGTTGGTCGGTGAGCGCCGGGAACACGCAGGCGGGCCGCCCGACCACGCGATCCTGGTGCGAGGCACGCTGCGTTTCCGTTGATTGGACGTGGTGCATGCCGATGCATGTTCTTTGGGCGACGAAAGCCGACCATCTGCTGATGATTTGCTGAGTACGCGATAGTCTTCGGCTCTGGAGGCGCCAAATGGGGCCTTCTCTCACGGCGTTACCCCTGGCGCCACGCCCGACAAGGAGGGAGAGTCGCAGACATGCAGGAGAGTCGCCACGAGCTACGGCAGCGAAACGAGATACTCGAGGCCCGCATCTCGGACCTGTGCGCCGCCATGCTGCGCATCAGCGCCAGCCTCGACCTGGACACCGTCCTGCGGGAGATCGTCGACAGCGCCCGCGCGCTGACCGGCGCCCGCTACGGCGTGATCGCGACCGTCGACGACGCCGGGGAGCCGCAGGACTTCGTGACCGCCGGCCTGACGCCGAGACAGCACGCGGAAATGGCTGCGTGGCCCGACGGACCGCGCCTGTTCGAGCACTTCCGGAGCCTGCGGGAGCCCTTGCGGGTGGCCGACCTGCCAGCCTATGTCCGGAAGCTCGGCTTCTCATCGAAGCTGATGGTGTCAGAGGCGATGCAATGCATGCCGGTGCGGCACCGCGACCTTCACGTCGGCAACTTCTTTCTGACCGGGAAAGAAGGCGGACGGGAGTTCACGAGCGCCGACGAGGAGGTTCTGGTCCTGTTCGCGTCGCAAGCGGCGGCGGCCATCGCCAACGCCCGCACGCACCGGGACGAGCGGCGGGCCAGAGCCGACCTGGAGGCCCTGATCGAAACCTCGCCGGTGGGCGTCGTCGTCTTCAACGCGGAGAGCGGCGGGCTCGTTTCGGTCAATCTGGAGGCGCGGCGCATCGTCGAGCCCCTGCGGACGCCGGGAAGGCCGCTGGAGGAGCTGCTGACCGCGGTCACATGCCGCCGCGGAGACGGGCGCGAAGTCACGCTGGCGGACATCCCGATGGCGCAGCAGCTTCGGAGCGCCAAGACCGTACGCGCCGAGGAGATCGCGCTGTTGGTTCCTGACGGCCGAAGCGTCACGATGTTGATCAACGCCACGCCGATCCGGTCAACCGACGGCGAGGTCGAGTCGGTGGTGGTCACCATGCAGGACCTGGCGCCGCTGGAGGAGCTGGAGCGCCAGCGGGCCGAGTTCCTGAGCATCGTGAGCCACGAGTTGCGGACACCGCTGATCTCGATCAAGGGCTCGGCGACCACCGTGCTGGACAGCTGGCGGGGGACCGATGCGGCCGAGATGCGCCAGTTCTTCCGGATCATCAACGAACAGGCCGACTGCATGCGCGGCCTGATCGAAGATCTGCTCGACCACGGCCGGATCGTGACGGGCACGCTGTCGGTGTCGCCCGAGCCGGTCGCGGTCGCCGGTCTGGTGGATCTGGCCCGGAGCGCTCTGCGGGGAGGCAACGCCAACCGGGTCCTGACCGTCGACCTGCCGGAGAACCTGCCGTGGGTAATGGCCGACCGGGCACGCATCGTCCAGGTACTCAACAACCTCCTGTCGAACGCGGCAAAGCACTCCCCCGAGTCGTCACCCATTCGGGTCGCTGCCGAGCGTGACGGCGCGCATGTTGCGGTCTCGGTGGTCGACAAGGGCCACGGCGTACCCGCCGACCAGCTCCGGAACCTGTTCCGCAAGCACGCCGGCGCTGCCGCTGGAGAGAGGGAGCGCCCGCTCGGGAGTTCCGGCGTGGGCCTGACCATATGCAAGGGACTCGTAGAGGCGCACGGTGGCCGCATCTGGGCCGAGAGCGGTGGAGAAGGGCAAGGAACCCGGATCACGTTCACCGTGCCGGTGGCCGACGACGCCCCCGGTCCCGGCGGCGCTTCCAGCCCTCGTGCCAGCCGCACCGGGGAAGAGCAGATCCGCGTTCTCGTCGTCGAGGACGATCCGGAAACCCTGCGGTTCATTCGGGACGCTCTAACCGACGCAGACTACGCGGTCGTAGCGACCGGCGCGCCGGAGGAAGTGCCAGGCTTCATCAGGACGCACAGGCCCCGCCTGGTCCTGCTGGACCTGATTCTGCCGGGCACGGACGGCATCAAGTTGATGCAGGACACGCCCGAGTTCGAGGACGACGATCTGCCGGTCATCTTCATCTCGGCCTACGGCAGGGACGAGACCATCGTCAGGGCGCTGGATGCTGGAGCTTCCGACTACATCGTCAAGCCCTTTTCGCCGTCGGAGCTGACGGCAAGGGTGCGAGCGGCCCTCCGCCGGAGGGCCGCGCCGAAGCCCTTCCTGCAGGGGGAACTGGCGATCCACTACGAGGAGCGCCGCGTCACCGTGGCCGGCTGTCCCGTAGCGTTGACCGTTACCGAGTTCGAGGTGCTCCGCGTGCTCTCGACCAACGTCGGGAAGGCCGTGAGGTACGACGCGCTGATGCGCCGGGCATGGGGCGCGCGCTACCGCGGCACCCACGATCCGAAGCTGGTACACGCCCTCGTGAAGAGCCTCCGCCGCAAGCTGGGCGACGACGCCGCCAACCCGGCCTACGTCCGCAATGAGCGCGGCGTCGGCTACCGAATGCCCGAGCCCGGCGAGCGGTAGCGTCGCCGAAGCCCGCAGGCCGTGACCGGTCGTTCCTCAGACGCTGCCGCAACCCTCCGGGAACGCCTTGACGTCGGTGATCGCGGGCGCCGCCGTGCCCGGCTCGTTGCGGTACTCCTTCACCGCCCCGGTCGCCGTGTCGGACACCCGGATCACGTAGCCCAGGTCCGTCGTCGAGGCGCCGAACACCCAGGCGTGGCCGTTCGCCTCGCAGCCGTCCAGCACCTTGATCAGGATCTCCCAGTTCTCGTCGCCGAAGAACCGGAACATCCCGGACTCGTTCGTGCCCGCGTGCGCCACCTTGCCCCGGCCGGTCTCGCCGGCGGCGCCCCGCCACTCCACCGTGACCGCGTAGCGCGAGTCGCCGAGGCAACGCGTCCACGCGTCCGCCGCGCAGGCGCCGGCCGGTTCGGCGGCCTCGACCAGGAAGATGAGCGACGCCGTCGACTCGACCGACCCGTCGCTGACCACGAGCGCGACCTCGTGGAATCCCGGAGACGACCAGGCGTGGCTCGGGCTCGCGCTCCGCGACCGGCCGCCGTCGCCGAAATCCCAGTGCCGCGAGCGGACGGAACCGGCGCTCGCGTCCTCGAAAGACACGGGCTCGCCGGTGCGGGCGCGGCAGAGCCCCGCCTCGCACTCGGCATCCGTCTCCATCGCCGCCCGCGGAGGACCGCCGCCGCCGGAACCGGGGGGCGGACCGCCGGGGGGAGGACCGCCATCGTCGCCGTCGTCCTCGTCATCTTCTTCGTCGTCGGGGGGAGGAGGCGGACCGCCGGGACCGCCGGGACCGCCGGTCGGTGGACCGCCCGTTGGCGGACCACCGTCGTCGTTGTCGAGGATCGCGATCGTCGTCTCGCCGCCGCCGCTTACCCGGAACGGCAGGGACGCGAAGCCCAGCGCCACCGCCTCGCCGTCGTCGTCTTCGCCATCGTCCGTCGCCGAAACCAGGAACCGCCGGGTCGTCACCCCGGCCCGGAACGCCACCCTCGACGGCACGCCCGAGTAGTCCGCGCTCGAAGCCCCGCCGTGGTGCGTGCGCTCCAGAACGATCTCCAGATCGCGCTCCGGGTCCCCGTCGAGCCGGACCTCCACCGTCACGCTCCCGCCCTCCGTCACTTCATGGCTCGCCGAGCCGAACGACACCGCCACCGGCGGAGCGGCGACCACCCCCACGCCGATGTAGCCCGTCGCCTCGGCGTTCCAGATGTCCCGCGCCCGAACCTGGATCGGCGCCTTCCCCGCGCCCACCGGCGAAAAACGCAGCCGGTCCCCGACCACCGCGCAGGTCGCGACCGCGACGAAGTTCGTCCAGCAACTGAAGGTCATGGCCTCGCCGTCCGGATCCAGGAACAGCCTCGAAAGATGGACCTCCCGGTCGGGCTCGCCCTCCCGCATCCAGACCCTCGGAAACGCGGTTCCCGTGAACACCGGACCGCGGTTCGCGACCCGGACCGTGATCCCGTGCGACACGGTCGTGTTCGAACCGGCCGTGTCCGTCGCCGTCGCCGTCACGACCGTGTCGCCGAACGCCGACGGCGTCACCGTAAACGTCGCCGTCGAGCCGGACAGGGCGACGGCCACGACGGCCGGCGCCGGGGACGTGACCTCGTAGACCAGATCGTCGCCGTCCGGGTCCCCGAACACGTCGGCCAGATTGATCGACCGGCGCACGCCCGCCAGCGGCGCGTGGAAGCTCGAAAGCGCCGAATCGAGCACCTCCGGAGGACCGTTCGCGACCGTCACCGCGAAGGTCCGGCTCGTCGCCGTCCTCGAACCCGCCGGGTCCGTCGCCGAAACCGTCACCGTCGCGCTGCCGATCTTGACCGGAGTCACGGTCAGCGGCCCCCAGAACAGGCTCACGGAGACGACGGAGTCGTCCGACGACGAAGCGGAGAACGTCAGAAGATCGCCGTCCGGATCACGAAACGCCGCCCGCGGGTCCACGGTTTCCGCGCCCTTGCCGCCCAGCTTCCTCACCAGCGACAGATCCGGCAGGACGCCGGCCGCCGCGGGCGGGCGATTCGCCACCGTCGCCTCGAACCCCTGCCGCGCCGACGTGTTCGAACCGGCGGCGTCCGTCGCCGTCACCGAGATCACGGCCTTGCCCCCCGACACCGGCGTCACCGACACCGTCGAGCCGGACACCGACACCGTCGCCACCGACTCGTCCGACGACGAAGCCCCGTAGGTCAGCGTGTCGCCGTCGTCGTCCTCGAACGCCGCCGACACGTCGACGGAGGAGGCGCCGTCCGCCACACGCAACGACAGCGCGGCCAGCGTACCCACCGGCTCGGGCGACCGGTTGGCCCCCACCGTGACCGGGAAGGTCCGGCTCACCGGGTCCGACTTGCCGTCGCTCGCCGTCACCGTGACCGTCACCGTGCCGGCCGCCACCGGAGAGACCGTCACCGTCGAACCTGAGATCGCCGCCGTGGCGATCGTCTCGTCCGAGGACGAGACCGTGTAGACGAGCGCGTCCCCGTCCCGGTCGTGGAAGCCGTGCGCCACGTCGACCTCCAGCGAGCCGCCCGCAAGCCGAAGCGACTTTCCGTGAAGCGTGCCGGCCGTCTCCGGCGCGTAGTTCCACGGCATGCCGTCGATGGCCATCTCGCCCGTGCCGAGCGGATCCAGCCAGTCCATCAGGCGGGACTCCGGAACGCCGCCGCCGAACCAGGAACTCGCCAGACGGCCGAACCAGGTCCCCCCGCCTTGATGGCAAGTGGACCTGCCGCCCCACAACTGTCCGGCGATCCGCTTGTCGGGACCGAACAGCGGCGAGCCGGACGAACCGCCCTCCGATGCACCGAGGTCCCACGACGAAACTCGCAGGTACCGACCGGTGCCGCGGGTGGTCGCCGGGAAGTGGCCCGTCACGGTCAGCGGGCGGGTCGCGATGCTGATCGACTTGACGTGCACTCTGGGGTGGTGGATCGAGATCGCCGAGGAGGGGGGCGCCGGGTCCGCGTTCCAGCCCGCGAAGAAGAGGTCGTGGTCGGGGTCCACCTCGTCGTCGAGCAGCAGGAGCGCGAAGTCCTCCGAACGGCTGCTGGCCACCAGTACCGCTCCACTCTGGTTCTGCGCCCTCGACCCGCCCGACCGGGCGCCGCAGGTCGGACTCTCGTGGTTCCAGTACACGACGACGGTGGGCGCCGACGCCGCCCCTACGCAGTGCGCGGCGGTCAGGAAGTACGGCTTCCTGTCCCGGGCCGTGTTGCTGATCAGCGAGCCGCTGCACGTGTCGCGTCCGTTCATCGAGAAGAAAGCGACGCTGCGCACCTGGTCGCGGTACGGGTCGGCCTCCGGACACGCCACGTCGACGTGGCAGGAGGCGTGCCTGGGCGACCGGACGACGGAGGGGAAGAGATCGCGGAAGCCCCGGTTGACCGACGTGAGCTCGAGTTCCAGTTCCTCCTCCCGGCCCGCCGGCACGGCAACCTCGATCACCGCGTCGCCGCCGGACACGACCGGCGTCCAGAGCTGGCCGTGGGCCTCGTTGTCCGCGTCCGTGAACGGACCGAACGACTCGCCGCCTTCCGCCGGGTAGACCCGCAACCGCCCGCCCGGGGGCATCCGGTAGCGCGTGAAACCGAAGTTGAGCGATACCGCGCCCGAAGAAACCACTCGCAGCCGCCACACGGCGAAACGGCCGTCGCTCGTGACCTCCCAGACGCCGCGGCCGGCGGGCGTCACCTCGACCGCGAACGGCTCGGCGAACGGCACGGGACCCCCGGCCGGTTCCGCCTCGATCCGGCTCGCCGAGCGGACCACCGCCGGAGTCGCGAGCACGGGGACTTCGCCCAGCGGCCGAAGACCCTCAAGGGCCGGCATGTCCGGCCCGCCGGTCTGGCCGGAAACGCCCGCGGCCGCCAGGCCGAGCGCTGCCGCCAGCGCCCAGACCGCCGGCGCGGCGCCGCCGCCGCTCATCACCGGCAGCCCTCCGGGAACGCCTTGACGTCGGTGATCGCCGCCGCCGGCGTGCCCGGCTCGTTGCGGTACTCCTTCACCGCGGCCGTCAACGTGTCCGTCACCCGGATCACGTAGCCGAGGTCCGTCGTCGAGGCCCCGAACACCCAGGCGTGGCCGTTCGCCTCGCAGCCGTCGAGCACCTTGATCAGGACCTCCCAGTTGTTCGCATCGAAGAACCGGAACATCGCGGACTCGTTCGTGCCGGCGGGCGCCACGCGGCCGCGGCCGCTCTCGCCGCCGGCGCCGCGCCACTCCACCGTGACCGCGTAGCGCGAGTCGCCGAGGCAGCGCGTCCACTCGTCCGCCGCGCAGGCGCCGGCCGGCTCGGCGGCCTCGACCAGGAACATGAGC
>Ga0209544_1003180_pt1 | contig 13183 bp, 18 predicted proteins | sample MesohylPK_FD_187297 | JGI IMG/M metagenome (GOLD analysis project Ga0209544, IMG submission 187297) | Host-associated microbial community of the marine sponge Aplysina aerophoba from Gulf of Piran - sponge mesohyl, lysed by proteinase K... | ecosystem: Host-associated > Porifera > Sponge >...
GCGGCGGCGGCTCAGGGCTGGCGGCTGCTCTTCGACGGCGAGAGCGTGGAGGCCTGGCGCGGCGCCCATCGGGAGGACTTCCCGGAGGCCGGCTGGGCGGTGCGGGACGGGGAACTCACGGTGCTCGCCTCGGAACCGGGCGCCGAGCGCGGCGGCGGCATCGTGACCCGCGAGTCGTTCTCGGCGTTCGAACTTCAGCTTGAGTTTCGGATGACCGAGGCCGCGAACAGCGGCATCAAGTACCTGGTCACCGAGGGCTACGACTCGGCTCCGGGTACGGCGGTCGCGTTCGAGTACCAGATCCTGGATGACCTGCGGCACCCGGACGCTCAGGCCGGTCTGAACGGCAACCGCACCCTGGCCTCGCTCTACGACCTGCTGCCGGCGACGAAGATCGGGCGCTTCGTCAAGGGCCCGGGCCGCTTCAACCACGCCCGGATCGTGGTCCACGCGGACGGGCGGGTCGAGCACTGGCTCAACCACGTTCCGGTGCTGGAGTTCGATCGCCACTCGGCGGAACTCGCGGAGGCGATCGGAGCAAGCAAGTTCGCCGGCCGCAAGGGCTTCGGGCGGTGGCCCGAGGGGCGCATCCTGCTGCAGGACCACGGCGACGAGGTCGCGTTCCGCAGCATCAAGGTACGCCGCCTCGACGAGGCGGAGTAGGGCCCCTCGTCGGCTGATGCGGGTTCGCCTCGCCTATGGCCGCAGAGGTCTCGAGATCGAGGTTCCGCGGGAGCGGACGACGGTCATCGAGCCGCATCAGGCGCCGGCGCTCGCAGATCCCGATACGGCCCTGTCGGCTGCGCTGCGCGCGCCGGTTGGGGGGCCCTCGCTTCGGGAACTGGCCGGGCCCGGGCAGACGGTGGCGATCTCGGTGTGCGACGTGACCCGCGCGCAGCCGCGCCGGGAGATGGTCGGAGCAGTGCTGCGGGAGCTTGACGGCATCGTTCGCCCGGAAGACGTGACGATCCTGATCGCGACGGGTACGCACCGCGCGAACACGCCAGACGAACTCCGCACGATGCTCGGCGACGAGATCCTGAACTCCTGCCGGGTGATCAACCACGACGCCCGCGACGAGTCTTCGCTCGTCGACATCGGCGAGAGCGGCAAGGGCGTTCCGACCCGGCTCTGCCGGCACTGGCTCGAGGCGGATCTCCGGATCACGACCGGTTTCGTCGAGCCGCACTTCTTCGCCGGCTTCTCGGGCGGTCCGAAGATGGTCGCTCCCGGGCTCGCCGGTCTCGACACGGTGCTGACCCTGCACGACGCCGCCCGCGTCGGCGACCCGCGCTCGACCTGGGGAATCATCGACGAGAACCCGCTCCACACCGATATCCGGGCGATCGCGGCTCGGCCCGAGGCGAAGCCGCACTTGAGCGTCGACGTGTTGCTGGACCGGCAGCAGAGGATCACGCACGTGTTCGCGGGCGAACTCTTCGAGATGCACGGCCGAGCCTGCGCGGCTGCCAAGCCGATCGCCATGCGGGAAACCGGGCTGCGCTTCGAGGTCGTCGTGACGACGAACTCCGGCTATCCCCTCGACCAGAATCTCTACCAGGCAGTCAAGGGGATGTCCGCGGCGGCGCAGGTCGTTGCGGACGGCGGCACGATCCTCTGCGCTGCGGAGTGCAGCGACGGCATTCCCGACCATGGCCGCTACGCCGAGCTCCTCGGCCGCGGCGGTTCGCCGGAGGAGCTGCTCCAGCAGATCGAGGCCCGGCCCGTGACGGAGCCGGACCAGTGGCAGGTCCAGGTCCAGGCGCTGATCCAGCGCCGCGCCCGGGTACTCGTCAAGGCCGGCGGCCTGACAGCGGAGCAGCTTGCAGCCGCCCACTTCGAGCCGGCGCAGGACCTGGATGAGGCACTCGTCGAGTGCCTTGCAGCTCAGCCCGACGGACGCGTCTGCGTGCTGCCCGAGGGGCCGCAGACGATTCCGTACGTAGTCGCCTGACGAAAGCCGACAAGAGAAAAGGCCTCCCCGTTTCCGGGGAGGCCCTTGATTCTCGCTGCCGCGGCCTCTGGCGGCCGCGGCTTCCCTGGAGCGGTCAGCCTAGAAGCTGAACCGGCCTCCGATCTGCATCTGGCGCGGGCGCGTGGTCAGGAACGACGGGATCCCGAGGGTGTCGGGGACGTTTCCGTTCGAGATGTTCCGCTGCCCGAAGCCGACGCCGAAGCTGTTCTGGTCGAACAGGTTGAACGCCTCGACGAAGACGTCGAGCCGCAGGCCGTCGCCGAAGCGGAAGAACTTGCCGACCCGAAGGTCGATCGTCTGGATCGACTCGTTCCGCTCCGTGTTCCGGCCCACGACGACACCGTTCATCACTGCCCGGTAGTCGGGGCAGTTCCAGCCGACCGAGCTGCAGTAGGCGAAGTCGACGCCCGAGTCAACCAGCGTGTACGGGGTACCCGACTGGTAGTTCAGGATGCCCGAGATCTGGAAGTCGGCCGGCAACTGGATCATGCCGGTGACGACCAGGCGGTGCTTGACGTCGCGGTCGGAGAGACCCCAGTCGTAGTCCAGATTCCCGGTGTCCGAGATCGTGACGCCGGTCGCCGAACGTTCGTTCGAGTCGGTGTCGCGGTCCTTGCCCCAGGTGTAGTGCGCGCCCATCTGGTAACGGCCGGTGAACCGGCGGTTTACCTTGAGGGTCACCGCCTGGTACTCGGACTCGCCGCGAGACTGGCGGACCAGGATCTCGGCGACGTCTTCTCGCACACGGCCGTCCCAGGTCGGGCGGCCGTACTCGTCGTAGCCACCGAACTGACGGTTCCAGTCCGTGTTCCGCTGCAGGCCCGTCGCCTCGGCGTATACCGCGTCGACACCGGCGCTCCAGCCGGAGCCGAGTTCCCGTTCCCAGCCGATGCTGGCGCGAACCGTCTGCGCATCGTCGAACGCGGGGTCGACATAGGAGATCGCGGGGGTGATGCCCGGCGGCGGGTTCTCGTTGTTGATCGGCGAGCCGAGTGGCACGTAGCCGTTCTCGCCGGGACCGACGGTGATGCGGCCGTAGTTCGGCGGCACGCCGTTGGCCTGCACCTGGTTGGCGAATAGCAGGGTCGGGGTGCGGCCGAAGAAGAAGCCGATGCCGCCGCGAAGGACGGACCGGCCCTCATCCTGGGCCAGCGCGAAGCCGAAGCGGGGCGCCAAGTTTTGGGTGTCCGGGATCTGCCGGCCGTCTTCCTCGATGTGTTCGAGGCCGTCCGGGTTGTCGGTGGACGTGTAGCGAAGGCCGTAGCTCATCGTCAGGTTGTCCCGCTTCAGGCTGTCCTGTCCGTAGAACGCGAGCGCGGCCTGCGTCTCGTCGTAGTTCGGATAGGTCGAATCGCCGAACCAGATTCGGGCGGCGCTTGCCTCGTTGTTCAGGAAGTCCTCCGCCGAGCGGAAGTCGTAGCGTCCGTCCCGGCTGCCGGCGAAGAGCTGCGCCAGATCGTCCTTCGAGTAGTTGAGGACGACCACGCTGTATCCGACCATCAATCGCTCCCACGGACTCTCCTTAGCGTCATATCTACTGGGGTTTTCGGCAACAGATGCAGTTCCAGGCTGCTGTCGAGTATCATCGAATCTCAGGGGACACACGGGGACATGGAAGGGGCGTCATGGGCAGGAAGAATCGGCGACTGACCGTCGCCTACGTCAAGACGGCGGGACCGGGACGCCACTACGACGCGGGCGGGCACGGGCTGATTCTCAGGGTGACACTGCCCCGCTCACGCCGCTGGACATGGCGCGGAACGGTGCGCGGCCGGACGGTCGAGCTGGGCCTCGGGAGCGCAACCTATGTGAGTCTCAGAGAAGCCAGAGAACGGGCGTACGAGTATCGGCGGCTCTCTTTGTCCGGAATCGATCCGAGAGTCCACGCTCGTGCCAGTCTGACGTTCGGGGAGGCGTTTGAGCGAGTTGTCGAGATTCAGCGGCGGTCTTGGAAGAAGGGATCGTCAACCGAGAACGGATGGCGACATACTGCTCGCGCATACATGGGACCCATCCTCGATCGTCCGGTGGGCGACGTTGAGGCAACGGACGTGCTGCAATTGGTTCTGCCGATCTGGTCGGAGAAGCACGCGACGGCCGACTCTGTGTTGCGCCGGATCTCCACCGTCCTCAAATGGGCAATAGCGGAGGGACTGCGGAGTGACGATCCCTGTCCTGCAGTTCGAGCAGCGCTCCCCCGGCAGAACGGCCGTTCGAAGCACCACAGGTCGATTCCCCATACGGAACTGAGTCGCGCTTTGGAACGGATCGAGAACGGTCAGGCGTTGCCAGGAACACGGCTGGCTGTTCGCTTCCTGGCACTGACCGCAACAAGGTCTGGAGAGGTACGGGGGACTACCTGGGCCGAGATCGACCTAGCGGGAAGGCTCTGGACGGTCCCAGGTTCAAGGACCAAGACCCGGCGGAAACATCGGGTTCCCCTGAGCCGACAAGCTATCCGCGTCCTTGAGGAGGCGCGATCGCTAAGCGACGGACATGGGCTGGTGTTTCGTGGGCAGGACCCTTGCGGTCCAGTGTCCCGTACCACCATGTCCAAGCTGTTCCGAGTCCTAGGTCTTCCAGGGACTCCGCACGGCCTCCGGGCCAGCTTCCGATCCTGGGCAGCAGAGATAGGGGTTCGGCGGGAAGTTGCGGAGCGGGCGCTGGGCCACGTCGTTCGCAACCAGGTCGAAGCCGCCTACCAGCGGTCCGACCTGCTCGAACAACGCCGGCAAGTCATGCAGGCTTGGGCCGATCACGTCGCGAACTGAATCCGTCCTTCAGGCGGCCATCAGGACAGGCGGTCTGCCAGGATCCAAGGCGTCGGGCCGCGTGTGCCGCGGACTGTTGGAGATTCTGTGCCAAGGCACTGATGTAGCCGAAGCTCTGAACGTGGCCGACCGCCAGGTTTTATGCTCGGAAATGGCCGGCTTGATCGATGGCCAGGGCTTTGTCGTGGTGAGCGTGTCCGCTGCAACGGCGCGGCGGGTTGTCGTCGTCTATGCGGGATGGGGCATAGGGCGTTCACGTGGCCGCCCTCCGACCTATCCGACCAGGCCGGTCCGTGGCCGGGAGCAATGCGTAAGAAAGCGCCGTAACTCCGGAAGGTTGGACTTGAAGGAGTTGGCGATCGTGTCCTCCGCCGCGCGGTACAGTGCTTCCGTTGAGGCACGGGTGACCTTGTCGAGGCCGAGCAGTGCGTGGTCGCTCGGTGTAGGTGCGTGATCGATTCGGAGGTAACGGTCACCGAGTAACACCGAAGAGTGCTCTACCGCGAGCCGTTCCTGTGCCGAGAGGGTCAGTTGCACGAGACCGTGGCGGACCAGCCACTTCACAAGGCCCGGGGAGCGGTCGGTCAGTCGCGTCGCGTGCGGTAGGCCGGCCGTACCGATGCTCAGTACGCGAACCTCGTGCAACCCACAAGGAAGATGCCGAACGGCCTCGGCAACGGCGGCCAAGTCCGGCGCGTTGGCCACGAGCCCGCCGTCGACGAAAGCGCGGCCTCCGACCCGATGCGGAGGGAAGTAGGTCGGAGCGGCTGCGGAGGCCAGGAGTCCGTCCCGCAAGCACAGGTCCGATGCCTGCCCGCCAGCCAGACCGGCGGACCTGAGCAGTCGCGGCGCACCGGATCGAACCTCCACAGTAGAAACGAGAAGCGGCGCGCAGACTTTCGAGAACGGCCGATCGGCGTTCGCTCCCAGGATCTTATCGATTGCCTCGCGAAGCGGATCCTGGGAGTAACGTGCACGGTAGAGCGGCCGCAGCCGGTTCTGGATCGGGAAGCGGAGTCGACCACATCGGATGCGCCGGTCGAACACTCTGGGACCATGGTTTTCTACCGCCTGGCGCAGGGTCTCAGCAGGAACCCGGAGGGCCAGTCCAGCGGCGATCACCGCGCCAATAGACGTCCCGGCGACCACGTCGAAAATGTCGGCCAAGGGTTTCTTGGCCTTCTCTTCGAGCGCTTCCAGGACAAGCGCGGTGTACAAGCCCCGGTAGCCGCCACCGCTCAGGCAGAGTAGATGCCGATAGTTGGTGGTCGCCTGCAGATGGGCCGGACCGAGTTCAACCTCCCCTCTGGTCAAGACGCGCTACGGATGGAAGACCGTCAAAGCATGCTTCGCCTTAAGCTCGGCATGGTACGGCTGCGGCTTCTCGATGAACGTCAGATTCTCTTCGAGAGCCGTGGCCACGACGAGAAGGCCCAGATCTCCCAACGGTCTTTGGCGGCGATTGACGATCGTCTCTAGGTGCCCGACGCCCAAGTCGGCTGCTCGAAGCGCAATGTCAACGTCAACCGGCCGAATGCCGCTACAGGACTGAAAGCGCCTCAGCACGGAATCGAGCAGGCGCCGCCACAGCGCACGCTCGGTGAGTTGACAGAGCTGCTCGATCTGGTGCTTGATCACCGTGAACGACACGGCGCTCGTGACGACATCGCCTTCGGCCAAGTCCTCGTCGTCCGCCCAACGATGGATCCGCGTGTTGTGATTGCGGGCGACATCCGCGAGCGCCTGCGTGCTGAGCAGGTACATAGGCACGCCGCCTATAGCTCCACGTCGTCGCGGCCCGCCGGCGTCTCGGAAAGACTCAGTAGAGGTGCCACCGGGAGGGTCGGATCATGTGCAATGAGATCGGCAAACCGGCGCTTCGGGGCCGCCATCTGGACGAAGTCGGCGAGTTGGCCGAGCGACATCATCAGCACCGGATCCTCCTTGCGTCGACGGACCAACTGGCCGTGGCCGTCGCGCACGCGGTTGAGCAGCTCGCTTAAGTGGTCCTTGGCTTCGCCGACCGGCCAGACCTGGACATCATCGGCATCTTGAGCTGGAAGCCGCACCGCATGTCGCAGGGCCTCCGTAAAGGCGATGCCGTAGGGGCCGGCAAGCTGCTTCAGAGGGATAGGCTTCATGAGAGACTCCTTGAGTGGTCGGTCCGGGGCGACGAAAGCCGAGGCTAGCAGCGACTTGGCCAAATAGGCAAGTCTCTTGGCCAATCTAGGGTCAGGTCTGGTCCGGAGGCGTCCGGCGGCGTGCGGGCTACAAGCGGTCTGCCGTGAAGCTGGTTGACCATTGACATGGACCCCCGGAGACCCGTTCTCACCTCCTCCTGTGGTCAGTGGGAGGCCGCGCCGTGCTGCAGTTAGAGTCGTAAGCTAGCAGACTCCACGTGCTACGCTCGCTGCGCTCGCTCCGCCCGTGGAGCTAGCGAGGGAGGGCCAGCGGCCCCCCTTCGAACCCCCCGCCCAGACATGGCCACGCCGCAACGCACAGCGATCGCGCACTGCCGCGTCACCGCGGCCGAGCTTGACGAGTGGCGGGCCATGGCCGAGCGCGCCGGCACGACGCTCTCGCAGTTGATGCGGGCAGCGATGCGCCGCACCCGCACGTGGACCGCGGAGGACTCCGCGGCGGTGCGCGAGCGCACTCGTCAGGTTGCCCGCATCGGCGTCAACCTGAACCAGATCGCGCGCTGGGCGAACCGCTACCGCGGCGCCGCCGACGCGGCCCAGGTGATCGCCCACCTGGTCGCTCTCGACCGCGAGGTCCGCGGGCTGCTGCTGACCCGCGATCCGGACCTGCCGCCGCGCGACGAGGAAGGGCCGTGCTGATCACCTTCCTAAAGCACGGCCAGGGCAGCGCGGCGGCCGCGGCCGACTACCTTCTCGCCGACCGGGATCACAGCGGCAAGAAGCGGGCGGAGGTCACCCAGCTGCGCGGCGATACGCGGCTGGTCGCCGAGGTCGCCGACTCCCTCGACTTCGAGCACCGCTACCGGAGCGCGGTCCTCGCCTGGGCGCCCGAGGACCGCCCTACCGACGAGCAGATCGAGGAGACGCTCGATCACTTCGAGCGCGTCTCCTGGGCCGGTCTCGAACCGGACCGCTACGCCTGGTCGGCGGTGCTCCACCGCGACGAAGACGGCGGCGCACACGTCCATGTCCTTGTCGCTCGCGTGGAGCTTCTGACGGGCAAGAGCCACAACATCGCCCCGCCCGGCTGGGAGAGGACCTACGGCCTGCTGGAGCGGGCGCTGAACCACGAACACGGCTGGGCGCGGCCGGACGATCCGGACCGCGCCCGCACGACCCGTCCGGGCCGGTTCCCGGCCGACGTCGCCGACCGCGACGCCATCGACGGCTACCTGCGCCAGCGGGTCGCCGCCGGCCTCGTCCAAGACCGAGCCGGCGTGGTCGCCGCGTTCGAGGAGGCCGGCTACGAAGTGCCGCGCCAGGGCAAGAACTACCTCACCGTGGCCCACCCGGAAACCGGGCAGCGGCTGCGGTTGAAAGGAACCCTCTATGAGCAAGACTTCCAGGCCGCCGAGCTTCGCCGACACGTTGAACGAGCAGGCGGCGAAAGACCACGAGGCGATCGAGACCTACAGGCGCCAGATGGAGGCAATGATGCGAGAGCAGCTGCGCGAGTTTGGCGAGAACTTGACGCGGTATGCCAAGGACGAGATCGCGCGAACCGCGTTCGCTATCCAGCGCCACACCGACCGGAAGCTCGCGGCGCAGTGGATCCGGACCGTGGTGATCGGCCTGGGAATCTGCATGGCCATCTGGTCGAGTCTCTGGGCGGTCGGGCGGTGGCAGCAGAGCCAGATCAACGAGAAGATCGAACTCTTGGACTACATCGAACGGCAGATCGAAGAGCGAGGTCGGACGCTCGACGAACTGAGCCAGGAGGTGGAGTAGACGATGACCGAACTGGAGCGCTTGCTCGCCGCGTCCTTGAAGAGGCTCGACGAAGAGCACGCCGCATCCGTCGCGCGCTTGAGCGCGTCCGTCTCGCAGTTGAACGGTCGGGTCGACGCTTTGCAGAGCGACTATCAGCAGCTCGTGGGCGAGTACGAGAAGTTGGCGTCCGCGTACATGCTGCTCGAAGCCGACATGAACGCAATCGTCCAGGCGTCGAGCGGACGGTGAACCTGCTCCGGCGGATTGCCGGGGATGACCGAGACCGAGAGCGTGACCGGGAACGCGACTTCGAGTTGGAGCGGTGACACGGGCGACGACGCTACCCACATCTGAACTCCATTCTCCGCGGTGCCGGGTCGAAGAGCGCCGGTGGCGGTCCATCTTCCGGAAGCAGGGTCGAGGTGGACCGTCGCGGCTAGCTAGGACGATCAAGGCCATTGCGATCAAGGTGTCCTGTCCTCAAGCCTGGGAGGTCGGCTCTGGCTGGCAGACCGGTACTGGTTAGGCGGAACGGCCCGTTCGGACGGCTTACCGCTACCCGCGTCGAGGCCGTTCGGGGGCCTTGGCGCTGCGCTGGCCGGTCGTCCCGATGGATGGACCTGAATATTGGCTGAAGGTCCGCAGAGGAGTCAGCACGTCTTGGAATAGGCAAGGGGCCTCTCCGTCGCCGGAGAGGCCCTTGATCCTACGGTGCCGCGGCGTCAGACCGTGGTGCGCAGGTGCTGCCAGTGCTCGGCCGGGAAGTCGAAGAAGCTGAGGAGGCAGTCCTGGTCCCTGATCAGCGACTCGACTGCCTTGGGGCGCTTGGTGCCGTAGTCCTCGGCGAAGCGCTCGATCTCGGCCTCGGCGTCCTCGCGGCAGTCGGCGTACATGATCTCGTGCAGAGCCCTCTTGGCCTTGGCCTGCAGCCGCTTCGGCAGCTTATAGAGCACGTTTCTCAGCCGATGCACCCAGCATCGCTGCTGCCTGGTTTCGGGCTACACGTCGCGGATCGTCCGCCACAGGCCGAGAGCGCCGTCGCCGATGGCCAGAACCGACGCTCGCACGCCTCGGCGCTTCAGGTCCCGCAGGACGCTCGACCAGCTCTCCGCGCTCTCCCGCTACCCGTCCGCCGTCTGGGCCACCCGGTCCCGCACGCAGGGTATGCCCAACGCCCGGTCTCGACCGCGATCAGCTCCTTGGTCCCGTCACGGCGCACACCCAGCAGGACCAGCGTGCACAGGCGGTCGTCCTCCAGACGGACCCGGAAGTGCCCACGGTCCGCCACACGTACACATAGTCCGCGGCGCTCAGGTCCCGTCGCCGGAAGGACCGGTACTCCTCCTCCCAAGGCCGACGTCATCCGCGTGATGCTGGATGCCGACAGGCCCGAGGCCCTGTCCCCCAGCAAGGCGCCGAGCGCCTCCTTGAAGTCGCCTGTCGACAGACCCCGCAGGTACAGCACCGCCAGGACCTCCTCCATCTTCGGCGAGCGGCGCATCTACGGCGGCCGGATTGAGCTCATGAAGCGATGCTCAGGCCTCCGATCGTCGACCCGGGGAGCCCTGACCTCCACCGTACCCGTGCCGGTCGTCACATGGCGTGGGCGCGCACGGCCGTTGCGCACCACCAGTGCACGGCCGTCCTCGCTGCGTTCCGCGCCATGTCTCTCCACGTACTCGGAGACGTCCACCTCCAGGGCCTCCACCAGCATCCGGCGAGCGCCCTCGCGGAGAAGCTCGTCGAGAGGGCCGCGCTCTGGGCGCTTGGTCCGGAACCGTTCCCGACGATGATCCATGGCTCCGGGCGCCGCGCGCCGAGGACCCCGCCGTAGGGCGCAGACGCCGCGTGTAGCCGCTGACCGGCGTATCAGCCGACTTGGGGTCACCTCCTACTCGGCTTCCGCCAACGATCCGATCTTCATCAGGAGCATGTCACGAAACGGAGGCTGCATGTCATCGAGCAGGCTCGCGACGAGAGCTTCTAGGTCTTCAGCTTCCTCAGCTACCAATACTCCAGATTCCTGCGCTGCGTCTTCGTGTGCTCGGCGCCAAACGATAGTAGTGGCCTTGTCGTAGACGGATCGCGCTTGTCGCCAATCCACGGTGTCGGCACCTTTAGTGAACGGCGTGTATTTGCTCGGCAATTCCGGATAGAAAGCCCCGACACAGTCAGCGAGGTACTCGTAGTCAGGCGGCATCCTCGGTCCATGTCCGAATGGGAGACTCGCCCAGAGTTTCACCATCTCTTCAACAAGCTTTATGGAACTGGCGGCAACTACGACAGTGTTTCCGACGATCTTCGTACGGTCGCGTATCTTATCGAGTATCCTATTCTCGGGCTTCGGATAGTGGACCCTGCAGAAACCTGCTATCCGGGGCCTATTCGAGCATCTCTCGCCGTCGCGCTTCAGCGCGCGACAGGATACTGTCTCACTCATGCCAGCGTCCAACTGTTCTCATAGCGAGGAGCGTGAGTGGCCATGGCGGTCGCGGACTGGGCTGGTTCGGTCCCGACACTCTCTTTTCTGGGGTAGGTCGCCGCCGCGAACCCACTGCTGTCCCATGGACGGGTTTGAGAACGAGTCGGAATCCGTGCCTTGTTGTATCACTGGTTCGGGCGAGAAACCCAATAGCCACAGGGAGTATTCGGACCGATGTCGCATCGTAGCACGGTGCTCGGTCAGTTGCTCAGGAGGGTGTCGATACTTGAATTCGAGATCGCTCGGGCGTCGCGGCTGCCGCAGGGGAACATCGTCGTCGCGGACCGGCTGTACCAGGACTTCGGTTGGCCAGAATCTCCTGACGACCAAGGAATTTGCTTGGTCGCGCTGCTCAAGCGGGGAGTCCGGTACGCGATTCGGGAGCGTCGGTCGTACGCCCTCGGCTGCGGCGCGACCTCGGACCAGACCATCGTGCTCCCGAGCAAGAGGGCAGTAAAGACTGCTCAATTCGGCTGCGTCGGGTCGGCTATCGAGACGCCGAGACGGACAGAAATAGGAAGACCACCCGACACAAGGGCACCCGCGACCGTGGCGTGGGCGGCTTCGGAGGGTAGTCGCTTGCAGCTCACTTGTAGGCTGGGTGCGGGTGTCCGTGTAGCACTTGGTCGGTGAAGGCCACTGAGGACTTCTGCTCTGGGTTGCATCGCGGAGCCGGCAGGTAGTCACCATGTCCCGCATGTCTGCAGTCGGGAATCTGTACGTGGTGCACGGAGCTTGGGACCTTGTGGCGACGCTTCGGGCGTGGTCCGTGATAACCGAGGGCGAGGCCGACCTGTTCTTTGCGGAAGAAGACGAAGCGCTGAAGAAGATCGCCGAGCGGATATGCGAGCTCGAGTACCCGGTCGCTCCGGGAGGCCAGCACACTCGTCCTGGAGGCGCGTTTGACAACGCACTTGTACCGCTTGGCCAAGCTGAAGTCGTCGACCGCGGCTGCAAGTAGACAGATCTCGCCAACGACGTACTTGTGCGGGGTTAGCGCCTTCACGGTTTCCAGTGCCACACGTGCACCGAGGCTGTGGGTGACGAACTGCAGTCGAGTGCCGCTTGTGAGACGAGCGATGTCCTCCAGGTACCTTGCGAGTGCCTTCGCCGAGTCGTCCGCGTCCTTGCCTTCAAAGGAGTAGCTGAGCGCACGAGTCCAATGGTCCCCAGGCCACAAGACGGCAAGAACCCCGTGTCCTGTCGCATGGGGTAGGAGCTTGTTGGCCAAGGCCAAGAGGGTCCTCTCGCCCTGCTTGCAGTTGACGTTGAATCCATGTAGCAGGATCGTGATCTGATCTTCACGCCTAAGCTGGCCTATGGTCCCAAGCCCAACGCTGGCTTGGTTCGTTCTCGTCACAAGCGAGCCGGAGGTGACTGCGCCGCCTGTGCACTTTGCCCGTAGGCTGAGGAGATAGATCATGACCTCGCGCGTAGCGCTTGGGCTGCCGCCCTGACAGCCAGTGACAGGTCCTTCGCTACTGGAGCCACTGGCACGGCAAGAAGGCCGACGATCGTCGCTAGGATCCAATCGTCGCGGGTCGGGGATTCCACGATCAGCGCTGTAACCAGAAGGGCGACGACGATTGCGACGACGGCAGCGGTGAGCCGAATGGAGCGGACGTACTGGCTCTTCGCGAGCGTTAGACCTGCGTCAATTCGTGCATCAATGGCTAGTTCAAAACGGCCGATCACGCCCAGTTTGTTCGAGTCGGGGTCCTGTGACACCAGCGCCTTAGTCAGTGGTTTGGGCTCCATTCCGACGAGCTTGGCCAGACCATTGATGTCGCCATCGGTGGCTCCGACCCGCGCACCTTGCCGAATGACTCGGCGGAGCTCCCCGTGGTCGCCTCGGTAGAGGGCACGCAACAGGTGCGTAGCTCCCTGTCCGTAGGCCTTGTTGAGCGTGTCGACGAGGGCCTGACCCAAGGTCTCTTCCAGTGCCCGAAAGCCGGCGTCGCCGATCCAGGGCCACCGCTTCAGACCTTCGGCTACTCCGAAGGCGGCCACGCCGAGGCCCCCGCCAGCCGCCACAAACCTCGTC
>Ga0209544_1003187_pt1 | contig 13156 bp, 13 predicted proteins | sample MesohylPK_FD_187297 | JGI IMG/M metagenome (GOLD analysis project Ga0209544, IMG submission 187297) | Host-associated microbial community of the marine sponge Aplysina aerophoba from Gulf of Piran - sponge mesohyl, lysed by proteinase K... | ecosystem: Host-associated > Porifera > Sponge >...
CTCCCCCCTGGAGTTCGGGCTGTCGCACCGCCGGGTGCCCCGCGGTTGCCTCGGCCCGCCCTCGATGCTAGACGGCTGGTCATGCCCAACGAACAGCTTGCACAGATGACCGCCCGCGAACTCCGCGCGGGCTACGAGTCCGGGGCGTTGACACCTGCCGTCGTGGTTGAGACCGTCCTGGGGAGGATCGAGCGGCTCAACGGCGAACTCACGGCTTTCGTGACAGTGACCGGCGACGAGGCCCGGCAATCGGCCGCTGCCGCCGAGCGGGTGTTGTGTGGTGACGGCCGCGCGGCGGAGCCCGCCGGCGCGCTCTGCGGTGTGCCGATCTCGATCAAGGACATGGTCGTGACACGGGGTGTGCGCACGACGATCGGTTCGCTGCTGCTGGCGGACTGGGTTCCCGAATTCGACTCGCCCACCTCCGAGCGGCTGCGGGCGGCGGGGGCCCCACTCCTGGGCAAGACGACGACCTCGGAGTTCGGCTGGAAGGGCGATTCCGGCAACAGGGTCAACGGGCCCGCCCGCAACCCGTGGCGACTCGACCGGACCGCCGGGGGCTCCAGTGGGGGTGCCGCCGCGGCGGTGGCGGTCGGACTGGGTCCCGCGGCCATCGGCAGCGACGGCGCCGGGTCGGTGCGGATCCCGGCGGCCTTCTGCGGGGTCTTCGGGATCAAGCCGTCCGCCGGCGTCATCCCCGTCTTCCCGATCAGCCCCATCGAGTCGCTGTCGCACCTCGGCGTGCTGGCCACCACCGTCGCCGACGCGGCCGACGTGCTGGACGTCGTGGCCGGTCCCGACCCGAGGGACAGGTTCTCGCTTCCCGACACCGGCGCCGACTACGCGGCCTCGCTCGCCGAGCCGATCGGGGAACTGCGCGTCGCCTGGAGCCCCGACCTGGGGTACGCGGCGGTGGAGCCCGGGGTCCGGCACTCGACGGCGGCGGCGGCCGCCGTCTTCGAGTCGCTCGGTTGCCAGGTCAGCGAGGTCGTGCCCGGTTGGGACGACCCGTACCCGTTCCTGGATGTGATCTGGTCGGCCGCCAACGCCGCTCGCCACATGCACGACCTCGAGCAGGTGCGGGATCTCATCGACCCCGGCCGGTTGGAGGTCGTCGAGCGCGGCATGCGGCTCACGGGACCGGAGGTGGCTGCCGCCAACGCCGCCAAGGCCGGCTTCGCCGAGACGGTCCGGCAGTTCATGGACGGCTACGACCTGCTGCTGACACCGACGCTCCCCCTCACTGCCTTCGCGGCCGGAGACGACCAGCCCGGTCAGGTGGCCGGGATGCTCACGGAGTACCTCAGCTGGACCCCGTTCACCTACCCGTTCAACATCACGGGGCTACCGGCGGCGAGCGTGCCGTGCGGGATGTCCGGCGGCCTGCCGGTGGGTTTGCAGATCGTGGGGGGCTGGCGGCAGGACGCCCTGGTCATGCGCGCCGCAGCGGCGTTCGAGGAGGCCGCACCCTGGCCGCGCCACGCCATTGGCGAAGGGCTATCGTTCGACTGAGCGGCCCGCTGACCTGCTGAGTCGTTCGGGCGCTGCGCTCCGGGCAGGGCGCGGCTACCGGAGGGGGGGAGCATGCCACTGCAGGACCACATGAAGATCATCTCGATCGACGATCACGTCATCGAGCACCCGCGTGTCTTCCAGGACCGCCTGCCCGCGCACGCCCGCGAGGCGGGCCCCCGCATCATCCAGAAGGAACTCGACACGACCGACCAGTACGGAAACCCGATCACCGGCCAGCAGGAACTCTGGCTCTACGAGGGGCGCGAGTACCCGCAGTTCGCCCTGAACGCCGTGATCGACAAGGACCCGAAGGACTTCGGCCTCGAGCCGTACCGGTTCGACCAGATCCTGCCGGGCTGCTACGACCCGAGCCGGCGAGTGCAGGACATGGACATCGACGGCGTCTGGGCCCAGCTGTGCTTCCCGTCGTTCCCCCGCTTCGGCGGCACGCTGTTCCTCGAGAGCGACGACTGGGATCTGGCCCTGCTGTGCGTGCAGGCGTACAACGACTTCATCATCGACGAGTGGGCGGGCACCGAGCCCGAGCGCCTGGTGCCGATGATCATCGTGCCCCTGTGGGATCCCGCTCTGGCTGCCATCGAAGTGCAGCGCTGCGCGGCCAAGGGGGCCAAGGCCATCACGTTCCCCGAGGCCACGAGTCCGCTTGGTCTCCCTTCCATCCACACCGACCACTGGGATCCGTTCTTCGCGGCGGTGCAGGACACGGAGTTGCCGGCGTTCATGCACTTCGGCAGCTCGGGCAAGCCGCCGGAGACGGCTCCCGACGCGCCCATCGTGGTGTGGATCTCGACGATGGGCACCAACTCCATGGTGTGTGCCGCCGACCTGCTGTTCTCGCCGCTGTTCCACAAGTTCCCTGGTCTGCGGGTGGGGCTCGCAGAGGGCGGCATCGGCTGGATCCCGTACCTGCTGCAGCGCATGGACTTCGTCTGGGAGCGCCACCGCTGGTACACCGGCATCAACACCGAGGTGCCGCCGTCGGAACTGTTCCGCAAGCACATCTGGGGCTGCTTCATCGAGGACGAGGCCGGGCTGCGTGAGCGGGAGTTCATCGGGATCGATCACATCTGCTTCGAGTCGGACTATCCCCACTCCGACTCGCTGTGGCCCAACGCCCGCAAGCGACTCACCGAGATGCTGGCGGACGTGCCCGACGACGAGGCCGCCAAGATCGCCGAGCTGAACGCCCGCGAACTGCTGAACTTCGACGCCGACCTCGCCTAGCTGCCGACCCGGTAGACGTCATCCCGGTGGAGGCCGGAACCCGCTCGGTGGCGGTCCGGTCGGGGGCGGCGGTGGCCGTCGTCGGGAGCGTCTGGCGAAATCGCTCCGCCGGCCGGCCCCCGGCGCCCCCTCCCTCGTGGGTCCCCCGGTTGCGTCTCATTTCGTCGGGGGCGGGACTCCACTGCGCAGCGGCCGTTCCCGGTCAGATCTCGCGGCCGGCTTTCTCGCCCTCGTAGATGGCGATGATCGTGCGCCGCGGGGCGACGGCATCACCGATCTGGTGGACAGCGGGGTAGGCACCCTCGATATTGCGGAACAACTCGTCGTTCGGCGTGCGCAGCAGGCTGAGCACCACGGTGTCCACCGCCTCGGTGCGCCGCCAGCCTCCCCACACGCTGTACACCTCAGCTTCGGTGCCACTGACCGATTCGATGAAGGCGTTGGCCGTGAGGCGCACGCCCTTGCCCTCCAGGCGGGGATAGACGTGGCTGCCCTCGAGAGCCCCGGCGACGTTCTCGCCGACGACGGCGCGGGGACAGATCACCTCGACGGAGGCGCCGTTGTCCGCCAGCAGCTCGGCGAGGCCCAGAGGCAGGTACTCGCCGGTGTCGTCGATGATCAGAACGCTCCGCCCGAGGGCGCCGGGATCCTCGAGTGCCCGGACGATGGCGGCCCCGACGTCGATGACGTTGTCCTGATGCACGCCGGGCAACTCGTCCCGGTCGGTCCGGGCGACGCTGAATCCGGTGCAGTCCCACGTGGATCCGGTGGCGCAGACCACGGCGTCGGGCGCCTCGCCGTCCAGCAACTCCCGGGTGACGTCGACGCCCGTGCGCACCTCCACGCCGCCCGTGCGCATCTCGGTCAGGAGGTTGTCGATGGCGTCCTGCCAGGCCGTGCGCGTCGGCAGCCCCTTGATGAGGTTGATGTGGCCGCCGAGTTCGCCGGATCGCTCGAACAGGACCACCTGGTGGCCGCGCCTGCCGGCCACCGCCGCGCTCTTCATGCCCGCCGGCCCGCCGCCGACGACCACGACCTTCTTGGAGCGTTCGCCGGCGACCACCTTCAGCGATCCCTCGCCCCATTCCGCCTCCCGCCCGGTGACCGGGTTCACCATGCAGAAGATGTCCCGCTGCTGGAAGTTGCGCAGGATGCACTCGTTGGCGCCGACGCAGATGTGCGTCTCGTGCTTGCGCCCCTCCTGGGCCTTGCGGACCACTGCGGGGTCGGTGATGTGGGCGCGGGTCATGCAGACCATGTCCGCCCAGCCGTTGGCCACGATGTCGGCGGCCATGTCGATGTGCCGGATGCGCCCGACGATGAACACCTTGGCGCGGTCGCCGACGACCTCCTTGGCCCGCCTGCCGAAGGGGATCATGAAGCCGTCGGGGACCGACATGGGTGCAACGGCGAGGTGGAGGTTGTGGTAGTTGCCCCCGGACATGTCGAAGAAGTCGTAGAGGCCGGTGTCGGCCAGGATGTCGAGGATCTCCTCGCACTGCTCGCCGGTGATGCCCGCCTCGCCGACGAACTCGTCGAACGACAGGCGCAGGCCCATCGTGAAGTCGCCCACCTCGTCGCGGACCGCCTCGGCCACCTCGATGGCGAACCGGCAGCGGTTGCGGACCGATCCCCCGTACTCGTCGGTGCGGCGGTTGTAGAAGGGGCTGAGGAACTGGGCGATGCCGTAGCTGTGGGCGCCGTGGAGTTCCACCCCGTCGAGCCCCGAGCGCTTGACGTTGCGGACCGACTGCACGTACCCCTCGGTGAGTGAGCGAATCTCCCGCTTGCCGACGACGTGGGGGATCTCGTTGTGGATCACCGACGGCACCCGGGAGACGCCCCAGAGCGGATGCCAGGGCGAGAACATGTGGCCCTTGTCCTGCACGCCCATGATGGCGAGTTCGATGAACATGGCGCAGTCGTGTTCGTGTACCGCCTCGGCCAGGCGCTCCATCTGCGGGATGCAGCGCTCCTCCCAGGCGGTGATGCAGTTGTAGAACGAGCCCAGGCTGAGTTCGTGCGCGGCGTGCTGCTCGCTGATGAGCAGCGCCAGGCCGCCCTTTGCCCGCTCGCGGTAGTAGGCGATGTGCCGGTCGCTGAGGATGTGATCCTTGCTGTAGGCCAGGCTGTGCGCGCTGGTCATGACCCGGTTCTTCAATCGGGTGGTGCCGACCTCCAGCGGCTGCCACAGAACGTCCAGATTCGACATCGTCAACCCCCTCGGATCAGGCCGCATGCAGGGTGTTCGGTCCCGCAGCCGAACAGTACTCCCCGGATTGGCAGCGGGCGCAGGGAGGCGTCAGACTGCCGGGCATGCGGATCAAGTACATCATTCCGTTCCCTTTCGATGTGGGCCAGGACATTCGATCTGCTCAAGTTCCCGGCGACCTGCTCGGCGAGGGCACCCACGTGGAGTGCGTGCCGGTGCGGAACACGGCCACGCTGGTGGACTGCTACTACGAGGACCTCATCTTCGAGATGTACATCGTCGAGGCGGGACTGCGCGCCGAGGAGGAGGGGTACGACGCGGTCGTGATGGACACGGTCTCGGACTCCGGGCTGGCGGCGCTGCGCTCGCGCCTGTCGATCCCCGTGCTGGGACCCGGCCTGGTCTCCTACGCGGTCGCGATCATGCTGGGCAAGCGCTTCTCGATCATCACGATGTGGGACCAGTGGCGCCACCTGTACGAAAAGAACCTCGACACGTACCACCTGTGGGGCCACTGCGCCTCGATCAGGGCGGCCGGCATCCGCCCCGACATGGAAGAACTGCTGAGCGGCAAGGAGGAGACGGTGTTCCCCCGTCTCACCGAGGAGGCTCGGCTGGCCATCACCGAGGACGGCGCCGATGTGATCCTGCTCGGCTCGACGACGATGCACCAGGCGGCCGACTACATGGCCCGCCACCTCGATGCGCCGGTCATCAACCCCGGACCGGTGGCCATCAAGATGGCCGAGGCGATGGTCCAGTTGGGTCTCAGCCACTCGAAGGTGGCGTTCCCCTCACCCGCCGTGATCCAGGACGAGAAGTTCTTCTCCCTCGTCTCCGCCCCGAAGCCTGTGTAGCGCGAGGCACCGAGCCGGGGCTCCCTGCAGGCGCCCTCCGGGCCGTCTTCTGAAGCTCAGCCCACGGCCCGGAGGGCGGCCTCCACGATGGCGTCGGTGCCGGGGACGACGGCGCTCTCCAGCGGGGGACTGAAGGGGATGGGTGCCCGTGCGGCGCCGACCCGGGCCACGGGTGCCTGCAGGTCGGCGAAGAGTTCCTCGCCGATGCGGGCCGACAGCTCGGCGCCGAAGCCGCCGGTGAGCCAGGCCTCGTGGGCGATGACGACCCTGCCCGTCTTGGTAACCGACGTGGCGACGGTGTCGAAGTCCAGAGGCCAGAGGCTGCGCAGGTCGATCAGCTCGGCGGAGATGCCGTGCTGCTCGGCGAGCGTGGCGGCCGCGTCGGCGGCTAGCAGCGTGATCGCCGAGTAGGTGATCAGCGTGACGTCGCTGCCCTCCTGTACCACTGAAGCCGCCCCGAGCGGTACGCGATGGTCGCCCTCGGGCACCGGTCCCCGCTTGGCGGTGATCGACTTGTTCTCGAGGTAGATGACCGGGTCGTCGTCGTCCATGGCGGAGCGCAGCAGGCCCTTGGCGTCGGCAGGGTTCGAGGGCGCCACGACTTTCAGGCCGGCCACATGGGTGAACAGGGCCTCCAGGCTGCCGGAGTGCTGGGCCCCCGAGGAGCGCAGGATGCCGTCGGAGGCCCGCAGCACCAGCGGCACGCTGACCTGGCCGCCGGACATGTAGCGCATCTTGGCGGCCTGGTTGACGATCTCGTCCATAGCGCCGAGTGTGAACTCGAGGAAGCTCATCGACGCCACCGGCCGCAGCCCGGTCATGGCGGCGCCGACCGCTGCCGACATGATCAGCGCCTCCGAGATGGGCATGTCGATAATACGGTCGCGGCCGAACTCCTCCAGCAGGCCGCGGAACTGCCCGAAGTTGCCGCCCCAGCTGATGTCCTCGCCCAGCACGATCACGCTGTCGTCGGCGCGCATGGCGAGGCGTGTGGCGTCCACGGTGGCCTGCCCGAAGGACATGCGTTTCATGGGCGGACGCCTTCGTGTGTCCGGCCGTCGGCGCCAGTGGATCGACATGCGGCAGGGTGGTGGATCCCGGCCTTCGCCGGGATGACGGAGAACATCGACGGGATCGTTGAGCGCCTCATCCGCACGCTCATTCGGGAGTCCCATCGGGGTCGTTCGTGTAGACGTAGCGCAGGGCGGTGGCGGGATCCGGGTCGGGCGAGGTGGCGGCGAACTCCTCCGCCGCGGCGGTCTCGGCCCGGGCGGCCTCCCACACCGCCTCGATGCCGGTGGCGTCCAGCCATCCCGCCCCGACCAACGCCGCCTCCAGCCGGGTGATCGGGTCGGCCGCCTTCCACTGCTCCACCTCGGCGGCGTCGCGGTAGACCTCGGCGTCGCCGACGTAGTGGCCGCTGTGGCGGTAGGTGACACAATTCAGCAGCGACGGGCCCTCGCCGTTGCGGGCCGCCTCGACGGCTGCGCCCACAGCGGTGCAGGTGGCGCCGGCGTCGTTGCCGTCGATGGTCGTTCCGGGCATGGCGTAGGCGGTTGCTCGAATCGCCAGGTCCTCTACCGCCGAGGTGCGGTTGATGGCCGTGAACTGGGCGTACTGGTTGTTCTCGCAGACGAAGACGACCGGCAGCGACTTCACCGAGGCGAAGTTGAGCGCCTCGTGAAACGGACCCTTGTTTATGCCCCCGTCACCGAAGAAACACACCGCCACCTGGCCCGAGCCCCGGTGAAGGGCCGACAGCCCGGCGCCCGCTGCGATGCCGAACCCACCCCCGACGATGCCGTTGGCGCCGAGCATGCCCAGCGAGAAGTCGGCCACGTGCATCGACCCGCCCCGTCCCCGATTGGCACCCGTCTCCCTGCCGAAAAGCTCCGCCATCAGCCGGTCGGTAGCCATGCCCTTGGCGATGGCATGGCCGTGGCCCCGGTGGGTGGAGGTGATGTAGTCGTCGTCGGTCAGGTGCGCGCAGGTCGCCGCGGCGATCGCCTCCTGGCCCAGGTAGGTGTGCACGAACCCGGGCAGCCGTCCCGCCGCGAACAACTCCGTCACCCGTGTCTCGAAGACCCGGATGCGCACCATCGTGCGATGAATCGAGCGAGCCGTCGCCTCGTCCAGCCCGGCGAGCGTGGCCGCCCCGGTCGGCGGATTCACCGCGCGGCTCTCTCGCCGCGATCAGCCGGCGGCGAGGGAACGATCGGCGGCGCCATCGACCGGCTGCCCGCCCCCGTCCGAGCCGAACCGCCGCGGCTACCGAGACGAAACCCCCGACGGCGTCGTTCGATCACTGGGCCAGGTAGCCGCCGTCGACGGCCAGGATGTGCCCGGTCACCATGGCCGCCGCCTCGGAGGCCAGGAAGACGGCGGGGCCGACGATCTCATCGGGCTGACCGATCCGGCCGAGTGGTGTGCGCGACTCCCAGTCGGCCCGCATGCCCGGCTCCTTCTCCCACTGGGCCAGCACGATGGCCGACTCGAACTGCGACGGGGCGATGGCATTGACCCGCACGCCCTGCGGCGCCCACTCGATGGCGAGGGTGCGGGTGAGCGCCACGACCCCGCCCTTGGAGGCCTGGTAGCCGAGGCTGCCCGGGACGCCGGCCAAGCCGGTGACCGAGGCGATGTTGATGATCGACCCCGAGCCGGCGGCCACCATGTGTCGCCCCGCCGCCCGGCAGACGAGGTACGTGCCGCGCAGGTTGATCTCCATCACCGAGTCCCACAGTTCCTCGGGGTAGTCCACGGCGGGGGCGCGTCCCCCGATGCCGGCACTGTTCACGAGCACGTCGATCCGCCCGGCATCGGCAACCAACCCGTCGACGGCCGCGGTGACCACCTCGGCGTCGGTCACATCCGCGGTGCAGGAATCGGCCGCCTCGCCGATCGACCGGGCCACCTCGTCGTTGCCCTCGGCGTCACGGTCGACGCAGCGCACCCGGGCCCCCGCGTCGGCGAAACCGATGGCGATGGCCCGACCCAGCCCGCTGGCCGCGCCGGTGACGAGGGCGACCCGGCCGGCTAGCGAGAACCGCGTTGGGAGGGTCGCAGCTTCATCGGACATGGGGCACGTCCTCGGATGCTGGACCGACCAGCCGGAGTGCTTGGCCGGGCATGGCAGGCCGCCGGGTGACCCTCACGCCAGCACGTGACCGAGAGTCGTGCCGACGTCGACCTCCACATCGGCTTCGGGGTCGGCAGCGATGAGGATCTCCAGCGTGCCGGTGGCCGGTGCCTCGATCGCCGTCTCGGCCTTCTCCGACTCGACGGTCACCACCTCCTCACCTTCCTCCACGCGCTCGCCGGTGGCGCGCAGCCACTCAACGATGAACACGGTCTCCACCACGCCGGAGTGCGGCACGACGATCGGCGTGCGCTCGGCCATGAGGTCAGCCGCCGCTTCGGTCGTCCGGCGGCGAGTTGACGGCTCCCGCGGAGATCCCGCAACGATCGGTCGAAGATGTGAGCGGTGCGGTTCGACCGCGGATTCCGACCTCCGCCGGGATGACGGAGCAGGTGGCCGGGAGCACTTCAGTTGCCTCAGCGGTCATCAGATGTAGCCGTGCTTCTCGAGCCCTTCCGCCGGGGAGAGCCCGCGGCGCATGTCCTCGCGCACGAGGTCCTCGCCGGCCATCACCGTCTCGGAGTCCAGCAATACCTGCTCGGCCTCCCCAGACGGGATCACCAGGATCCCGTCGAAGTCGGCGTGGATCACGTCGCCGGGGTGGATCTCCACATCACCGATGGTCACGGGGACCTGCGTGGCCGCCATCTCCCAGCGGCCGATGGCGTTCAGCGGCGACATGTCCCGGTAGAAGACCTGCAGCCCGATGTCGCGCAGGCCGTCGGTGTCGCGCAGGTTGCCGTCGAGGATCACGCCCACGCAGCCGTGCACCTGCGCGGCGTTGCCGGTGAGTTCGCCGAAGTGTCCGACCGGGCTGTCACCGTTGACCGACACCAGCACGTCGTCGGGCCCGATGCCGTCGAACATGCGCAGGTACGACTGGATGCGCTTGACGCCCTCGTCCCACGGTCGGCGCTCGTCGAAGCCGACACCCTGCACGGTGCGGGCGATCCCGACGATCCGCTGGGTGGGGAATAGCGGCCGGAGGTACGACGGCAGCACCCGCTCGGTGCGGCCCGCCCGGTAGATGGCGTCGCAAACCGCGGTCATCGGTATGCGCCTGAAACGCTCGCACAACTCCGAACGGGGGACCCCCACGGCTTCGGACCGTAGTCGAAGCTACCTGCGGGCGGGGCCGGGACCAGGCGCCGGTGCCGGCTGCACGAACGTGCGCAGGACCTCCCGTGGACGGAGCGGCCCAGTGCGGGGAACCAGGCCCGGCACGAACGTGCGCAGGGCCTCCCGTGGACGGGGCGACCAGGCTCGGGGGCGTGCGGCGTAAGGCTGTACGGCGAGCCCGCTGCGGGCGGGGCCGGACGCGTGCCCGTCCCGACGGATCCGCCTGCGAACGGGACGGGGACACCGCGTCTACAGTCTCCGAACCGACCGCGAAGATCCTCTGGAGGGCCCATGAAGCGCGTCTACGAGGTCCCGGACGGCCCGCCGGGGCACCCCTTCCTGTCGCCGGTCATCAGGGCGGGAGACTTCCTGTTCGTGTCCGGCAACGCCGGGCTGCTACCGGGTAGCCCGCCGACCGGCGATGACGGCAGTTGGCAACCGGGCGCTCTCGTCGAGGGCGGCATCACGGCCGAGACCCGCCAGACGCTCGAGAACATCAAGACCGCCCTCGAGGCCGCCGGGGGCCGGATGTCCGACGTGGTCAAGGTCAACACGTTCCTGCGCGACGTCGACCGACATTTCCACTCCTACAACGAGGTGTACCTGGAGTACTTCCCGACCGAGCCGCCCACCCGCACCACCGTCGGGGCGAAGATCTACGGCAACATCCTCGTCGAGATCGAGTGCGTGGCCTACGCACCGGTGTCGTAGAGGATCTTCGTCGTGCTGCTGGCCGCATCCGCCGTCATTCCGGCGAAAGCCGGAATCCATTCTCCAGCGGTTCGAACCGGGCCGCGGACGACCTCGCCGGAGGCCCTGAGCCATGACCAATGAGAAGCCGGGCTGGACCCGGCACTACGACGTCGCCAACGCCGATCTCGGCTGGCAGTACAAGGGTTGGCCCCTGTCGCCGGGCGACGCCGACCTCGATTCGATCGCCGACGCCGGGCTGAACCTGTTCGCCGACGACTTCATGTTCCCGGTGATGGTGATCTCCGAGAGTGCCCTGGCCCACAACATCGACACGGTGGCCCGGTTCTGTGAGGACAGCGGCGTTTCGCTTTCGCCCCACGGCAAGACGAGCATGTCGCCGGAGCTGTCACACCTTCAACTCGAAGCGGGGGCGTGGGCCATCACCGCCTCCACGGCCAGCCAGGCCCGCATCTTCCGGGCCTTCGACATCCCCCGGATCCTCATCGCTCACCAGGTGGTGGATCCGGCGGCCGTCGTCTGGATGGCCGACGAACTCGACGCCCACCCCGCCGTCGAACTGCTGTGCCTGATCGACTCGGTCGCGGGCACCGAACAAATGGAGGCGGCGCTGGCCGGCCGACCGGTGGGCCGGCCGATCGGCGGGCTCGTGGAACTGGGCATGATGGGCGGCCGGACCGGCTGCCGGACGATCGAGGGGGCCGTGGCGGTGGCCGAGCGGATCGCCGCCTCCGACCGCGTCCGCCTGGTGGGCGTGGAGGGCTACGAGGGCATCCTGCACTTCCAGGGCGACGATTTCAGCGAGGTGGACGAGTTCCTGGAGCGCATGCGGGACCTCACCGAACGGCTGGCCGCCGCCGGCCATTTCGACCATCTCGACGAAGTGGTGGTCACCGCCGGCGGGAGCATGTTCCCCGACCGGGTGGTGGCCATTCTCGGCAGCGACTGGGACATCGGTCGACCGGTGCGTCCGGTCATCCGCCCCGGCGGCTACGCGACCCACGACTCGAAGCTCTACCTCGACTCGGGACCGTTCGGCGTGCGGCCGCCGATGGACACCTACGCGGCGCTGCGTCCGGCCTTCACACTCTGGTCCTATGTGGTCTCCCGCCCCGAGCCCGACCTCGCCCTGATGGGATTCGGGAAGCGCGACGCCTCTTTCGACATGGATCTGCCGATCCCCAAGACGCTTCGCCGCGACGGCGAGATGCACGACGTCGAAGGCCGGCTCGAAGTGTTCGAACTGAACGACCAGCACGGCTTCGTCCGCATCGCACCCGGGTTCGATCTGAGGGTCGGCGACGTTCTCGGCTGCGGGATCTCCCATCCCTGCACCTCGTTCGACCGCTGGCGGGCCATGCCGGTGGTCGACGACGACTACAACGTCGTCGGCGCGGTGCGCACGTTCTTCTAAGGTTCCGGCTGGCCGTGGGCGACGCGGAGTGGTGACGTTTGGTGTAGACTCAAACTATGACATTACATGAGCTTGCCAGAACAGCATTCGATGAACTCAACGACGTGCTGTGCTCGGAGGGGGAAGCGGCACGTGTTCGCTACTTCTGGATCGAGCCGGACTACGACTGTGTGGACGAGTGGATGATCTGCGCGATCTGGGAGCTGCCCCCGCATGGTGGCGAGTGCTGGCCACTGGAGGTGCTCGACAAGTACCGCCGGTGTACTCGCGAGGCGATCGGGGACGCCGCGTTCACGCACTCCCTTTTCCGCACCTCCGAGCAACTCGCCGATCCGGCGCACCAGCGGGGTGTGCAACTGCAGCCCGCGTAGCTCGCGGCGTTCACCGTGCTGAGCCCCGAGGGCCTGCTCGATGCGGCGCGCCACCTGGTGCCGGTGGGGCCGGGCCGGCCGCGGGTTCCGCGTCTACGCCGTGCGATCTCGACGGCCTACTACGCCACCTTCGCCGCCCTGACGCAGGAGGTCGCCCGCCACTACCCGGCCAACGCCGCCCGACACGCCGTCCGCCGGCTTGTGGGTCATGGTGCGGTGCGGAATGTGTGCGCCGCGATTTGCGCCAGGGCGTCGGTGCCGTGGCTGCCGGGCAATCCGAGCTGCCATCCCCATCTGCTGCGGTTTGCTGAGGACTTCGAGTCGCTCTTCTCCACCCGCGTCTACGCCGACTACGACCACGACTACGCCTGCACGAAGGAGGACGCCTTGAACGCGCTCTCGGTGGCCGCTAGAGCGATCGACGCCCTGGCATCGGCACGCGAGCAGTGTCCCGAGCAACTCGACATCGCCTGCGTCGCGGCCATCGCCGACGACCGTCGGCGTAGGCATCTGTCGAAGCCGAGGATCGGATAGCGAATCCGGACTCCGCGCGCCTGAGCGCTCAAGATCAGC
>Ga0209544_1003188_pt1 | contig 13153 bp, 7 predicted proteins | sample MesohylPK_FD_187297 | JGI IMG/M metagenome (GOLD analysis project Ga0209544, IMG submission 187297) | Host-associated microbial community of the marine sponge Aplysina aerophoba from Gulf of Piran - sponge mesohyl, lysed by proteinase K... | ecosystem: Host-associated > Porifera > Sponge >...
CGAAGACGTTCTCGTACCAGTCGAGCGCGGCGGTGCGATCCGTCGAGCGCAGGTGCAGGTGGTGGAAGCCGAGCCACTCGGTGTCCTCGACCACCTCGATCTTCGTGCCCCACGGATCCTCGACGAACGCCAGCTTGAAGAGGCCGTCGATCTCGCGCATCGGCTCGAGGATCTTGACGCCCGCCGCCTCGTACGACGCCATCTTCGCCGCCAGATCCGGGAACGAGAACCCGATGTGGTCGACGCCGCTCCCGACGCTCGGGCCGGTCGCCTCGCGCTCGAAGAAGATGATCAGGGTGTCGCCCGCGGCGCACGCGTTGTGGCGGCCGTAGTCGGTGCACCCCATGTGGGTCATGTACCACTCCTTGGCCTCGGCGGCGGAGTCCGCGACCAGGTGGATGTGGTGGTAGTCCGCGGCGCTGGCGACGGCCGGAGCGCCGGTCAGCCAGGCGGTCAACGCGACGAGGGGGAGCAGTCTGCGAGTCATGGGTGAGCCTTCCTTCCAGGTGGTGCCGCCGGTGCGCTGCGGCTCCGTGCGCCGCTGCCGGTTCCGTGCGCCGCTGCCGGTTCCCGTGCGCCGCTGCCGGTTCCCGTGCGCCGATTATACCGCTGCGCCGTCGCGTCATCGGCCCCTCGGCGCCGGTCGCCGGCCTGCGCCTGCAGCGGTTGTCGACCCGTTCGCTGACGCCGCGAACCCCGATGTCACGGCGACGGCTCCGAGCGCAGCAACCGCAGGCACGGAGGGACGAGCCAGGCCACGCCGACGATGCGCCCCGCGAGAATGGCGACTGCAGCCGCGACGGCGCCGGGGAGGTCGAGCGCGTGGATGCCAAGCGGCAGGATGACGCTGACGGCCGCGACCTCGAGCGCGGTGGCCGTGGTGCTGGGACGCGTTCGACGGGCGTGCACGAGGAGGGCCCGCTCGACGTGCAGGGCGACCGACAGCGCCGGGAACACGGCGAGAATGCGAATGGGCAGCAGGGCGAATCCGGTGAGCGTCAGGCTGAGCCCGGACACCGTGTGGAACCAGACGTGAGCCAGGGGCGTGAAGGCGATGACCATCAGCCCGCCGGTGGCGCCCACCGCGAGGACGCAGGCGAAGTCGCGCAGTTGCTCGAAGTGCTCGCGGCGGCTCCCCAGCAGCGCGATGACCACCTCCAGGTAGGAAAGGCCGAGGGCGCGGAAGACGAACGTCAGGCCGTGAATCACCGGGAGCACGGCGAGCGATTCCACCGGGAAGCGCGCCTGCCCCATGAAGAACGTCACGATCGGCTGGGCGGAGAGGGCGACGAAGGTCGTGAGTCCGAGCGGAACGTAGAAGCGCGCCAGCGCCGCCGGGCGCAGTGCCTCCATTTCCGCGGCCGGCCGCGGCCGGTCGCGCAGTGCCGTCACGAGCTCGCTCGTCATCAGGCGGCTGGCGAGGGCTTCCGTGAGCACTCCGGCCGACAGCGCGAGCGCGCCGACGTGGACTCCCGGCAGGCTCGCGGCGCGGAACGCGGCGAACGCCGTGACGGACATGGCGGCGAGGCGAATCAACGTGCCGGTCGCGACGCGCCGTGTCTGGCCGTGCCGAATCAGGATGCCCTGCCGGAACCGGCGATAGGCGATGGCTCCCGGCCAGGGGAGCAGCAGGGCGAGGGCGCCGTGCGTCAGATGCGCCACATCGGCCGGGAGACGCAGCACGTGCGTGACGGCGTCGAAGACCGGCGGCAGCAGCAGGACGATCTGTACCGCGGTGACGAGCGCCGCGAGCCGGTAGGCGAAACGCCGGAGGGCCCGGTAGCTCGGCCCGTCCTCGACGAGCGCCGTCGACGCGCTCATCAACATGAAGACGGGCGACTCGATGATGATGGCGAAGGCGAACGCGACCCCGAACGCCGCCAGGTTGTCGGTGGCGTCGGGGAGGCGCGCGATGATCGCAGCCAGGTACGGCCCCTCGGCGGCCATCATCAGCCACGTGCCGGCGAGCGGGAGCCAGAAGGCGAGGATTCTGCGATAGGAGAGCGCGTCCGCCGCCGCCTGCCCGGGGGCGGGGTGGCCTGGAGCGCCGCGGTCGGACGGAGTCACGCCCCGCGCGTGAGATTGCGTCTCACTTTTCTTGACCGACCGAATCGGTCGGGTATATAGTCCGCGGAACTGAAGTGAGACCGAATCTCACTTCACGCGATCTGCCCATTGCGGAACGCTCGAGTCGGACGGAGATCCGGCTCTGCGTCAGAGAGTGAAGGGCCCGCCCGGTGCGGTCACACCAGGCGGGCCGGTTGAACGCTCGCCCGCGATTACCCTGGCTGAGGTTGCATGGCGTGCGGCGTCCAGACGTCCCATTCTAGGGGGCTGGCATTGCACGGCGCAACCGCGCCGAGACGGAGGAATGCGATGTCGGTGCTGCGTGTGGGACTCCCGGTGATCGTCGCGATCACGTGCCTCGCCCCGTCGGGCGCGGCCTTGGCCCAGGGCGGGCCGAACGGCGCCGACGGGGCGGATCCGGCGGCGCCGATGCCCGCGGCGCCGGACGGCGCGGAGATCGGGCCAGCCGAGCCCGAGGCGGGTGAGGAGCAGGACGATGTGGTCGACGTCGAGGAGCTCGAGCGGCGCGTGGAGATCCTCGCCGAGGAGCTCGAGCGGCTCCGCAGCGGCGAGCCCGATCGCGAGGTGACCATCGATCGGGCCCGCGCGCTCGGCCTCGCGCCGTCGGCGGCTGCCACCTACGCGCAGGACGCCGGCGTCTCGATCGCCGGTTACGGCGAGATGCTGTATGAGAACTACGCGTCGAGCAAGACGGACCAGTTCGATTTCCTGCGGGCGATCCTGTACGCGGGCTACCGCTTCAACGATCGCTTCCTCTTCAACTCGGAGATCGAGGTCGAGCACGCGAAGGAGATCTTCGTCGAGTTCGCCTACGTCGACTTCCTTGCGACCGACAACATCGGGCTGCGGGCCGGCATGCTGCTGATCCCGATGGGGCTGGTCAACGAGTTCCACGAGCCGACCGTCTTCCTCGGAGCCGAACGGCCGGTGACCGAGAAGAGCATCATCCCGACGACGTGGCGGGAGAACGGGGGCGGCATCTACGGGGCGTTCGACAAGGTCGCGTTCCGCTTCTACGCCGTCAACGGCTTCAACGGCTCCGCCTTCTCGTCGAGCGGGGTGCGCGGCGGCCGGCAGAAGGGCGGCAAGGCGAAGGCGAACGACATGGCGGTCACGGGCCGGCTCGACTTCACGCCGACCCCGGGCATGTTCTTCGGGGCCGGCTTCTACACCGGGGGCTCCGGCCAGGGCGACATCGTCGTCGACGACCGGAGCTACGGGGTCCGCACGAGCATCTTCGACGTGCACGCGCAGGTGCAGGTGCGCGGCTTCGACATCCGCGCGCTCTTCGCGCAGGCGATGCTCGACGACACCGTGCAGCTCAACGAGGTGCTCGGGCTGACCGGGTCGAGCGGCGTTGCCGAGAAGATGCAAGGCGGCTACCTGCAGGTCGGCTACGACCTCCTGTCGCAGGTGGCCTCGACCGGGGACGTGGCGTTCACGCCCTACATCCGCTACGAGAAGGTCGACACGCAAGCGGCCGTCGCGGCCGGCTTCACGCGGAGCGCGTCGAAGGACAACACGTACACGACCTTCGGGCTCGAGTTGAAACCGATTTCGGGCATCGTCATCAAGGTCGATCACATGTGGGTGAACAACCCCGCCAATAGCGGTGTCAACCAGTTCAACGTCAACGTCGGATACGCATTCTGATCCGCCCGGGGCCGGAGTACCGGGCGTCATGCATCCCGTTCGGTACTGCGCGCGATGGCTCCAGGTGGCCGCGGTCCGGCCGGTGGACCCCCGCCGGCCCGCGGTTTGTCTGCTGGCCGCCGGGCTCGTGCTGGGGGCCGCCGCGGCGGCGTCCGGCCAGCCCGGCATCTCCAGGGAGGAGGCGCTGGCAGCGGTCTTCCCCGGGGCCGCGATCGACGCGGATCGGGTCTACCTGACCGAAGACCAGCGCGATGCCGTTGCCGCCCTGTCGCGCCAGGAGGTGCCGGGACGCATCTACGCGCGCTACGAGGCGCGCCGCGGCGGCGCCGTCGTCGGCCGGGCCTACGTCGATACCCACGTCGTTCGCACCAAGCGTGAGAGCCTCCTCATCTCCGTCGACCCTCGCGGGCGGGTGCTCCGCATCGACGTCACTGCGTTTCTCGAGCCGCCGGAGTACGTGGCGCCCGAGCCGTGGCTGCGGCAGTACGACCGCCGGCTGCTCGACGACGATCTGGCCATCCAACGCGCGATCCGGCCGATCGCCGGCGCCACGCTGACGAACCGCGCGGTCAACGGGGCGGTGCGCCGGGTGCTCGCTCTCGATCGGGTGCTGCAGGCAGGGGCGCAGCAACCGTGATCGCCGCGCTCGAGCGGTGGGCGCTCGTCCCCCGGGTGGAGCGCTGGTTCTTCAACGCGATGCACGCCGTCATCACCCTCAGCGGGGTGGCCTACTTCTGCATGAAGTACCTGATGGCGACCGACGATCCGTTCGCCCTCATCAACCACCCGTGGGAGCCGGCGATGCTGTCGATTCACGTGATGGCCGCGCCGCTCGTCGTCGTGTTCTTCGGCATGGCGTTCCGCTCGCATACGTTGCGGAAGCTGCTGCAGGCGAGCCCGGTGAACCGGCGCTCCGGTCTCGCGTCGGCGGGTGCCTTCCTGGTGATGACGCTGTCCGGCTACCTCATCCAGGTGGCGACGAGTCCCGCTCTGATCGCGACCGCCATCTGGACCCATGTGGTGACGAGCGTCCTGTTCGTCATCGCCTACGGGGTGCACATGGTCATCGGCTACCGGGCCGCGTAGGCCGGCACCCGTCAGCCGGCCTGCCAGCGCGCGACTCTCGCCGGTGCGCCCGCCGGCTGCGGCTGGTGCTGCCGTCCCGCCCCGCGGGGGGCCGCCGCCGGGCTCACGGCCCGAACCGGACCGCGAAGTCCCGCCGTTGCTGCACGCTGCCGAGCATGATGATCTCGGCCCCCGCTTCGAGAGTCATCGACGCGCGCAGGGTGGTGACCACCCGCCCGCCCTGCTCGACGGCGACGACGCTGAGGCCGGTGCGCGATCCGATCTCGGTGGCGGCCAGCGTCTTCCCATGCAGGGAGCGGGGGAGCGGCAGCGAGAACAGGTCGACGCCCTCGCCCAGGATCACCAGCTCGTGGCCCTCGATGAGCGAGAGCACCGCCTCGGCGCCCAGTGACGAGTAGCTGAGAACGAAGTCGGCGCCGGCCCGATGGATCGCCTCCAGGTTCTGCTCGTGGGTGACGCGGCTCACGATGCGGAGGTCCGGCTTCAGACGCCGGCAGTAGACGGCAAGGTAGACGTTCATCGCGTCGTCGTGCGTCGTCAGCAGCACCTGCGCGGCGCTGGTGAGGCCGGCCCGCATCAGCGCGTCGCGGTCGTTGGCGTCGCCCCCGAACACCTCGTCGGCGATGCCGACCATCCGCTCCCGCGCCTGCGGGTCCCGGTCGAGCACGTGCACCCGCACGCCCTTGCGCTTGAGTGCCCGGGCGGCGACGCCGCCGACCGTGCTCGCGCCGACGAGCAGGATGGGGGCATCGAAGACCGGCCGGTCCCGGATCAGGCCGTCGAGGGCGGTCAACTGGTCCGTCGTGCCGACCACGACCACGATGCTCTCCTGGGTGATGGGCACTCCCGGGAAGGCGGGTACGAGACGTCCGCGGTGCCACAGCCCGACGATGTTCAGCCCCGTACGCTCCCGGAGGTGGGTGTCGCGCACCGTCTGGCCGGCCAGCGGCGTGTCCCGCGCCGAGAACTCGGCGATCTGCAGCCCCTTGACGGTCCCGACGATGTCGGCTTTGCCGAGGCCGGCGCTGACGCGGTTCGCCAGGTACTCGCCGAGGCGCACCTTGAGCGCGAGAACGTGCGAGCAGCCGCTCAGCTCCAGGATGTCGGTCGAGTCCTCGTGTTCGGCGAGCGCGATGATGGGGACGTCCGGTGACGCTTCCCGCACCGTCAGCGCGATGTTGGTGTTCGTCGTGTCCTCGTGGTTCGCGAACACCGTCCGCGACCGTTCGATGCCGAGCAGCTCGTAGGTCACGCGGCTCTCCGGGTCGCCGGTCACCACCCGGACTCCCCGATCCGACAGGTGGGCCGCCTCGGCCGGATCGGGCTCGAGCACGTAGCACGGGATGCCGTCGGTGCGCAGTCGTCCGATCAGGCTGGCCGCGATCGGATCGTACCGGGTGATGATCACGTGCCCGCGCTCGCCGGCCGGTGCCCGCCGCGGCACCCGCGACAGCTCCTGGGCCCTCCGCAGCGGCTCGATCAGGAATTCGATCGACACATAGGGGAGGGCCACCAGCAGCAGCAGGATGCCGCTCAGCATCACCCCGACGCTGAACAGCCGCCCGGCGTCGCTGTAGAAGACGATGTCGCCGTAGCCGAGGGTGCTCATCGTGACCACGGTCCAGTACAAGGCCGTGATCCACGAGTACGAGCGGTCCTCGACGTGCAGCATGATCAGCTGGAAGAGGGCCGCGTTCAGCGGAATGAACGCCGCGAGGATGCCGCCGACCACGAAGGGAAAGCTGCTGCGGCGGCCGGGCTCGCGGCCGGCCGTCCTGCGTTCTCTGCTCGGGAACCGCAAGGCGCTCCTGGGGGGCTCGACGACGATTATATCGGCGGCGTCAGGCCCCGGCTCGACCCGGACCGGCGGCGCCTTCCGCCGGCAGGGGCGCGATCCCGACGTGCAGGACGCCGTACAGCGCCGCCACGAGCGGATTGAGGAGATTGAAGAAGACGAACGGGGCGTAGGTGAGCGTCGGCACCCCCAGCGTGGTCGCCATGAACGCGCCGCACGTGTTCCAGGGAATGAGCGGCGACGTCAGGGTGCCGGCGTCCTCGAGCGTGCGGGACAGGTTCTTCGGGTCGAGGCCGCGGCGCTCGTACTCGCTCCGGAACATCCGGCCGGGCAACACGATCGAGATGTACTGATCGGAGGCCAGCACGTTGAGCCCGAGCGACGTGCCGAGCGTGGTCAGGATCAGTCCGCTCGTCCCGCGCACGCCCTGCAGCATGCGGCCGGCGAGGACTCGCAGAATGCCGGTGGTCTCCAGGACCGAGCCGAACATCATCGCGGTCAGGATCAGCCACACCGTCGTCAGCATGCTGGCCATTCCGCCGCGCGAGACCAGATCGTCGATGACCGCGTTGCCGGAATCCAGCACGTAGCCGGCGTAGAGCGCCTGCCAGACGCCCTGGACGAGCGCGACGACCTCCGGGAGCTCCGTCGGACCGACGTACCGCAGGACGGCGTCGCGCTGGAAGAGGGCCGCGAAGAGGCCGCCCGTGAGCGCGCCGATCAGCATCGCCGGCAGAGCCGGCACCTTCCGCATGACCAGCGCCAGCACCAGCGCCATCGGCAGCAGCAGGTGCGGGCCGAGCACGAAGCTCTCCGCGAGCGCGGCCCGCACCGCCGCGAGCTCGTCCGAGGCATCCGGCGCCGGCGCCGCCACGCCTGCGATCGCAAACAGGACGAGAGCCACCGCGATGCTCGGCGTGGTCGTCCAGAGCATGTGCCGGATGTGAACGAACAGGTCGGTGCCGGCGACGGCCGGTGCGAGGTTCGTCGTGTCCGACAGCGGAGACATCTTGTCGCCGAAGTACGCGCCGGAGATGACCGCGCCGGCTGCGAGGCCGAGGTTGAGCCCCTGCGCGGTCGCGATGCCGACGAGGGCGATGCCCACGGTCCCGGCCGTCGTCCACGAGCTGCCGGTCGCCAGGGCCACGACCGCGCAGATGACGCACGCCGCGGCATAGAACACCGAGGGTGCGAGCAGGGCGAGGCCGTAGTGGATCATCGTGGGGACGACGCCCGCGAGGATCCAGGTCCCGATCAGCGACCCGACGGCCAGCAGGATGAGCACGGCCCCCATCGAGACGGAGATGCCCCGGCTGATGCCGGCCTCGATGTCGGTCCAGCGGTGTCCGTTGGCCAGGCCGATGACGCCCGCCACGCCGGCGGAGAGGACGAGCGCGATCTGGTTCGGCCCGGACGACGACGAGTCGCCGAAGAGGTAGACCGAGGCGCCGAGCAGCGCGATGAGGAACAGCACGGGGACGAGAGCCTGGCCGAGCGTCGCATCGCGAGGCGCCGGCGGTGGGGAGGCGCTCATGGCGGCGGGCCGCTATGCGACGGTGATGTCGATGCCGAGGCGGCGCCGCTTGAGGAAGAACCCCTTGCGCGACAGGCCGAGGCGTTGCGCGGCGTCGTCGACGCGGCCTCCGGTGGCCTCGAGCGCGCGGCGAATCATGGCCCGCTCGACCCGTGCGGTCGCCGCTGCGAGCGTCTGGTCCGGATCGAGGGTGATCTGCAGGGAGGCCGGGTCCGCGGCCGCCGGTTCGGCCGCCAGCCCGTGCACCTCGGCCGACAGGTGCTCGGGCGATATCGTCGTGCGGTCGTCCGCGAGCGCGGTAGCTCGTCGAATCTCGTTCGAGAGCTGGCGCACGTTGCCCGGCCACTCGTAGCGCAGGAGGCACTTCAGCGTCCGGTCGGCCAGCTTGAGATGCGGCCGGCCGTGCTCGGCTCCGTGGCGCCGCAGGAAGTAGTGCACGAGCGGCGGGATGTCGTCGCGCCGCTCGCGCAACGGTGGAACGGCCAAACGGACGGCGTTCAGTCGGAAGAAGAGGTCCTTGCGGAATCGGCCGTGCTGCACCAGCTCTGCGGGGTCGGAGTTCGTGGCCGCGATGATGCGTACGTCGACGGTGACGGGGCGCGCCGCGCCGATGGGTTGCACCTCGTTGTTCTCGAGCAGGCGCAGCAGCTTGGGTTGGGTCTGCAGATCGAGCTCGCTCACCTCGTCGAGCAGGAGCGTGCCCCCGTCGGCGGTTCGAACCAGGCCCGGCACGTTCTCGTAGGCGCCCGTGAATGAGCCGCGGCAGTGACCGAAGAGCTGACTGTCGATCATGTCGCGGGGCGCCCCCGTGCAGTTGTACGGGACGAATTCTCGCCGGGATCGCTCCGAGTGCCGGTGGATCAGGCGCGCGAGCACCTCCTTGCCGGTGCCGGACTCCCCGACGAGCAGAATCGGCAACGTGCTCGGGGCGACCTTCCGTGCCGTCTCGACGAGCCGCCGCATCGCCTGCGATGCGAAGACCCCCGCCTCGCCGGGCACCGGGAGATCCAAGGGCCACGGGGCTGGGCGATGGGGTTCCGCGTGCCGGAACGTCTCGAGCGCCACGAGCCGGTCGATGTGAGATCGGAGCGCGTGAAGGCCGGCCAGGGCCCGGACGTTCTCCGGCGGCGCCGCGATGACCCGCAACTGTCCCTCCGCTCCCCGGCCGCACGAAATCGTCACGCGTTCGGACCGGCGCGGGGCCGCGACGGCCGCGGTTGCCGACCAGCCCTCGTGGGCGCGAAGCTCGAACGAGCGCCCGTCGCGGGTGGAGACGATCGCCAGGGCGCGCGCGCAACCGCTGCGGCGCAGAAGGACGAAGACCTCCTGTGCCAGCAGCGCCGCGTGCGAGGCGAGGTGCGCAAGCGGCGCGAGGTCCAGCAGATCGGGAGTCGTCGCGGCGCCGCGCCTCCGTATCGGCTGCGGAGTCCGGCCCGGCAGGGTGCCGCGGACGATCGGCGACACGTCCCAGGGCTCGGCCGTGAGCCGGCTGCGGAGACGCGGACCGATGCCGCTCGTGGTCTGCAGGTAGCCGAGCACGGCGTCCCGTCGCGCATCGGCGGCGTCGATCGCCGAGAGGACCCGCAGGGAACTCTCCACGGCCGGACGCGCCCGGCGCCCGGGGACGGCGGCATCGAGCAGCGAGGCGTGGGCCCGCTGCAGCTCGGCCAGCAGCGGGAGCGGCGCTCCGTCCGCCTTCTCGCGGGCCTCGGCAAGCGCGCGGGTCGCCATGTCGAGGCGGTCCAGCCGCCGGCAGGCGTCGGCCTTCAGACACCGCAGCGAGAGTCCGCGGGGCAGATCTCCGCATTCGTCCGCCTTCGCGATCCCGTTCTCGCAGATCGCGAGGGCCTCGTGCCAGGCGGAGCCCGCCAGCGCGAGGCGCGCGCGGGTGAGAAACGACGACAGGACTTCCGACGACGGCGGAAAGCTCGCCTGACCGCGAACCACGTCGTCCAGCTCCTCGAGGCGCCGGCGGCACACGTCCGGTCGGGCGCGATGCAGACCGATGCGGGCCAGCGTGTCCAGAAGAGCGACTCGGATGCGCGTCGTGCCGCCTGCAAGGGCCAGGGCCTCGTCGCAGAGGAGCTCCGATTCGCGCACGCTGCCGACCGCCAGCCTCGCGCGAGCGAGGCGGACCATGGCGCCCACGAGCGCCGCCAGATGCCCGGAACGGGTCGCATGGGCCCGAGCCGCGCGGCAGTGGCGGGCCGCCGCGACATGGTCCCCGCCCAGGGCGCTGGCGTCGGCGCGTGCAAGCGCGAGCAGTCCCGCCAGCCACAGGTTCTCGCCCGTGGCCAGGAGTTCCGTCGCCACCCGGAGGTGGGACAGCGCGAGCTCGAGACGGCCCTGCCGGGTGCCGACGGCGGCGCGGGCGAGATGAAGGCGGAGGTGCAGGTGCGGGTGAGCGGCGATGGTCGCCGATCGCGCACACTCGTCGATCAGGCGGGACGTGACGGTCACGCCCACGACGTCCGTCAGTTCGCCGGCGATGTCCAGGCGGATCCGACCGGCCAGCTCCGGGTCGTCGGCCGCCTGCGCGGCCTCCACCGCGCGCCGAAAACGGTTCAGGCTGCGCGCCGGCTCGCCCTGCTCGGCCGCGACCACCCCGAGCACGGCATGGCAGCGGGCCAGACTATCCGGTGGCGCGTTCGAAGACCGGAGGACGCGCCGGGCCGCGTGCGCTGCCGCCGCGCCGTCGCCCGTCCGTTGCAGCACCTCCGCGGTTGCCGTGAGGTAGTGAACCCGCGACCCGGCTCGCGCCGTCGGTTCCATCCGCTCGAGGACGCGCTGCGCGGACCGGAAGCGGCCGCGCGCCTTCAAGGCCAGAGCGTGATCGAATGGGGTGGGTGACACGCGCTTCCGCTCGGCGTCCGGGGCGATGCTCGGCGCACGGCCGCGATGCCCGCGTGGTGCGGCAAGGCCCCCGTCAGGGCCGAAGCCGATGTACAAACGAACGCCCGGGACCGGCTGTGCCGGCCCCGGGCGAGAATAATCCCGGCAGCGACCTACTCTCCCACGAAGTTGCCCCCGCAGTACCATCGGCGGTGGAGGGCTTAACTGCTGTGTTCGGCATGGGAACAGGTGTTTCCCCTCTCCTATGACCACCGGGAAATTGCATCCCGGAAGCACTGGAGCCGCCTTCCGGGAATCGCTTGTCAAAGAACCGCAACCGGGCCCCGGCATTCGCCGGGCACCTCGGTCGCGTTGCCGCACCGGCGGGCCGTCCCCGCCGGCACCGGCAAGATGCAACTGAATACCCTACAAACGGTAGCTTCCCGACCTGACGCGAAGAGAAATGGTCAAGCCTCACGGCTGATTAGTACCAGTTAGCTCAAGCCCTCGCGGGCCTTACACATCTGGCCTATTACCTGGTGGTCTTCCAGGAGCCTTCAGGGACCCGAAGGTCCAGGGAGATCTCATCTTGGGGAGGGTTTCACGCTTAGATGCTTTCAGCGTTTCTCCCTTCCGGACGTAGCTACCCAGCACTGCCGCTGGCGCGACAACTGGTACACTAGAGGTCCGTCCATCCCGGTCCTCTCGTACTAAGGACAGCCCCCCTCAAATCTCCTACGCCCATGGCAGATAGGGACCGAACTGTCTCGCGACGTTCTAAACCCAGCTCACGTACCGCTTTAATCGGCGAACAGCCGAACCCTTGGAACCTGCTACAGCTCCAGGATGCGATGAGCCGACATCGAGGTGCCAAACCTTGGCGTCGATGTGAACTCTTGGCCAAGATAAGCCTGTTATCCCCGGCGTACCTTTTATCCGTTGAGCTATGGCCCTTCCATGCGGAGCCACAGGATCACTAAGGCCTGGTTTCCCACCTGCTCGACTTGTAGGTCTCGCAGTCAAGCTCGCTTATGCCTTTGCACTCTCCGGCTGATTTCCAAACAGCCTGAGCGAACCTTCGCGCGCCTCCGTTACATTTTGGGAGGCGACCGCCCCAGTCAAACTACCCGCCTAGCAGTGTCCCTGACCTGGATGACAGGCCGAGGTTAGAACACCGACGAGCCAAGGGTGGTATCTCACCGACGACTCCCCGGACCCCAAAAGGCCCGGTTCAAAGTCTCCCACCTATCCTGCGCATGACACGCCAGCACTCACTACTAAGTTGTAGTAAAGGTGCACGGGGTCTTTCCGTCTTGCCACGGGCAACCGGCGTCTTCACCGGTACCACAAATTCGCAGTGTCCCTCGTTGAGACAGCGCTCAGATCGTTGCGCCATTCGTGCAGGTCGGAACTTACCCGACAAGGAATTTCGCTACCTTAGGACCGTTATAGTTACGGCCGCCGTTTACTGGGGCTTCAGTTCAGAGCTTCGCCTTGCGACTAACCCCTCCCTTTAACCTTCCAGCACCGGGCAGGCGTCAGACCCTATACGTCGTTGTTCGACTTGGCAGAGTCCTGTGTTTTTAGTAAACAGTCGCCTGAGCCTCTTTATTGCAACTCCTCTTCGCTCACCGGGCGAGCCGGATCACGAGAAGGAGCACCCCTTCTTCCGAAGGTACGGGGCGAGTTTGCCGAGTTCCTAAACGAGGGTTCTCACTCGCGCCTTGGGATGTTCTCCCTGCCTACCTGTGTCGGTTTGCGGTACGGGTACCCGGATGACTCCTTAGAGGCTTTTCTTGGCAGCGTGGCATGACCCACTTTACGGCCTTGCGGCCTCGCCATGGCACCTCAGGGAATGTGAACCGCCGGATTTGCCTGACGGTTCCCCCTACATGCCTGAACCTACACTTCCAGTCGTAGGCTGGGCTGACCTCCTGCGTCCCCCCATCGTGATAACGCCATCCAGGTAGTTCCGGAATGTTGACCGGATATCCATCCGCTACGCCTTTCGGCCTCGCGTTAGGACCCGACTGACCCTGAGCGGACGAACCTTCCTCAGGAAACCTTAGGCTTTCGGCGGAGTGGATTCTCACCACTCTTATCGCTACTTATGCCGGCAGGGTCACTTCTCTGCGCTCCAGCGGTTCTCACGATCCGCCTTCACT
>Ga0209544_1003191_pt1 | contig 13138 bp, 10 predicted proteins | sample MesohylPK_FD_187297 | JGI IMG/M metagenome (GOLD analysis project Ga0209544, IMG submission 187297) | Host-associated microbial community of the marine sponge Aplysina aerophoba from Gulf of Piran - sponge mesohyl, lysed by proteinase K... | ecosystem: Host-associated > Porifera > Sponge >...
TGTCGGAGGCCGCCGTCGGTTTTGACCATGTTGTTGAAGTTTTCGATTTGCATGCGTCGGGTGTAGCGCTTTTTCCATGCGGGTGTGCCGAAGGGAATGCTCTGGTAGGTGTCGAGTTGTTCCACGGGGATGGTCAGGGTGCCGTCGCAGCAGTATTCGTCTTCGATGTTGACAACGCGGGGCACGGTGCGTTCGCGGGTGGCTCTGCGTCGGCTGCGGGTTTTGGCGTTGGTGGTGACCCGCCCGGCGCATTGGGGGCAGATGAAACGAATGGCTCCGTTTTTGTCGGGTTTGCTGATGGGCGAATATCGGTATTTGGCACGGTCGGCGTACCACTTCCGTAGTTTTTTGCCGGTGAGATCTTCAGGTGGTACCCATAGGTCTTCGGGCATCCATTTCGGGAAGAAGGTGCCGCAGTTGAGGAGCAGTGTCTGTTCTTTGCCTTTGAGTCCTGCTTTGACGAGTTCCGCTTTTTCCTTGTGGTCGTCGTCGTAGTCCATCACTATGTCGATGCCTAGTCGGTGCAAGGGCCGGACGAAATCTTTCCCGAAGCGGGTGTATCCGAGGTCGGCGATGACTGTTGTGACGTTGGGAAATTGTTCGAGGGTGGCGAGGATGGCGTTGAGTCCGCTGAGAGCGATGTCGTTGTTAGCGGGCACCGATTTGACGTGGGGGGAGAACATGGGCGGGGCTGCGCCTATTCGTATTCTGTGGGGGTCTCCGCTCCATGTGGCGTCGGCGGCGAGGGTGACCGCGTGCCCGTACATACCGTTGAACGGCCCGGCAGGGATCTTGTTGGTGGCGGTGCGCCAACCGCCCCGGCAGTCGGGACAGGCGCTGCGGCGGAGACGACCCCGCAAGTCAAGCTCTCCGATTTTGGGGTTTTCTTTCAGGGGCTGGTGTTTTCGGACTTCCTTTTCGATGCGGTGGTCTTTGGTTACGGCCCAACATGTGATGGGTGTCCAGTCCAAAGCAACAGTGGTGATTTCGTTTGTCAGGCCCACAGGGAGGGTGGCGGAGACGAATGTGTGCATGAACCAGTCGATCGATCGGATAGCGCCGTTGGACGTGAACCAGGTTTGCAATAGGGCCGCTTCGAGGCGTTTGATTTGTTTGACCGTCATCGTGTAGGTGATCGGATGTCGTGTGTCCCAGGTCCACAGTCCCAGTTCGATACCGAGGCGGTGGTCGAGTCCGTTGATTACCGAGCAGATGTCGCTTCGGAGGTACCGGTCTTTTTCTTCGGCGGCGAGGATCATGCACAGCAGCAGTGTTTTGATACTGAGACGGGATTTCCGTCCTGGGTGGCGACGGAGACGCTTTTCCAGTTCGGGGATGAGACCGCTCGATTGGATTACCCGCAGTATCCGCCGGGCCAGCCGGTTGTTTGATTTCTTGGGATAGCGCTTGTCCTCGCTGGGATGATCTCCGGGCAGTCGCGACTCGAGGTTGCTTTTCTCGCGGTTGTCCTGTTCGTTTCCAGCGGCCCGGAGGTGTTGTTTGAGGGTCATGCGCCCAGCGCCCCCGTCACCGCTGTCATGTCATCCAGGGAGGCGTTGATGTAGCCGAGGAGACTGTCGAGGGTGTTGGCGGACAGCGGCCCGGCGACTCTTCGCAGCGAAGCCAGGGGAGTGCCCGCTGTCAGGTGAGCGGAGAGCCATGTCGAACGGGCCCGTCGCAATGACAGGCCCTGTGCGTTGACGGGACCGAGCCCCTGGGCGACCGCGTGGACAGCGTTGTGGTGGTCGCCCGTGACAAACCGATCAGTTGGACAGAGACTCGCTGCTGCGCGGGCCAGGTTCGTGTAAGCAGCCCGGATCGGTACCAGACGAGAGTTGTTGCCTCTCACCCGTACCACCAGTCGGCCATTGCCGAAATCTTCGAGGTCGGCGGTGCGGGCAGCGGTGATTTCTACGCCGTTCAAACCGGCTCCGAGGGCACCGGAGACGACCCACATGCGGGTAGCGCGGTTGGAACGTCCCGGCAGCCTCGCGGCGGCGACGAAGTCTGTTTCTTCGGCAGGGGTGTAGGGTTCGGCTACTTTCAGCCTGCTGACTTTCTGTGGTGGGGGTGGCCACGCTGTCGGGTTGGCGGCCCGACCAATGATGCGTAGCAACCACCGGAGCTTTTCCCTTCCCTTGGGCGACAAGTGCGGGTTTTGACGCATCGACCAGTACTCGACGTTTTCGGGTGTCAACACAATGTCCCGGTCGACCGTGCCCAACGAGCGATGCGCCCACACTGCTATCCCCGCGACAGCTCCCAAGAACCGCTGTGCCTGGTTGGCGTCGTGGGGAGGCACCGCTGTGACCCATTTGCGGACTGTGGGCAGCAACGGCTCCAACGCGTCCACGTCGCGGGCTGGCCACTTGGCCGGGCGCCAACGTTCCAACACTTCGGCCACTTCGGGCGGCGGTGTCGGGGATCGGTTCATCCGCACAGTCCCAACCCGCCTCCCGTGCGGTTCGTCCTCGCCGGACGGCCGTCACCGACACGTGTGACAGTTCCCGCCGGGATGCCCCGGGGAGGCGTTTGCCGGGACAGGTCTTTCGTTGCGAATGTCTGTTTGCACACCTCCCCTATCAAACCACAACCCCCGACACTAAGATTGCTATTAGCATCCTGTAGCTCTAAAACCCTGATCACAACTCTGACTTTGTCCATTGAACTCGACAATATCAGGTGCCTGTGACACCTTAATGATCACCCCAAAAGGGGTCGGCTACGCTTCTCCCTCATGCCCAGTCCCCGGAACCACCCAATCGCCTACCTCGAAGAAAACGGTGACTTTCCCCACGGCCCCTACCAAAAAGACGCACCCAAAGAAGTCTTCCTCGCAGCAGGCCTAGCCGTCCGACTCCAAACCAAGATCGGCGACGAATCGATAAGGTACATCGCCAAAAAAGCCGATCTCAGTCCCCAAACACTCCTCAACATTCTCAAAGGAGCATCCTGGCCGGATCTTCGCACCATCGCCAGACTCGAAAACGCTCTCGACACCAAACTATGGGGAAACGAACACCGCCGCTACTACCGCCGCCTCCACATCTGGTTGGAACATCCCAACCAGCAGCCCCGATGACGCGCATGCCGCCCCATAGAATGGGCGGGTCCTGCTCGCCCGGGAGACAGCAATCGACGATCCCCCTTGGACCGTTCCGGGTGGCCGCCTGCTGTTGCGGGGTGCGGGGCTTATAATGCTGGGATGGTGTTGGCGAATGTGAGGCTGTGAAGCTGCCGAGGTGGGGTTTGCTGGTGGGGGTAGGGATGCTGGTGGGATGGTTGGTGTTTGTCGCGTCGGTCTCCGCGGAGACGGTTCCCCGTTTTGAGGATGTTCCCGAAGGGCATGTGGCTGAGTCCGCTATCGAGTGGGCCGCCGAGAACGGGATCACTGTGGGTGTGGGCAGCAACCGTTTTGGGATGGGGCAGACCCTCACCCGTTATGAGATGGTCACTTTTTTGTGTCGGGCTTTCAGTCCCCACAGTTGTGTAAGCGGTGTCGGGGGAAGCGACCGGTTTGATGATGTGCCGGCGGGTCATTGGGCGAACTACCCGGTTGGTTGGGCGGTGAGCCGGGGCATCACCAGCGGAGTGAGCGCGACCGGGTTCGGGGGGTCTGGGACGCTCACCCGGGAGCAAATGATGACTTTTTTGTATCGCGCTGAGGGAAGCCCGGCCGGGGGGTCTTTGGGAAGCGACGTTTATCGGGACGTTCCCGACGATCACAGCCAATGGGCCAACCGGCCGATTGGATGGGCGTTCGACCAGGGCGTCAGCGGCGGAGTGGCGGAGGGGAGTTTTGGGTTCGGCACGCCCGTATCGCGAGAAGAGATGGTGCTGTTTCTTTGCCGGGCTGTGACACCGGTGACGTGTCCGCCGTCGCAGCAGCCGCTCCCGGCCGTGTTGCCGCCGTGGTCTGGGATCGAGATCGCCGCTCCGCCGTCTGCGCATGACCGTGTTTACGGCCCTTATGATCCTTTCTACACCCAAGCGGCGGTTGTGGGCAGGTTGCATGTGATCGCCGGTGAAGCGGTGAATCCCGAAGCTGTGCAGCGGGTGGCGTTCACGATCAGACAGATGCTCGCGAACCGCCTTGACGTGGCAGACCAGATGGCCCGCTACTTCTATGTCGTGGTTGCCCGGACACAGTCACCAATGTCGAGTGTGCCCGAGATTCAGGCGTTGCCGCAGTGGCTGATCGACGAATGGCGGTTCGACGTGACCCAGATCATCGCGGGTGGGCGGGGTCCTTCCGTGTGTTTGGGATGCGAAGGCGGCGGAGCGTTGCCGTTCGTGTTGGTCAGCGAAGCCAACGCTATGTGCAGCGGACACCCGGTTGATACTCATCCCACCGAGGATGTCGTGGTGCATGAGGTCGCCCACGGTATTCACAGCTCTTTCCGACTGGCCGACTCCGAAACCGGTGTTGCTGCGGGGGACAGGTTCGATGACCAGTTGCAACGGGTCTACGAACAAGCCCTCGTTGACGGTCTGTGGGGAGGCCCTCACTACGCCGCGACCAACCGCGACGAATACTTCGCGGAGGTTTTCCAGTTCTGGTCCGGAGTCAACGACAACGACGCCACGTGGGTCGACCGTTTCGACCTGGCCCGCCAAAGCGCCGAACTAGCCGAATACGACCCCCGAGCCGCTGCTTTCCTGGAAGAGCGCTTCGGGGAGGTCGCCGTCGCGGGATCATGCCACTACTACGGCGAATAAACACCCCCCTTTGGAAGAGCCGAGAAGCAACCGCGGGATCCTGGCCTTGACACTCACCAGATGGGTACTTTCTGTGTGCTCGCCTCCCTCGTCCGTCCTTTGCTAACACTTCCCGGTTGGTGTGCCCCTGTCTGTGTGTCTCGCGCACGCGGGCGCGCCACACCGAAGCTAAGTCAAAAATATCCTCGCGCATGGCCCACCGGAAACCCGGGCCGCTGTCAGACCCCCGAACCAATGCGAGCACACAGAAAAACCGGACGCAAAAGGGGCCGAAATCCGCTGGCCATCACGAACAGCGAAGGCTCCGCACTGCGAAGCCTCGACGTGAACCGCGAGGCCTTGTTGGTTCGCGATTTGGCCTGCTGGTGTCGGCAATGACGGGATTATGGCCCTCACCTGTTCCGAACCGCATCGACTTGTCTATCCCCTTGGCTTTTAGCAGTTGCCGGGGGCCGGGGGTGGTTTTTTTCTATGTCAGGGGGGTGTACCCGGCTGTTTGGAAGGGGCTGGAGTCCAAATAGATTTTGGCTTCTGGGGCTCCTTGGAATCGTCCGTGGCTCCATCGCACTTCCATGTGTCCCTGTACTTGGAGGAGGTTGCCTGTGGCCTTTTCTCTAAGTTCGGCTTGCCACCCGACTTTTGGCTGTCCTGCTTGTTCGGGTTCGATGTCAAAGGATCGGAAGTCGTAGCGTTGGCGGAAGTCCCAGGGGGTGTCAACCCGGTACCGCACAGCCGTGTTCCTGAGCGTCCCGAGCACGAAGTACGGCGCGGGTTGGAACCGGAGCAGCCGCCAAAGGAGTTCTTCTTTCATGCCGAGGCGGTTACCCAACGAGGCGTTCCATCTTTGAGCGGAAGCTTGTGACACCTGGATGGTGAACTCCCCGTAGGGACCGGCTAGGGGCGCCGGCCAGCGTCGTTTGAACGACTGTTTTAGTAGGTTGCGGTGGTCCCGGTGCAGGTCCGTTACTTTCTCGGGGAGGTCTGTGTCGGTCAGGTGATCGCGGCAGGCCGTGTAGAACTGCTGGTAAGCGAGGGGTGCTACTTCGTTGTACCAGTTGGTTCTCTTTCCCTGGCGGACGGCTAGGAGCCGGTCGAACAGGTGAGAGGGCGAGACGTTGTGCAACAGTTTGGAGCCGTATTTGCAACTGACCAGGTAGACGTAGTCGACTCGCAGATCGACGGGGATTTGTTCGTAGCCGGGTAGTTGGTGGGGTCCTTTCCATTCGACCCTGAGAGGCGGGCGGCCTCGCAGGCCCTCTTCGGCTCGGGCGAAGGCCTTTCCGTTCGCCCACGCCTTCTCGAAAAGCCTCCGGTTGGAAGGGTCTTCCAAGGCTTGGAACAGGCGATCATAGTGATTGTCGGAAACGCCTACCATGGCGGCGGGCCGGTTTCGGAGGGCTTCCTCTATGCTGCCCCAGGGCAACATTCCCAGGCCGGTGACGATTTCGGTGATCTCGGTCCGTAGAGAAGCCATAGCCTTTGATCCTAAAAGGGGCCGGTATTGTGAGCGGCCGGCCCTTTTTGGGACTACCGATCGGTGGGGAAAGAATCGCCGATTTGTTGCTTGGTCCAGAACCCCGCAGCGGGACGGCAGGTGGGTTGGGTTCCGTATGACTGCAAACGCAGAAGGTCCGTAGCGTTTGAAAGCTCGATAAGGTCAAACAAACGTCGAGGTCCAACAGTATTGATGGCTTTCCGCCCCGCCCCTCGGAGTTTGAGCAACTTGGGGGTTATCACCAGCACCCGAGGCTCGCCGGCTGTTTCTGTTCCATGGAGCACATGCGCCTTCCCCAGTGTCTCCCACACCACTGTGCCGCGTTGAAGACCCGGCGGTGATTAGCACCTCGGTAGGGAGAATCATGCCGTCGAAGTAGTCGCCCCTCCGAGATCAAGCAAGCTGACCGGGCGAAACTCAGATCTCATAAGACCTCGCGAAACTCGGGGGCACACCAATGTTGCTCGAGTCGTGCGCTATCACGCCCCCACCGCCAAGCCGGTCATGTGATTTCGGAGGCTTCGCCGCTAGCTGGTTCGCGGGCTCTGAAATCATGGCCCCCTGCCATGCCTGTTTGAGAGGGCGTTGCCCATACGATCACTCTGCTGCCAGCTGTCCAGATTCCCTAGGTCGCGGGTGGTGGCCTTGGTCTAACGGGTGTCCTACCCCTGAGCATCCATTTGTCAGGATGCCTATAATACCCGATGATCGGTAGCCCTTTAGGTGAGACGACAAACACGGCATGACAGCACCCCTCGACGATGGTGCCCTTTTGCGCTTCCTTGAGCGTTACCCACCGAGGCCCTACCATCGGCGCAACGGTGACTATCCGTCAGTCCAACTCGAACTGGTCGCTCTAACTGATGGCCTTTGCTATCTCAACGAAGTGCTCGACACGTTGCCGAAGGGCACTCCCCGAAGGTCCCACGAAGAGAGCGGTGAGAACTGCCATCTATGGGTGGTTGACGAGCGAGGGCGACCTTGTATCTCTGAGGCACCATTGGCTCGCCTAGGGGATGACAATTTGCATCACACCAACATTACGGGAGGTGGACGCGCGTCGATCGGGGGCGAAGTTTGGTTTGACGACACACCTCGTGTGTACGTTTCAGGTTCATCGGGCCGGTATCCGCCTTTACACAAGGAGCATTTGGAGGATGCCGAGCTACTCTTCAGGACGGTTGGTTTTGATGTGGTCTCGCTGGGATGGGATGCAGAGACGGATAAGCCCCGGCGCGTCTGGCTTGGCCAGGGATCTGCGGTGCAGGAATGAATGACCCTCGCGGCGCGTTTGTGCGCGGCAAGTATCAACTAGCGAGGTGGGAGCCGGGTAGTCCTGCTACAGGCCGCTGCTTGACCGAGCGTGAAGTAGTCGAGGCGTTTGGGACAAAGGTACTTGCTGAGATAGAAAAATTCCTTTCGGCAGTGCTGCTAAAGAGCAGGGGTGCAATTGAGCAGGCATTGAAGATGCAACGCGAGCGGTTGGGTGTCGAGCGCGGCCAACTCGCGAGCGCGGCCGACGTTTCCGTTGAGGCGATTGAGCATGCAGAGAGCGACGCTGATCGGCTGACGATTCACCAACTTGAACATCTGGCATTCGTACTGGGCCTCGATCCGGCGAAGTTGAGCGTGGATGAGATGGCTGGGGCAGACACAGATCTCGGTGTCAGGCTTCGAGTCCTGAAACGAGACGAGTTAGCCCCACAAGATGCTCGTGTCTCCCCTCGGACTGTACTTCGTTTCTCGGAGGCCGCATCGATAATCCTGGTCCAGAGTCGGCTTCAGGATTGGCTGGAAAAGCCAAAGGAAGCCGCAGGTTTCGAGCCGTCGGATGACTATAGGCATCCCACCTGGCGTAGGGGATACGATCTGGCTGCGCACTTGCGGGAACGCTTGGAAATCGGTCTGGAGCCAATCCATTCAATGCGGGAGTTGGTCGAGCACCGCCTTGGCATCCCGATCGTCCAGGTCGAGCTTCCGAATAACATCGCAGGTGCCACTATCTCAACGAGCGGCCATCGTGGCATCGTTCTCAACACCAAGGGAGCAAACACAAACGTCTGGATCCGCCGTACGACACTGGCACATGAACTGGCTCACATACTCTTCGACCCAGAACAGAGGCTTTCGAACGTTCGGGTGGACAGTTATGAACAGATGGAACGGAATACGAAAGACGTCACCCCCTCTCTGGACGAAGTGGAACGACGAGCGAATGCGTTCGCGGTCGAGTTCCTCGCACCTCATGAGGCCGTGAGACAACTCGTTCCCGATGTCACTCATGTGAGTGGAGAAGCTGTTGGAAAGGTCCAGTCCAGATTCGGAATCGGCCGAGCCGCAGCCCGGTTCCATGTCGGTAATGTTTGGTACCAACAAGCGGATCTCCCACCCGAGTCTTCTATCCATGCCACTCCAACCCATGAGCAGCAGGCCGCCGAGGACTTCACACAAAGCTTCTTTCCGATCGACGTAACAACAGACCGCCGCCGTGGTCGATTCGCCTTACTTACCACGGAAGCCTTCGACGAAGGCATGATCACGGCGGACACGGCGGCTCAATACCTCGGGTGCACTGAGGAAAAGTTCCTCGACAGTCTGCCCCACCTACTTCAGCTGCTCTAGCCAGCAGAGAGCGTCGGGCTGCAACATTCCCAGCCCGGTGACGATTTCGGTGATCTCGGTCCGTAGAGAAGCCATAGCCTTTGATCCTAAAAGGGGCCGGTATTGTGAGCGGCCGGCCCTTTTTGGGACTACCGATCGGTGGGGAAGGAATCGCCGATTTGTTGCTTGGTCCAGAACCCCGCAGCGGGACGGCGGGTGGGTTGGGTTCCGTATGACTGCAAGCGTAGAAGGTCCGTGGCGTTTGAAAGCTCGATGAGGTCGAACAGGCGTCGGGGTCCAACAGCGGTGATGGCTTTCCGCCCCGCCCCTCGGGGTTTGGGCAGTTTGGGGGTTATCACCAGCACCCGAGGCTCGCCGGCGGTTTCCGTTCCGTGAAGCACATGCGCCTTCCCCAGTGTTTCCCATATCACTGTGCTGCGTTGCAGGCCCGGTTGGACGGTGGTGAACCCTCCTGCCACGTCCACATACCACCTGTCACCATGCTGGTTCTCGACCACAAAGTCGTACGAGACACCGGTGCCCCCGATTTTCGGGTTGGCCTTGATGATGGTGAATCCCGATTCGTCAAGTGTCCGCCGTGCCAGGCTACGGGCGCCTTCGACCGACACGGACACGCGGCGATGCTCGGTGGTGTCAACGGTGGCCTGTTTGAGTCTGTCCTCGGAGATTCGCACGTATTCGGGGTCGATGTCGTATCCGATGCCCCTCCGCGCTGCCTGCCGGGCAGCTAACAAAGTGGTTCCCGATCCCATGAACGGGTCTAGTACCAGGTCGTTCTGGTAGGTGTAGAGGTGGATGAGTCGCAGGGGCAGCTCCACGGGAAACGGCGCGGGGTGGCCCACTCTGCGGGCGTTTTCTGGGGGGATTGTCCACACGTCCAACGTGGCTTCTATGAACTCGTCGCTGTTGGTGGTGGGCACATGGGGAAGTCCCAGGGTCTGGCGGCGGGCAGGGGACAGCGCCCGGTCGAACCTTCCTTTGGATGCGACCACGATCCTTTCTGTGACGTCTCTGAGTACCGGGTTGGAGGGACTTCGGAACGAACCCCACGCGCAGGAACCGCTACTGGCGGCGGCTTTGCGCCAGATGATCTCTCCCCGAAGGAACAATCCCAGGTTCTCTAAGATGCGGGTCACGTCGGCGGAGAGGCTCCGGTAGGGCTTGCGTCCCAGGTTGGCGACATTGACCGCCATCCGACCCCCGGGTTCCAACACCCGGTAGCACTCTTGGAAAACGTCGCGAAGCAGCCGCAGATACTCGCGGTAGCTGCCCGGAACGTCCGACAGGATCTTTCCCGAGCGGGCGGCGACCATCACCTCGTTTTCGTATTCCTTGCCCACGAAGTAGGGAGGGGACGTGACCATCAACGCCACCGAATGGTCCGGCAGGTCGGTCATTGATCTGGCATCTCCCAAGATAGGACCCTCCCGGGGAGGTCTCCGACCGATGCGTTCGTCGGGGTCGATAGCAGGAGCGGCGAAACGGGCGTAGAAAGCAGACGAATCGTGGTTTTCCCGTTTGCCAACCCCAAAAGAAGAGGTCTCGGTCGGGGTTCTTGTGGAGTCTGAAGCTCCTAATGGCATGGGTGTCATCATATAGGGAGGGTGCGACACTTCTCGGTAACAGCGGTGACCGTCCGGACGGGTTGGGCGTGGGCGCGGCCACGGTCCGGCACCTTACTGGGTTGGAGGGCCGTAAGTGTGGCCGAACCGGTCATCTCGACCGGGGTGCCACCCCCGGTTTCCGCCGCGCCTCCCAACCGGCTGTGTTGGAGACCCGTAACACATCCATCCTTCGCGAAAGGTGAGGGTGGAAACGAAAAAGCAGACAGATGGGAGCGGGGCCAGCGACGATCCTGGCACGGGAACCGTGATGGGTTGGTTGGACGGGCGGGTCTTGGGAGGGACTTCGCTAACTTAGACAGAGTTCATTATCGACCTATCCTCAATGTATATTCTCGGTGAATGGGTTTGTTGCCGCTGTGTTGTAGATGTGATAGGCGGAAATATGGGGGAGATTAGTATTTCTGATGGCGGGTTTTAGGGTGCTAGTGTATCACTGGAGTGGGATGCGCCTCCTGTCCTGTCGGTCCAGGTCAAGGACCTAGTCCGCTCGTGATGCCCACCTGCGGAGGCGCTTGTCGAGCGAATAATGTCACGCCACCAACCGCTGTCAACAACGAATTCACAAATCTGTGTTTCGCGGCGGTATTAATTTCTGATACCATGTAGAGTATGAAATACAGCTACACCGGTAAGGACTGTTTAACTATGCAACGTTTCAGAAAACTGGCTCTCGCAGCCGCATTCGCGGTGTTGGTTGTCGCCTGCGCGAGTGACACCACCGACGAACCCATAGACCTTCCCGAAATCACTCTGCCCGAAACCACTGCCGCTTCGACTGTCCCGGAAACCACAACCACCACGACCACAAGAGAAACCACGACGGAAACCACGGTCGGGGATACCGTGCCGGTACCAGAGGAAACCACGACCACCATTGCGGTAGAACCCGACACCGACACGACCGAAGCCGAAGTGGTTCCCGCCCGTCTGGTTGTCTACGAAGGCATCACATCCGAAAGCCGCTGTGCCGTTGCCGGGGCGGCCTGGACCGACGGGCAATGCGTCGCCGCTCTGCTAGACCCGGCCGACACCGACACGGTGACCTTTTGGCATCCGAACATGCTGGAAGACGCCTACCAGTCGATCGACCCGCAAACGGTGCCCGCCGACCATTGGGAGAGTTTCGAAATCGGCGGCCCCTGGGGTTTCTACAACTCCCACGTTTTCTACCACTACAACGACTTCGAAGACCCACAGGTCCAGTACCAGATCATGCGAGAAGCCGCCTCCCATGCGGTGCGGAACGTGTTCATGCACGCCACCGACTGGGTGTGGTTTCCCTACCGCTACGACGTCACATGGACAGACAATCCCAACCTTGTCGCTATCGCGGGTACCTACCCGGCGGGAGAGCAACACACTTTGCTGCTCCCGATCGACTCTGAACAACGGGAAGCCCCCCACATAGAACTGCCCCTGCCCCTGCCTCCCCCGACCCGGCCCACCACCCCGTTCGCCGAACCACAGTGGCAGTGGAACGACACCGCTCGTTTCCTCGGGAGGGACTGCCCACCCGTGGAAGAGATCTGGGACGGGTACGGCAGCGAAGTCACCGACCAATGCACCCTGGAGGCCATAGCAACGGCTGTGGATTGGATGTGGACAGGCGACGCCGAGTACCGGCAGCGGGCCATCCGCGACGGCACCGCCATGGCCGACTTCCTCCTCGAAATCGACAGTCTCGAAAACCCCTTCCTGAAAGCCGAACACGGATCCGACTCGCGCGGCAACGGGGGGTCTCAAATCCGCAGTGTGTACTGGGCGGGACACTTTCCCGCAGCGTCGATGATCCACGTCGAATGGAACCCCTTCTACACCGATCGGGCGTTCACGCCCGAGGAACAAGCAGCCAAAGACCGCTACTACAGGGACTTGCAGAACAGAGGCTTCGACGTTCCCGACGAGTACTTCGGCGACGAACTGGGCCTAAACGACACCGGCTGGGGCTGGGACAAGGCACTGATCGTGAGGACCGCCGACGGGACGTGGCGGGTGTCGTACCGGGCGGTGTGCTACTGGTACCAATCCATACCCCTCAGAGAGCGGCTGCTGTGCCCCGACGACCCCAACCCTCACTTCCCCGACTCGGCGTTCTTCGACGCTGACCTGTACCCGCCCAGCCACAAAACCTACTACCAGGACGGGCGCCTCACGTTCTCGCCGAACCTCATCCACCAAGACAAAGAGTCGCACCGACACAACCCCGAATACATAGGAGTGCCGCCGTCGTGACCGCAGAGCAGATACGCCACCGCCGCAACACCCGGACCATCATCTGGACCGCCCTGGCCGTCCTGGCCGTATCTGCCCTGATCATCCTCGCAGACCTGCCCGAACCAGCCTCCGCGCACTCCGGGAGCCGACAGTGCCGTTGGGTAGACGCCATCCCCGATCCGTACAAGATATGCCAAACGGTCCATGATCCCAGCGAACACTCACCACCACCGCCCGCTGACCCGCCGCCTAAACCGCGGAAACGGACGAAGCCTCCGCCGGAGGCCAACCCGAACAATCCAAATCACAACCCGGGGTTCGTCCCGCCAGCGTGTCGTATGGACCCGGCCTGCCACCGCGGCGGCAACCCACCGCCCAAGACCACGACTACCAGCGGTGGCGGTGGCAAGACCACGACTACCAGCGGTGGCGGTGGCAAGACCACGACTACCAGCGGTGGCGG
>Ga0209544_1003202_pt1 | contig 13087 bp, 6 predicted proteins | sample MesohylPK_FD_187297 | JGI IMG/M metagenome (GOLD analysis project Ga0209544, IMG submission 187297) | Host-associated microbial community of the marine sponge Aplysina aerophoba from Gulf of Piran - sponge mesohyl, lysed by proteinase K... | ecosystem: Host-associated > Porifera > Sponge >...
GCACGATCACCGATGAGATGATCGAGGGGGTGCTGGTCAAGACCCTGGAGGAGGCTCCGGCGGGGGCGACGCACTGGTCGACGCGGTCGATGGCGGAGGCGATGGGCATGTCGCACAAGACGATCAGTCGGATCTGGGCGGCGTTCGGCCTGCAGCCGCACCGCCTCGGGAGTTTCAAGGTGTCCCCGGACCCGCAGTTCGTCGACAAGGTCCATGACGTGGTGGGCCTCTATTTGAACCCCCCGGAGGCCGCGGTCGTGTTCTGCGTGGACGAAAAGACCCAGGTCCAGGCCCTGGACCGCACCGCGCCGATGCTGCCGCTGATGCCCGGGTCGCCCCAGCGGCGCACCCACGACTACAAGAGATGCGGCACCACCAACCTCTACGCCGCCCTCGACGTCGCCTCCGGCAAGGTCATCTCGGCGATGTCGGCCCGCCACCGCTCAGAGGAGTTCAGAAGATTTCTGAACCTCATCGACCGCGAGGTCCCCGAACACCTCGACGTGCACATCGTCGTGGACAACGTCTCCACCCACAAAACCCCCACCATCCGGCGCTGGCTCCTGGCGCATCCCCGCTTCAACTTCCACTTCACGCCCACCTACAGCTCCTGGATGAACCTCGTCGAACGCTGGTTCTCCGAACTCACCACCAAATGGCTCCACCGCGGCACCCACACCTCGGTGCGCGAACTCCAAGACTCCATCAACACCTGGATCGACCACTGGAACCAGAACCCCAAACCCTTCACCTGGCACCGCACCGCCGACGACATCCTCGCAACCCTCGCCACATACCTCACACGAATTAACGACACAAGACACTAGGCGACCAGGGAAGATCCCAGTTCACGACGACGTGCGCGAACTGCAGGTTGATGCCCTCGCCGCCGGCGTCGGTGCTGACGAGCACCTGGGCGCGCCGCCGGAACGCCTCCTGGGCGAGGACCCGCTCGCCGAGCGTCATCGAGCCGTTGATGGCCGCCGCGGGGACGCCGGCCTCCTCGAGGAGTTCGAGCAGCATGTCCTGGGTGGCGACGAACTCGGTGAACACGAGGACCTTCACGTCGGGGTCCCGCTCGGAGCGCCGGAGTTCACCCAGCAGATCGAAGAAGGCCCGCGCCTTGGCATCGACGCCACCGGCGGCGGCCTGGCGGGCAAGGCTCAGCACCGCGGCCAGTTCGGCCCGCTCGGTCTCCCAGGCCGGACCGCGCGCGGCGGCCAGCGCCTGGTACTGCTCCTCACCGGTGAGTTCGGCCCAATCCTCGCCGCGGTCCGCGAAGAACGCCAGTTGCGCCCCGCGCTCGCCGAGCGCGGCGGATCGTCGTTCCAGGGCGGCGAGGACGGCGGCCGTGCTGGAGGCGACGAGCCGCTGCATCAACAGGACGAGGAACCCCGCAGCAGCCCGCTCGGCTCGACGCGCCGCGTCCCAGCCGCTTCGGACGTATTCGGTGACCGCCTCGTACAGCTCGCGCTCGACGGTCCGCTCGCCGTAGCGGACCACCCGCAGCGACGTCTCCCGCGGCCGGAACAGCGCCCGCCCGGCGTGATCGACGGCCCGCCGCTTGTCGATGCGGGCCACGTGCGGCGCCACCGTCGAGCGCCGCAGCGGCCGGTCACCGAGGAACCCGTCGTCCAGCAGGCCGAGGAACCGGCGGAACGCGTCGCTCTTGCCCGAGTGCGGCGTCGCTGACAGCAACAGAACGTGTGGCGCGGCTGCGGCCAGTTCAACCGCCAGCCGGTGCCGGGCCACGTCCTCGCTGGAGCCGGCCACGTGGTGGGCCTCGTCGATGACGACCATGTCCCAGCCGGCGCCCACGAGCGCCCCGAACCGGGCGGCGTTGTGCTCCTTGACCTGCTCGTTGCTCCACCCGGCGCGCCGGCGCAGCGGCTTGACGGCGTCCAGCGAGCAGACCACCCGGTCGAAGGCGCGCCATGGGTCCGCACCGGAGTCAACCGGCACGCCCTCGGGTCCGACCCGCACGAACTCCTCGCCGAACCGGTCGGCCATCTCGGCCACCCACTGCAGCTGCACGCCCTTCGGGGCGACCACAACCACACGGCGCGCCCGACCGCGGGCCTTCAACTCGGCGAAGATCGCACCGGCGGTGATGGTCTTGCCCAACCCCACCTCGTCGCAGATCGCCAGGCGCACCGGGTCGGTGGCGATCGCCCGCTGCACGGTCGCCGCTTGGTGGGGAAGCAGCGTCACACCCCGGCGGGCGGCGACGAGCAACTCCCCCTCGGCCGACAGGGCCAGCGCCCTCGTCGCCGCGGCACGCCAGGCGACCTCCGCCTCCGACCAGCGACGTCCGGCAAGTTCGCCGATGTCGTGGGCGGCCACGCGCCGGCGCCGTTGCGCGGACGGAACCAGCACCTCCGCCAACTCGCGGCCCCACAAGTCGGTGACCGACAGCACCTCCACGGGCTCGCCCGCCGAGGCGAGCCACGCCCAGCGCCGCTCGGGCATCACCGCCGGCGGCCCGCCAACCAGCGCGCGGGAAGCGCAGACCGAGCCGCCACACGGTGGGTTCTGGACTCCGCCACGATGACGAGGAGGGTGGGTCGTTGCATCATCCGGCCGGCTCGTTGCCAGCGAGGCGTTCGGCATTGCGGAAATAGTGCAGGAGCGCCGAGTCCTCGACGAACGCGTCGTCGGGCATGCGCCGCCCGACCGCCAGGATCGTCCCGAAGTCCCTGTCGGTCCACGCCCGCCTGAACCCGGCGCGCACCGCCTCGCTGCGGAACCTCCGCAACGGCCCCTTCGCCGAGACGTAGGCGTCGAACTCCCGCAGCAGCGCCCGGGTACGGATCTGATCGAGATGCTCGGAGCGCTGCGGGTCGGGGACCGCCCAGCGGCCCGTGCCGTCGTCCACGAAGTTGGCCTCGAGCATGTCCCGCAGCTCGGGCAGTTCCTCCCACGACGCCAACCCGGACTGCAACTCGGCCATGAACGCCGGCTGGATGTCGGCGAAGGTGCGTGCCCCGTTCGCAAGCAACTGGCGCAGCCACTGCACCGCCGAGGACTCGTCGCGGATGAACAACTCCGCGGCGGCCAACTCCCGGAACGTGGTCCGGAACCGCTCGTAGGTCTCCACCTGCTCGTTGAGGAAGTACATACCATCGCGCACCGGGAAGCGCCGCTCCAAGCCGGCATAGAACTCCGCGGCGGTCATCGGCACCAACGTGCTGCGCGCCACGTGATAGGCCACCATCCGCTCGTAGACCCGGTCCGCGGAGCGCTCCCGCACCACGACGGCGCGACCGTCGGAGCGCTCGGTGACCGGCACCTTGGACAAGTGCTCGCGCACGAACGCCCAGGCGCTGTCGGGTCCGCCCGCGGCGAGCACGAACGATCGCTCTGCCTCCTCGGCCGGTCTGTACGCCGAGATCACCAGATCGTGCTTCACCGCGTTGTCCGCGGTGATCTGCCGGTACGAGAGCTGATCCTTGTCGAACACCCGCGTGTCGGCCACCACGAACCCTGCCGACGCCAAGGCGTCCTGGATGCGCAGCCACACGTCGTTCGAACTGTTCGAGAACTCCACCGTCATCCACCGGCCCGGCTTCAACACCCGGAAGAACTCAGCGAAACATCGGCGCATCAACTCGGCGTAGTCGTCGATCCCTCGACCCTTGAAGGAGTCCTCCGTCGCCTCCTCAGCAGGTGCGGTTGTGACGCCGTGCCATTCCTCGATGACGAGAGCGAGGTCGGAGTAGGGAATGTTCTGCCCGAACGGCGGGTCGACGAACACGTAATCGACGCTGCCATCGGGGACTGGGAGAGCGGTGGACGAGCCCGTAGTGATCATCACGTTGCCATCCGCGGCGACGGAGGACTTCCAGACCTTCACCAGGGACTGCCGCTTGCCCCGCTTCGGTGACGAGCCTTCTAGGTTGTAACGCACCGAGCACTCTGACACGAGTGACGACACGTAATAGACGCCAGTCATCTGCCGATTGACTTGGCTGCCCCCAAGCTTCCCCTGCTGAATCGGCTGATACCGGTTCATCCACGAGAGTCCCCAGAACGCCTGCTCGATCCAGAACCGCAGCGCCAGCCGGGTCCGCGAATCCTGTTCCTGTGCCGACCACCCCCACAGCACCGACAGCGCTGCGAGCGAACGGTCGGGCCAGAGATGATGCACATTCTCGAATCCCTTTGGCCTCAGTCTTGACCCGTGGGCCAGGACGTCCATCGGCATCGCTCGAGTCGGTATCCCTGCGAGTCGCAACGCCCGGACTCTGTCCAGGACCGACCTATCGCCGTCGTCGACTTGCTTCATCCCTCTCTCCCGGCCCACACGCCATGCGATCCGAATTGGCCGGAACTCGATTCGCTCGAGGCCGTCGCCGGCGAGTGTCCGCTCCCTGACCCGGCGGCGCTCCAGGGAGCGCTTCGTGAGGGCCGCGCCGCACGTCGAGCAGAAGAAGTCGTCGCGTACGCGTCCGGTCGTCGCGTCGAAGGCGACGTCGTAGAAGACGACCTCGCTGCCGCAGTGCGGGCAGGTGAACACCTCCGACCAGACGGTGTAGTCGATGCCCGCTTCGAAGGTGTCGTCGCCGACGGTGACATTCGTGCGGTACATCCAGCCGTATTCGCGTTCGAAGCGGTCGAGCAGTTGCTGGGAGGCTCGGTCGAAGGCGTCGCCGTCGATGGGTAGGTTCATGCCGGCGGCGATGAATGTGGCCGACGGTCCGAGTTCGCCGAGGATGGCGCGGCGGGCGCCCCATTCGACGTTGTCGGCGCCGAGTTCGGCCTCAATGGCGGCCCTGACTTTGGGGTCGGGGTTGGCGCAGGCCTGCGCGGCGACGCCGGTCATGCCGGTTCCGGCGAAGCCGTCGAGGACGACGTCGCCGGGGCGCGTGTAGTGGAGGATGAACCGCATGATCGCCGGGTGCGGCACCTTGGTGGGATAGGAGTGCGCCTTGTAGAAGGCGTTGCCCTTGCCCTCGGTCACATCCGCGGCGAACGGGCCCGGGTCGGCGCGGTCGTCGTCGCCGGGGCGGTCCAAGTCGGCCAGCCAGTCGGCGATGAACGGGTTGGCGCAGGCGGTGTACGAGGGAGGGTGCGACATGGCCACGATGTCCTCGTCGCTGCCGCGCGGGCAGCCGGGACGCTTGCGCAACTCGGGCAGCCGGCGGCGCAGTTCGTCGCGTGCCGCCTGCTCGGTGGCCACCCGGTCAGCGTTGTCGTCCGCGCCGGCTGTCTCGAGTGGCAGGCTGTGCTGCCCGGAGGGCGGCGGGTTCACGCCAGGCCGTCGTGGTCGCGCCTGGGTTCGATCGCCGGGTTGGCGTGCCCGGTCAGCCAGGGCAGTCCTCCGAGGCGCGGCGCGGTCACGAGGGGTCCCCTTCCCGCGGGACGAGTCGGACCCGCTCCTCCGGGGTGTTACCCACGCGCTCGTCGATGAGCGACGCGAGGCGTTGCTTGAGTTCGGCGGGCGTCGCCGGGGCCGCTCGGGGGAACAGGGTGTCCCAGACCTCCCGCGAGCTGACGGGGTGCACCTCGAAGCGGTGGAGGACCTGCCGGACCGCCTCGACGAACAGTTCGCCGACCGGTTCAGGCAGGTGCCCGGAGTCCACGAAGGCGTTCACGGCCTCCTGCTCGGCGGCCTTGAGGAGGGCGACCTGCTCGGCCATCTCGGGGACCGCCAGGTTCTCGGCCAGGGTGCGTTCCCAATTCCGGTACAGATCGTGGACGTCCTCCTCGATGCGCTCGAGCCGCGCCGCCGCGGTGGCGCCGCCGGTGGACCGCGGCCGGTAGCCGCACTCGGGGCAGGTGATCGTTCGGCTCATGGCCGCCGGATCGAAGTTCTTACACGTACCCAGATCGATCAGCTTCTGCTCCAGCGCACCGTGCAGCCCACCGGGCAGCAGCTCGAGGGTGGCGAGTCGACCGAGGCTCCGGTAGGTGTCGCTTTCGCGGAGGCGGCGCTTGCGCTCGTCGCCGGCGCCGTCGAGCCGGTCGCGGTCGTGGGCGGCCACGGCGGACTCGGCGAATCGCTGGCGGAGATTCTCGCCGGTCGCTCGCAGCGCGCTGGCGCGCGCCCTGTCGGGCGGCGCCTCCGAATCGAACAGGGCCAGCAGCTCGGCGCGCGACGCGTTCGCATCGACGCTGACCGGGTCGTCCTTGCCGAACGTCTCGGCGGCCTCGCGCAGGTAGGCGGTGACGTCGGTGAGGTGCGCGGCGATAGCGGCGGCGCTCTCTAGCCAGTCGAACGTGTCGCGGCCGTCGCGTGCCGCCGCGATCTGCTCTCGGGTGCGGTCGATCCGGTTCAGCTTGCCGACCGTGTTGCGTGCCCGGAGGTCGTTCACCACGTCCTCGAAGGCGCGCAGGGCGCGGGAACGCTCGTCGGTGTGTTCGAGCACCTCGGCACCCCAGACGGTGATCCCGTCGGTGAGCGAGGTGCGCGCATTGGCGATCTTCTCGGCGTACTCGGCGCACTTCGTGGCGACGCTCTGGACCAGGTCCGGGGTCGCGCCCAGCGGCCCGACGTGGCCGGGGGGAATGTCGACCAGGCCGATCGCCTCCTTGAGGGTCGTCAGTGGGAGTTCCTGCGGCGGGGCGACGTGGGTGACCGACTCGAGGTCTTCAAGGCTCATCGCCGGGAGCCTGTCGAGGCCGACGGCGTCGAGTTGGCCACCGGCGAAACCGATCTCGAGGCGACCGAGTTGGGTGAGTGCCGCGGCCACGACCACGAACCAGCAAGGCTCGAGGTGCCACGGCCCCCACGTGAACACCCCCGCGTCGCGCTCGGCGAACAACTCGGCGCGGTTCACGGCGCGCCCGGTGGCACGCTCGACCTGCACGAGCAGGTGGTCGGCGTAGGGGCCGGCGGCGGCGAGGTTGCCCTGCACGTCCAGCAGCCCCAGAGCCGTCAGCACCCGGGAACCCAGGTCGTTCGGACGGTTGGCGGCGATCTGCTGCAGAGCCTGGCGGACGGTGCGCGCCAGGCTGTCGCCGGTGATCTGCACGCCGAAAGCCGGGTAGTCGGGGTAGCGGTCCTCGAAGTGCGCCGCCAGGGCCGCCGCGGCGAGCCCGTCGATCCGGTCCTTGACCGACGCCCCCGGTCCGGTGACCGAGCCCGGCGCCGATCCCACCGGCTGGGTGTGACCCCGGTAGGTGACGGTGACGGCATCGCCCATGTGGGCGCGCAGCCACGAGACCATCTCGCGCAGGTGCCGCTCGCGCTTGGCGGCGTACACCGTGCGATGCTGGCCCGTGGACTCGGCCTCCAGCGCCACCGACCCCGCGTAGCGCCGCAACGCGCCCGTGAAGTCGTCGTCGGGGGCGGCGAGCCGGAAGAACACCTCGTCGGCCTTCTCCTCGTCATCGAAGTACGGCGGGTCATACGGCTGCAGGAAGTACACGTAGAAGTCCCGCGGCGGCTGGGCGGTCGACCGCTCGTTCGGCGCGCCCATGAACAGGTAGCCCCGCCGCGTGACGTGCTTGGGCGCCCAGTCCAGTTCGTAGGCCCAGATGCGGTAGCCCGCCACGTACGGGTTGTCGCGCTGTTCGAGCACGGTCTCCAGCGCCCGGAAGTAGGCCTCGTCGAGTCGGTCGTTGTCGAGCGATTCGGCCCGCTCGTCGATGCGCTGGTCGTAGTCGATGTCCTTGCGAACGTCGAGGTAGACCTGCCCGTTGTCCTCGTTGATGGTGATGAACTGGCCCGAGACGGTCCTGATGATCTCCTCGACGATCGTGCCGACGGTCGTCTCCAGGAAGAACGAGTCCCGCTCCGGCAGGCCCGGCGGCAGCAGCGTCAGGTCGTCGCGTAGTTCGGAGACCGACGGTCCGATGGGGACGTCGATGTCCTCAGTGGTAAGCCGATGCACCGCCAACGCGTCGACGATCCGCAGCGCCACCGACCGGAACTCCTGCGTCGGCAGCGCCCTCGCCACCCTGGCGCGCAGCACCTGTGTCTTGTCGAGCACCTCGCGGACCTCGGGGATCGTCCGGTTCGACGGGTCGTCCTCGAGTTGCGCCCGGTAGGTGTCGTAGCAGATCAGCCCCGGCGCGTCGTCGGGCACGTCGCTGTCGAGCAGGGCGCCCATCTCGCCGGACAGCGTCGTCAGCACCCTGCGCTTCTCCACCAGCGTGACCTGCTCGAAGATGCGCAGATAGGCGGGATGCACCGGGTACAGCGCCACGAACGTCTCCAGGTGCTCCGCCATGCCCTCGTACGCGGGAGCGAAGTCCTGGAGGTGGGCGCGGATCATCGCCTTCTGCTCGGGCGTCTTGCGCAGCAGCCGCTCCTCGACCACGTAGGCGATGTCCTCGCGGGAAATCCGCACCTGCGCGAAGCGCTCCCGGACCCGGACGATCGCATCCGCCGCGCTGGCGAAGCGGGGATTGTCGAAGACCGCCTCCTGCACGCTGCCGATGAAACGGAACCGGGTGGACTTGCAGATCTCGCCGATCTCGCGCAACACCGTCAGGTCCAAGCGCAACTCGTGATCGCGCCTTCCCGCCAGGTACTCCAACATCTCGTCCAGCACGAACAGCAGACCCTGATCGCCGTGCACCGCCTCGAAGGCGGCCATCATCTCCTCGAGGCTGCGCTTGGTGTTGGTGACCTCCGTCAGGTCCGGGAACTCGAAGTCCACGCCCAAGCGGGCCAGCCCGTCGGACAACTCCCTCGTGATGATGTCCCGTAGCCCCATCTTGGTGGCGCCGATCTCGGCGCGGATCACCCGGTAGCGGCCACCCAGCGGCGCCGCGGCTTCCCGGACCGCCTCCGAACGCACCGAGTCGACCAGTTCGGAGTGCTCGAGGATCGACGACACCACCGACATCAGATGCGTCTTGCCCGTGCCGTAGTTCGCCACGATCAACAGCCCCTTGGCGTCAGGCGCCGAGTCGAGGTCCATGTTCGGCAGGATCAACCCGGTGAGCTGCTCAGCAAGCCGGGGCGACATCACCAACGTCTCGACATCCCGCCGCGCCTCCGCCAGATCGTCGGCGTGACGCAACTCCTTCACCTGCTCGATCGACTCGAACGACACGAGATCGCGGTACTTCATCGGCGCGTCCCTCCTGCAGGCATCGTGGGCCGACGAGACATCGGAAGCCAGATCGGACGCCTCATCGGGACATTCTCGCAGCCCCGTAGGACAGTACGGCCGGACTCGGCGCTACTCGATGTCGGGGCTGCTCCGCCGTAGCGGCTTGTAAACGCCCGTGGGACGATCCGGCTCGATTCGGCGCTACGCCGTCCGGTCCGCCCGGCCTGTCCGAGCGGCTCGGGTGGCGCCGGTGGCCCCTCGTGGACTCGTCGTCCTCGGCCAGCGGAGCGCCGCCCCTCACCGGGGAACCCGCTCGATCTCGAAAGGCACCTCGTCGAGGAACTCTGTCGGCACGGGCCGCAGCACGCTCATCCCGGCCAACTCAACCCGTACGTGGTCCCGCCGACCGGGCTCGGAAAAGGATGCGACGGCGTCGCCGACCCGTCCCGGCCAAAGCGCGATCACGCCTGCTTGGCGAGCAAGCAGATGCAGGAAGCGCCGCACGTCGAGGAACAGCCAAGGCTCCCAGCACAACGCCTCCAAGTCGTACAGCAAGGGGCGGCCCTCCAGCCGGTCCAGCAACTCCTGCCACGTCCCGGCCGGCGCCCCCGCCAGCCCCACCGCGGTAACCGACACGGGTGCGGCCCCCAGTACCCGCCCAAGTTCCTCGAGCACCGCCAACCCCCCGGCCCGCTCACCCGGCCCAACATCCACGAGCGCCACCGCCCCCGGCGGACGAAGCGCCTCAACATGCCCCGCAGCGTGTGCGAGCCACATCGGGAGCGCGGAACCGGCGGGCGATCCCCCCGCCGGTTCCGCCCCGTTCGCCATCAGATTACGTCCGATTGTCGTCGCCCATGCCGCGAGCAGGCTACGCGAACTGATCGCGGCGGTCGCCAGCGGGAGGGTACACCTGGGGTGTTGATCTCGAATTCGCGCCACTTGTTCCCCAGCGGCGCACGGAAGGCATTGGAGACTGGTGCTGCCAACGACCGCTCCGCATCGTCGGGGCGCCGCGACGCCACACACGCTGCACCGCTTCGGCGCTTGACCTCGCCACGACACCCCATTCCTGGTCGCGTCCGGCGAGTGCAGCGCATCTCCAGATGATGTCCACAGATCGGCAGGTCCGCAGGTCCTCCGAGGCCGTCTCTGCTCATAGGATTCGCTCGGTTACCGCGGACCACCTTGGAGGATGAACTGATGAGCGTCGATCGAACCCCGCTGACATCGCTGGCCGTGACGCCTGTCCATTTCGTAAGTCCCGGCGACACTGGGCGGCGCGCCGAAGCGCTGATGAGCCGGTTCAACGTGGACCAACTACCCGTTATCGAGCCCGGCGACCGTCTGTGCGGCGTCGTGACTTGGCAACGACTGAGCCTGGAGCGCCGCGATTGGGGTGAGGTCGAGGTCTCGGACCTTGTCTCGAAGCATCCCGCTGAGCGCGTTTGCCGCGGGGACACGCCTCTCGGCGAGGTGTTCGACTTGCTGGTGGACCATGATTTCGTGCTCATCTCCGACGACGAGGGCCACACCGTGACGGCGATCGTGACGATCAACGACGTAGCCAGATACCTCTACAACAACGCTGACTGAGCAGACCGGAGTCGGGTGGCGGTCGGCCAGACGACGACACCGGCGACGCCAACAAGACCCTCAGCACTCCGTCGCCTTCGCCAACGCCCCATGACGTCGCAGCAGCTGGTTGTCAGGCTTGTTCTAGTTGGCGCGGCACAGGCACCCACCGTCATGACGCATCGAACCAACGCCTTCCCGAGTTGGATCGTGATCTGCGGTTCATCCCGTTGGGAGTCGAGGAGCCGCATGTGCTCACTCCCGGGCAGATTCGCCGCTACAACGAGGCGGGCCATCTGTTTCCCATCGGCATTTTCTCGCCGGCCGAGATCGCCGAGCTTCGGGCCTAGATCGACGACCTGCTGTTCCGGGCGCTGGCGGCCGGGTGGGACAACTACCAGGTGGTCAACTGGCAAAAGTGTTGCCGGGGCATGCTGGGACATCGTGACCGGCAACTGCATCATCGACGTCGTCGCGGACCTGCTGGGTGACAGCGTGATCCTGCGCCATAGCCACCTGTTCGCCAAGCTCCCCGGCGACACCAAACGGGTCAGTTGGCGCCCGACTGGCCGCTCGCGCCCAGCCGGGTGATCACCGCCTGGCTAGCGATCGAGGACGTCGACAACGCCGCCATGCAGGTCAACCCCGTCAGGGACGCATCCCTCAGCCGCTGACGCCGGCGGCGGGGGCGGGCCGGGAACTCGAGTGCCACGACAGCGGTATGCCGGAATCTCCGAGCACCCGCCTTCGCCTGGCCGGCACGTCCGTGCGCTGCCGGCCGCTCCCACTCAGGCGACTTGCGTGTCCCGGGTGCTCCCTCCGGCCCGGGAATCGACGGTCGCGGTCGAGCCGCCGGCCTCGCTCCCCTGGTGGCTGGTGGCCGCCATGTCACGCAACCGGGCGGATACGAGCGACGCGTCCGAGACGCTTCCGGCGAGGAGGTCCGTGACGTGCGGAACCCAGTTCGGATCGGAAACGGTGAGCACCTCGATGCCGACGATGTTGTCCGACCCGTCCCGATCCACATAGAGCGATGTGCTGAGTGACTCGGTTCGGGCCACGTCGCCCTGACCGATCCGGATATAACCACAGTCGCTCTCGCTGTCGTACGAGTACCGCAGGGTGCTCACCTGGCTCAACCCCACATCGCTGTGACGACGAGAATCACTCCTCGCTCGGGGTCCGTCGGCGCGGCCACCACGCTATGGGTGTCCCCTGCCACGGGGCCAATCTCCCGGTCGGGGTCAGACGCCTCTTGATGGAACCGGCCGGCCGCACGTGGGGCAGGCGGGCGCAGGCGAGTCGTTCTGACCGTCGTCGCCGAGCGGCGCCTCGCGGCGCAGCAGATCGTCCGGCAGGGGCACACCGAGGCCGGGGCCCGTGGGCGCAGGAAGCAGCTCGCTGTACGGCACGTCCGTCGTGTATCCCTCGATCACTCGGCGCTCGACTGGCCGAGGAGTGGTGACATGCCCGGCTGCTCGCGAGAAAATCGCTCGCCAACCCGAGATCGAGCCGGTCGCCTTCTCTGTCTTACTGGGCACGCTGGGTTTCTCCTGCATCGTGGTGGACGAATTCAAGATACCTGATCTCGCTCCACCGGATGAGTACGCCGCCGCCGGAATAGATCGGATTTCCCTGGTCGTCGGTGTGGATCCGACCGGTGGATTGATCGACGCCGACCATACGAGGCAGGTAAAGGTCCTTGTCGTTGGGATACGTCGAGGCGTGCGGCTGCCTCCCGTCGACGGTAGCGAAGAGGCCGACGAGCCATTGGCCATCGGTCAGCCGGCAGCACGCAGACCACGACGCTGAAATAGGTGTTGGGGTCACCCCGGATCTGGGCGCGAGCAACAGGTGGCTCTGCCAAGCCCCGGGGGCTGAACTGGCGAAAGACGCTCTGGCGCGCTTCAATCGTCTTGTGAGCGGGCGGATCGGACTCATCGGCTTCGGGGCGATCGGCCAGGTCGTCGCCTCCGAGGTCGACGTGGCGGCGGTGCTCGTTCGTGACCGGTACCTGGAATCGGCCCGGCGGGCGCTGCCGGGCGTGGCTGTGGTGGCGTCGATCGAGGATCTTCTCGCGACCGGCCCCGACGTCGTGGCGGAGTGCGCGGGCCAGCCGGCGGTGCGGGAATACGGCGAGGCGGTGCTTGCCGGCGGGACGGATCTGATGGTCATCTCCACCGGTGCGTTCGGCGATCAGGCCTTCCTGGACCGGATGTGCGCTGCGGCGCGCCGGGCCGGTCGTCGCATTCTGGTACCGGCCGGCGCCACGGCCGGACTCGACGGGCTGATGGCTCTGCGGGAGGGCGGCCTCGACTGGGTTCGCTACACCTCCTCGAAGCCTCCCCACGCCTGGTTGGACACGCCTGCGGAGCGGGCCTTCCGGCTGGAGGCGCTGTCGGAGCCGACCGTGATCCACTCCGGGCCGGCCCACGAGGCGGCGCGGCTCTACCCCAAGAACGCCAACCTCGCCGTGACGATCGCCCTGGCCGGACTGGGGCTTGACC
>Ga0209544_1003205_pt1 | contig 13060 bp, 7 predicted proteins | sample MesohylPK_FD_187297 | JGI IMG/M metagenome (GOLD analysis project Ga0209544, IMG submission 187297) | Host-associated microbial community of the marine sponge Aplysina aerophoba from Gulf of Piran - sponge mesohyl, lysed by proteinase K... | ecosystem: Host-associated > Porifera > Sponge >...
TACGCGCCCGCTACGACGAGGGCGGACCCGGAGGGTGGAGCGAACAGGTTGAGGCCGTGGTTGCGTCTGCGCCAACGGCAACATCGACTGCAACGTCCACCGCGACCCCCGCTGCGACTGCTACCTCGACGCCAACCGTTACGCATACGTCTACACCTGAGAATACGGCCACGGCAACGCCGACAGTTGCAGCGCCTGCGCAACCCCAGAACCTGCAGGCAGAAACAACGCACAGTTCGGTAACGTTGACCTGGAACGACCCCGCCGACAGCAGCATCACGGGTTACCAGATCCTGCGGCGCGACCGTGCAGTGGATGCGGTGGGAGAGTTCACGATCATCGCCGATGACACCGGCAGCACGGCTACACAGTATGTCGACGAAACGGTTTCGTCCGAAACGCGCTACGTTTATCGGGTTAAGGCGAGGAACGCAGGGAGCCTGAGCGAGTGGTCCGACTACGTCAGAGCCAATGTTCCGACAGCGCCGCCCACGGCAACATCTACTGCAACGTCGACCTCGACGCCAACCGTTACGCACACGTCTACACCTGAGCATACAGCCACGGCAACACCGACAGTTGCGGCGCCGGCCGCGCCACAGAACCTGCAGACAGCGGCAACGCACAGTTCGGTAACGCTGACCTGGGACGATCCGGCCGACAGCAGCATCACAGGTTATCAGATCCTGCGGCGCAATCCTGCTGTGGACGAGCAGGGCCAGTTCACGATCATAGCCGATGACACCGGCAGCACGGCTACACAGTATGTCGACGACACGGTTTCGTCCGAAACACGCTACTTCTATCGCGTCAAGGCGAGAAACGCTGGTGGACTGAGCGAGCAGTCAAATTTCGCCAGAGCCGACGTTCCAACACAGCCGCATACACCAACGCCTACTTCAACTGCAACTTCTACCGCAACATCCACGCCAACCGTTACGCACACGTCTACACCTGAGCATACAGCCACGGTAACCCCGACAGTTGCCGCGCCGGCCGCGCCACAGAACCTGCAAGCAGAGGCAACACACAGTTCGGTAACGCTGACCTGGAACGACCCCAGTGACAGCAGCATTACGGGTTACCAGATCCTGCGGCGCAATCCTGCTGTGGACGAGCAGGGCCAGTTCACCATCATAGCCGATGACACCGGCAGCACAGCTACACAGTATCTCGACGACACGGTTTCGTCCGAAACGCGCTACGTTTATCGGGTTAAGGCGAGGAATGCAGGAGGCCTGAGCGAGCAGTCAAATTTCGTCAGGGCCGATGTTCCAACACAGCCGCATACAGCAACGCCCACGGCAACACCAACAGCAACGCTGCGTGTGCAACAACAGCAGGTACAACAGCAACAGGTACAACAGCAGCAAGCGCCTGCTGAGACTGCGACGCCGACTGCAACAGCCACACCGACGCCAACTGCCACGCATACCGTTACACCGGCGTTTACGGCTACCGCCACAGCCACTGCAACGGTGGACGCTTCAGCTGTTAACTCTGCAATCATAGCGGAAAGGGCCGCACTGGTCGCCCTCTATAACGCAACCGGCGGCGACAACTGGATAGCGAATGGCAACTGGCTGAGCGAAAATCCCGTTGGCCACTGGCATGGCGTCGACACCGACGACGATGGCTTCGTAGTTCGTATCAATCTCAGAGGCACTGATCCGGACAGAGGAAACAATCTGCATGGTTCAATTCCTCCCGAGATCGGTCAACTCTCCAGGCTCGTCTATCTGAGCTTCAGAGGTAACAGGCTGAACGGTTCAATTCCTTCAGAACTTGGTCAACTCTCCAAACTCGAGGAACTGCACCTCTTGAGGAATGACCTCAGCGGATCGATACCGTCAACGCTGGGCAACCTTTCCAGTCTGGAAAGCCTCTACCTGGACAGGAACCAACTGACCGGATCAATACCATCATCGCTGGGAGATCTCACTAATCTCGAACACTTTTTCCTGAACAACAACAAGCTGAACGGTTCGATACCTTCCACCCTGGGCAACCTCACTAAACTGAAAAGGCTGTACATCTCACGCAACGAGTTGACTGGATCGATCCCATCCGAGTTGGGCAACCTCGACAGCCTTGAGGCATTGCATCTCAACAGCAACATGCTTACTGGGGCGATACCGTCACAACTGGGCAACCTTTCCAACCTGAAGTTTCTGAATCTTGAGGCCAACCGATTGAGCGGATCAATCCCATCAGCGCTGGGCAGCCTGTCCAATCTGCAGAATCTGGACCTCGGCATAAATCGGCTGACCGGGTCAATCCCATCAGAGCTGGGTAGCCTGTCCAGTCTGCAGTCTCTGTACCTCTATTACAACATTCTTAGCGGGTCAATCCCCTCAGCCATATCCGACCTCCCCAGTCTGACGCATCTGGTCCTCACGAACAACCGGTTGAGCGGGACGATTCCTTCGCATCTGAGCGGCCTCTCCACCCTGAAGCACCTGTTCCTTGACGACAATCGGTTTACTGGGGCCATCCCTTCAGAGCTCGGTGACCTCTCCTCACTCGTCTGGCTGGCTCTTTCCAACAACCAGCTCACCGGCTCTATCCCCTCATCGCTCGGTGACCTCTCCTCACTCGTCGTGCTGCATCTTGACAACAATCAGCTGAGTGGAGAGGTGCCGTCAACGCTGGAAGACCTGACCAACCTGAGTGGCCTGAAGCTCGCAGGCAACGCGCTGACTGGATGCCTGCCTGCCGGTCTCAGAGACATTCCCATAGATGACCTGGCTGAAACGGGTCTCATATACTGCGGAGATCCTACGCATACGCCTACCGCGACCCCAACGGCAACCGCTACACCGACTTCCACCGCGACCCCAACGATTACCCCGACGTCTGTTCCCAACGCTACCGCGACGCCCACACCTACGGTGACAGCCACGCCTATTCCAGGTTCCGTCAGTGCCGACAGGGCGGCGCTTGTCGCGCTTTACAACGCCACAGGCGGGATCAGCTGGACCCGAGAATTCAACTGGCTGAGCAACGAGCCCCTCAGTGAATGGTATGGCGTTACCACCAACGATCAAGGCCGTGTCATAAAGCTCATCCTCACCGTCAATAATCTGACTGGAACAATTCCAACCGAACTGGGTCAACTCGCAAGCCTGGAGACTCTCACTCTGGGCGCTAACAGTCTGAGTGGATCCATTCCTTCCCAGCTGGGGAATCTCTCCAGCCTCAAAAACATCAATCTCGGCGGCAATGACCTCAGCGGGACGATCCCAACACAGCTGGGGAATCTCTCTGCATTGCAACATCTGGATTTCTCACACAACGACCTGACAGGAGCAGTCCCGTCTCAGCTGGGCAGCCTGACAAATCTGCAGACGCTTTCCCTTGGTCAAAACAAGCTGACCGGTACCATCCCGACCCAGCTGGGCAGCCTTACCAACCTGGAAGACCTGTCCCTTCTGAACAACGACCTGACCGGTGGCATCCCATCGCAGTTGACCAGCCTGATAAACCTGAAGCATCTTTCCCTGAGTGGAAACGAGCTGGACGGTACCATCCCGACCCAGCTGGGGAGCCTTACCAACCTGGAATCCCTGTACCTTTCAAACAACGATCTGACCGGGAGCATCCCGTCGCAGCTGGGCAGTCTCACAAAACTGACGGGGCTTTTCCTTCAGGCAAATGATCTGAGCGGTAGCATTCCGTCACAGCTGGGCAGCCTTTCCAACCTGAAACACCTGTTCCTTTCAAGAAATGATTTGACAGGAACAATCCCGTCGGAGTTGGGCAATCTCACAGACCTGACGAACTTTTTCCTTGACTTAAACGAGCTGAGCGGAAGTATCCCGTCACAGCTGGCCAATCTGACCAATCTCAACTGGCTGCGACTGTCAGGTAATCAGCTGACCGGCTGTGTGCCGCCAACCCTGCACGACGTGCCGAATAACGACATGGACAGTCTTGGCCTGTCCAACTGCCAGTAGCCAGAACACCGGCGCCAGACAGGAGCCGCCCAGTCCCGGATGTGTCGGGGCTGGGTGGTTCTTCTTTGGAGGCAAATATGGTTAAGCAGCCCGCTCAATCTGTCCCTCCTCCGGCAGGGGGCCTGCACAACATGGATAGGTCTCCATACCAAGACCTCTCTTCAATTCACTTCTTAGGAGAAAAAATGCACATCCCAAGACCCTCTAAACTCACTCTACTGGTAATAGCGCTTTTCTTCTGTTTTGGGGGAATTGCTCTTGCGCAAGACGAACTTACCTTGGAATCCCTTCGCGATCGCCTTGTCGAACTCGAAGATCGCTTTACTGGCTACGAGAATCGTCTAACCAATATCGAGGACCAGTACGCTGACCCATGGTCGCCAGACGTGATCTACAAAGACGATGGAATCTGCCAGAGTCCTCTGCATGCCTCGCATGAATGGGTCAACGTAATTCTGGCAGATATCCATCAACAGACAGCAGACGCTTACAGGAGTTCATATGGCGTCTCCATAGATCCTTCTGATGCAGAACTCATCAGTATTTCTTTTGGGGTAGGCAGTAGCAACGTATACCTTGAGTACGCCATATCGGGCCGAATAGTTGTCGAAAAGTGGTCGCACTGTGAGTATCTGGGCCACTCCGAATGGAGCGACGACAACTGATACGATTTCACCGCCGTTCGATAACCCCTGAATGAAAGAGTCGCAATACGGCGGCGGTGGCTCTTCCATCGGAAGAACAGCTAGCCGAATGCGTGCCTCAACATCTGCGGTGCGTCGAACACGGTGATGTAGACACACCTGTGCTTCCCCACTTCCAATAGCCAGGTCACCGGCGCCAGACAGTACCCGCCCAGTCCCGGATGCAACGGGGCTGGGCGGTTCTTCGTTCTGGGTGGGGATTCGGGAACTGTGTACCTGGAACGCATCGGAGAATGGGGCAATTTGGGAGGTGAACAGGCGGCTGGGCTTTGTGCGGAGGCCGGCGCAGTAGGGACCGATGGGGCTGCGAACAGGGATAGAATTGACGGTGGGTAAGAGCGATTACGTAGACCGGCTGGGCGAATCTGGAGTAAGTCAGCGTGAGAAATTATCTATACTTTAATCTAGAGGTGGTTAGGGCTTCCTTGGCGCTAATCTGTCTTCCCAGATACTCGGGGAAGTGCACCATTAAACACCTTGGCTCGTGGTCCAGTTTTTGGGGTTCACTTCAGACCTCAGACAATCAGCGGATAGCATAATTTACTTTTCCCTACCATTTCGGTAGTATACAATTAGATTCAGCGTGTCTTCCAACTCCAAGAAATTGAGGGGCCCCGAATGCCATTTTTTGAGCGTCCAGCAGTCGAAGTCATTCAAGGTAATCTCACGCTATACCTCACATACGTCACACCAGATGACTTATTCGGCTCCGACTTTTACGCGGTAGAAGCACTTGAGCCACGCGCTCGAGAAGGATTCCAACGTATCCTTGACAAGAGTCGCGCAAATCGGCTGACCAGACACCTGATGGAAGCCTACGGAAAAGGCTATGCACACTTGCCTACCACTATTTTCTTGGCGACAGACAAGGAACTAGATTATGATCAGGCGTCGAAGACCTTACGATTCGATAAGGATGAAGTCTGCCCATTTAGCGTCGTTGATGGCCAGCACAGAATTGAAGGGCTACGGCAAGCAATGTACAAGGAAGCTAACATCCGCGACTTTCGTCTTCCGGTCACTATAGGTTCAAACCTCGACAACACCCATCAGATGTATCATTTTTTTGTTGTAAACACTACTCAAGTTCCAGTTGCACCAGACTTAAGGCAGCAAATAACAAGACGATTCACCGAAATGAAAGGAGTCGAGAATCTGCCATACATCCCTCACTGGCTCAAGAAACAGATCGATAGGGGAAGTGACCTTAAAGCCTTACGAATGGTCGAGTTCCTAAACGAGGACCCTGACTCTCCCTTGTACGGCCGTATCCAAATGGCGAACGATCCTAAGGGACGAAACAAAATCAAGCAGTCTTCTATTGTAAATGTGTTTAAGTCGCAGGTATTTGTCGGGTCTAACCCTTTAGCAGTGCAAGAAACTGACCTAGAAAGATGTGCGAAGATAATCTTAAACTATTTCCGTGCCATAGATTCCTTATTTGTCAATGGTCGCGATAGAGCCCGAACCGTTGTGTACAAGAGCAATGGCATATTCTTCTTCCTTGGTGTATCAAAGTGGGTTTTCAATCTGATTTATTCCACAGACAAGAACTTTACTATTGGAGCCATTTCACACATCTTTGAGCAGGCTTTGGAGGAACTTGATGAGGAATTTCGAGATATTGAGTCTCCAGACTGGTGGATGCCCGGGCATGGGGCCAGCAGTCTAAACAGGGCAAGTGCTGGGAGATACATAGAAGCGTTTCAACAGGCACTCGCAGACTCACAACACTCTGAAATCCTACTATGATGATTTCAGACTTGAATCCAAAGCTACCTTTTAGAGTTCAGTTCCGATTCTCCGAAGCTTTGAGGGTACCCGAAAGTTCGGGATGTTATGTCTTGGCAAGCATTCATGACGAGGTAATCTACATCGGACAGAGCGTAAACCTGAACAAGCGCATGCAGCAACATCTTGACACATCTAGAATGACTCAAGCTACCTCAGCAGGTTTAGCTGTCTGGTTCTATTACGGTTTCTTGCCACCCGAAGAACTGAATAGAATTGAATCGCAACTTCTATTCAATTTCAAAGCCGTCGAGGGAAGTCTCCCTCCTCTAAATCGGAAAGGCCCTTAATTTTTTATTGTTCATTCGGAGGGGATTGTGCAGGGCTCGCAAGCGACCCGCCAGCGCACTCGCCGCCTCCTCGATGGTTCCAACACGTCTTCACCTATTCATTTTGCAACTGAGTGTTCACATAAATCTGGCCCACACTACGAAATTTTGGGTGGCAGCTTGGCCGTTCCCTCCTTTTTCTTTTCACAGAATTTCCCATCCCCATCGGGATCTCGCGTGCGCACATACGCCGGACACGCACGCGCATCCCGGCTCAGTTGATCATCCCGCGGCGCGGCTCCAATTTGGATACTCCCGGCTCATGGAAACGAAATGGACGCATCCCAGATTTGGGGTGGGAACAGTTTGGCGGGGAGATTATGCCGGCGGTGGCTGGAAATGTTTACCGGCACTTGGAGAGAAACAGGGCAGGCACAAGGCCTGCCCCTACAGGACCGGTTGGGGGGAATACTGTTGGCTAGACACCTTGCTGGGGAAGATTGAGCAAGGTGGCGAGACAGGGCGGGGCGTTGCGGGGGCGCAGCCCCTGCACAAGGGAGGGCCGAAGGCCCGACCGCCCAAATGCGAGGAGAGAGGAGTGATTGAAACCGATTAGTCTGCCGGAGCTTGGGACTGCTCGCGGCTTGATTGCAGCAAGAGGTATGCGATAGTTCACCCCAAATCTGGGATGCCCCCGGCGAAATGATCCCCTTGACACAGCCGACCGCCTGTGGTTAACTCCCCCAAAGATGCTGCTTGTCTTTTGTCTTTAATTTCCCTCCTCTTCGTTAAGAATTCCACAACAGACTCTCTCCCAAGGTAATACGCAACTCCCGTTGGTCAGGCCGGGGTGGAGAACATGGCAACAGCCGGGACAGATGTACGATCGGGCGATAACCTAAGCGAAAGTCCCTCCGCGCGCAATCTGGGGCCCGATAGCCGGCGCCGGCACTTCCGACGCGAGTTGGGACGCGCCTGGAAATACCGCGAACTCTACCTCCTGCTCCTCCCCGCGATCCTCTTCTTTGTCATATTCCGCTATATCCCCATGGGCGGGCTCGTGATGGGATTCCAGAACTATTCACCGGTGCGCGGATTTCTGGGCAGCCCCTGGGTCGGCTTCCAGCACTTCGAGACCCTGTTCGCCCTGCCCAAATTCCTCGAAGTCTTCCGCAACACCGTCATCATCAGCCTCTATAAACTCTTCATCGGCTTCCCTGTCCCCATTATCTTCGCGCTGCTCCTGAACGAAGTGCGCCATCTGCTCTTCAAACGCGCGATTCAGACCGTCACCTATTTCCCGCATTTCCTGTCCTGGGTCGTGTACGGCGGTATCATGGTGCTATTCATCGGGCCGGGCGGCGCCGTGCCGGAGGGGCTGGAAGCGATCGGGCTGAAAATGCCGGCCCTGCTGGTCAATCCCAAATACTTCCGCACCATCCTCGTCATCACCAACATCATGAAGGAGTTCGGCTGGGCCGCGATCGTCTACCTGGCCGCGATTGCTTCCATCGATCCGTCGATCTATGAAGCCGCCATGGTCGACGGGGCAAACCGCCTTCAGCAGACGAGATATATCACGCTGCCCGGCCTGCGCGGGATCATGGGAATCGTCTTTATCCTCAGCATGGGCAACATTCTCGAGGCCGGTTTCGAGCAGGTCTTTGTGATGTACAATCCGGCTGTCTACGCCGTGGGCGACATTCTCGATACCTATATCTATCGCATCGGGCTGGTGGACGGCCGTTTCAGCCTGGCGACCGCGGTGGGCCTGTTCCGCTCCGTGATCGCGGCGATAATGATTGTGATGACCAACCATATTCTCAAACGCGCCGACCAACCGACACTCTGGTAACACAGACCGATGAGCGCGCACATCGACACCACAGACTACGAAGAACAGCCGTTGCGGGCCAGATGGCACAGCAACCGTCTGGCCGAAACCACTATCTACGGCGTGCTGCTTCTGCTCGGCATCATTAGTATGCTGCCGATCTGGCACACGCTCAACGCCTCGCTGAGCAGCCCCGAAAAAGTCGCGCAGGCGGTGCTGCTGTTGTGGCCGCACGATTTCACGCTGGACTCCTACATCTTCATCTTCAAAGGCAAAGCGCTGATACGTTCCTTTGGCGTCACCGTCTTCATTACCGTGGTGGGCACCGCGCTCAACCTTCTGGTGACGTCAGCCGCAGCCTACCCGCTCTCGCGGCGGGACCTGCCGGGGCGGCAGTTCATCATGCTCTTCATCATGGTTACCTTCGTCTTCAGCGCGGGCATCGTACCCGGCTTCATGCTGGTGCGCAGCCTGGGCCTGATCAACAGCCTCTGGGCGATGATCTGGCCGACCCTGGTCAACGTGTTCTTTCTGATTCTGTTGCGCAATTTCTTCGAGAACCTGCCGGACGCGGTGATCGAGTCGGCGCGCATGGACGGCTCCAGCGAGATGCGCATCCTCTTTCAGATTGTGATCCCGATGTCACTGCCGGCGATTGCGACGATGGGGCTGTTTTACGCCGTCTCCCACTGGAATGAGTTCTTTCGCGGCATCTTCTATATCTACGACCCGGCCAAATGGCCGTTGCAGGTGCTGCTGCGCTCGGTTGTGATCCAGGCCAACCTCAACGAGATCGGCTTCAGCAACCAGGACATGTACGGCAACGCCCAGGTCAGCCAGCTTACGATCCGTGCAGCGACGGTGACCGCTGCCATCGTGCCCATGGCCCTCCTTTACCCCTTTGTGCAACGTTTCTTCGTGCAGGGTATCGTGTTGGGCGCCGAGAAAGGGTAGTTGCAACGAGAACGAAGGAGGTGATAACGCGACGATATCTGATTTCCTTATTGACTGTCCCTCCAGAAGCAATACGCCGTCTGGATTTTCGCGTGACCGAACCAAAGTACAGACAAGGAGGAAGTTCTGTGAAACGCGCTAAGTTATGTCTGCCGCTTATCATTGTGTCCTTGGTCCTGCTGAGCGCTTGCGCGCCCGCGCCGGCCGCAACCACCGAGGAGGAGATGGCAGAGGACGTTACCGTCGTCTATCTCGGCATCGGCGACAGCTGGGTGTCGGATAACGAGTGGGTGGGGTTGATCGAAGAGGGGTCCGGCGTGGACATGGACTATCAGTTCGTGCCCAGTCCCGAATACGATGAGAAGCGCAACGTACTGATGGCCGCCGGCGACTACCCCGACGTCATCCGCATCAACCCGACTACGCGGCAGTTCAAACAGTATCTCAACGATGGCCTGCTGATCCCGATCGATGAGTATCTGGACAGGTACCCGACCGTACGCGACGCCTTCCCGGCCGAAGTCTGGGAGAACAACCGCCAGGCCGACGGGATGATCTACCACATTCCCCGACTCACAGGCAATCTGCCGCGCTGCCTGCACTATCGCACAGACTGGCTGGAAAAGTTGGGGATGGAGGAGCCGACAACGCTGGCCGAGTTCCGCACTTTCCTCGAGCGGGTTCGCGACGAGGACCCCGGCAACATCGGCGACCCGTTGATCCCCTTCGTGCCCAACCGTCTGGACAATGTTACCTGGTCGATGGAGCATTTCCTGGGCGCCTTTGGCGTCGATCACCTGGCGTGGGTACCTTCACCGGATGATCCTGATCAGCTCGTTTTCGCCAATACGCTGCCGGCCCTGAAAGATGGACTGCAGTGGGTGCGAGAACTCTTTGCCGATGGGCTGATGGACCCCACCTTCATGGTCGCCACCGACCGCGGGCTGTTCAAATTCTACGCCGGCAATACAGCTGTCACCTCCGACTGGCCGCGTTTCCAGCATTTCCGCCTGGAGGCCATCCGCAACGCCCATCCTGATGCCAATGCCGACACCGGTTACATCTGCAGCCTGACCGGTCCAACCGGTATCTCGAGCGGACCGATGGTCGTGCCCAACGCGCAGAGCACCGGAACCGCTCTGACGATCGCGGCCACCGCCGCCGAGGCCGATGCCTTCTTCCGCGTCGTCAACTGGCAATATACCGAAGGCTGGGAGCTGATGACGGTGGGTGTCGAGGGCATCACCTATGACCTGGTCGACGGCGTCCCCGTGACGCGCGGCCGCGATGCGATCCTGAACGACAATCCGCAATACGACCTGTACTCGCGCGACTATCTGTTCAAGAATGAGCCGCCGGCCTACTTCGATTACCAGCGCGACAATGTGAAGTGGATCGATGTCTCCGACGAAATGATGGGCTATGTGCAGGGCGTTCTGAAGGAAGCCCTGGAGGAAAAACGGCATATCAACTATCTGGTCAATCGCGATGACCCCACCATTCTGAACGACCTGGGGGCGCTGCAAAGTCTGGCCAATGAGTTCGCAGCCAGGGTCGTCCTGAACCCGGATCTGGATATCGATGAGGAGTTTGAAAGTTTCCTGGCCGCGTTGGAGGCAAACAACCTGGCTGGGGTGACCGAAGCTGTCAATGCCCTCAACGATATCGACACGATCAACGCGATGGCCGCGGCCATCATGAGCCCGGATGATGGGCTGGAGTAGACTGCAGAGGACAGTGGGTTAGTGCAAAGTGGGTAGTAGATAGTAACCAGTGGCCTGTGAAATACCAGGCCACTGGTCATTGGCAACTGGGGACTGACATGATAGAGACTGATATTCTGATAGTAGGCGGCGGTTCGGGCGGCTTTGGCGCCGCGATACGCGCCGCGCGCGCCGACCCAAACGCACGCATTCTCCTGCTCGACAGCATGGCGCAACTGGGCGGCACCTCCACCGTGGGCGGCGTCAACAACTGGGAGCCGGGGATCGGCGGGCCGGGCGTGCATTACGAGCTGGCTGCGCGCCTGAGCCCGAACGCGATCGGCGTGGGCAGGACGGTCCACCTTTCGAGCAAGGAGGAGCCCTACGGCTTCTCGCGCATCGACCCGGACAGCCCCTATGAAAGCTCGCTGCGCCGCGCCGGACTGCCCAAACCGCAGGTGCGCCGCGTCCACTTCGAGCCGGACGTCATGGCCGAGGCCATGGACGCGATGCTGCGCGAAGCCGGCGTCGATATCCGCTACCGCACCCGCTTTACCGATGTCAGCGTGCAGGGCAACCGGATCGTCTCCATCACCGCCCAACCGCTCGACGGCTCCCGCCCCTATACGGTACGCAGCAAGCTCTTTATCGACTGCTCCGGCGGCTGCCACCTGGCGCGGGCGGCCGAGTGCGGTATGGCTTTTGGCGAAGAAGAGCATGATCGCTACCAGGAGCCGTCGGCCCCCGACAGCGCGTCCCCGATTGTCAATGGTATCTCGCAGGTTTTTCGGGTGACGCCGGCCGACGAAGCGGGAGTGGATGAGCTGCCGCCCGCGGCCCGCGCGCCCGCGATCCAGGAATGGCTGGCTACGCACAGGCCGGCCGCCCATGTTACCGAGTATCCCAATGGCGATCTGTGCATCAACGTGCTGCCCACCATGGAAGGCGCGGAGTTCCACAGTATGCCCTACCCCCAGGCACAGGCGATCGGCCAGGCGCGCATGCATGCGCACTGGCGGCGCATGCAGACCGACTACGGCTTTGATCGCTACCGTTTCAAGAGCATGTTTCCGCTGGTGGGCATCCGCGAATCGCACCGGCTGGTTGGCCGCTATGTGCTGCGTGAACAGGACGTGCGCGCCGGTCTTCTGCGCCAGTCGCGGCAGGAGGAGATCATTGCCGTGGCCGACCATCCGCTGGATACGCACGGCGAGCGCAATGTCAGAGGGTCCAATCTCAAGGAGTTGGAGCAGCCCTATGGCATCCCCTACAGCTGTCTTCTGCCCAATGAGTATGACAATCTGATCGCTGCGTCGCGCGGGGCATCCTTCTCACACATTGCCGCCTCTTCATGCCGGCTGTCGCGCACGATGATGGCACTGGGGGAGGCTGCGGGTGTGGCCTCCGCGCTGGCGTTGCGGGATGGGGCGGTCTACGCTGATGTGGATGTCGACGAGATACGGCAACAGATTGGAATTCCAGCCTTCGTTGAGAAGGCGATCAGTGTCTGGGGTATGCGCAGTTGATACGCTGAGTCAGCCCACGCTGGCGCGATAGTCGGCGGTGAAGCTGTGGCCGTCAAAACCGGGCGCGTCCGCGGCGAGCTCGTCGATGCGAACAGGAGCGAGCCGCCCGCGGCGCATGCTCTCGCGACCGGCCAGCAGGACCATCACCGCCTCGCACAGCATGTCGATGCCGGCGGGGAAAGGACTCTCGCCGCGGAAGTGGGCGACCACGTTCTGCAGGAGCGCGCGGTAGAAGTCGCTCTGGACGGTCGCCGACCAGTGGCCGTTGGCGGCGCTGACGGCAAGAGAAAAACCGGCAGCGGCTTGAAGCTCAAGCACCGCCT
>Ga0209544_1003206_pt1 | contig 13046 bp, 12 predicted proteins | sample MesohylPK_FD_187297 | JGI IMG/M metagenome (GOLD analysis project Ga0209544, IMG submission 187297) | Host-associated microbial community of the marine sponge Aplysina aerophoba from Gulf of Piran - sponge mesohyl, lysed by proteinase K... | ecosystem: Host-associated > Porifera > Sponge >...
CGACACCCTCTGGATAAGACAGGCATGGACCTCCGTCAGGCGATGGACGAGGAAACCAAGGTTCTTGAAAACATCGCGTCGATGGCAGATCTAAAAATCGACTCCACCAATCTCTCCACTCATGACCTCGTTCTTCAGACGAAAGAGAGATTAGTTGAGAAAGCGGACCCAGGTATTTCCCTGCTTTTTCGATCGTTTGGATTTAGGTACGGTGTTCCTGTCGATGCGGACTTAGTGTTCGATGCGCGTTGTCTCCCAAATCCACACTGGGAAGAACATTTACGACCACTCACAGGTCGGGATCAACCCGTTGTAGAGTATCTTGATTCGCAACCTCTTGTTAATGAGTTTTTCACAGATGTGAGTGACTTTCTGCAAAAATGGATTCCTATATTTAGCGCTCAACACCGCGTATATTTCACGGTCGCAATCGGTTGTACAGGTGGCAAACACAGGTCTGTCTACCTCGCAGAACGGTTAGGTAGAGCGTTTAATGCACAGTATCCAGGTCTTTTAGTCAGACATCGTGAACCGATAAAAGAGTGATGCTAAGTCAGGACGTAAGGATCATCAATAAGCTGGGGATGCACGCACGTGCGGCTTCAAAGTTCATCGCGGTGGCCAAACACCACATTTCAAAAGTTGAAATTGGATTCCCCGGCCAAGATATGGTGAATGGCAAGAGCATCATGCAGGTCATGACGCTTGGTGCTGAACAAGGCGATACCCTCAACTTGACTATAGAAGGTGAGGATGAACAACAGGCGATGGAAGAGCTTCTAGCCTTGATCAATGATTACTTCGGTGAAGGGGAGTAAAGTGAGCTCAAATCAAGGAACGCCTGAGTTGAACGTTGCATTGGATCGTTGCTCAGAAATATGTCTGGCAGAACAGCAACCTATTGCAGGTACAGCGCCTCACGTAGATGTGTGGTTAATGATCGAACACCGGTCTTCGTGGGCACCCAAAGCACCGAAAGAGAACGATTTATCAGATTCATTCAATCAGTGGCTTGCAAAAATACAGGACAAAGCCGAGGCACAGGGGTTAACAGTGCGTCCCCAATTCATCCGTCGTAGAAGCCGTACCGATGAAGATTTGTCACTGTTTGTTGGTACAAAGGACGGAATTGGCATCAGCTCGTTTAGAAATTTGGAGGATTTGCAATCCATCGAAATTTTCGATCTGCCGTTGGATACGTCCTCTACTGACCATTATTTCGTCTGTACCCACGCTCAGAGGGACACCTGTTGTTCCCGGCTTGGCATTCCTGTTTGGCAGACGTTAGAAGCAGCTTTTCCTGGTCGTGCATGGCACACAACCCATCTCGGCGGTCATCGCTATGCTGCAAACCTATTAGTGCTGAGGCAAGGCCTGATGTTTGGCCGTATGACTGCGGAAAACGTGATCGATACTGTTGAATGTGTTAACGCAGGAAAGATTCCATACGAATATCTACGGGGTCGTTCTTTCCACACGGCGAAGGCTCAGTTTTGTGAGAGTAGATTAAGAGGGAGATACCAACAATTGCTGACGGAAAGCGAAGAAACGGTTTCGTTTCTGACGGATCATGGAACTGAAGAGGTTGACGTTCCTCAGCTTCAGGAAATCAGTTATATCGGCAGTTGCGGCGACACTGAACGATCTACGACGTTGATGTTTGTGTAAAGTGGGTTTTTCCCTTCTTTAAGTCGTTCAGCACATAATTCTGGAGTTGCCGAGTACACTCGTTGACATCTCCATCTACTGTGAATGACTCACCTACCGTGATATGGTATGTCTGACCTTTTTTATTTAGCAATTCACGGAATAGCGTCATGTCTTTGAGTTCTGTATTGATGTACCACGTCGCGTAGTAAAACGCTGTATTCCGACCTTTTATATGAATCGGTACTACCGGGATTTGGTACTTGTCGGCAAAGCTCAATGCGGTCCCATGCCAAGGTCGTTCCTTCAAACCTTGTAAGGTTGGACGGGCAAGTCTGCCGGAAGGAAAAACCACCACAGCGCGTTCCTCTTTGAGTGCTTTGATAATTGCTCGGACCGTTTCACGCTGCTTTTGAATAGTGCGTTCGCTCTCTCGCCACTCTACTGGCAGAATCGTATCAGACATCGCCGGAGCAACTCTGAGAGCATCTCTATTAGCAACGAAACAAATGTCTTCACGAACCTGTTTGAGGACCTCGTAAATGGCGACACCATCCGCGATTCCAGCGGGGTGGTTGGGGGTAATCATGACTGCGCCGGTTTTTGGAATGTTCTCGGGCCCTTTGACATGCATATCCAATTCGAGTAGATCGGAGAAATAGTCGAACACTTCGATCCCGTTCATTAAGGAAATGTCGTCTGCCATGCCGACGGCTTTCTTGTAACCCAATACCCTGTTACACACCTTTCTCACCAACTTCCAAAGAAGCGGATGTTCACGCATGCGCAGGGCGCGCTCTTCAATCAGAACATCAATAATGTGAGGTTCTTTCAGAGTTTCACGCATCGTGACTCTGAATGAATTGGGTCACATGTTGATTGAATTCGATGTCTGCTTCCATATTTACCGCGTGGCCTGACGAAACATTGGCTACCTGAAGAAGTGGCATGTGTTTTCTCGCAAATTGACAATGCGCCTGAAAACGTTTTTCATGCCGCCCACAAACCAACAACGCAGGTTTGGAATTATCTTGGAATATGTCTCGGACTGAAGATGTAGGAGTTGTGTATGCTGACGTGTAAGCAATACCCAGTGCATTGTGATTCCGGGAATCCTCTACCAATTGCTTTTTCAGCTGAACGGGTAATCGTTTCGCATGTCTTGGATGCACGGGAATGCGGTCGATGGCATCAAGACCACCGGCAATTAGACGATCGCGCGTCTGCTCAGCTTGTCTGCTCCAAGCTGTGGCCATTTCCTTAGTTGCGAATGCGGAATTACTATTAGTGAAGATATGACCTTTTAAGTGCTGAGGGAAGGTTAAGGCATAGCGAATCGTCAGTGCAGCTCCCAAGGAATAACCGCAGACAAACCACTTATGGATGTTAAGAGAAGTACGGATCTTTTCAAACTCTGAGACGTAATTCTCAGGTTCGTACAGTTTCGACTCGGTTGGTGCAGGCGAATTATTGTGACCAAACAGTTCTACCGTAATTGGTTGACAAATTTTTGACAACGCTTCTATATTCGGTAACCATTGATTCGCGCTCGACAACATGCCGTGCACTAGAAGGAGGTGAGGCCCACATCCCTCATGAATTTTGTACCATAAGTTTGACATCTGAACTACGCCTAAGGTCTCCCTGAACTAGAGAAAATCCTTGCTTGATTATTCCTCATGACGTCTATGGAACCTATGGCATGTGGTCTGCAATTGCACTCATGAATTCGGAGGTTGTACTCGATCCACCTTGATCGGGAGTTAGGTATCGACCATCTAAATACGTCGACCGAATGGCCTGCATGATGCGGTTAGAGACCTTCGGAAGATCTAGGTACTCAAGCATCATGGATGCTGATAGTAGGGTAGCTGTAGGATTAATGATATTCAGTCCCTGGATGTCAGGTGCTGTTCCATGTGCTGGTTCAAAGTAGGCATAGTCTTCGCCGTATACTCCACTAGCAGCCAAGCCGAGACTACCTAAGAGTCCTCCGGCTGCGTCGGAGAGAATATCACCGTATAGATTTGGCATAACGATGACGTCGAATGCTTGAGGTGTTCGTATGAGCCTACAGGCAAAATCATCGACGATATAGCTTTCAAATTCGATGTCCTCATACTCTTGGGAGAGATCTGACGCGATTTCGAGGAAAAAGCCATCGGTCTGTCGTAGCATGTTGTGTTTGGTAACGCAGGTTACTTTGGACTGACTACTTCTCTTTCTAGCCAATTCAAAAGCAAACCGCACGATTCGTTCTGTGCCTTTCCGAGTAATGGCCTTGATCGCATATTTTCCTTCTCCGAGATCTTTAGTCTGTTTCCGGTTGGTACGCCCAGTCCGAGTCAGGAAGTCAAGCTCCTCTAAGTCGCCTTCGACTGCGACGTACAGGTCTTCAAGATTTTCTCGAACAATTGCGAAATCTATGCCTTCTGGATTTGCAAGAGGGCTTTTGCATCCAGGAAAATAAATACATGGTCGAACATTCGCAAAGGTTTCCTTGCCCCAGCGTAGATAATTCAGTGCAACTCCGCTACTTCCGCTGGTAGCTCCGAATAAGCACGTATCGGCCTCATCAATTTGCTTCTTTGTAGTTGCAGGGAAAGCCGACCCAGTTTCTTGAATCGCATCCTCTCCTACAATGGGATATGTCCAATCTAAGTCAAGACCTAGTGAACTTAGAAAATCAACAGTGCATCTAACGGCTTCGGGTGCTGAATCATCACCTTCTATTACGGCGATCGTCTTGCTGGCAGTCAACTTGAATCTCTTATTCTTGGGATAGCGTCGCTAAATAATATGTGCAAGTTCCTGTTATGTATCGGAGTTACCTTCTTCACTCATCAGATATTCGGACAAGAAAGCGATTTGGCAGTCGATAGTGAATCCGAGAACGAGTCACAAACGTGCGAATCGTCAATGGAGGATTTAGAGGATGCAGCGCGTCGAATAGAGCTTCTAGAGAAGTCTGAAATTTCCGCCCAAGATAAGTTGCTACTAGTTCGATCACTTCCACCAACGCAGTCGACTGCATATCAATCTTGTGCATATACTCGTTCCAACACATCGAAGATCTCACGAGCCGATGGGGAGACTACAGGTACGTCTACGACTGAAAGATATACACCGGTTGGTGACGCCGCTACCAGTTGGAGTTTACTGGGTAAGGATGGCAGTACACCTTCCATTGAGGATCTTGAAATTTATGAATTGGTGGATGTTGTAAGTCTTCGTTCCAATCGTTCTCCTCCATGGTTCCTAGAGACCGCATTGCCATTAGATGCGCTGGAGGAAGTACAGATTCTTGAAGGGATCGATAAAGTGGTTTTTAAGGGTAGGTTTAGCTATCTTGAAGATGTAGGCACTACATCAGATGACTCAATAGCGATAAACGAAATATCGAAAAGAATAGACAGTGACGAGGTAGCATCGGATTTGCAGGATGTGGAGAATGGCATAGCCGCAACGCCGGAGGATGCAAACAAAGTATCAGAGGGTGAGTTTGCAGTGACCTTGATAATCAACACGCGAACTCATCGATTGGAGAAGTATCTTGTGGAGCTACTCTTGCCGTTTCAAATCAATGAGCTGATGAGTCTGAGTCAATACGAACTGAGCCAAGATTGGACATTTAATGACGACATCGGGCGCAACGTACTTCGGAAATCGCAGGTCATCGTGGTAGGACGATCTCACACTGAGGATTTCAGTAGCATATCCGTGAATAACACTTCAGCATTTTTCTGTCCGTCCGAGGACATCGCATCAGAAGATGCTTTTGACCCGTGCCTGGAAGGCACACTTGACACTGACGCTGAAGCTGAGTTAGACCTGTTGCCAAATCCGGTACAAGAGCGGTTGTCAGAACCAATCTGACTCTGGTTTCATGACCGATTCAGAACCCGCCATAATGGATTGACGAAGGCTACCGGTTCTTGGCAAAATCTTGTCAAAATAGAAATTGGCGATCAAGGACTTCTGAAACCTGGAATCATCGGTGGCAGCCATGCGAGCCCAAAGTGCGGCATAGGTTATGTATCCACAGTAATCTAGGAACTCCACGCTGACACTCCCAGAGAGATCTGGGTTAGTCGCTGCATGTTCCAGAAGCCAATCTGTTAATTCAACCAGGTCACTCAAGGCGCAACTGACTTTCTCTTTGAAGGGGTCCGACATGTCAAACGACAATAGTTCCTGTATAAAGTCTCGCAGTGTCTGCGCACCATCCATTAATACCTTTCGACCGATAAAGTCCAAGGCTTGTATGCCATTCGTGCCTTCATAGATTTGTGTGATTCGTACATCTCGCACAACCTGTTCGATACCAGTTTCCTGAATGTAACCCGCACCACCGAAGCACTGTTGAGCAAGTGAAGCGACTTCGAGTCCACGATCACTCATAAACGCTTTTGCCAATGGTGTCAAAAGCTCTACCAACCGAAAGTTCTGTTGTTGTTCGGACTCGTCAGTAGCGAAAATCGACTTGTCCAGGTAAGAACTGACTAGGACCGATAACGCTCGCCCTCCTTCAACAAAAGCTCGTTGTGTGAGTAACATCCGTCGAACGTCCGGATGCTCAATGATTGCGTCTGCGCTGTCGTCAGGTTGTTTTGGACCGCTTGGTGCACGTCCTTGCACACGTTCTTTGGTATACGTACTTGCTAGCTGATAGGCCTTTGCGGATAGACCTAACCCCTGAACACCGACGCTGAGTCGAGCGAAGTTCATCATTGTGAACATATGTCGAAGACCCGAGTTCTCCGATCCTACGAGGTATCCCACCGCGTCTTCATAGTTGATCACGGAGGTGGCACTTCCGCGGATTCCCATTTTGTGTTCAATCGAAGCGGATCGAAATCCGTTTCTTATAGTTAGAGAGCTATCGTCGTCGGGTAGAAACTTCGGCACTAGAAACAGTGAAATTCCTCTGGTACCTGCAGGTGCGCCTTCAACCCGTGCAAGCACCAGGTGAATGATATTGTCGGCCAAGTCATGTTCACCGCTGGTAATGAAAATCTTGGTGCCATTGAGCTTGTAGGAACCATCTAATTGTTTTTTGGCTTTAGTTCTCAGTAGTCCTAGATCGGTACCAGCGTGTGGTTCGGTGAGTGCCATCGCACCCGTCCAGCGACCTTCGTACATGGATGGTAGATATGTCTCTTTGAGCTCTTCGGTTGCATGCGCGTCGATGCAATACGTGGCCCCTGAAGTCAGTGACCCATACAACCAAAGATTGGAGTTTGCGGCCCAAAACATTTCGTCTACGCAGGTTCCGAGTACCCTAGGCATCCCTTGTCCACCGAAATCGGGATTACCGCACATACCAATCCAACCACCAGATTGAATTTCTGCAAACGCACCACTAAATCCAGTCGGAGCGGTAACGGTACCTTGATCCCAATGTGCACCTTCTTTATCAGATGACTGAGACAGCGGAGCCATCACATTGGTTGCCAGTTTTCCGCACTCATCCAGCAAACCGGTGACCATCATGCGATCAATGTCCAACCCAGCTCTTTGCCAATCTCTTTCTACGTCGAAAACGTCGAATAGCAAGAATTGCATGTCTTCAATGGGAGGCGTATACATGGTCATACTCGTATGCTCTCTAGGCCTGCTAGCGTACTGGGATATTGTTGGATTTGAAAGTGAGATCTAGTCATTAGAGTTCGATGAGTGCTTAATTCGGACTACTACGGCAGTAGCAAATCCATTAAATCTCACTAATCGGCTTCATTATAAATAGGTCGTTCGTTCCGATGTAGAGGCTCTGGTTTCAGACTTGGTTTATCGCAGATAATTCAAACTCATGCCTTCTCTCTATATTCATCTTGAAGTCAAGCGATCCGATGTGTTCAGGATCGAGCAGATATGTGAATCGTTAGGATGTCTGTCGACGGGACTCATCCCAAAATATGATCCGATTGACGAACAGATAATGGTTCAGCCAGATTGGGTGAACGCCAAATTTGAGGTCTATTTCCCTATTGATACCGATTTAGAGAGATTTCAAGCTGAATTAGCTGAGCTTGAGATAAACGTTGTTGATGTACGGTTCATTGGTGACCAAGATTGGGTGAAGGAATGGCGACAGACACTGAAACCTCTTGAAATTGGACGCTTGTATATAGTGCCAAGAGATCATAGAGTTGAGGAGTCCCATAGAAAAGTAATTCGACTAGAGCCGGGCTTGGCGTTTGGAACCGGTACGCATGAGTCCACTGCACTTTGCCTTAAATGGCTGGACGCAATTTCGTTAAAAGGAAAGTCCGTTCTTGATGCTGGATGTGGATCTGGGATTCTGGCGATAGCAGCTGCGAAACTAGGTGCTAGCTCAGTGGTAGCGGTAGATATTGAGCAGCAGGCTTTAGATGCGACTGAGGAGAACGCGCAGTTCAACGAAGTCGAAATTGAAACGAGAAGTGATTTTGAAATTGAATTGACATTCGATGTCATCGTTGCAAACATTTCATCCCAAACACTTATCGATCTCGCGCCTGAATTCGAGCGATTGAGCAGCCATGGAAGTAAGGTCGCGTTGGCCGGAATCCTTGAAAGTCAAGTCGAAAGGGTGACGCCTGCATACACTTTTCTCCAATTAGATCCTGTCCAACAAATATCCCCTTGGGCACTGATTTCAGGTTCAAGGTCCCTTTAAAATTCCTTTCTGGTAACCTTCCGTACAAATCCCCTTACTCACCTGAGTAGCTTGGGTGCATTTCTTCTCTATGTCTTCGATTCTCCCACAAACGGCATTAGTCAGCGTAACTGATAAGTCCAATTTAGTCAGTCTGGCACAAGCGCTAGGGAAGATTGACTGTCGAATTCTTGCAAGTGGAGGTACCGCCAAGGTACTACAAGATGCAGGCATCCACGTCGAGGAAGTGTCGGAGTATACAGGCGCTCCCGAGATGTTCAACGGGCGTGTGAAGACCATTCATCCCAAGATCGCGGGAGGTATTCTGGCGCGGCGAGGCCAAGACGACACGGAGATGCAACGAGAAGGCGTTTCCAATATTGACCTGGTAGTTGTCAATCTCTATGCGTTCGAGGAAGCGGTGGCAGGTGATATATCCAAAGAAGATGCGATAGAGCAGATAGATATTGGCGGTCCGAGTTTAATACGAGCCGCGGCCAAGAACCATCGAGATGTGCTCGTCGTCGTCGATCCATCGGACTATGGCGAAGTTATCGGTCGTCTGGAGAGTAACGAACTCGACCTTGAGTATCGAAATAGCATGTCCGCAAAAGCATTCCGCCACACGGCTGCGTACGATACGGCAATTGCGGAGTATTTCACGTCCGAACAGTTCCCAGAGAAATTGACTTGGTCGTTTCGAAAACAAATGGCTCTGCGGTATGGCGAGAATCCGCATCAGGAAGCCGCGTTTTATTCGACCTATCCGCCTGAGACGGGTACGCTCAGCACGGTAAAACAGTATTCGGGTAAAGAACTTTCGTACAACAACCTAGCTGATACAGATGCTGCGGTCAATTGTGTGAAGGCATTCGAAGAACCCGCATGTGCGATTATCAAGCATGGCAATCCTTGTGGTGTGGCCGTGGCTCGGTCGATAAGAGATGCCTACCTAGCTGCATTTCAGTGTGATCCAACGTCTGCCTTTGGGGGAGTGATTTCGCTCAATCGAGAGTTAGATGAAGAGACTGCATCGGAGATCATCGGCAATCAGTTTGTTGAAGTGCTAGTTGCACCCTCTATAGCTGATGCAGCGATAGAGGTAGTGAAACAACGAAAGAATGTACGGTTACTTTCAATCGGTTCTTTCTCGGACGGCCCCGAATCTCGATTGGAATTCAAGAGAGTTAGCGGTGGCGTTTTAGTACAGACATCCGACAGGGTTCAAAGAGAACTGAGCGACTACGAAATCGCCACCGAGCGTCAACCTGGTAATCAGGAGTTAAGTGATCTGTTTTTTGCGTGGCGCGTGGCAATGTTTGTCAAGTCCAATGCGATCGTCTTGGCTAAGAATGGTGCGACCATCGGAGTGGGGGCTGGACAGATGAATCGAGTGCTGAGTGCGAGAATTGCACAGATTCGCGCTGAGGAAGAGGATCTTTTAGGTGGCAATGTGGTTTTGGCATCGGATGCGTTTTTCCCATTCCGAGATAGCATCGATGCAGCTGCTAAAGCAGGTGTTACGGCAGTTATACAACCAGGTGGCTCAATACGAGACCGTGAGGTAATCGAAGCTGCAAATGAGCACGATATCGCCATGATCTTAACGAGTGTACGTCACTTTAGGCACTAGGGGTGAAGGTACTTATCGTTGGTGGAGGTGCTCGAGAGCATACATTGGCATGGGCATGTGCGAAATCTCCCGATGTATCCGCAGTATTCGTGGCACCGGGGAATGCTGGTACGGCTTTGGAACCCAAGTGTACCAATGTGGAAATTGGTGTTAATGACTTTAAAGCGCTCGCAAAATTTGTAGTAGACCATACTCTTGATCTGACGATCATTGGCCCGGAGGATCCGTTGGTTAAGGGCATCAAGGATTATTTTGACCAAAAAGGACTTCTCTGTTTGGGACCTTCTGCGGCAGTTGCTCAGCTAGAAGGCTCGAAATCTTTTGCCAAGCAGTTCATGAGCGATGAAGCAATCCCAACTGCTTCTTACTTCGCTACAACCGACTTAAAAGAAGCTCTTGACTATCTCGAAAGTCAATCCATGCCAATCGTCGTAAAGGCAGATGGGCTAGCGGCAGGTAAAGGTGTGGTCATTGCTCAAGACAAGCAAGAAGCAATCCAAACCGTTACTGAAATGTTGAGCGGGGTGCGCCATGGTGATGCCGGTCGACAGGTGGTCATAGAGGAATTTATGACTGGAGAAGAAGCCAGTTATACAGTGTTGATCGACGGCACGAAATATCTTGCTTTCGCAAATTCTCAAGACCATAAACCCATTGGCGATGGCGATACCGGTCCCAATACAGGTGGAATGGGAGCATATTCACCTGCTCCGGTAATCACGCCGGAAATCGAACAGAAAGTTCTTTCAGAGATCGTTGAGCCGGTGGTCTCCGGCATGGCTCGAAGAAATACACCCTATGTCGGTTTCCTCTATGTAGGATTAATGATTACTCCTGAGAACGAAGTCAAAGTTGTGGAGTTCAACTGTCGGTTTGGAGATCCTGAAACGCAGGTAGTGCTCTACAGGTTAAGAACGGACTTTGCTCAAATATGTCTCGAAGCCGCTAAAGGACAATTACGACAGACTCCACTTGAAAACTCATCTGAGACCGCCCTTTGTGTGGTCATGGCTTCTGGTGGCTATCCAGGTGCATACGAAACTGGCAAGCGCATTAGCGGTTTGGGAGACGTCGATGTTGCGACGAAAGTTTTTCACGCCGGAACCAAGATGGTAGATGGTAACGTGTGCACGTCTGGAGGGAGAGTTCTGGGGATCACAGCGTTAGGCGATACAGTGGAAGTTGCACAACGACAAGCCTATCAGTCGATTCAAAAAATTCGATGGGAAGCAGCTTATAACCGTACTGATATTGGATTTCGCGCGGTCAATCGCGAGAAGTAGATTTTGATGTCATGAAGATTGACGCATCTGTCGACTCAAATCCCAGCCGAATTGGAGATGAAGCTTTAAAGGCAGAGAAATTAGGTTATGACGGTATACGGGTTGCCGAAACCAATAGAGAACCGTTCTTACCACTGACGCTCGCGGCTCAATGTACCTCCGAGGTTGAGCTGGTGACTTCAGTCGTCGTCGCGTTTGCGCGCAATCCAATGCTATTGGCGATGCAGGCGCACGAATTGAATGTGTTTTCCAACCAACGATTGGTCTTGGGGATCGGCTCCCAAGTCAAACCACACATTGAGCGTCGTTTTTCAATGCCGTGGCATAAACCTGCAAGACAGATGCGGGAATTCATCAGCGCTATGTACGCAATTTTTGCCTGCTGGTACGACGGTGAGAGATTGGAGTATCAAGGAGAGTATTACCGATACGATTTGATGCCTACTACATTCAGACCACCAGAGCATGATGTTCGTAGGCCGCGTGTGATTCTTTCTGCCACAGGACCTCTGATGACGAAAGTTGCTGCAGAATTGGCAGATGGCATGATTGCCCATCCATTTTCTTCCTTGGAGTATTTGAAAGAGGTCACCCTTCCTGCTATCGAAGAAGGACTTGCAAAGAGCGGTAGGTCTTGCGCAGATTTCCAGCTTGACTATTCACCAATGCTAGCAGTTGGTGTAAACGAGGAATCTTTATCGCGGCAAGTTACAGCAGTTCGAGATCGAATCGCTTTCTATGGTTGTACTGTGGCTTATCGACCAGTCTTGGAACTTCACGGGTGGGGTGCTCTGCAAGATGAGCTAATTACTCTGAATCGACAACATCGCACGAAAGAAATGAGAGCTCTTATTACCGATGAGATATTGCATACCATTGCGATCGTTGGTTCATCAAAACAGGTGGCTACTGAGCTTGGTAGTCGACTTAACGGGATTGTGGATCGAACGGGATTTCAAGCTCCTGACCTAAGTAACGAAGACCTAGCGACTACGATAAAGCAGCTAAGGGGCTGATCCATGGCAAATCCATTTGAAAAGAAAGTCACGGAAATCATCGGCCTGGTCGATCAGGGCTTCAAGACACTTTCAGGTCAACATGGCAAACAATCCACTTTCCCTGAACAGCCTGTAGCACCCGAACTAACGGATGTAGAAAAGAAACAATCCGGAAGTCTTATGCGTGTGAATCATGTCGGGGAAGTTTGTGCACAAGCTCTCTATTTAGGGCAAGCACTCTCTGCTCGTTCTGACGAAACAAGAGCAAAACTATTAAAAGCTGCCGAAGAAGAGCGTGAGCACCTAGGATGGTGTGAACAACGTCTCGACGAGTTAGGCGAGAACACGAGTGTATTGAGTCCTCTGTTTTTTATTGCCTCGGCAGGATTAGGTGCAGTTACTGGTTTTTTGGGGGATCGAATAAGTCTTGGGTTTGTAGAAGCAACCGAGGACCAGGTTGTTGAACATATAGATCGCCATCTTGAGAAAATGCCCAGCCAAGACTCGCGAAGTCAAGAAATGTTGGAGTCCATTCGAGCCGATGAACGCAGGCATGGCGAAAGCGCTATCGATGCCGGAGGTGTGCCTTACCCCGACGCAATTCGTCAGATTATGACCTTAGCTTCCAAGGTCATGACCGAAACTACAAAGCACATCTAGGCAAAGTTCTTTGAAATAGGCGGGTGAAAAATCACCTGTACGGTGGTCCCTTCAGGATCTTCGCAATAAAAGCTTCGTGCACCATCGCGATGTGTCTTAGGCTCAGCGATTATCTTTACGTCGTGTTCAACAAGAGACTGATACCAAAGATCCACATCAGTCATCTTATGCACCAGCATGCCAATGTG
>Ga0209544_1003207_pt1 | contig 13046 bp, 9 predicted proteins | sample MesohylPK_FD_187297 | JGI IMG/M metagenome (GOLD analysis project Ga0209544, IMG submission 187297) | Host-associated microbial community of the marine sponge Aplysina aerophoba from Gulf of Piran - sponge mesohyl, lysed by proteinase K... | ecosystem: Host-associated > Porifera > Sponge >...
ACAGGAGGCATCGAGCTGCAGCTACACCGTGAGCGACAACCGCTCGTGGCTCGGGGTGAGCCCGTCGACCGTCGCCGGCAACGCCACGGTGACCGTCACCTTCACGGACAACACCGGCACCAACTCCCGGTCGGGCACTGTGACCATCGGAACCCGGAGCGTCAGCATCACCCAGTCCCACACGAGCATCACGTGCCCGAACGCCCCCAGCGTGTCCTCGGCAGCGCTGACGTTGGGACGCAGCAGCGGATCGGCGATGGTTAGGTTACAGGAGGCGTCCGCCTGCAGCTACTCGGTGAGCGACAACCAGGACTGGCTCACGGTGACGCCCTCGACCGTCGCCGGCAACGGCACCGTGACGGTCACGGTCACGGCCAACAGTGGCACCAACTCGCGCTCCGGAACGGTAACCATCGGGACGCGTGGCGTGAGCGTTAGCCAAGGCGCACGTCCTACGACGAGCGGCCCTAACCCAGGGCCAGGGCCAGAGACTCCCGCAGCCTGCGGCCCTGCGCATCCTACGGAGACGTTAGAGCAGAGCCGAGATCGACTCATATGTGATTGGGCACGGCGAAAGGACAAACGCAATGACTGCCAGGCTTGGAATTCCCTCACAGTAGGAGCAAAGTGGGTCTTCATTTGGAACACGCATCGCCTCCACAAATCCGGTATGGGTGACTCCACCATGCTGAGGCACGTTACGAAGCTCTACTCCATCACCGGCCAAAAGGACGAACCCGCCCCCAACGAGGACGACGAAGGAGCATGTGGCGGTGAAGGGTACAATCGCACTTTTATGTCGATGACGCCTAGTCTTCAGGCCGCGCTCTTGAATACGATCAGCGACGTTGACGCAGACAATGCACAATCGACAGTTCCACACTGGCGCAAGTCGCACGACCCGACCTGCTACATTGATGCGCTTCCCGGCACGTGTCCGCACCCACCCTTCTGGTTCCAAACCGAGACGCGTAGCGACGGTCCGACGGGCCAGATCCAGTTCTTCGATGCTACTCTAGTCGTGGTCGAACGCGACCACTATCAAGGCCTCGGTCTTAACCCAGTTCGCCGAATCGTGGGTTGTGGCAAGGCGCGGAAGCGCATTCGATTGACGGATGTTTGCACCACTGGCGCATGCGCCGGCGATTCGCCTATCGGAAGTTGTCATACCACCACCTACAGTGACAGGATTGTCCGCCGTCCCAGCGACCCCTACAACATCCCGAAGGACGGACAGCGAGTCGAGGACGCGTACTCCTTTGAGATGGACCAGGACTACAGTTCACCGCTACCGCCCATACGGATTCACCAGTCGGCGCCACGCTGCTACAACATGAAGTACAAGTACGCAGCAAGGTACGGCGATCCCGATTGGAACTGGCGACCATCCGCTTGCGAGGCGGCACACCAGCCGGGTGCCGCGTTCACGTTCGACTCTCTCGGGTCGGAGAGCATTCGAGCTGTCGACACAGTGGAACTCCGTGCGCGGATCGATGGCCTTCGCAGTCGGTTCGGTCTGACTGCATTTGTTTGGACGGATTCCACGATAGACGTGGGCGTAACGCCCGTTAAGGCCGTGCACGTGACGGAGCTCCGCACAGCGTTGCAGGAAGTGTACGTCGCTGCAAAACGCGACGCGCCTCTATACACCGACACGGTGATCCGGGCGGGCGTCACACCGGTGAGGGCCACTCACCTGACGGAACTCAGAGCGGCGGTCGTTGCCCTGGAGCAATAGGTTCGGAGCTTCATCGCGGAATCTCCGACGGCCTGCCCGACTCCGCGACTTCAACCCGCGAGGTCATTTGGGAAGGGTACAGGGGGTACTCTGGCGCAGTTGTCAATGTGAGAAGACATTCCGGAGGTGGCAGTAAGGAGGTGGGCAGCGGATTGACCAAGGTTTCACGGCGCGTGCTTCGTCTGGTGATGGCGTTCAGCTTCGTCTGTGCCTGCTATTCCTGGGCCCAACCGCCGGACGCTGGATCCAATGCAATCGGGTCCCGAGCGCCGGCGACGGTGGATGTAGGGATCAATACGGTGCCGCACGCGCGACATGGCTGGGGGGCAGAGTGGCTAACCATCGGTGCGTGGATAGCGACTGGCTCGGAGAGGTTGCGGTGGCAGGTAGACTACTGGCACGTGGAAGAACGGCAACCTTATGTGGGGCGCGGATTCACCGAGGGGTTGATCGTTAACCAGGTCGATGTAACGGGCAGTTGGCGCTTTCGGTCGCGTCGTAGGATTTCACCGCACGTCTTCGGTGGCGTGGAGTTCAGTCGCTTTCGGAAATACTATTGCCAACGGTACACGTACCCTGGTTTGGAGTGCCACAAGTCGAATGGCACGAACGCTAGGGCGCTGTACGGCGCTGGAATCGACGTGAGATTCAGCTCACGCTTTTTCGGACGTGTGCAGCTTCGGGCGTACGTGGATCCCAGCCACTACGCGGCGCTCGGCAGAGTGCCTCTCGTCGTCGGTGCGGGGTGGCGTTTCGGCGGTCGGTCCCCGGAACGGATTACCCGCCCCGGAACGCCCTCGAACGCCTCGGGTCAGCACCCGGGTCCCGGCCCAGCACCGCGAAGTCGACCGCGTAGTTGACGATTTTCCGCCTCGGGGCGCCGGGCGGTAGCCCAGCACCTTCCAGCCCAGGAGCGGATGCTGTCGCGCCTCGACCGTGTGGCCGATCAACCGCGACGGCACGGAATAGATCCGCCCGCCGACCCGGATCGTGCTCCACTTCCGCACCACGCACCGGAACGTCGTGTACTCCGGGATCCGAGCCGACGGCAACGGCCGCAGATACGACCGCTCCTCGGCCAGCCGCGCCGCCGCCGCCGTATTTCGCGCTTCGTCGACGACCGCCCGCGCGAAGCCCAGATAATGCCGCCTCGTCCCCGCCCCGCAACAGCAACGCCTGCTCGAGGGCCGTCTTCGTGCGGAAGTGCGCCTGCTCGACCACCCCGTTCGCGTGCGCCTTCCCCGGCTGGATCTGCGACGAGCGCAGCCCGTAGTGGTCCAGCACCTGCCGGAACCGGACCGTCAGCTGCCGCCCGCCGCTCCGTTTCAGCTCGTGCGTCGCCGCCGACAGGTTTGTCGTGACGAAGCACCGCCGGCGCCGCGCCCAGCGTCCACAGCGCACTTGTAGCTCAACACCCACTCGAACAGCAGGTGCCGGAACGCTACCCCTCGTATCGTCACCCCGAGGTCGCTCGCGTCCGTGAAGTCGAACGCCGCTTCCCGACCCGGAATCGCCACCTGCTCGAAGTACACCTCGCGATCCGGGCCGTCCTGCGCCCGCCACTCCCGGACCCGCCGCTGCAGTGTCCGGAGCTGCCCCGGCTCGAAGCGGTCCGGATGACGCCGGCACAGCTCCCGGAACAGCGTCAGTGCCTGCAACCGCCCCTCCGCATCCGCCACCAAGCGCGGCACCACCTCCGATTGCCACACGTCCGCGAACGGGTCCTCCCGCGTCCGCCACGTCCGCGGCGCCTTCGCCGTCGACGGCAACCCACCGCTCTGCCAGCGGCGCGCCGACCGCTCGCTCATTCCGGCCGCCGCCGCGGCCGCCGCCAGCGTCTTCCCGCTCATCTGCTTCTCGCGCAATCGTCGAACCTGCGCATCCGTGACCAACCCGCCCTCCGAGCAAAACGGGCAGTGTCACACGCGCCTCGACTCGTCTGCGAACCGGCCGATCAGCTCCTCGCCGACCGGCCAAAATAGTTGGCGTTGATCAACCACCTCCCGGTGGCCCGTAGGTGTCCACGAAACCGGGGCAACTTCAGGTGTCGGGCCGCGCCCGGCACTCTCTCTGGCGGCTTCTGACTGGCGCAGGGACCTGAGGGCCGGCCTCGACGCCGGCAGGCGCACCGTCGCCAGCTCCCGTCCGCAACCGCGCCGTCTCCGGCCGCCGTCGCCCGCGCCAGCTCCCCCCGCTCCGTCACCCTGGCGCGGCCGCCCCTGCCCGGTCGATCGCCGCCGCCTCGCTGGCCCCAGGTGCCGGCCGGCGGATGCTGCCGTCGCACGGTCCACCGCCGCCTCCGCCCGCTCGATCCGCGTCGCGTGGCTCTCCGCCGTGATCCGCTTCCGGACGGCGCAGCCGGGGGTTTAGATTCCGACCGCCGAGCGGCGGCGGAGGGCTGCGCAGGCCGAGCGAGCAACCGGATTCCTCAACCGCGACGGGACGTCGACGCGCCTGTGGTGCACGCGGACGCTCCCGGCCGACTGGCGCCCGCTCCGTTCTGGCGAGGCGGCGCTCGACGGCGAAGGGGGCGACGCGTGACCGCCGCCAGTGCGCCGCCAGCCGCCACGACCGCCAGCCGAACGCGAAGTACCAGCGACACCCGGAGCGTGAGCGTGATCATGTCTCGACCTCCGTACCGACTATGACCCCGAGCCGCCGCCGGTACTCCCGGACCGCCGTTTGCGCACCAGGTACGAGACCGGGGGGCTACGGAGGGTGTGGGTGCGCGGTCACGAGAATGTCCGCAAGCGGGTGCTTATCCAGGCGGCGTGCTGCAACCTCGGGCTGCTCCTGCGCGGTCTGACCGGCGTTGGCACGCCCCGGAGCCTGCAGGGTGGGCTCTTGCGGCGATTCGGGGCCTGATCGGCCACTGGGGGCGTCTGACGGGCGTCTGGGGGCCCGAATGGAGACCAGCGGCGTTCGTCACCTCATTCGCCCATCGCCAGGCTGCCTGAACACGCTGGCTCCGCGAGCAGACTTCTTCAGGCGGGAGACGTCCAGCCAAGTGCCCGACTCGCGACCCGTCACCGATTCAGGTGCCGTTGCCGGTGCTGGGCGTGGTGCACGGGGTTCGAGAAGCGTTGCACGGCTTGTGCATCGCGACGGGGCTGCAGGTCCTGGAGGCGATGATGGAGGCGGCTCGGGAAGTACTGTGTGGCCCCAAGTGCGGTAGCGGCAACATGAAAAGGGACCCCGTGGCCACTTGAAAAGGGACCCCTGAGCACTCGGAAACAGCGATTCCCTGGGGATGATCGACGGTGCGAGACACGGTCGTCTCGTCGAGCGAGCCAGGAGGACGCGGAGGTGATCAGGATGTCTCAGTGGGCCGAGGTCCGCCACCTGCATCTGGTGGAGGGTGTGCCGAAGAAGGAGATCGCGCGGCGGTTGGAGATGGACGTCAAGACGGTGCGGCGAGCGATCCGCCGGGCGACGCCCCCGGTGCGGGTGTCGCCGCCGCGGCCCGGCACCCTGGACCCGTGGCGGGAGCGGATCCGGCAATGGCTGCGCGAGGAGCCGCGGTTGACGGCGAAGCGGATTCGACGGTTTGCTGCTGCCGTTGGCGGGGCCGGTACCCGGCGCGCACGGTGCGGCGCTACGTCGCGGAGCAGCGTTCAACCGCGACGAGGAAGGAGGCCTTCGTGCACCGCAGCATGCGGCCCGGCACGACGATGGAGGTCGACTTCGGCGAGTCGTGGGTCGACGTCGCCGGCGTGCCGAGCAAGGTGAAGTACCTGGTAGCGACGCTGCCGTTCTCGAATGCGTACTTCGCCAAGGCGTACCCGGTGGAGCGGCTCGAGTCGCTGCTCGACGGCATCGAGTCGGCCTTCTGCTACTACGGGGGCGTGGTGGAACGCGTCGTCCTCGATAACACCTCGCTGGCGGTCAAGGACGTGTTGGCGGGCCGGGACCGGGTGCTGACCGAGGCGTTCGAGGCGTTCCGGGGCGGGTATCCGTTCCGAGCCGAGTTCTGCGCGCCGGCCAAGGGCTGGGAGAAGGGTTCCGTGGAGACGGGTGTCAAGTACGTCCGGAATCTCGTGTTCCGGCCGCGGTTGGCGGTCGAGAGCTGGGCGGCCCTCAACGCGGCGCTCCTCCTGGAGCTGGAGACCGACCTGCCGATGCGCCACCTCGACGACGGGCGCACGGTCGAGCAAGGGTTGGCGCAGGAGCGCCAGCACCTGCGGGCGCTGCCCGTGCACCGTCCCGCCACCTGCCGCGTCGTCGCGCGGGTGGCCGACAAGTTCGGGCACGTCCGCGTGGACCACGTGACGTACTCGGTGCCGATCCGCCACGCCTACCGGCCGGTGTGGGTGAAGCTGTATCACGACCGGGTGGCGCTCGCGGTCGGCGCCGAGGTGGTCGCGGAGCATGCCCGGGCGTTCGTGCGGGGCGCGAAGCTTCACGTGCTGCCGCTGCTGGAGCGCAAGCACCGGGCCGTGGCCGAGGCAACGGCTCTCGACGCCTGCGGGCGGGTTTCCGGCGCCGGGGGTTTGGCGGCGGCGGGAATCTCGAAGGTGGCGCAAACCGCGACGCCGGGAGATTCGGGCCTTTCCCAGAACGCCCCGATTGAGCGCTGTCAGAAACCCGTACGAGGGGCGCGAAAGCGCCCCTATCGAGCCGGCCGCCGATGCTCGGTCGTGGGGCTCCGGTCTCCGGTCTCGAAGCCGAGGTCGAGGCCGTCGGGGACCAAGCCTCCGTCTCGTTCGGCGACGCCCCCCTCAACCCGGATCGAACCCGCGTGCCGGCTCGGGTTTCATCGGCTGAGTCCACCCCGGTCGAGCCCCCGCGCCTGCTCGCGGCTCTGCAGCTCCCGCTGCTCGGACCCGGGCAGCTTGCGCATTCCGGTGAAATCGATCACCCGTTCCGACGCGAAACCGATCGCTGATTCCGACGCAAACCGATCACCTGTCGGAGCGAAGCGACGCGGGCTTGGTTCACGGCTCCGAGTGGTCGCGCCGCGCTGACGGCCGGCGCCGCTTGCGCATGGAGTCTCCTTTCAGTTCGAGTCGGTAGGCATTGTGCACGAGGCGGTCGAGGATGGCGTCGGCGAAGGTCGGGTCTCCGATGACGTCGTGCCACTTCTCGACCGGGAGCTGGCTGGTGACGATGGTCGAGCGGACGCCGTGGCGGTCCTCGAGGACTTCGAGCAGGTCGTGCCGGTGCTCGGCGCTGAGCGGGGAGAGCCCCCAGTCGTCGAGCACGAGGACCTGGGTCTTGGCGAGCGATTCGAGCAGTTTCGGGTAGCGTCCGTCGGCGCGGGCGATGGCGAGCGAGGCGAGCAGCCGGGACAGCCGCAGGTAGAGCGCGCTGTGGCCGTGGCGGCAGGCGCTGTGGGCGAGCGCGCAAGCGATCCAACTCTTGCCGACGCCGGTCGGCCCGCAGATGAGGACGTTGAGGTGGTCGCGGACCCAGCGCCCGTCGGCGAGCGAGAGGACGAGCGGCTTGTCGAGGCCGCGGCGGTGCCGGAAGTCGACGTCCTCGAGGCAGGCGTCGTGCTTGAGGCGGGCGCGGCGCAGACGGTTGGTGAGCTGTCGGGAGTGGCGCTCGGTGATCTCGCGGTCGACGAGGAGTCCGAGGCGTTCCTCGAACGACAGGGCGACGACCTCGGACGAGTCGAGTTGTTCGACGAGGGCCTGGGCCATCCCGGCGCATCGTAGCTGCTGGAGCTTGTCGACGGTCGGATGAGTCAGCATGGACGGGTTCCTTTCGGGGTCACTGGTAGTAGCCGGGGCCGCGGATGTTGTCGTGGTGGACGGGGTCGGCGGCCTCGGCGAGACGGGCGCAGGTCTCGTCGAGGCGGTGCTGGAGGATCGACTCGACGCTGCGGTAGCTGGAGCTGCCGACGGCGAGGGCGCGCTCGGCGGCCGCCTCCAGGCGAGCGTCGCTGTAGCACTTGGCCAGGCGCAGGATCCCGAGGCAGGAGCGGTAGGCCTGCTGGGGGTGACGACGCCGTTCGAGCACGGTGGTGATCAGGGCGGCGGTGGCCGGCCCGACCTTCTCGGCCCAGCGGACGAAGCGCTCGGGCGTCCACTCGCCCATCCGGCGGTGCTTCTCGGGCATGTGCTCGGCCGCGGTGGTGTGACGCCCCCGGCGCGAGGACCGGACGTGGCTGGCGACGCGCTGGCCGCGGTAGAAGCATTCGACGGTGCGGGCGGTCAGTCGGACGTCGAGCTGGCGTCGGACCAGCGCGTGAGGGACGGAGTAGTAGTGGCGGTCGACCTCGACGTGGTAGTCGATGTGGACGCGGGCGGTCTTCCACTCGGCGAAGACGTAGGGGGTGGCGGGCAGGGGACGCAGCGCCGGCCGGTCGAGCTTCTCGAACTGGGAGCGCCGCGAGCCCGGGAGCTTGCGGAAGGGCCGCGCGTTGAGCCGCTCGAGGAGCTCGGCGATGGCGGCGTTGAGGCCGGCGAGCGAGAAGAAGGTGCGATGCCGGAGGGCGGCGAGCACCCAGCGCTCGACGACCTGGACGGCGACTTCCGCCTTCGCCTTGTCGCGCGGGCGGCGCACCCGGGCGGGCAGCACGGCGACCCCGTAGTGGTGGGCGAGGTCGTGGTAGGTCGGGTTCAGGTCCGGCTCGTAGCGATGGGCGCGGCGGACCGCGGAGCGCAGATTGTCGGGGACGACCAGCTCCGGGCAGCCGCCGTAGAAGGCGAAGGCGCGGACGTGCGACGCCGTCCAGTCCGGCAGCGTCTGCGTCCACGTCGCCTCGGCGAATGTGTAGCTCGACGCGCCGAGCACGGCGACGAAGACCTGCGCCTGACGCAGCTCGCCGGTCTCCGGATCGACGACCGGTGCGGTCTGGCCCGCGTAGTCGACGAACATCCGCTCGCCGGCGCGATGCTCCTGGCGCATCACGACGTCGAGCTTGGCCGCCCAGGCCCGGTACTGCTCGCAGAAGCGGCTGTACTGCAGCCCTTCCGGGTGGGTGGCCTTGTACTCCTGCCACAGCAGCGCGAGCGTCACGCCCTTCCGCCGCAGCTCCTGGTGGACCTCGCTCCAGGTCGGCAGGGGACGCGATGTGCCGCTCGCCGGCGGCGTGGGGAACAGCCGGCGCTCCAACCCCGCGTCGTCCACCGAATCGGGCAACGGCCAGGTCAGCCCGGCCACCTCGGCGCGACGCAGGTAGTCGCCCACCGTCGACGGCGACACGTGCAGGCTGCGGGCTATCGCGCGGACGCTCAACGCCGCGGCGAAGTACAGCCGCAGCACCTCTCGGATCTTGCGCACGGACAACCTCCTGTTGGCCAGCGTTCACCCCCCTCGAAAGCCGGAGGGTCGCACGGCTGGCGGTTGTCCCGCGTCGCTCAGCTCCGATGACAGGTGATCGATTTCGACCGGAATCGGTGATCGATTTCCATCGGAATCAGTGATCGGATTGGATCGGATTCACTGATCGATTTGCGCCGGAATCGGTGATCGATTTGGTCCGGAATCCGCAGTCTCTGCCGAAAATTGAGTGGGTAGCCAGCCTTGGGCTGGCCCTCTACTTGCTGGTACCTAACTACTTGCTCTGATCTACTTGTACGTTGTGGGGCCGTTTCACCTAGCCGATCCCGGAGTTGTGGGGCCGTTTCACCTAGCCGGGTCCCCGGAGTTGTGGGGCTGTTTCACCTAAGCCGGTCCCCGGAGTTGTGGGGGCCGTTTTAGTGCCGTGCCAGAGCGCGGCCGGCGTTGATCGCAGCTGTGACGGTGTCGGCGTCGTAGCGGATCCCGGCGCGGGCCGCCGCGGTCTTGACCGCCTCGGCTAGCTCGCCTACCTGGTCGGGTTCGAGCAGTTCCGGGCGCTCGGCGAGCGCCCGGAACACGTACCGGCGGAGCGCCGTGTGGGGGGTGTCGCCCGGCCGAGGACTGGCGGCGCCCTGTTTCCGCGCACCGATGACCGGCGGCGATGGACGTAGCTCGAGCACCCCGCGTGGTGTCCGGTACTCGAGCATCGGCCACGCAGTCCGCAGCTTCCGCAGTTCGCGCAGCACCTTCTTCCGGAAGTCGTTCACGGTTTCCCGATCGGTCTTGCCTGGGTTCACGCCGAACTGCCGGTAGAGTTGCCGCCAGGTCAACCGCAGAGGGGCTGCCAACCCGAAGAGCCGGTACGTCAGCCACAGGTACAGGTCGAGGCCGAGGGCGCTCCGCTTCATCGCTCGTAGAATGCGCAGGTCGAGCGGAACTGGGCTGCCGATGATCTCGGCGAAGAACTTCTCGCCGAGCTCGATCTTGCTCTCCCAGAGGACTGGGTCGTCGGGCCGGCGAGGGTTCCACCAGAACTCTCCTCGGTCAGCGATGCGCGATGCGACGAACTGCTCTCCTGCTTCGTCACGGTGCGACAGTTCTACCGACGCGTGGAACAGTCGCTCCATCTGGTTCTGGAGGCGGGTGCGATCCCCGCGCTTCGAGCCGCCGCTTGGGTTGAGCCCGAGTTGCCGCATGAACTCGGACAGCGACCGCCCCAAGACGAGGGTCCGCGACTGCGTACGCACCGCCTCGGTGCAGACCCACGCCAGGAGCAGGCGCGGCAGCGTCCCGTAGGGTAGCTTCGAGCCGCCTCCGGCGATCAGGTAGAGCGTGAACGGGCCGTTGACGCGGCGATACTGCTGACGGTCACCCGGGTTCGTCCGCGGCAGGGTGCATAGCGCGAGCAGCCGCATCATGAACCCGGTGTCGGGTTCGCCGTCGCGGGCCTTGAGGAGCGCATCGAGCTGGTCGTCGCGGGTCCAGTGGTGAAACGCTTGTGGGGTTGTCGCCACTGGCGCCGGCGTCCCGATGTACTCCCGGAACTGCTCGATCTCGCGCGCCTCCGCCCGCTTGCGCTCGAGCCGTGTCTCGCGGTGCTTCTGGTCGTTGTCGTGCAAGGTCATGGCGACCCCAAGCAAAAGCAGTTTGCTAGCTTGATAGCCCTATCTATAATATGCAGTTGCTATCTTCTGCCGCGCTCCTCTATCAACCGCTTGAACGCTTCAATGCAGACGTCCTGCAAGGTCCTGTCCTCATCGACGGCGATCCGCCGCAGTTGCCGGCGCATGCTCCGCTCGACGCGTACGAGAATGCCCGCCCGTTTGTCGGCCCCGGACCCCACGTCCTCGCGGCCGCGTTCGGTTCCGCGTGCAGCCCCGTGAACAGCAGTTGCAAGATCAATGCTTGGCTTCGGCATGATGATGAATCCACTCGGCCAGTGCGGCCAGCTCTGCAGCGGCCTTGCTGCCCGCTGCCCACTCCGTCGCGGCCAGGCCCGTGGTGAACGCGTGTTGATGATCGATGCGCTGATGCACCACCACCGGTACCGCCTCGACCCGGTAGCCTGCGATTGCGGCCCGCGCCTGACCCACCACGGGGTTGTTCACGGGCGCCGCGTTGATCACCACGGCCGTCGGTGTTTCCGCCACCCGTGTCAGGTCGATCGTCCCGCTAATGGCGTGCAGGTCGGCCGTGGACGGTCGGCACGGAATGATTGCCAGGTCAGCCGCACGAGCTGCCATCAGCGCTGCATCGGCTGCATGCGGGGCCGTGTCCAGGAACACGACGTGTGCACCACCCGCGCGGGCGGCGGAGAGCACCGACGCCAACCGCGCTGCCTGGGCGCTTGTGACCACCGGCGTCTCCGCTGTTCGTAGGTCCGCCCACTTCGCCGCACTCGCCTGCGGGTCCAGGTCGACCACAACCGCGGGGCGCCCGGCCCGTTCCGCTTCGACGGCGAGACCGCAAGCCAGCGTCGTCTTCCCGGCGCCGCCTTTCTGGCTCAGCAGAGCTACGGTGATCATGTTGCTATTATGATAGCAATATGCATCTGATGCACATTACTGTGCTGCTAGCTCGACGCCTGTCCCTTGGGGCACTCCGGATGTAGGACCGTCGAGTTCGAACCCGTGGTTCCGGGGCAGCCAGCGGGGGCTCGGTAAGGGACTCGGACAAGGCACCCCCATAACCCCCTTTATGGGATCCTCGCACCCCGCCGCCGCCGACGGCCCGGGATCTTGCACATTGGACGACCGTCCACTAACATGGAGCAGATTGGGAGCGCCATGAATCGTCCCAACCGGTTGATGGCACGGAGCTTACCACCGGCAGGGCCCGCCTGATGCCCGCCCCACCCCGGTGGCTCCTCGCCGTCCCGGACGCCGTCCGGCAAACTCGAGAAGCTCAACCGGGACCTCGTCACGCGGCGGGACCTGGAGAAGCTGCTCGGCGTCTCGCGGGCGCGGGCGGCGCAGCTGATGCGCGAGTTCGGGGCGGAGCACGGCTGGCGTCGGCCTCGAGGCGGGTCACGCTCTCGGCCGCGTAGAGATTCCCGGCCGCGCGGCGCAGTCGCCACGCTGCGCGCCGGGTGGGGGGCGGCCGGCCTTTCCTTCACTTGGGGCCGGTCGGTTCCACCTGCTGACGGCCAGCGATTACGATCTGGCCGGCGTGGGCTACCTTCCACGGGCTACCTCTCGCACGGCGCGCGTCGCGGAGCTGGTCAAGGCGTCGCCGGCGATCGCACCTACGGCGCTGGCGGTCCGCATGGTCGAGCTCGGGATCGTGCGGTCGAAAGGCGCGGGCCTCGAAGTGATTCGACACGCGTACTGGAACGGGCAGATCCAGCGACGGCCGCGGCGACCGGACGGCCGCACCGGCTGGCTCCTGTTCCCTGTCGGCCTGACGGACGGGGTGCTGCGCGCCTACCTCCGGATCCGATGGGACATCGAGCGGCGCGGCATGGCGGAGATCGGTCGGGTGCGAGCGATCAACCTGGTCGGGCGCGGCAGCACGGCGACGGCGGCGATTGCCAAGCTGGTCGAGGTCGGCCTGCTGCGGGTCGTGGGCGAGGGCGGCCGGTGGATCGTCGTGCCGGGCTCGCACCGGGACCGGCCAGACCGGCGGCGAGCGACGGCGGCCTCGTCGACCGGGACCGCGGCGGCCAACCCTTCCTGCTGACGGTCGGCCGGGCCTGCCCCGGCGGAGGCCGGCGGGGGTACGATCGGCGTCGACGCTACCGACCGACCGGCCGCGCGACGCAACGACGGTAATCGGGGAGAAGGGGCCGGCGGCGCACTTTTCGTCTCGGGCGCAGGGTGTTCCTGCACGGGGCGGGTGCGAGCGTCCCCTACCTCCTGCCGCCTCCGACGTCCCGGGGTCTTGCCCATTAGACGACCGTCCACTAACCTGGAGCAGATGGGGAGCGCCGGAAATCTTCCCAACCGGTTGATGCCACGGAGCTTACCACCGGCAGGGCCCGCCTGATGCCCGCCCCGCCCCGGTGGCTCCTCGCCGTCCCGGACGCCGTCCGGCAGCTCGAGAAGCTCGACCGGGATCTCGTGACGCGGCGGGACCTCGAGCG
>Ga0209544_1003210_pt1 | contig 13032 bp, 20 predicted proteins | sample MesohylPK_FD_187297 | JGI IMG/M metagenome (GOLD analysis project Ga0209544, IMG submission 187297) | Host-associated microbial community of the marine sponge Aplysina aerophoba from Gulf of Piran - sponge mesohyl, lysed by proteinase K... | ecosystem: Host-associated > Porifera > Sponge >...
GTACAGGTCCCGCACCGAACCCGCGGTCCGTGACCTCTACCAACCGACTGGCCAAGCCCGGCTCACTACCGTACCGCCGCGGCGGAGTTCTGCAGACATTCGGGTGGGTGGACCCTCCACCAGTTGCGCCACGCATCCCTCACGCATCTAGCCGAAGCAGGCGCGTCCGCGGTGATGCTGCAGGCCAAGAGCCGGCACCGGGACCTACGGACCTTGTCGGTCTACACCCGACCCGGTGAAGCAGTGGCGGCGTTGACCGCTAACCAGTTCGATCGGCACGGCTGACTCCACTAAACGCCTGTTGTACCGTCTCGTCTAAGCAATGCCTTGGGATGGGAGGAGATAGGCGACATCATCGCTTATGGTTACCAGTCGCGGTGGTTCCCACATCTCTGCCCGGATGCGGTCACTCTTTTCCGAGTCCCATGCGCCGTAGTAAGTCTCGCAGTCCGATAGTCGCACAAAGATCGCCCGACCGTAGCCTTCGAGCCGCAATGACCTAAGCGCACCGCGTTTGCAGGCCACCCGAACCGCGCCTTCCGTGACGCCAGCATGGCGAGCAACCGTAGCGACATCGAGAATCGGAAGCGGTTCCCTCCACTGGCTTGGCGTGTCTTCCTCTGTTTCGAACGGCTTGAAGCGAGCCCCATGTGAGTCCATCAGGACTCGCTGCTGAGCGGCGAGGAATTCCTCGTCGCTTATATCTACAGGGACGTTCTTGCGCGTATGCGGATGGTCACCCGGATCACCGAGACTAAATACGTACGCCAGTGACCCATGTGATTCCCCCTCCCAGGCCATTCGAAACGCTATGCGAGCACGGTCCTGCCAGAACTCACCTTCGATGGATTGCATATCGGCTGCTCCTTGGTGTCCTGCAGACATGACAATAGCATCTTTACATGACTATATGTCGTCGGTCTGACAACCGTGTAACCACGACGCTATAAAGATGAGCGAGGTGGATCTTGCCGTCCCGACCCAGAAGGCGGGTTCTGGACGGTGGGCTGGTAGAAGGCCCGTTAACGCAGGCGAAGGTGATGATTCCCCGATTCGGCCGTTAGAGGCTGAGTCCCGGGTCTGCCTGGCCCGTCCCCGCTGTTGGCAGCGGACAGCCCTTCCGCTGCGGACGTCCTTTCTGAAAGCTCAGGGAGAATTGGTATGGTAGTGGACCAATCAGGAGGGACCATGAGCGATGTCGGTACTGAACTCGAATCGCAGTTGCAGGAACACGAAGCCGGAGTGGCCGATCTCGTTGCTGCGTACGAGGCCGCGGAGGTTCAGTACTTCGCTGCCGTGACGGCTTCCGCACCTGTTGTTCAGCAGTTCGTTGCCTCGAACTCGTCCGGGTGGGCACCGAATGCCGACATAGGGTGAGCAGCTCAGCGAACTCAACAACCTGAAGAGGGCTGCGGCCGCCAGGCCGACGAGACTCGGTGCCCAGTCGCCCCATGACCAGCTTCGCCGCAAGTACCTAAAGAAGCTATCGGACCGCACGGGCCGTGCCACGGTTCTCTATGCCACGTGCTGGCTGGAAAACCAACCCGTTCCGAACGAAGAAGCCCTCTCTCACCCTGGGCGACCAGCAAGGGTTCATGGAAGCTATGTCCAACATCGAGGAGCGGAAGCTAGACCTGATCCTCACGAGCCCTGGCGGTAGTCCCGAAGCTGCCGAGGCCATCATGGGGTACCTGCGGACGAGGTTCGATCACATCCGAGCAGTGGTGCCAGTGGCGGCAATGTCGGCTGCGACCATGATGGCGTTGGCGTGCGACGAGATCCTCATGGGGACACACTCACAGCTTGGCCCAATCGATCCGCAGTTCACCTTGATGACGCCCGAAGGTCCCCGGTCGTCACCAGGCCAAGCCATCATCGATCAGTTCGAGATGGCAAAAACCGAGTGTCAGGATCCCAGGAACATCGGTGCCTGGCTCCCGCTGCTGCGTTCGCTTACCCCCGGCTTAATAGCGCAGTGCATTCATTCGCGGGATCGCGCTGAGGAGTTCGTAGCCGAGCAACTCGGAGCGCACATGCTCGAAGGCAACCATGTCAAGGCAAAAGATGTTGCAAAGTGGTTCGCTGACTTCTCTCGGTTCAAGTCACATGGGAGACCTGTGACAGTCTTCGACGCTCAGCAACAGGGCCTGAAGGTAACCCGCCTTGAGGATGACCAGACGCTACAAGACCTCGTCTTGTCAGTTCATCACGCCACTCGGCACACCTTCAACGACACAGGCACAACCAAGCTCATCGAGAACCACCACGGCCGGGCGTACTTGCAGATAAGTACGCAGGTTGTCGTGCCAGGGCCACCGACCGGTCCTCAACCGCCGGGTCCGCAGCCGGCTATGAACCGGGAGCGCCGCCGCCAGCAGCAGCGTCAGAACAAGAAGAAGGGCCGCCGCTAACCACTATCTCCCCCAACCGGCAAGTGTCTGTGGAGCCCAGCCCCGTTAGGACAGCGGCATTTGCGTCACCAGCGGTACCGATGGGGCTCGTCCGCCAATGCCCTAGATGCCAGCGTTTCCGCCCGAAACCCTCGAGGGGAGAGCCGCCACGGCGTGCCGGGGGGGAACCGGTTCCTGGCTTGTGGTGGCGATCGTTGAAACTACCCAGAGTCGATCATCGAAATTCGCCACCTGCGGTAGCGGAGGACCCTTCCGCTGGGGGCTCGGCCCGGCCACCGACAGCGGTTACCTGTCCGGCGGTTTCGCCGGCCTTGACGGTTTCCATGTGTGTGGGTATCGGTTGGGGGAGTGGAGGCGGCAGTGGGCGGCCGGGTTGTAGATGGATAGGCGTGCTGTGCAGCTGTGGGTGGCGCAGCGGCGGCCGGGGGGATATTTGGGTGGTGGACGGCCTTGGAGGGTCGGACTCTGGTCATAGGGGTTGACGGTACCCGGGAGCGGTTTCCGCTGACGGCCGGCGACAGCGGAGTGCCCCTCTGTCGGGGGCCGACGATCAGCCAGGTGGGCTGTCGGGGAGCTTCCGTCTCACGTCTGCACTGGGTGTACTCGGCGTTCGGGAGCGGGAGCGGAGGGTCTGTAGCCTATTGTTGACTAGCGCTGTGTGGTGTATATCCAAACGTGGCTGGGCGGGTTTATGCACGCCCCGCCTGCTGGCTGCCGGAAACCGCCGTCTACCTGGGGAAACGTCCCACCGTCAGGTTTAGATAATGTCGATTATCGGACACCGGCGTCGCCCGTTTTGGTCTCCGGAGATCGGCGCTCCCTCTCGAGGCAGTCCTGGAACAGACTGGCTATCTGTATGGGGCCTGTACCGCATCGTCGGAGCTTTAGGCTTTTCGGGACATCCCATCGCTCACCCATCTAGTCAAAGCAGTCGCTGCGGCTCACCACCATCCGGTTCGACACTCCGGTCCGCTGAACCACCGTGAGGGACACTTCCAGCCGAGGTGGCGACGTCGGGGGTGGTTCTAGTTCAAGGCTTCGAGCAGGGTGTTTACCTCGGTCATGTTGAGGTCAAAGCCCATGGCGTCGAGGACGCTGTCGAAATCGGATGAATCGGGCTGGGCAACGGACAGGTAGCCGTTGATAGCGATCCAGGGGTCAGCCGACCGGATGGTGCCGTCACGGACGTCGATGTTGGACTGCTTGCTGTATAGCTGTTCGCGGAGTCGGCCGTAGGCGTCGAAGACGAGTTGAATGCCGGTGCGGTCGAGGTCGTCGAGGGTACCGGCCATGACCTCCTGAGCGGTGTCTTCGAGGTCCTGGTTGCCGCTGTTCCGGGCCGCTACGTAGGCGAGGATGGCGGTTTGTTCGTTGTCGTCAAGCGAGCGGCCCAGAATCTCGTAGGCATCGCCGAGGGCTTCGAGAGCTGCCCGATCCTCGGTGTCTAGGTCATGGAGGAGGTCTGCGCGCTTCGTCTGAATAGGCGGCAGCGTTGTGGTTGTGGTTGTGGTTGCAGCGTTGAGCCATATGTCCCGGCATTCGTCGGGTACCCGTCCCACTGAAAATGCTTTCTGGGCGGTAGTCGGAGCCCGTTCACGACATGCATGCGCATCCTGGACGAACTCGAGGTCGGGCCCAGGGTGGTCGAGGACGTAGAGCCGCTGGTCTTCTATACCCCACCCGAACGCGATCACGACCACGCCTAGGGCCACCGCCAGGGCTGCGGCCAGACCGGGCTTCCACCACCAGCGGCCGGGGAGGCCAAGTAACCCAACACCCACAACAGCGAGGATGACGCAACCCACAATCTCGGAATGGGTTAAGTCGGCAAGGGATGGCTGCGGGTCCGGGTAGAAGGGAAACCGTTCCCCTGAGGCCATGTACCCGAGTACGGCCAGCACGGTGACCTCGGCGACGACAACAACCCGCCACCACGAGGTGGTTGCCCATCGGGGGTGGGCCCGCTCGGGTTCACGAGAGTCCGAACGATCCTCTGGTGCATGTTCGGGGCGGGGCTGGTTCACCTGTCGGGTCCAAGAACTGGAGGGATTGTTAGGAGGGGTCATTCGGTATCCAAAGTCTACGCCTGTTCCCTCCAGACGCTTGGCGACCCATCGCCGGTCCTTAACGGAAGGCTTCTCAGTTGCCCCTCACCCAGAGCGGGGAAGACGGTAGGGGATCCAGCCAGGCATAAGCCCCCAACGTCGAGCCAGGGAAGCAACGGTAGCGATCGTTGACACTACCCAGAGTTTGATCAGCGCAATTACCCCGCCGCCCTCGCTGTTTATGGCACACCTGCAGGTGTGCTTACAGGGCCAACCGCCAGGATCGGTTGTCATAATGTCTATTATCGGACACCGGCCTAGCCGTTGCCACATACGCTGTCGGTGGCTTGTGAAGCCCGAGTCGGCTTGATGTTGCTAGCCTTCCTGAGTCGTTGCGGCTGGGAGGGTTGATGAGTCGACGTGTAATGGTCGGGTTAGGGGTAGTTGGGTTCCTGGCTGTTGTGGGTACAGCCTTCGCGGTTGCACGGTTCAGCGACGTGGACGAAACGCACGTTCAGTACCACGACATCGAGTACGCGGTGGAGCAGGGATGGTTCTTCGGTTACGAGGACGGCACGTTTAAGCCTGATCGGTCGATCCCCGCGCATCAGCTCACCACCGTGATAGGTAGAGCCTTCCCGGAGGGGGCTACTCGGGCCGATCTGGCCACTTTTCTCCGAGGCGGAGCCGAACAGTTGGCGGCCCTACCCTCCCAGTCAGGCTCTTGCGGGTCTTCTGCCACCCTCGCCGACCCCGCCAGTCCCGGCTGCCCTGCTGTGTCCGGGGATTGGACGCTCGTGGTACACGGTGCCGAGAGGTCATCCTGGTCCTATGCAGACGCGGAAGAGGGTTTCGTGCCGATCACGGTTTCGGTTACCGCTCGGTACGACGGTACCGACGATGTTGGGACAACCTGGCGGGAGACTGACTTCGACCTGTTCATCGCCGGCGTAGGCTACGACTACGGGACAGCGTGCGCGGATGACACCTACTTCAGCGGGCCGGGACTCCTGGCTGGTACATCCACGACTTTCACGGTCTGCTTCGCTGTACCAGAGAACAGCACCGGGTCCGGTGCCTACCTGAGAGCCCGTGGGCGTTCCTCGGAAAGTTACAACCGTGAGTATGTCTGGCACAACGTCGTCATCCCCTGAAACAGGGGTTAGTTCTGGGCTCCGTGGGCGCGGCCCTTGGAGCCGGGTGTAGCACTGGTATGGACTGAACCGTGTCGGCTGTTTGTTAGCCTGCCCGAGGTTCCAGCTCACAGAGTTGACGAGTCACAACCTGCAAGCGATTCGGGGTAGATGTGGTAACTGACGATAGAGAGCGCTCAGGAAACGTCGGCTAGTTGTAGCCCTAGGTGTGATTATCAGTGTTCTGATCGCGGTCATCATCGTGTTGTTTCTACAATTGGCCCGCCAGGACACGCCGGTGCCAACAACCACAACTACAACTGCGGCAACCCCGTTGTCTACAACAACGGTCGTAACGCCAACTAGTACGACCACCACCACAGTTCCGTCTACTACAACCGCCACGATGTCACCAACCACTATCGAATCAGGCACGGGAACCACTGCTGAACCAACTACGACAGCACTTCAGGCAACCACCACCACACATCGGGTAACTACTAGTTTGCCGCCGTCGACCACGCTGCCATCGCGGTTAGCAGCCGCTGATGCGTCACCAGGAGCGAAGGAGCTGTTCTGCCAAGATGTTCAAGCGGTGATATCAGCCATCGCGCTGCGGCAGGTCGGGTCGAGTATCACCATACCGTGTCACGGGTACCTTGACTTGGCAGAGGAATTGATCTGCCCCAATCTTGGTGACGAAAGCTCGGTAGATGCCATGGCGCAGTTCTTGACGCTAATGGCTGGTACCGAACTCGAGTGGCCGGAAGGGCTGGAGCCTAAGGACCAAGAAATCGAGTTGCTGATGGAGACGTGGGTGGGAGCAGCAAGCCAGTACCTATGTCCCGAGACCAGTCGATAACCAGTCCCCGAAGCCATAGGAGTGAGCGTGCGACGGACAGGTCTTGACCTGGGTAAACGCACGACCGCCGAGGATTGAGGTACTGGTCCTGACCAGGGACTTTGAAGTCCGATCCGGTGTCGACACGCTGACGGCGACCACAGGAACCCACCTATCCGGCGCATCCTCTAATTCGCCTGCAGATTATCGGGGCCGAACCTCACAGCGGAGTGGCCGTCCGTTGCTGCGGGCGCTGTGACCTGGCCGTTCGCTGCAGGCGGGCGTCCCGGTCCCACGGTGTGTCCCTCGTTTAGAGGTCTATGCCCATCCCTGGACCGGCCCGTGGATACCTTCGCTGCCTGCCGGTCGCTTGTGCCACGAACACGTCGTACACGGCCGCCGAGAAGTCGGTGCCGTCGAGCTGCTGGCGGATCTTGTGGGCTGCTGGCTGGCTATCCCGGCGGGTAGGTGCTCGTCCGGTCCAGGCTGTGGCTGTCTCCTCGCTTTGCTGCTGGAGAGCCTCAGTATTCTCGTGCTGGGCAGGAGGATGAGACTCCACTTCCCGACGCTGGTTAGTCCTCACTCGAAGAGAATCTCAAGATCTGAGGTAGGGTGACCGAATCGTTCCAGGCACAAAAACGCCCTCCGTCTTATCTCCGTGATGGGGATACTTCTGTTTATATACACACCTGTTGAACCGACCGCGATCGGTCGGCTGTAGTGGTTGACGTCACGTGAGACGAGAGGTCTAGAGCCGTGGGCCAGGATACGGTCGAACTCCTCAGGCCCGTGACGGGCGTGAAGTCTCTCTAGAACTAGGATCAGCACCCTAATCCAATGTTTCACAACGTATGTCTCGCCCCATAGACGAGCACCTACGGGTTTCCGCTGTGACCCCGTCGCCGAGGACGAAGAGACCAGGTTGGGCTGTCTGACCTCTGGAATACTCCGGGCGCCACCGACTGCTGTCTTCTTGGGGTGCTTCTTGACCAATCCGCGTACGTTCCCTATGAAGTTGCCTACCAAGGCAGCGAAGTAGATCAACGAGACGATAGACGCACCAATGAGGAATAGTACGCCCAGAACTTCCATGTCAGTAACTGACCCTTGTCAAATCAATCCCTCAACTTAGTGGAGGTTCGTCCGGTGGTGGTGGCACCGTTCCGTCCGGAATTGAGAACGGGGGGCTCCTGTGCGAGAGCCATCACCCCCAGCATGAGGACAGCGGCCGCGGCCAACACCGCGAGATATTTCCTCATCGTTTCCCCTCCTCAGCTCGCCTCCAACCGATGCCAACAAAGCGGTCCGGACTCTGAATGCTGACAACGGAGTTGTCCCTGCCGCCCCGATCGTATTGGCTGGAGCTGCTCTTGAGATCGCACTTCGGTCCGCGATCGAGGAACTCGGTCTCACCATCGAGGGACGGGGAAGCATCGATGCTTATGCCAAGGCGCTCCGCCAGGCCGACGTGCTGGACAGGCAGGACATGAAAGACGTCACCCAGATGGCGGGCCTCCGCAACGACGCCGCTCACGGGCACCTCGAGCATATTCTGTGCTTCGCGTCTAGGCGCCTGCACAGAATTCTAGCGTCCTCTATCAAGTCTGGAGCAGATCCGAGTGGTGGGGGCAGAGATGTCGGAAGTAGGTGTCCAGCATCGCCCTGGTCCATGCCGGAGGCGCGCCCAAAACCAGACCCTCTTCAAAAACAGCCTCGACAATCGTCTTGCGTCGCTGTGGTGAGACCTGATCCAGGGTACCGCAGAGCGTCCGCCCGTGGGCGACCGCATTATTAAGGGCTTCTTGGTTGTGTCCTTCCTCCATCTCGCTTGCTGTCAGTCCGCTGAGGTTGGCTAGCTCCAGACGCAGAACTAGTTCCTCGGGGCGTGGGCCGGCTGTCAGATTTGTCTCGGCGTTGGAGGTGAACCAAGTGACAGGCCAGTAGACCCAGTCCAGGTAGTTGGATATGGGGAGTAGGCGACCAAGGACGAAGAGAACGAGCAAGAGAAGCGCGATGCCGAGGGTACGGCGCATCGTTATCGGTCCTTTCGGAGGCCGTGACCTTCGTTGACGGTGGGTAAGAGTAGCCCGAACCGTCCCCCGAGTGGTCGAGATCTAGTCTCTAGGCCAACGGGATGGCTGCCCAGGTGCTACCCGAGGTGGGTGCCGTCACCGTCGACCGATGGGTGCGCCGGCGGATCCGGATCGGGGCGGAGGTTCACACCGACGGCGCCGGTGTGTACCGGGCGCTGTGGCTCGGGTACAAGCACCGCACCGTCTGCCACTCGAGGGGGGAGTACGGCCGGGGGAACGGTCACCACCAACAGCATCGAATCGATGTGGGCGGTCCTCAAACGCACCTACCATGGCACCCACCATTGGGTCTCGCCCAAGCATCTGCACCGTTACGTGGCCGAATTCTGCGGCCGGCACAACACCCGACACCTGGACACCCTCAACCGGATGGCCACCATCGTCAGAGGGGCAGAAGGTAAGCGGCTGGCCTGGGCTGAGCTGGTGGCGCCCTGAAGTAGGCCCATACCGGGTGTCCAACCGCCAGCCAGGGCGTTCTGTCCGCGAAGAACACGACAGGCACCAGGTAAACCGGCTCCGGCACCATCGGGCAGGACGTTGTCAGCCAAATCTGGCCGGTCCGCGGATGGAACAGGTATTCGGTCGTGTGCAAAAACTCGCAGCCTTCGTGCGTGGTATCCTGCGCCATGGGAAGCGCTCCTTTACTTAGTCAAAGTCGCCTCGGCCCCCCTGCAGCGGGGGGCTTTGGCGTTCAGGGGAATGTTACCGCGCAGTCCCCTAAGCTGCGCCCCACCCTTACGCCCTACCGGTCATGTCCGGAAGACCTAGATCGTGGATATGCTGTAACGCCTCCAGATGGGTTTTGTCCATAGTGATCACGGTTGTCGGCAAGGGAGGCCACCGGGAAATGATCTTTTGGGCGTCGGGCACCGCACGGCTGCTCGCCCGCTACAACCGAGGCCGTCGCAGAGGACCAGTATTCGTCACTCTGCACCAACCCAACGTCATACCCGCTGCCCGTGACCGATGCCCCGACACCGGTCGAGGGCGCCTCTCCTACGAACGAGCATGCACAGCGTTCAGGGAAGCCAGCGGCGGGTGGACCCTCCACCAACTCCGCCACTCCTCCCTCACCCACCTCGGCGAAGCCGGCGCGTCGGCAATGCTCCTCCAAGCCAAAAGCCGCCACCGTGACCTCCGCACCCTCGCCCGTTACACCAAACCAGGCACCGAAGCCGTCGCCGCCCTCACCACCCACTTCGACAACAGCCGCTAACAGCAGAATGGCCGAACAGCGCAGCGAGACTTCCACCTGGACAGAACGTATCGTCGGCTGGTTCCGACGGCCAGATACCACCCAACACCCATCAGCCCTAGAACTTGCTTCCACCATTCCCGAAGACGGCTGCCCCGAAACGGTGCGTGAGATCCTGGACAAGTGCGAAAAGCACCGTGTGGAGCTACTCGACTGGTCCGATCGTCTCGACCGCAAACTACTAGGGGTAATCACCGCTATCGGTGTCTACGCGGCCCTGCTCGTTTCCATCCCCACCTCCGTTCCCTCCCTAATCCTTTGGCCCACCGGCCTGCTGGCCCTTACCAGTATCCTCTCGGCCTACTTGGGATGGCGTCCACACCCGTTTCAGTCGGTACCCACCGATGGCTTGATCAACGGGTCACAGTATGCTCTCCCTCGCCTCCAACAGTGCCTCATCGCCGCGCATACCGCGGCCAGCTGCCAGATAACGGAACTCAACATGTGGAAGGCAAAAAAGCTAACTTGGGCCACCACGTGCTTCATGATCAGTGCAGGTACCACCATCGCCTACACCATCCTCCGAAGAATCCCCCCATGTGCCTAGACCACAGGCTGGTGACCACCGCGGATACCCTCCCCACCCACATACAAACGCCGCCATCAAAGACTGCAACTCACACCCTCACCTAACCCTTAACATCATCACACCCAAACCGACGCGTTCTGCACACTTGCTAGACCAACCCCGTTCTTAGCGATCGACTGCGAACAGCTAGGTCTCTGGAACCACCACCGGGTCCAGTAAGTAACCGGGAAAAGGCCCCACGGGTTGCCGGAGGGCCTTCCAAGGCTGGACCCTCAGCTTGAACGCCTAGGTGCTTAGGCCGGTACCGGGCCACGCAGTTCCCGCCGCCGGGCGTCTAACGGGCACCGGTCCTTGAACGCGCATCGAGACGCCGAACGCGGTACCCACCCGAAGGGTGCCACTATTGGCTGTTGTGTCCAGTTGGGCAGCGACCTATTCGGGCGGGGGAGTCTCTGAGTAGTCTCCTCGCCCGAATGTTCCGCCGGCCGGGTGGTGGATTCATGGCAGGATTCCCTTGCCGTGTCGGTGGTGTGGGTTACGATGACGCGGGCGGCTACTTGGAAGGGAGGCGGATCTGGATGTTTTCGGTTTCGTCGATCCCTGCGGTGAATGTGGCAACTGTGCCGCAGCGTTCCCCGTTGCGGTACCCGGGCGGCAAGACGTGGCTGATCCCTCACATAAGGGCCTGGCTGGAGCCGATGCCGACCCGTCCGAAGCTGCTTGTGGAACCGTTTTGTGGGGGGGCGACGGTGTCGCTCACCGCGGTGTTCGAGCGTTTGGCGGAACGTTGCCTGATGGTGGAGCTCGACCACGATGTTGCGGCCTTCTGGCATTGTGCTCTTCGGCATGGCGAGGAGTTGAGGGGTTTGGTGGAAGGCTTCGAGCCGACCCGAGCGAACGTGTACGCGTTGGCTTCGGAAGCCCCTAGGGATCTGGTCGCTCACGGCTGGCGTACCCTCGTCCTCAACCGCACCCGCCGGGGCGGGATCCTCGCTCCAGGAGCGTCGCTGTCGCGGGTGGGCGAGAACAACAAAGGGGTGGCGTCGCGGTGGTATCCCAAGACGCTGGTCAAACGGCTGGCAGACATCGAGGGCCAGTCCGACCGGATCGCGTTCTGTGAAGGGGATGGGATGGCCGTGCTGGCAACCGTCGCTGACCTGCCGGGCACGGTCGCGTTCGTGGACCCGCCCTACACCGCGGGAGGCAAACGCGCCGGCAAGCGCCTGTACACGCATCACTCCCTCGACCATCGGGCCCTCTTTAAGACCCTCGCAGAGACCGGAATCGATTTTCTGATGACCTACGACCGGGCACCGGAGATCGTGGACCTGGTCAACGAGTTCGGTTTCAGTGCGGTGGAGGTCCTCATGAAGAACACCCACCATCGGAAGGTGCCCGAGCTGGTTATCAGCCGTCGGCGCCTGTTCGTTTGAGAAAGATGCCAGAAGCTGCTGATCGGTACGGGATAGCGGAATGGTATGGGCGTCCGTTCCTGTCTATCGACCCTGAACAGCGGACAGAGTTCGCCCTTCACGCTCAGCAACAGGTGGGTACCCAGACTCCACCGTGCCCGTTCCAGGAGGGAGAACCCGCCTGCTCGAAAAAGGGAGGGGTGTGTTCGATACAGCGGTACACACGCGACGACGAAGGGTATACGGGCGGACCAGTAGGTGAACCAGTGATCACGTGTCCGCGTCGTTTTGAGCAGGACGGTCTGATCATTAGGTGGTTGGCTGAGATCGTAGGGTTCCCTGAGACCGAGGTGTCAGTGGCGCGTGAGGTCCCGTTCATGGTCAACAGGAAAGATGGGAAACCCGCGGGCAAGATCGACTTGGTGGTCGCTCATGAAGGCGCTGCCGGGCTGCGGTTCCACGGGCTAGAGATCCAAGCGGTCTACTTCTCCGGTCCCGGCATGGCCGCTGAGTTCTCTGCCCTGCAGGACGCAACAGACGACCGGATGCCTTACCCTTTAGGGGTACGCCGCCCGGATTGGCGATCGTCCGGCGCTAAACGTCTGATGCCTCAGTTGATGGTCAAAGCGCCGACACTGGGACGATGGGGGGGAGCGAAACTGGCGGTGGCCGTAGACCAATCGTTCTTCTCCGAGATCGGCGGACCCAGCGACACTCCCAGCCAGGACATCAACGCTGGGGATATCATATGGCTCGTAACCGGGTTAGGAGCCGGACCATCAGGTGAACTGACGCTACGCCGCCACCATTGGGAAATGCTCACCCGGGAGGATTCCGAAGAACGGCTCAAAGCTGCCGACCCCATGGCCCGGGACGCCTTTGAGAAGGCCCTCCGAGCAAAGCTCAACCCGCTCAACCGGAGACAAACTCGACGCTGACAGGCCACCACGGTCACATACCGGTGCCGGCGCCGTATCGACGTTTCGTCCACCAACAACACCCGGCACGGGCGAGCGCGGCGACGGTTCACTACTTGCTCGGAGTGGGCTCTCACCAGCCGCATGATCCGATGCCAGCCCACCCCGTGATGGCGGGACGCCGCCCGAATCGACATCCGCCGTGCGTCTTGCACAAGCCGCTGAGCGAACCTCCGAGTCAACCCAGCCTGGAACTGGGCATGCTCCTCGAGGTGACGCTCCTCACAGTTCCCGCACCAGAACCGGCGGCGACGCCACACCAGCGTGGTGAGGCGGCCGCTCACCTCCAGGTCACGGATCCGCTTGGGGCGACGGTCCCACACCTTGGAACACTTG
>Ga0209544_1003215_pt1 | contig 13019 bp, 8 predicted proteins | sample MesohylPK_FD_187297 | JGI IMG/M metagenome (GOLD analysis project Ga0209544, IMG submission 187297) | Host-associated microbial community of the marine sponge Aplysina aerophoba from Gulf of Piran - sponge mesohyl, lysed by proteinase K... | ecosystem: Host-associated > Porifera > Sponge >...
GGGGAGCCGCAGGGTCTCGGAACGCGAGATTACGACGGTGCGGGCTGGCTTGTCGTAGCCGGCGAAGACCGCCGGGGGCAGGAAGATCACGGTCTTTCTGAGAGCCACAAGACACCTCCAATAGGCTAGGAGTCTGCGCCGCAGGACGTTTGCGGCACGAAATGGGTCGTCAGCCCACGACCTGAGTCAAGTGTCCGGGCGGTCTCGCCGGTCTGCAGAGCGGGATAGATTTCGGTCAGTTGGCGAATAAGGATGTAACTCGGCTCTCGCGGGCCGCATGGCCCGCCAGAGACCGCGGTGCGCGTCCTTTTGCCACCGTTGTGAACCTCATTCCCCGTGTCCTACGCCGCCTTCAGCACGTGCAGGCGCTTGACGTTCAACGCCAGGCACACCAAGTCCCACTCGCACCGCACCTTCGCCAGTCCGCGCAGGCTGAAGCGCCGAAAGCCCAGCACGTGCTTGATCCAGCCGTGGGGAGCCTCCGACAACCACTTGCGCTCCGCATACGCCGTCCGGCCCGCCGGCGTCGCCAGCTTCTCCACCATGCGACCCGTCGCTGGATGTTTCTCCAGATCGCGGGTCGCTGCCTGTTTGCCCTCCCGGCCCGGCGCCACATACCCGTCAACGCCCCGCTCTTCCAGGTCCTTCAGGTCCCGCTCGTTGCAGTACCCCGCATCGGCCAGCACCGTCTCCGGCTGCGCCTCGAACGTTTCCTTCACCGCGTCGAGCAACACCGGCAACTCTCCCTGGTCGCTCGCGTTCGCAGTCAGGTCCGTCGCCACCACCAACTGGTGCTCCGCGTCCACCGCCGCCTGCGCGTTGTAGCACTGCTGGTACCCTCACTGCTCGTCTGCATGATCGAGCTCTCAGGGTCCGTGAAGTTGCTCTGTGCCTTGTCGTCCGGCTGGCCATACGCCCGCTTGTACGGCGGACCACCGTTCGGGTTCCGGTCCTGACCCGGCTGCCGACCCCGCGCGTCGTCCGCCGCCCGTTGCTTCGCTTCCAGACGCGCCTTCGCCGCCCGAATCGCGGCCAGACGCGTTTCCCGCCGGATGCAACTCCGCCGGCAGAGCATCGCCCCGAACCTCCGCGCCCAAGCGTGCGTCCTCGGCTTCGTCAACCGCATCCGCCTGACGCAACAGCGCCTCGATCTCGCTTTCCAGCCGCTGTGCCTCTTCCTGCATCCGGTCGTAGCTCATCGCCTTGTGCTTGCTCGCGTTCGCACGCACCTTCGTCCCGTCGATGGACAGCTTCCCCAAGCGCGCCAGACCCAACTCCTGCGCCAGACGGACCACCTCCACGAACAGCGCCTGGAAATCCTCAAGGTGCCGACGCCGAAACTCGCACAGCGTCCGGTGTTGCGGAAAGTTCCCCGCCGCCAGCACCCGGAACGCCACGTCCTCTTCCAGTTTCCGCGCGACCCGGCGCGACGAGAACATCCCCGTCGCGTAGGCGTAGAGCAGAACCTTCACCATCATCCGCGGCTCATACGGCGCGTTGCGGCGCCCGTCTCCCTCGTACGGCACGTAGAACGCCGTTAGGTCCAGACCGTCCACCAGGTCGCTGACGTGGTGCGCCAAATGGCCCTCGGGCAGCCACTCCCGCACGTCGGGCGGCAACAGCAGCGACTGATCCGGCACGTAGGGGCGGAACGTTGTCGACATCAAGTCCTTTCGTCGTCCGATCTCGCCTACGATTGTCGCAGCTGGTTTTCTGCGGCGCAGACTCCTAGGGTCAGGATCTGCTCCTACCCCTAGTGCATGCTCCGGCCAATCCCCTGGGCGACTAGGCGACTAGGAGCATAACCCTGACCTGCTCCTAATACATGCGCCTAACCCTGACATGACCCCAATTTGGGCCTATGTTTGCGCTCGAGCGGGCCCCTTTCCGGTCCTTACGCGGTACTGCGTTGGCGTAGGGTCAGGAACATGTCCTTGCCCTGTGCCCCAATTCGGAGCCGTGCCGCACGAGGTGCGGCGCGGGCAATAGTCCGGACCATAACCCGGGTCAGGAGCATAGCTCGGTACCAGAGTGGTAAGTAGGTGAGCGACCACGCAAACGTGGTCGCTCCAAGGCATTTTTCCCTGCGGGAAGGCGGGGGTTATAACCCTTCTCCGGGTTATGACCCTAAATGGCTATGCACCTATGCTCCTAATCCTAATCCTAACCCTGCTCCGGAGATGCTCCGGAGCAGGGTTAGGAGCAGGTCCTGCACCTACGGAAAGACCCCCCCGACGGCTGGGTGGGACTGCGGCCCGGGCGGAAACTCGAAAGCTGGACCATCGCCATGTGGCACGCCGAGACGGCACTCGAGGAGGAGGCGGCGGCGATCGCCGGAACGGGGGGCGCAAGACTTCTCGACACGGAGCTGACCGCCGGAGTGTGGCTGCGCAGCGGACACGCGAAGACAACGGCTGCGGCGCTCGCGGAGCTGTACGACGCCCAGACGGTCGACGGGAAGAGAGCCGAGCGGCTGGTGGTCGCGACGAGAGAAGCACACCGGAAGGGGCGCCGAAGAACGGCACGAGCCCAACAAGGCGCCGCCGGAAGCGGCCCTCGGGAACATCCGGCTGCCCGGCGACACGATTCGGGAGCCAGGCGAACCGGCAAGGCAGCCAGAGCGCTGCCGACGCGGGAAACGACACGGCCGCCGCGCGCGGCCGGAAAGAGCAGAGGCCCCGAGCTGGAAAGGACGCGGCGGCCGAGAACGCGGACGGCGTCTGGGATTGCGGCGCCGGGAGCCGAGGCACGACACGGAGAGACGGGGGCGACAGGTGCACAAGGACGTTGCGGCTGGCCGCGGACCGAATCGCCGACCTGCCTGCGCTGCGGGCGCACCAGGAACATGACTGGCACACCGTGCTGGTACAGCTGGCGGCGCTCGTCTGCGCGAAGGAAGGGATCAAGAAGATACCGGAGCGCCGCAGGACCTGGAAGAAGTTGCTGCGGACACTGACCGGGCGCTGGCGGAACGACACGCCGTGGCCCCTGGTGGGCTCGACGAAGAGTCGCTGGCGTTCCTGCGACCCGCCGGGCACGCCGACGAAGAGCGCCCGACGAGGTTGAAGTGGACACCCGACGGGATCGACATGCTCGTGGCGTCGAAGACCCGCGACGTGAAGCTGGACGCGATCGCCGAGGCGGAAAGCGACGACTGGCTCCGCGCGCTGGCGACGACGCAGACCTGCGCCGGGTACATCGGACCGGGACACTACGGGGTCTCCCGGATGAACAAGGGACTCGCAAGCCGCAACTGCGTCGGGCTGCGGCCGGCCAAGGGCGGCCGCGAAGCCTGGCTCGACGAGCGCCGACTCCGCGAGGAATGGCGGGGGAACAGGCCGGGCGCGACACCCGCGCTTGGGAATCTCGTGGACCGAGCCCTGGGCACGGGGAGACCCAGCGGCGCCGCGGAACGGCACGGGGTGGTGGGAGACCACCGGCTGCCGTGCGGGTCGGACGGCTCGAGGAGCCTGACGATGGGGGAAAGGACGTTCAGCTACGAAGGGCTGTGGCCAGGTGCTCGGCCCGAGTCGGCGTGCACCGAGCGATGCGGATCGGAGAGGCGCAGGGACGCCGGCGAATCGTCGGCTGGCGCGCTCGAGGCGAAGTTGCGGCGGGCGAAGGAGGCAGTCCAATGGACGCCGAGAACCAGGACGATCGGAGAGCCAAAGAGGGGGTCGCAGCCGACGAAGCCGACCGAGAGCGACGCACAGATCATGGCGCCGCTGGCGGCCAAGGGCCACGACCGCGGAGTTCTCGACGCCGTCGAGGAGACCCTGCTCATCGCCGTCTACGGGGAGAATGCCGCCGCGAGAGGGAACGGCACGAGCCCATAGGCGAGAGGCTCGTGCAAAGCGAAGGGAACCGCTACCCGCACCTGCTGGACGGCCGGTTCGGCAGTTGCTGACGAGGTACCAGGAAGGAAGCGCAACGAGCGAAGTCCACCACGTACTCGTCGAGTGGATGGGCGCGCAGTCGCACCTGGAGAAGATGAGGAGGTTCGCCGACCAGAACGGCCTCGCCAAGCGGCGTCTGGAGAGCGGCGCCCCGGTAATCGCACGCGGCCCGCAAGGGCCACGCAAACAGAGCAGCATGGCGGTGCTGCCGCACCGTGTACTTCCACGGGAATGGAGCCGACCGAACCCACGAACACTGGCTTGGCAGACGTGGCGAAGGACCGAGAACGCCCGGCCGTGAACACACGAATCGCCGCCCGGAACTGTTGGAATCAACAAGAATCCGGCCGGATCAGCGAGCGTGGTACGACCGCAGAGGCGGTAGTCGCGGTTGTTGCGGCGCGAGCACCGGACGGACAAGATCATCGAAGGTAGAACCATGGGAGAGCTCCGTTCGAACGTCACCGTGGAGAACACGGGCGACCGCGTCGTCTTCGACCGAGGCCACGGGCTGGAGACCGACATCCGAAGCACGAGGGTCGACGGCAGGGTCGACACCGGAGGTGAGCCTGGTACTCCCGCAGCACGTCGTCGAACGCCTCGGGCTGGATCGGCACGGAACGGCGGTGGTGACCTATGCCGACGGGCGGCAGGACGAACGGTTGCTGGCGGGCCCCGTGACCGTCCGGATCGCGAACCGGGCAATGGTCACCGACTGCATCGTCGGACCTCCGTGGAGCGAGCCGCGGATCGACCAAGTCGTGCTCGAGATGCTCGACCTGATGGCAGACTGCGCGAACCACACGCTGGCGCCCCGGTATCCCGACTACCCGGTCCTGAAAGTCAAAGCGGTGAGGGCCGGAGAACATGAAGAGGGACGAAGCAGCGAGCACGAAGCGATCGCCGCGGACCTCGGACACGGCGACCGACCCGGGGTCGTCGAAGCGATGAGGAAGAATCGACCGCCACAACGGTGGACGGTGGAACGAGAAGGCGACGGAGTCTCCAGGGCGCGCGGGGGCGAACGATCGACGCCGGACAACGCGTCCGCGCACCAGCTCGAAGGACCGCCCGAAACGAGCCGCTAACAGTCCGAGCTGGAGCGGAGTGGAGGCGGAAGGCGGCGCTCGAGGCTGCGGGACGCCGACCGAAGCGGACGGTTCGCACACGAATCCCAGCCGGCGGTCCGGATGGACTCGGCCACCTTCGGGAACGGCAAACACATGGAATCGTGGCCAGACGGCCACACTTCGTGAGCATCCACAACAAGCACGGCGCCTCGCGGCGAGCCGCCAACGCGCGCGAGGGAAAGAAGGCGCCGTAGTGCCGAGACGTGCCACGACCGGTTCGCAGTCGGGGCAGTGCGGCTCGACGGTGTGTGGTGACCGGGATTGCCGATCCCCGGATCGGACGTCATCCGGCGCTGATCCCGGCGCCTTTGCCCGAGCGCGCTTCCCGTGGCCTGCGTCGAGGGCGAGGCGACGGTGTCGCACGCATGGGTCCATCGACGGGATGCTCACCGGGCAAATGCCTGCGATGCTTCGTTCGGAGCCCGGGATCAGCCGGGTGGGGAAAGCGGTCTCGCTGGCCGGTGTGACGTAGCTGACCGTCGCGGAGGCGCCGGACCCGCCGGAGCCGTAGCGTCAGCGATATCGGCCGATGTCGCTACCGGACGAACACGGTGGCGAACGCAAAGAAGGCCGCACGGTACTTCAGTTGCTGCATCGAAGACCGGTCTCCGCCAGCCCGGTGAACGAATGCGAGCCGTCTGAAGACATCGTCCCGCGTGCAGCCCGACGGTCCCGTTCGCCTTCGGCACGCGATCCGCGGAGACCGGCACCCGCAACGCCTCGCCTTTCGAAATGGCGGCGACCTCCCAGTGAAGCCGGCCGCGGCCGGCCGGCCCGGACCAGCGACGAGGGAAAGAAGAGAAGAACACGAAACGCAATGGGGAACGGACGAAACAGGCAACGGTACAGGAGCCGGGCAGGGCATCGAGGCTTGTCGACGCTCAGCAGTCGGGATCCGTCTGCCTGTGCCCGGGCGTGGGCAGCCCGTTGCTGCGGAAGATCACTCCGAGGGGATGTAGAGGGATGCGCGTGAGACTGCTGCGGGTGGACGACGACAGCACGGTGCTGCTCGTCTACCCGGCGACAAGGGAGGAGTACGGGCGGGCGCTGGAGACGCTCGGCGCCGCGGTCCGCGGGGCCGGCGACGGCAGTCCCGAGGTGGGCCGCGTCGAAGGCGGCGGGCCCGTACAGGCCGGCTACGTGGTGACGACGGCGGCGCAGCGGGACCGATGGGGGCTGCCCGACGTGGCGGCATGCGGCTGGGCGTGCGTGGTCGACGAATGGGAGGCGGTCGACATGCTCGGCGAGGGGGCTGTCGGGCCGACGGGGGCCGACGAGGCGCCGGCCGAGTCCACCGGCGGGGCCGTGCGGCCGCCGCGGGACGCCGCCGCCGCCCGTTCGGGGCTCGACGCGGTGCGCGGGCTGGTCGCGCCCGGCGCGCGCGTCGACCAGGTGCTCGAGGCTCTCGACGGCGCCGAGTTGCCCGAGCCGGTCTGCGGGAGACTGCGGCGCGCGCTGCGTAGGGCGCTCGCCTCCGAGGCGGCGGCGGTCGAGGAGTCGCTGGAGCGGGCGGAGACGGTCCTCTCGCTGCCGTGGCGCCGGCTCGCACCGGAACGGTTCGACCGGGTGCATCTGAAGCGGGCGCTGGACGGCACCCACGCCGGCCTCGAGCAAGTGAAGGCGCGGCTGATCGAAGTGCTGGCGGCGTGCCCGCAGACCCGCGGGCCGCTCACCGTGGAAGGCCCCCAGGGCGGCGCCGAGACGCGGGCGGCCGTGCTGGTCGTACGCCCCGGTCGGCCGCGGACCGAGGCGCCGGTTCCGTGCCTTGCCGGCGCCCGGGGTACGGGAAAGACATCGCTGGCCGTGGCCGTCGCACACGCGCTCGGCCGGCCCCACGTGCGCGTGCGGTTGGGCGAGGGGAATCCCGAGAGCCTGATTCGCGGGGTGGAGAACGGCGCCACCGGGCGCATCATTGACGGCCTGCGCGAGGCCGGGGTCGGCAACCCGGTCTTCATCCTCGAGGGGCTCGACCGGGTGGAGTCGGAAGCCGCCGAGGCGTTGCTCGACGTCCTGGACCCCGCACGGCGGACGGCGTTCCGGGACGAGTACCTGCGGGTCCCGTTCGACCTGTCCTCGGTCGTGTGGATCGCGACGGCGACCGATCCGGGCGGGATACCGGAAGCGCTTGGCAAGCGGATCGAGGTGATCGAGTTGCCGGGGTACACCGCCGAGGAGAAGGTGGCCATCGCGCAGCAGCACCTGCTGAGGCGCCCATTCGACGCGTCCGCACCCACAGCGGCGACGTGCCTGTTGCCCGAGCCGGCGGCAGTGACCGAACGCGACAGCGCCCGCAACGGGCTCGCCGTGCTGTTGGACCGTGAGGTCTCGTCGGTACAGGAGCTGGCGGCATTGTCGACAGCGGCGGCGGCGCACGACGCCGTCGAGACGTGGCAGAGGGAGGCCTACACGGGCGGGATTCGTTTCGAGCCGGAAGCGGTCCGCCGGCTGATCGAGGACCATACGAGTGAACCGGGGGTATCGGATCTGCAGGCGAAGCTCGCCGCGGTGTGCCGGCAGATGGTACGGCGCCGCCTTCCGGGAAACGTCAGACCGCAGGTGGTGACCCCCGCGGTGGTGCGCGAGCTGCTCGGCCCCGGCGCGTCGCTGCCGCCGGCGGTACGGGAGGCCATCGCGCGCGAGCGCCGGCGCCTGGGGACGTCCGACGGCGACGGCACGTCGACGAACGACTGGCTCGAGTGCCTGGAGCAGTTGCCGTGGACCCGGCGCGCCGAGGCGCCGATCGACCTGGCGCAGGTCCGTGCGGCGCTCGACGCCGGGCACGCGGGCCTCGAACAGGTCAAGGCGTGCATCCTGGAACATCTGGCCGTGCGGCGGCGCAACCCGCGCAGCCCGGCGGTGCTCTGCCTCGCCGGCGCGCCCGGCGTCGGGAAGACCTCGCTGGCGCGGTGCGTTGCCGACACGCTGGGGCGCGGCTTCGTGAAGCTGGCCTGCGGCGGGCTGCGGGACGCGACGGACGTTCGGGGCCACAACCGCACCTGGAAGGACGCGCAGCCGGGGTGGATCCTGCGCGAGCTGCGGCGCATCGGCTCGAAGGATCCAGTTTTCCTGCTCGACGAGATCGACAAGCTCGGTCCCGCACCGGCGGCGGTGCTGCTCGAGGTGCTCGACCCGGCCCAGCACCACGGCTTCCGCGATGCGTTCGTCGAGCTGCCCTTCGACCTGTCGGAGGTGCTGTTCATCACGACGGCGAACGAGCCGGCCCATATTCCGCCGGCGCTGCGGGACCGGCTCGAGATCGTCGACCTGCCCGGCTACAGCGAGGCCGAGAAGGTGGCCATCGCCGAATCGCACCTGATCGGGGCGCAGAACCAGGCGGCCGGTCTGGCGGCCACGCCGGTCAGGTTCACCCGGGGCGCCTGCCGCCGAATCATCCGCGAGTACACGAGCGAGCGGGGCGTCCGCCAATTCGCGCGCTGCCTGCAGGCGGTGTGCCGCAAGGTGACGCTGGGCCTCGAGACCGGCGACGCCTCGCGCGTCCGCGACCGCGTGACGGCGCGGCAGGTCCGCGCCCTTCTCGGCTCGCCGGACGTCGACCGTGCGGACAGGCTCGACCGGGTCCGCGAACAGCTCGACGCGCCCGCGTTGCCGCCGGCCGTACGGGTGCGGGGGCGGGAGGTCCTCGAGCGGCTGTCGGCGTGGGCGACCACCGATCCCGACCATGCCCGTGCGCGCGAGTATCTGCAGTGCCTGCTGAGCGTGCCCTGGAGCGCACGCACCGCGGCGCCGATGGACCTGGCGCGCGCCCGGGCGGTCCTCGACGCCGGGCACGCGGCTCACGAGGTGGCGAAAGAGCGCCTGCTCGACTACGTCGCCGTGCGCCTGGCGAAGCCGGATGCGCCGTCGCCGTTGCTCTGTCTGGCAGGCCCGGCGGGCGCCGGCAAGACGACGCTGGCGCGGCTGGTCGCCGCCGCGCTCGGGCGCAAGTGCGCGTGGGTGGACTGCGGGGCGCTGAGCGGCGCGGCGGCGCTGTGCGGCGCCCACTCCGGCCCGCCGGGCCGCATCGTCGAGGAGCTGCGCCGCGTCGGCGTCCGCAATCCGGTGTTCGTGCTCGACGAGATCGACCGCCTGGACGAGGCGGGCGGCGCGGCGGCGGCGCTGCTCGACGCGCTCGATCCGGCCCCCGGCGCCGCGTTCCGCGACCGCTATCTGGACCTGCCGCTCGATCTGTCCGAGGCGCTCTTCGTGGCGACAGCGGTCAGCCTCGGTTCGGTACCGCCGATGCTGCGGGAACGGATGCGGGTGATCGAGTTGCCCGGTTACACGGCCACCGAGAAGGGGGTGATCGCGACCCGACACCTGTGGCCGCTGCAGCTGGCGTTGCACGGGCTGATCGCCGGGCAGGTCCGCATCGGCGACGAGGCGATAGCTGCCGTCATCCGCGGCTACACCCGGGAGGCGGGGGTCTGGGAACTGGCGGGGGCGCTCGGCGCGTTGTGCGCCAAGGTGGTGCGCCGCCGCGCCGAGAGCCACGGCCGCGATGGGCACGACGGGAACGAAGAAGAGGATCAAGGAAACGAAGAAGAACGCGACGGGAACGAAGAAGAACACGGACGGCACGATGGCCACGAAGCGCGCGACGGGAAGGAACCGCCGTTCGAGATCACGCCGGGGACCGTGGTCGAGATGCTCGGCGCGCCGGCACATCCGGACGGGAGGGTCGCCCAGCGCACCGCTCGTCCGGGCGTCGCCGTCGGGCTGTGCCGCACGGCGGCGGGCGGCGGCGAGGTGGTCTTCGTCGAAGCGAGCCGGATGCCCGGCTCCGGGGCGCTGACCCTGACGGGGAGGCTGGGCGAGGCCGTGCGGGAGTCGGCGCGGACCGCGCTGTCGTGGCTGCGGGCCAACGCAGGACGCTACGGTCTCGACCCGGGTTTCCATCGCGACGCCGACGTGCATGTGCACGTGCAGGCGGGCGCGGGGCCGACCGAGGGCGCGTCGGCCGGGGTCACCATGGCGGTTGCGCTGGTGTCGGCTCTCACCGGGCGCCCGGTCCGCGGCGACCTGGCCATGACCGGCGAGATTACGCTGTCCGGACAGGTGCTCCCGGTCGGCGGCATCAAGGAGAAGGTGCTCGCCGCCCACCGTTGCGGGCTGACCCGCGTCGTCCTGCCGCGGGAGAACCGCAAGCAGGTCGACGAGGATCTTGGCGCCGACCTCCGGCGGGCGGTCGACGTCGACTACGTGGCGCGGGTCGACGACCTGCTGGAGCTGACGCTCAGGCGGGCCCCCGCGGCGGACGATGCGGCGGCCACACCGGCCGGCGGTTGATCCTCAGCCACCGTGGCCGGGCCTGCGCGCCGTGCGCCGTGGAGCCGGGCAGCCGGCCAACGACCACGGGGGCCGACATCGCGGGGCCCTGAGGCTGACACCGGTTGTCGGGGTCGCAGATCGTACGACAGCCCGACGTAGCCGCGCGTTGCCGACCCGGCGGAGGGGATCGAGTCAGGGGGCGCCGGGCGCGAAGGCCGCCAAGCTGGTGCGCCGCCGGGCCGAAGGCCACAGGCGCGAAGACCATGACCGGAACGGAAAACAAGAAGGACAGCCGGAGCACGAGGAGTACGACGAACAACACGCAGAGAACGGACGACACGGGCACGACGGATAGCGAAGAGCGCGTAGGCCAGGTCGAGGTGACGTCGAAGAACAGGGTCGAGACGGCGCGGCGCGATGGCGTCGAGGCGCCTCGAGCGGGATGCCGATTGGCTGGGATCCCGCTCGAAGCTCGGGCGGCGGACATCGCCGTCGTTGCGACTCTGGAGAACGTGAGCACAGGACGTCCATCGTGGCGGTCCGCGGAGTCCTGAGCGACGGGAGGAACGGTGGCGGCGCCGCAGCGAGAGCACCCCGCAGGCAAGGGGCACACACCACGTGAGAGGCGCTCGACTCCGGTTGAAGCGAACCGGGCAAGGCACCGGATCGGGGTCGCGCCTTCGCAACCGGTCGGAACGGAACGAGGAGGAAACGTGCAGACGACGCCGGAGTTCGTAAGCAGCGCGCGGGCGGAGATACTTGCCCGACTGATATGCAAGGAGCCCGTCGACGAGGACGCCCGCCGGGCGCTCGAACAAGTCGAGCGCGTCGCGCAGGCGGTGGAAACCGACCGGCAGCGTGCGATTGTGTGGTTGCGCCAGATTCTGAAGCACGAGTGGGTAACGCTCGCCGTACCAGTGGCACTCGGATTCGACCGGTGGTTGGTCGAGGCTGCCGACACGCTGGTGATGCGCCACCGGGAGAGCGTGGACGCGTACGCCAGGCGAGTTGCGGAGTGCAGTGACGCGGACGTGCTTGCCGTGGCCGTCGCGGCGATCGACGACACGATCGGTGACCGGATCGAAGAGCAGCCGGAGACGCTGGCCGCGCACGGGAAGGCGCGCGGTGTGCTGAAGCGCGCCGCCGACGCCCTCGCGAACCAACCGCCTGGAGACGCCCTCCCCGCTGGTCGGATGGCCGACGACCGGCCGACGCCGCCGCGCCTGCGCAACGCGTTGATGGCGTTGGTCGAGCATGCCAACGGCGCGCGGAACGCGATGATGCGGATGGTGCGGCCCCCGGCCAACGTGCCCTGGGGGAGCGGCAAGCGCCCGTCTCTGGACGACATGCATCTGCTCGTCACCAGCCTGCACGGCCTGCTGCGGGACGTCGCGATGTTGATCATCGACGTGACCGCGCGGGAAGACGAAAACACGCACGCGGACCGAATGACGCTGCGGGAGTCCAGGACCAAGGGCGTGAACCTGTTGCAGGGCATGCAGACGATCGCGCAAACCATCGCACGTCGACTGCGGGACTTCAACGAGGCGCAGCATGGCGAGAGACCGGAGAACGGGAAGGTGCTCCGGCAGGTGTCGGCGAGCAGTGAGAACTGAGCGGCATGTCCAGACTGGACATGAATGCCGGCTCCCGAAGCTCGACAACGGGAAGCGGTGAGGGAGCACCTCGGGGCGGAATCCACCTCTGCCCCGGTCGCTGTACTCTCCTGATACCGCTCGGCCACCGCCGTCACCAACATCTGCCGCGCCGCCGGACTGATCCTGAACATCATGCCTTCCTTCGGTAGCAGGGGATTCTGAGGCAACGATGCCCGCCGCGTAGCAGGAAGTCGGCGTCTCGGTCGTGAACGCGCTGTCGGAATCGTGCGAAGGCAATGTGTCTGCACGACGCATGCGTCGCCTGGAAAAGCTCACAGCGTGACCGCGGGTCCAACGCAATCGCAGTCCAACGGCCTCACGCCGGTCGCACGCGTAGCCGATGGCATCGGCAAGTCGGGCGAGCGGCTTCCCTGCGAAGGAGGTTGAAGTGGAAGCGATAGACCGGTGGATACGGTTCGGGTTCGTGATCTGGAGCGTGCTGTTCAGCGCGCTTCTCCTCTGCGGGGCGTAGAGCAACGACATCGGCGAGGTGCACGACGAGGTCGACCGGCTCGGCGCCGAGATCCGGTGCCTGGCCGAGCCGGACGACTGTGACGTCGCGCGATTGCTGTCGGGGATGCGGACCGACGCCCAGAGGCCCCCGGCGGCGCCGGGCAGCGGCGCGGGGAGGCTTGCCGGGCCGTCGTCCGCGCGCGGGCCACACTACCCGGCCTCCGCGCACGATGCGCCGACCGCGCCGGGCAGCCGGCCGCCGACCACGAACGGCGGCAGCACGGTGTCCGACAGAGCGGCGACGGCTTGTCGGCCAAGGGGCCGAGGCGGCGGTGGGCGCGCGCGTACGACGTCCGCTGCGGCACGCGACGAGATGTGCCGGTCGCACCCGTCGGTGGGGCGGAGAATGCGGGAACGACGATTCCCGGGAAGGGAGATTTCAGATCGTGGAAATGCTGTTCCTCATTGGGTGTGGCTCTTCTTCGTTGACCGTTTTTCCCCCTGTTCATAGGCATTTTCGCCCGCGGACGGTTCCTTTTCTGTTCATTTTCGCGGGGACAGAACTCCGGACAGCGCCCACCCGCCTCTTTCGGGCAGCCAGCCCGATCTGATCA
>Ga0209544_1003223_pt1 | contig 12994 bp, 12 predicted proteins | sample MesohylPK_FD_187297 | JGI IMG/M metagenome (GOLD analysis project Ga0209544, IMG submission 187297) | Host-associated microbial community of the marine sponge Aplysina aerophoba from Gulf of Piran - sponge mesohyl, lysed by proteinase K... | ecosystem: Host-associated > Porifera > Sponge >...
AGATAATGTCCTACTGGACCTCACTCCAGCCCCGCACTGCCCCAGCAGACTCTGGGCCGTGGCCGCCGGCACCTACGCTGGTGCCAGACAGGACGGATTGCCACACCCTCTGCTGGTAAGCTCGTTCTTCAGACGCAGGCGCACTTCCGCTACGGTCTCGGCTCGCTACTATGCGTGCAACGCTGCTAGCTGTATCCGAGGCGGCTGACGACTGCGGTCGTGCATGCCGTGGGAAGCCTTGCTTCTGGAGGCCCGATGACCAAATGCCAGATTCATGCCGAGTCGTGCTGGGGGGCTGGGAGTGTGGCGTGATCTTGAATGCAGACAGTCTCATCAAGGCGTGGGGGTATGGTTGACGGAGGATGTCGCCATCTATTCCCTAACCTCTCGTCTTCACCCATAGAGTATGGATCCTTTGACACTGTCCAGCTTTCGCTGTAAATTTTCTAACAAGTGGATTGTTCGCCTAGATGCAATCCTTGGGATCTCCAATGACAGTCGGTACAAAGCCCAAGCAATCCCTTGTCGGCATCGAGTTGGTCCGGCTCCTCGCCTACGAGGGTGACCGCATCTTCACAATTGACCGGGCCAGGAAGCTGGCGCCCCGCGTCGGCCTGAAGGACGCCTACCTTGTCGAGGCCCTGTACCACCTCCGTAGGAACAACTGGATCGTGTCGCTTCGCCGAGGACTCTACGGGCTTTCGTCCGTGGTGCCCGGGGTTGTAGTCGCCCATGAATTCGAAGTCGCCGCGGCCCTCGTCTCTCCAGCCATGATCTCCCACTGGTCAGCCTTGCACCATCACGGGTTGACAGAACAGATACCGAGGGATGTGTTCGTTCTTACCACCACGGACGCCTGGATTCCCCGTTCGAGGAAGGACAGGGCGGAGAGATCGGGGAGCGGCTTCCAAGCAGGGGATACGTTGTACCGGTTCATCCAGGTCAAGCCCGACCGCTTCTTCGGCGGCGGGCAGCGGTGGATCGGTGAAGTTCGCGTGCCCATAACGGATCTGGAGCGCACATTGCTGGATGGCCTCTCCATGCCACGGTACTGTGGAGGCTTCGCCGAAGCGCTCCACGCTGTGCAAGTCGGCATAGAACGGCTGAACATCGAACTCATCTCGGCATATGCCGTCAGACTGGGAGTGACGACTGCCAAGCGTCTGGGATGGGTGCTGGAATCCCAAGGCGTTCCCAGGTCCGAACTGGCGGTGTTGGCGGATCTGCCCATCAAGGGTTACTGCAAGCTCGATCCCACGGGACCCCGGAAGGGATCGTGCAACCGCCGCTGGATGGTCCAGGAGAATCTGCCAGGATTGGTAGAGGCGTGACACCAATCCAATGTGGTTAGATTACTTGTGTGTCCGCGGGCAGATCCGTTAGGGCCTTCCGGATCCAGCTTTAGCCGCACAGTTGCCACACCTGTTCCGGATCCGCCTGCCAGACCTTCAGGATCGGCTCCGGGGGCCTCTGTTGCTGTCTGTCCGCCAAGGTATTGCAGTGCTTACTTGATTGTGAGGTGTGCGGACCCCAAAAAACGGACATTCATGGTCATGGAAACTTCCTGCATGGCCGGCCAGCGAGCCTCGGGCCTGGCACTGTGCAATGCCAACCTGTTGACACGAATCACCGGACTGTCTGCACAGGTGATTGTGGTCAGTATGAAGAACGACCGCCACGTTCAGGCACTGGTGGATGCTGGCCGGATCCTCTGGTACCAATTGACGGAAAACGACCTGCAACTGGACTTGGCGCATCGGTGATAGGATGTCGTTCGGTCTGAGAGCGGGCAAAATCCGTATCCATGGCCGCGGGGGAGCAAATGTGAGGGGCAACGATGAGATTGGATGCATTCTCCGATTTTGGTTACTTCTGGTTGCCAGGTGACGAAGACCAGAGTCGTCAGGTGCCGGGAATGTTGGCTGTTTCGGAGGCTGGCCGCGTCACATTGGAGACCTTCGGGTATTACAGTGACAATCCACTGTCGTTGGCACACGGCTCTTTGGGTCTAACAGACTCGAAGTTGGCGCACATCTTCGGATACACGACGAAACGGGGTGCCATTACGCTTGTAGGTGCCGTAGTAATACACTTCAGAATGTCAACAATGACAAGGGGGGCGGCGTTCAACTGTACTTCGTTTGTGGTGGATAACCTCCTAACAGGCGGATTCTTCAACAAAGATGAGCCGTTTTTCGACCGGTTGGCTTGCAAGATCGAAGGGCTGCACGAGTGGCTTGGAGTATCGGGATTCACAACAGAGCGCGAAAGCAATTCCACCTCCATCACCTATCAAAGGCCACCACCCTTGCCATTTCAGATCAGCGACGACATTGAGGGAGAGTTTGGACTGGAACACTCGATTTCCTTTCATGCTCCTGCTGGCATCAAGATTCCGGAAGCACGCTACAGCGCATACATCAAACTTTCGACCTCCACGACACCATGGACTACTGAAGATGTGCTCAGTTGGGCCTTCAGGATGCGAAACTTTATCAGTTTGGGAACGGGTGCTCCAGTAGCGATTACCGCGCTTGTAGGTTGGCTGCAAAAGGATGGTCAGGAAGTCGCGAAGGAGACTAACCGAGAGGAGCCGGTGGAAATCTTCTGCGAGTCAGTACAGCACAGCCTTAAATCAAATACAAACTTCCATCCTGTGTTCATGAACTTTACATACAAGGATCTTGACGATGGGCATTCGGATTCCATCAAGGCCTGGATTGACTTGTGTAGCGAGTGGTCACAGCCAGTTTTGCTGTTCTTCGACGCTCTGTACGGTGATGGCATCTTGCCAGAGGACCTACGGTTCATCAAAGTGGTTGAGTCACTTGAAATGCTCGCTCCGGCCATGGGGATCGAGGAAAGCGATGGACCCCGCGATAGGGTTAGGAGATTGGCATTGAAATTCTCTGAACTCTTGGGGATAGAGAAAGGGGGCGAGACGGAGTTTGCTAAGCGTGTTCGGGTTACGCGGAACTGGTGCGTGCACCGCGACCCGAAGACCCGGAAACAGCAGGCATGTATAGGGATTGACCTGATCCGGCTGCTGAGGCAATGTGAAGCACTGCTGTTCTGCTGTTTGACCGCCCGCGTACTTGGTAGTGAGGCAGCAGCAATCAATGTCCTTCGGAATGCCAGACCAATCAAGGATAGGTCTGGTGCAGCCTGACGTGTACTAAGCTACCGCATCCCCAACTGTCATGCCTAACAGGCTGTCGGTGGCGCGATTTGGTCCTTGCTGCGAATTTTGTTATACAACTCCCTTCGGTTGGTGGGTTCGGAGAGCGACATCAGCATGACCTTCGGGTCTGGCTACCGTTCAGTTTCGGAGAATCTGCTTGATGTAGTCGTATTCGCCGTTGCGTTCAAAGAACAGAATGTGCTTCTCGGTGAAATCCGTCCTTTCCCACGATCCATCGCCGTACTCCGACCGGAGTTTGTCGAATGGAGTGGCGGACACAATGAACGAGTCCATGCTGACGTTTGACATCTGTGAGCGTTCCGACACTACCCGCGCCAACGCCGGCAGCTGCTCGTGGAGACGTGCCTTGTCATCGTGGACATAAGACTTGGCGTGGTGCATTCCATGCGGGTCAACGAACACGATGCGCTGTGTGGTGGCACCCTTGATCCAGAGGATGAAGTCGGGGTAGAACCCACTCTCCTCAAAAAAGCCTACGCCGTGACCCCGCCCCAAATTCCGCAGGAGGAACAGTTCCGCGCCTTTGGGCAAGACGTTTGATTGGTCACTGCAGTAGTCTTTGAGATCGGTGACGAATCTGCGCTCGCTTTCATTCAATCCAGGCGGTGATGAAGTCACCCCATCCCGTTCCAAGAGCAACGGCTGGTAAAGATGCCGGTCGAAGTGAATACGGGGTAAGCGGCCCTTGTCTTCTTCATAAAGTGCATTGAAGTCAGCGATCAGGTTCTCGACTTCCCCTGCCAGTTCGGGGTTTTGACGCGGAATCTTGACGATGTACCGGCTGGAATGGTCGCTTTCCCCCCTGTTGAAACGGAAGTTGCCCTCACTCCCGTCCAGCGTTTTGTATATCAAGCGACTTGATTCCCATTGCCCATGCCGGCGACGATGCAGCGTGTCGGCGTACTTTCGCAGGATGTTGACTACAGCTTCCTGCAACCGCGCGCACGCGGCCTGGTTCTCGGGTCTGAGCAGAGATTCCTCCGCGTTCAGCCGGTAGACCGGCGGCTCGGCTTCCAATATGTCTCGCAATTTTCCGGGTCGTATCAGCAGGTTGCCAAGGCCTTTCTCATCCTTGTGCCTCAACAGGGCCAGGTAGACCTGATTCCAATCCACCAGATTCAGGCTCTGTGGCGGTATCGTTCCCTCCTTGCCTGCAGTTGCCTGGACACCCTGCGATTCCGAGCTGCTCAAATGCTCAACCGTCGCCGCCATGTCGACTGCCACCGGCATTGGCACTGCGTCACTGTGTTCAAGCAGTACGGTTTCTTCGGTCAGGAAGTCGCTTCCTTCGTCCAGGCGTGGAACGACCAGCCCTCTGTTAAGAAAATCGTCGTTGAGGCGAATGGGCAAAGGCAGCTCCACAGCGGGCGTGTCGATGCCTTCGCTCTCCAGGTAGTCGCGGAACTGCTCCATGTAGTCAGCGCGCACCGCGAAAATGTTCAGGGTCTCCAGTACCCGGATCCAATCCGGGTGCTCGCCAGGCAATGCCGAACTGCGTTGCAGCGACATGTCCAATCCCCGTAGGCGTACGCCCCGACCGAACAGCTGGATGATCTGTGAGCCTTCGCCGCGCCCGATGTTGAGCAACCCCATGTTGGATACCCGCCAAGAGTTCCAGCCCTCATTGAACTTTCTGGAACCCACTAGCACTTCTACGGTTGAATCCGGCTGATTGATGCGGTCGAACAGGGAACTGTTCAGGGCATCGATTTCCACGACAATGCCGGCACCATCGGCTTCCACCAACTTCTTGAAGGCCCCAGTGTCGCCGATGTTGATAACTCCGAAGTATGTATCGCTACCGGCAGCCCTGAGCCCCAATTCGCCTTCGCTACCGCGCAGGTCGCAGATGCGCAAACCGCTGCTGCTACGGGTGTGCATGACCTTTGCCAGCACATCCTGGTACACGGCGGTTGCATCCCAGCCGCGCAGGAGCACGTAATCGAACCCGTCTGCAAAAAGATCTCTGCCGCTGTCCTGGCTCCGCAACCCGGATTCGCCGCTCAACAGTCGCTGAAGGGTGTCGATGGCCCACTCGGGATTGCTCAACACCAAGTGCAGGAACCGGACCACTGTCAGAACGTCGCTCCGCTTTCTCCCCTTTTTCTGGTATACCGCGTTGACACTGCCGCCGATGAATGCCCACAGCGGTCGTTCCAACTTGTAGGGCCGCAGCTTGTCCGCATGCTCCGCAAAGACCAGTTGCTGCTCATAGAAGGACAACAGATTGGCTAACAACAGGGTGTCCGACCATTCTGAAGCGTCGTCGTCCTTCAGGTTGAGGATGCGGAAGTCCTTGCCATAGCCGTCGCCATGAAAGTGCCGATAGGAGTAGTCGAAGGCGATGGCTTTGCCGTATTCGGACAGCAAGGTTTCATCCTTGGCTGCGGCCAGGGCCTGCCCGAAGGTGGCGCTGTACTCGAAAGTGAAACCCGTTGCTCCCAGCGCGTCGCGCACGGCTCGCCACGCTTCGCCACCGGAGCCTTTGTGTCCTTCGTCCACGAAAATCAGGTTGTGGCCCTCGAAGGCTTCCACCGGAATACTGTCGCCCTCACCGCGCTTCTCCATCACCAGCTTCGTGATTTCGGTGACCTGCACCGTTTCGGCTCCGTCTAGCCAAGCGGCTCTTTGGTTAAGATCGAAACGTTCGGCGGCTATGTTGGAAACCCACAGTTCCTCAATGTGTTGCTGACTCAGGCCTTCGTTGGGCGTTATCAACAGGATGTTGTCCAATGGCTTCCGGTGGTAGTGCAGAAACTGCCGGTAGTTCAGGTGCAACAATAGCGTCTTGCCGCTGCCCGTGGCCATCCAGAACGCCATCTTCCCCAGGTCGGAGGCAGCGAATCCCTGATAGCGTGGATCACGCGCACTACTGCGATTATGATCCTCTACGAACTTGTTCAGTGACCTCAGCAGTGCTTCGGGGTTGGAGCAGTAGCGGTCAAGGTATATTTCGGCGTACAGTGCGGCCAAGTACTGGAAGTAGCGCAAAGTGATGGGTTCGGTCCGGGCCTCGTTCATCGCCACCAGATGCTCACGGATATTGTCGTCGTAACGTTGCAGGCCCTCGGTAGTGACATCCCGCAGTTGTCCGCTTCGCGATGCCAGCAGTGCATAGATGTGGCTGTGCCCTTCCGGGTCGAAACCTTCGTCGGTCGGCTTGACCGCGGTCAGGAGGTCGGCCGTGTTTGTGAAGCCCAGTTGCTGGTGCAGCCAAGCCAGTAACGCCAATCGTTGTTCCAACCGGGCATAACCTCGCACGGTGGGCCGCCGGTTTCTGCCCGTGCTGCTTCGGGATGGCATGGTCGTTTCCTTGGACAAGCGGTCTGGTCAAGAGTTGACGCCGGCGAACATGCGCGCCTTGAACATCGGCTCAACGGGCTTGGCACCGGGGATGCAGGAATCGCCGTTGACGTACACCGTATCGGCTTCATCAGCTAGGGATTCAGCCGCGATGAAATCCCGATCCCGGGCAAAATCATTCTCGGTCCAACCCTCAGTAGCCCTCCAAATGACGACCACCGTCTGATTGGGATCAGCGCGGATCGTGCCCCGGTACACCAGATACAGTCGTCCGTGGTGGTCGTAGGTCCGCCGTGTACGGACGATCAGGCCAAGCAGGTAGTTGAAGGTTTCCGGCAAGTCCACCCTTCGTTCCCGTCGTACACCGTTGACGTGTACGCGCAGCCGGTAACGGAAGGGGTCGGTCAGTTTGGCGACGTTGAGAAACGTCTCGCTGTCCTTGGTCTCCCAGCCCAACTGGTACTTGAGAAGGTACTCGTCGGAAGTAGCCAAACCCGGCAACTGGCCGAACTGGTCAAACGTGATGCTGTCCAGCGCGTCCTCATAGGATTCTAGGCGGATGTACTTGATGATGCGGGGTGACCTGTCAACCTCTTCTGCGGTTGCTTGGCGCTTCGGGTACCCGTCCTTCCATTCGGGGGTGAAAGTGACTTTCTTGATGCGGGGCAGCAGAACCGTATCGAAGTATTCGCCCATCTCCATCAAAATGAATGTGCGCTTCCCGCCGTCATCTCGATTTAGATTGACGACCGCGTGGCCCGTGGTACCGGAACCGGCGAAGTAATCGAGGACGATGGTGTCGGCGTCATCGGCCATCGCGCCTAGCAGCTCCTCATAGAACGAAACAGAGTGACAGTAAGGAAAATTTTCCAACCCTTGTGCATCAAGATCGGCTTTACCTCTTGTTGCATCTTGGATCACGGATGAAAGCTGTCGTCTATATTCTCTTGTAAGAAAACGTTTTTGTCTAGGCTGTGTGGTCTCGTCCTCTCCGAATAGGACCTCCCCTCGATTGACCATGGATCTCAAAGTGTCGGGAGTGCGGGAAAACCCATTCGGTGGAATTGCACAAGGTTTTCCTGTCACCGGGTGAACTAACGGCTCGAAAAATTTGGGATCAGTTCTGGGCTCAGGTGCTCTCAAGCTGACACTGGAATATACTCTTCCAGCGTCGTCAAGGTAGCGGTATGCTTTTTCACCTCCAGTAAGACAACAGTTGTTCGATACCCAGCGCGAGAAGTCCACCTTTGTATCTTCTGATACACCGCGATCTCTATTGAACAACTCCTCGGCTTTGTTCAAAATTAACTGACTGTTATTGTTTCGCAGACGTATCGCTTCATTTGACCGTGACCTGCAGATCATATATTCATGTTGAAGTGCGATTCCACCGCCGCCAGTCATGGGATTCCTCTTGTCCCATATGATGGTTCCAACATCAGGGATACCAAGACCTTCTAACATGATATAAAGATTTTCATACTCATTCTCATCTATGTGGCATAGCAATACCCCAGCTGGATTCATCAACAAATCCCCGGCAACCACGCGGTCTCGGATCATGGTTAGCCAACTCGAATGCTGATAGCCGTTCTTGTACAGAAATCCACTTGTGTTGGTGTTGTATGGAGGGTCAATATGGATGCACTTGATTTGCCCAAAGTACTTTTCCTCCATCAAGTGTAGTGCCTGCCAGTTGTCGCCGTGCACTAGGGCGTGTTCACACTATGGGGTAGACTAGGGGGTCGATCGCACTCGGAGCCGGAGAGGATCCCCATGGAAATCACGGAAGCCCAGTTTCGCGAGCACATCGAGTCCCTGCTGCCGGTCCAGCGGGGCAACGTCAAGGTGCCCAACCTGCAGGTTCTGAACGCCATCCTCTATGTGGCCGAGAACGGGTGCAAGTGGCGTGCCCTGCCCGAGCACTTTGGTCCCTGGCACACGATCTACATGCGCATGAACCGCTGGTCCAAGAACGGTGTCCTGGATCGGGTGCTGGCCCGCCTGCAGGAACTGGGACTGGTGCGCATCAAGCTGGAAGTGGTGGGGTTGGACAGCACGATCGTGCCGGTGCACCCGGACGGCACGGGTGCGCAAAAAAAAACGGCCCCCAGGCCATCGGCCGCTCCCGCGGCGGCTGGACCACCAAGCTTCATCTGGTTGCCGCGGACGATCGGACAGCGGTAATCGGCGCCCTGTCGCCGGGCCAGGCCGGGGACGCACCCCACGGCCGCCAGCTCCTGGAGGCGCTGGGCCCCCTGGCCGACCACGACCACCTCCCGGACGACCTGGTGCTGGTCATGGACCGCGCCTACGAGGGGGACGAGACCCGCACGCTGGCCGAGAGGCTGGGCTTCCAGGTGGTCGTGCCGCCGCGCGCCCACCGCCGGGAGCCCTGGGACTACGACCGCGAGCTCTACAAGCGGCGCAACGAGGTGGAGCGCCTGTTCCGGCGCCTCAAGGGGTTCCGGCGGGTCTACACCCGCTTTGACAAGCTGGACCGCATGTACTGGGCCTTCATCCAGTTCGCCCTCATCGTGGAAACCCTGCGCGTAGTGTGAACAGGCCCTAGCGTCACTGGTGGACAGGAAGGAATGGCGGAAGTCAAAAACGCGTCGTCGTACCGAGAGCACCCGCCCGCGGGACCATCTCGACTACAAGCGTGCAGGCCCATTGAGTCGGAAAATGCCTGCGCAAGACCCCATCCCGAGGGAATACGATCGCCTTGGGAGCAAAACGGGTGACAGTGTGCCGGTGCCGACTGCATGTTGGTACCCCCTTGAAGATGAAGAACACCTGTGCCAAGTTGCGCCACGGACACGCAGTTTCTCTGCCCTGTCAGGATCCGCAACCGGGTGAAGCCATGGTTGAACCGGCGCGATCTGTCACACATCGAGTTCCTGCCCGATGTGGTACCCCGCTACACTAACGAGTTGGAAGGTCTCGACAAGTCGATTTGGGCGTACTGGGAGCTTGGACAGGGTTTGTCCCTGACGATATGGCTTGGCAGGTGAAGGAGTGCTATCTCCTTGGTTGGCCCTTCCACTGACTTGGGGATCTCATCACGTTCGGCATCGTCTACGGCTCAAGGATTGCAGCCATGACCATCAACACGGACTTCCTCGTCCGATGCATCCATACCCTGGAGGAAGCCTTTACACAGCTTCAGGAATTTGAGGCCGGCCATTCCTTCTACGACATCTTTCGAGCAGCCTCCGTCAAGGAATTTGAGCTCATTCTTGAGCAGTCCGGGAAATTGCTCAGGAAGCGACTGCGTCCCTTCTTTGCCAGCAACAGGCAAGTGGACCGTCTGACCTTCAAGGACGCGTTTCGACACGCCGTCAGGCACGACCTCATCTCCGCGGCAGCCTGCGAACGTTGGTTCGCCTACCGAGAACACAGGAACGACACTGCCCACGAATACGGCGAACGGTTCGCAGAGGCCACCTTGGAACTCCTCCCTGGCTTCATCTCAGATGCGAAGGAACTGGCGCGCGTCATCGCGGAGGGCGGAGATGACTGATCAATTGGACCTTCCGCTGCGCTACCGACACATGGTGGAGGCCTTGCTGAGCGAATATGTGCCCAATGCCGAAGTGTGGGCCTATGGAAGCCGCATCAATGGCGAGAGCCACGAGGGCAGCGACCTGGATCTGGTGTTGCGCAGCCTAACTCTGGAGCCCTTAGGACCTGAATTCACAGACCTCGTTGAGGCACTCCGCGAATCGAACATTCCCATCCTCGTCCAAGTCTGCGACTGGGCGATGCTTCCCGAGAGTTTCCGTAGGGAGATCGCTCGGGGCTATGTTGTGCTGCAGAAAGGCCCACCCCAATCCTGACTACCTCTACCGAGTGCACCAAGTCTGTTGGCATCTGGAAGGACTGGCAGTGAACTGGACTTGCCATGGAAGCGCAGAAGACAAGACTGATCTTGGATTTGAACTCCGCCATCCAACGTCGGTTGAAAGCCATGGCCGTCCTTAAGGGTGTCAGCCTGCAGGAGTACTGCCAAGCCGCCCCATTGACCAGGAATTGACCAAGGACGAGGCTGGCACCAGCGAACAACCCTCGTCTGATATGCCAGACCATGAGATGTTCGCACTGCTCCGGAAGGAGATTTTCGGGAGCAAGCCCCTCCCAGGGAGTTCCGCTGATCTGATTCGTGAAGCTCGAGCGATCAGGAACACTGAAACCAAAGGACGGGCGTGAACGGATTCGTTGGGGCCGATGAAGGCCTTGTCGGCAAATGGCTGGTCGAACCAGACGATTCCGACCAATCCCACGCCACACTCCAATCATGGAATGTCCCGGACATCTCTCACATCGCCCCATACCTCTTGTGGTTCGGGGGCGTTAATGGCCTTCACGAACTCGTTAAGTCATCCGATAGAACCAAAATCACCTTGGCTGCACAAGCGACTGCAAATAGGTCACCAGTTCGTGTGCCTCGGTGGACGGATTTGGTTCTTCAGTCTGTGCTACATCTCTTGCTGCCCTCTCCGCATGACGCTTGGCATCCTCCAGTGAGTTTCGCAGCGCTTGGAACAACCTTTCCAGGTTCTTGGCATATTCCGGCCAATACTCTTTCAGTTCGCGCAGGCATGCATCCGCTGGGGAGTTGGGACCCGATCGTGCAAAGGGTACACGGGTATAGCGAAAGTGCAATAGGAACCAGAATTCAAAGCAAGGCCAGGATCGAGCCAGATCGATTCCGCTGTTCCGAGCCATGGTACTGGCTTGCTCAAATTCGTTGTGTTCATCACGGTCGAACACACAGAAAACCTTGTCGTACGCCACTCCCGCACGACGCTCGCTACGCTGGAGTTGCTGCGCCTCCTTTACCACCTGCATAGGTGTCCGGCCCAATCCAACCACTTTCACGACACCGTCACCCAATCTGTATTGGGTCGCCAGATCATGGAAATAGTTTCTCTCGGTTTTGCTACCCTCACAGACAATCAGGACCCGATCATGACTATCACGGAAGGCCCTCCCCCGCCTCGTGTTTTGCCGAGACTTGGCCCTGTGCGGAGTTTTGGGCATGCATCAAGGCTCTGGCTCGAAAGGGATCGAGCGGATGAAGGGCACGGCTCCGTAGCGGCCGGCGAGATAGGAGCGTTCCAGATTCTCCACACCCTTTCGGGGTCGAAAGTCACTCAAGGGGTACAGATGCGTAGCCAGTTGTTCATCCCGCTCACAGAACCAGATCTGATCGCGCCGAAAGATCTCCTGGCTCAGGATGCTGGTGTCGTGGGTGGAAAACACCAGTTGGGCTCCACCGGTGTTGAATCTTGGATTATGGAACCGATCCAAGATGAACCTGACCAATGCAGAATGCAGGCTGTTGTTCAGCTCATCTATAACAACCACAAATCCCTTCCGTAACGATTGGAGTAAAGGCACCGAAAGGTCGAAGATTTTCTGTGTTCCGGCGGATTCATCGAAGATTTCAATTTCGGTTGTACCCAAGCCAGTATTATGACTCATGAAAATACTGACCTCTTGTACATTGCCGTCATTTTCGAAGATCCCCTTCAGTGCTGCCGGCATGTCGGAAGGAAGGCTTTTCGGATTAATTTCGTGCTCGACGATTCGAAAGTCTGAAATGGCCATGTCCGCTGCTTGCAAAAACCCAATGACCTCGTCCTTGTGCCGGTTCAGAGCACCCATGGGGATTTGCGTGGGTCCGGATCCCCCCACATGCAGCTTGTGTCTGAACCAGTCAAACAACGGTTTCAACTGCTGACTGTTTAGTGATGCAGCCGTGGAGAGAAACAAGGCGTTCGGACGGGTCGCGCGCTGCCAGACTCTCTTGTCGCTTCCCAATCTGTCACTCAATTTCCAGTCCTGGTCGTCTCGTTCCACCCATCGTTGAACCCTGCCCCGCGGCCAAGCAAAGAGCCACTCCTGGCATACACGCTCGGAATTGGCCGTGAAACCGTACTGATACCGAACTCCGCCCACGACGCAGAGGACTTCGAAGGTCGTATTCCCCTGGGCTTTTTCCGGATCGAACTTGAATGGTTCGATCGGAAGGGGATCCCCGGGTTGGCTGGGCACGGTTACGATCCTCTTCATGGTGCCCAAGGCAGCAAGGAGATTGGTTTTGCCCGCCGCATTGGCACCATAGACCACAGCCGTGCGCACGAGAGGATTGGACGGAATTCTCCCATTCGCTCTTGTGTCCACCAAGTGGGAATCCCGGTGCTCCTTGCCAGTGCCAGCGACCATGCTCAGGCGAGCCTCGTCCCTGATGGACTTGAAGTTGGATACTCCACATTCGATCAACATCGGATTTCCCCCACTTTATCAGCGGGTTTTGTCAATGTCTGCCGATTTTAGCACTTAGTTCCGGCAACAGAGGGATCACCACGGTGAAGTCGCTGCTCGGTAACACCGTGTCGAGTGTCAAGTCATGACCATGGGCATTGGGTCTGGCTGCCAGTGTGCCTGGCCCCGCAGCACCGGGCTCCGATCACGCCCATGCGA
>Ga0209544_1003226_pt1 | contig 12987 bp, 7 predicted proteins | sample MesohylPK_FD_187297 | JGI IMG/M metagenome (GOLD analysis project Ga0209544, IMG submission 187297) | Host-associated microbial community of the marine sponge Aplysina aerophoba from Gulf of Piran - sponge mesohyl, lysed by proteinase K... | ecosystem: Host-associated > Porifera > Sponge >...
CGCTCCGGGGTCGCCGACAGAGCGAGCCGCCGTTCGAAGAACTCTGGTTTGTTCGCCACGAATCCCTTCGCGCCGAGGGTGTGGGCTTCGTCGCCTATGAGTATTGACGATATCCGCCTGGCGGAGGTCTCTATGCACGTGGCTACTGTCCTCTGGAAGACAGGGTTACACAGCAGATTGTTGGTCACGACAACCACGCTCGTTCCCCCTGCTCCCAAAGACCGGAACAAGTTCGTGAGGGCCACGTTGCTGTCGGCCGCAGTGGTAGGAGTCACCGCCTCAAGACCGAAATCCCGGATCTCTTTCTTCCACTGTCCAAGAAGCGGGACGGAGGGTGCCGATACAACGACCAAGAACGGTGAGCCCCTTAACCGGTCCTGCGCCCGCGTAGCACACACGAGGGCCGTAACTGTCTTACCCGCACCGGTAGCCATCGCAACCGTGCCGCGCTCTCCGGCAGCCTCCCACGCAGCAACAGCCTCTCCTTGGTGTGAATAGGCGCCTGTCCGCCACTCCAGTCCGGCCGGGATTCGAAGGCGCGCGCGGTCTGCTCGGGGTCTAGTGGCCGCGAGGCGAGCGCGAAGAACCTCGGCCGGGCTCGCAGGCGAATCAGTCAGCTGAGCCTTGCGGTAATCGCTGCTGGAGGGGGCCGATGAGGGTGCTGTTGCCACAATGCCCTCTCTGATCGCGTCGGGCATGTCCACAACTCGGTCAATGCCTAGGCTATGGCCCCGCCACCAATCTTCAAGCATTGAGGTTGCAGCGACAATGCGGCTAGGTCCGTGCGTACTCCACGACACGTCTACGTCCATGTGTTCTACTGCACCGTCGATCCCGCGACCGGTGGCGTTGGCCGATCCGCGGACTAGTACTCGGTGCTCACCGTCATCAAAAAGCCAGATCTTCGGGTGGTAGTTACACCTAGGAGTCGGAACCGCCACCCGGAGCCGCAGTTGGCCCGTTGCGACCATCCAAGCTAGACAGTCGAGAGCATGGCGGCCGAGTGCTCCAGCATCCACACGACCGTCTGTAAACACATGGGCCACCCGCCGACAAGCCTCATCGGCCGTCATCGCATGTGCCGCCTCAATCGCCTCACGTTCCTTTGGGTAAAGCACAGGAGCGACGGTGAAAGTAATCGGCTCGACCTCTCCGCGATTCAGGTAGTTGGCCAAACCGGGCGAGAGCCGCGCGATCCACCCCGCCGTAAACCATCCAAACGCCCCCCGCACGGAGGTCGCCGCTCGGAATCCAGGAATAAGAACCTTCTCTCCAATGGGATCCTCCGGAAGCCGATATAGACCGGGCTCTATATCGGCTTCCGCGGCCAGCCTGCTCATAGTCCCCGCTGTCGGTTCTTCATCCGCTGCAAGAGGTCCCGCCCTCGGTCGGATGATGCCGCGTCGCCTGCGCTCGTTTCCTTCCGGTCCCCGCCGTCGCCGGTGGCGAGGTACAACGAGACGCTTTCTCTGGCGTCGATCACAAGTAGGGCATGGTCACCCGGCCTAGCACCTAGTTCCCGGAGCGGCGCAGCGAGATACCCCACATAAGTGCCCGCTACGGAAGCGAGCGGCCATCCCACCGAAACCGGACCACACCCAGCCGGGGACGAAACCCGCACCCAAGTCCTCCCGTCAGGCCTGCAACCCAACGCTTCAACGACTTCGGGCGGCAGTCCCGTCAAGCTGTAGCCATCGAAGTAACGGGCTTCGACCTTGAATCTCCAGATTGGCCGGCCATCTGGCGTGTACCCATGGACGACATCATGGAGAGGTCGTAGCGTGATGGTCGAATCGTCAGCCAAACTGACATAGCCGTCCCGAAGCAGGAAGCGAGGCGTTGCGACATATGAACGAACACTGCTCTCGGTGACTCCGAACAGGCGAGGCAACTCTTCGACTAACCTGTCAAGCTGGGTGGCTCCACCATCCTCCTCTATCCGCTGGATGATCTCCCCGGGAATGCCATCGTACTCGTCATCTACCCACTCCTCTAGACCCCAGCGCTCCTTGTCAGCCCGCACCACTCCCGGAATAACTGACAGATGGCTACCGACACGCGCTAGCTCTATCCCGCTGACCTCTCCCACCTCTTTCCTGGTCGCGGGGCGACCAATCAACAGAAGTGCTGCTTTGACGCGGGCCTTCTTAGTGTCGCGTAGGCCGAGCCGCCCACTGAACCTGTGCAGGGCACATTGTGCTACCAACACATCCCAGTGCTCACGCAGTTTCGGGTCGTGCAGACACTCCCTTAGATTCTCCTCGTCCACGAGCCCCACCTCGTCTGCTATAGATATGGCCTCCACCTTGAGAGTTTCGACGGCCGAGACGGCTGACTTGTCTAGGTAGACATCATTGGATCGTCGATAACCGAGCTCTCGTACAAGGAGGCCGCGAGCCATCACAATTGTGGAGCTCCGATAGGTGTCAGAACATCCTTCATCCGGAAACACAGATGTAAGGCACCGCTCAACATCACTTACCGCTGGAACAGGACCAAGCTGCTGGTGCAGCGTGATAGCGATGGCACCTAACCACCAACCCGTGTCACAGCCATCTGTCGAGGGGTGCAACCACTTGCTCACTACTATCTTTTGAATCTGCCGGATTCGTTCTCGTGTAAGGCTAACCTGCTGTCCCACCTCCTCTAAGGTCAACGGATCCCGAGCAGCTACACGAGAATCGAACACATGCCGCTCGACTGGCGTTAGGAATGCTAAGAACTTCTGTAAGGAATCAAGCACCTCTGTGGCCATTGTTGCCCCCGACACGAGCCTCGCGATAGGCACCTGATCGAAACGGTCTTCCAATCCCAATGCCGACATCAATGCTCCCAGATCGGACTCTAGTGCGTTGGCAAGTGTGCGCGCTCCGTGAAACTCGGCCGACACGGTGAGCAGCTTCCGAAGGGCGCCGTTGGCATTCTGCCAGTCAAAGGTCGAATACTCGGATGACCCAGCAGTCTGCGAGTCCGACATCCGCGAATCGACGGTCCCACTACGCGGGCCACGTTGGACTTCTCCGGTCGTCAGAGGAGCATTGTCGAGTCGGGTGACTTCGTACGTATGACGTGCAGCACTTGGCTGTACAGCTTCGGCGCTCTCCAGAACACAAAGAAGGTCAATGAGAGACAAGCGACCTAGAGCCCGTATTTCCATAAGTTCGTCAATGGTTACGCCTGATGACACACGACTGGGTTCTATATCGCTCAGATAGCGGACTAAACAATTGCGTGTTCTAGTCCTAAGAGGTAGCCTTATGACCCACGAAAGAGGCAAACCAGCCGGTATCCCTTCCAGGCCATGGGGAAACTCTAGTCCAGTAAGCCACCTCAGCAACTCCGTCCCGTCTACCCTATTGATTGATAACCGGTTCCAGAGATCGGGACCAAGGTCGGCCACAGTTACAGAACCAATATCTCGGAAGGTGTAAGGTACTGATCTTTGTGCATACTGGTCCCGATAAGCACGCGGAGCCAGAGGGCAGGGTGCTACACCCCATGGACTCGCGTGGATCGGATCGCCTAAGTATCGGCGGCCACTTCTCGTAGCGACTAGATTGGCTAATGCTACTCGCTTTGATCGTTCGTCAGGCATTCGATTATCGAGAGGCTAAGCGCACCAAGCATACCGACCGGCCTCTCCTAGAGCGAGCATACAGAGCAGGGTATGCTGTCGTCATCTTCGTCTAGGGCTTCGGCTAGGGACTCAACGAGGGGCACGTCGGTACGGGTTTGTTTGGCTCGGGCTATGGCTGCTTCGTGGCGTTCGAGGATTTGGTCGCTTCGTGATCGGAGTTCAACGAGGGTTTCGCCGCCGGACCACGTGTATTGGCGTCCTCGCATGGCGCGGTCTCCGAAGTTGGCGTCGCCGTTGACTCCGGCGTCGGTGAGGACCTTCTGTTCGATGGCGACGGCCCGCTCAAAGAGCTCGGGGTGCCGTTCGGCAAGGCCGATCCATTCAGCCTTTCGTTGGAAGAAGCAGAAGTAGCAGCCGGATCGGGTTCGCCATTCGTAGTAGGAAGGCAGGCCGATTCCGGCATCGTCGAGGATGGTCAAAACTTGACGATAATCGACTTTATCGTCGACGAACGGAAAGCGGGTTTTGATGTTGGGTTTGGTGGATACATATCCCTTGCGGTTAGACTCGTCCGCTCGGATGGCTACGTACGAGATGGCGGGTGCCTCCCCGATCCAATCCTCGATCGGTTTGATTTTCATGATTTTTGTGCACCATCGCATTTGGGGGGATGGAAGGGTGCCGCGGAAGACTTCGAACCAATGGTCGAATCCTCGTTGGGCGTTGAGCCGCACTATGGGTTTCGCGAGGATTACCTCTAGGCGGGTGAGGAATTCGTACGTTTCGGGGAGTTCAGCGCCCGTGTCGCAAAAGAAGTACTCCATATCCGGAACCTTGTCACGCATATAGACGGCAAGGGCGCTGGAGTCCTTACCTCCGGAGATACCACAGATGTGGCGGATAGTTTCATCCATGTTGGACCCATCGGTCGGGGGCATCATTCGCTGGTGTCTCATTATTGCTTCGGCGGGAGGGTAGTAGCCGCTCGCCGAGAAGGGCGAGTAGGGCGTGTTGTGTTCGCTGGGGTGAGCCCGTGAACTCCGTCAGCCGCTCGATGAACCCGTCGAGAGCGTCATCGAACCGATCGCGTTCGTCATAGTCGACGCTAACGAGGCGGACGTCTTCTCTACCGTCGTGGCGGGTGAACGTGACACGGAACGCGTCGAACGGCCCTCCTCCGTGGGCGCGGTGCTGGGCGTGAAGGGCGACGAGCCGGCGGAAGGCTGCCACCTGGTGGGGGAGTTCATGCTCGAACCGTCGGAGGTCGTCGTCGCGCCACTCGGCCGGTGCTTTTTGTGTAACTACGGTGGCGACCGTCTTGATCCAGTCGGTGTCGGACTCTAGGTGGGGATTAGCGAGTGTGAGCACGAATGCGCGAACGCTGGGATCCAGGACCTCGTCAGCCAAGGCTGCAGCCTGGCCGGAGATCGCAAGCCGAGACGTTTCGGCGGCCGCTGTCAGGAGTTTCTCATGGAGTTGGTTGAGGAGGCTGGAGTAGGCGGATTCGAGTTCTTCCATCACCTCGGCAACGGCCTTGGCATAGGCGTGGGAATGTCGGTAGGTGTCAGCGTCGGCTGGGACCGGTACGAAACCGAGGACTTCGGGCAGGCTGGTGAACAAGAGGTGGTCCGGCTCGACCGCTTCTACTAGCACATCTCTTGCGGCGCGGGTCGCCGACGTTAGGTTCTGGGTTCGGTGGGTGTAGTTGTCGAGGCCTCTGATCCGGGTGACTAGATCACCGACGATCGCGAGAACGTTACCCACCCGGTGTTTCCGAAACCTCGGCTTGACGCCGAGATGAGCAGCGAGTTCGTCGATGATTTGTCGGCGTGCTCCAGATGTGTTTGCGAAGTGTTTGATGTCGAAATGGGCTGGGTTGCGAACCATCCGCTGTGACAGTTCAGATGTGAGGAGTGGCTTGAATGTGCCGTGTTCATAGATAGCGATTTCGTCGGAGTAGGCCAAGAGACCGGCTGTGAGGAAGACAGGCACGACTGCGGTTTTCATACCGATTGGAGGCGATTGCAGAATCGCGTAGATGTCGCGCAGGTTGATGCGACGTGTCTTCGCACGTCTGAACTCGTCAACGAGCATGTCCCAAGCGGGTCTAAGGGACCCCTCGCTTGGGCTTCTGAATGTCATGGTGTGATTGCGATCATCGAAGCTGTGTAGACCGCTGTGTTTGAGGAACGCCTCGTACATGGCCACTTCGGGGCCATAACCAGACAGACCGAGGTCGGTGCTGTCTCCGTTGTTGATCATCGCTTCGAGGACGATGCGGCGTGCCTTGGCTCCCTGGGACGTCAGAGAGGTTCGGTTGAGCATCTCGTTGCGGACAACGGGAGTAGACGAGTAGGCGTGGTCCGCGGCCTGCGAAAGCGGCGCTGAACCCCGACCCTTGGTCAGTTCGGTGTCGGTCTGGTCCCCCTTCAGAAGTAGCCATCGGCAGTTGTCAGCGTCAAAGGTCTCCGATAGTGCTCGGTCGAGGATGGCACGTGTTTGGGCGAGCCTTTCGCCTAGTTCCCGGCGGGCTACCCAATCGTCGGTGACGGCTGAGTCTTGTAGCGCGAGGTTGACGGCAGCAACCTCTCTTGCAGCGGCCTCGAGGGCTGTGAGGTCTCTCGGGATCGCGGCGACGACCGGTCGTGCGAAGTGCGCCATAGAGTGTGCGAGGGTGGGCACTTCTGAGGGGGTGTCGACAATGAGCAGTACCTCGCCGTCGTGGTCGGAGTCTGGGCCCGGTGGTTTGGCAACTTCGGTTCCGGACGCGTACCTCCGTTTGAAGACTCGCAGTGTCTGGTTCTCGGCACTGTGGCGGGCTGCAACTACCGCCGAGGGCGTATCGATGTCGGATAGGATCTCTACGAGTGGCGGTCGCTCCACCTGGCGGCGAGCGGTGTCGAGACGACGGCGGATGTCCAAATCGGTTCCCTGCCAGATGCGATACTCATCCGCGAAGTCTCGGTAGGTGACGATGCCCGCAGCCTCGAGTCGGGCCAGGGTCTGGTCTACTCCATTGTCAGTAAGCGAGAGAACAGGTCGCGATGCCCTGATTGTTCCGCCCGTAGAGACCAAGTTGAGTACCGCGATTGCCTTGACAAGGCGGTCTTCTGCTGGAGAGAGACCATGGGAATCGCGGATCCGGACGGCTACTTCAGTCCAACGGCTTGAGTGCTGTGCACCAACACCGCTTGAAACAAAGTAGTCATAGACCCTCGCGAGCCCAACCGACGGTAGATGAGCCCCAGCCTTCCACTCCTGGGAGGCAAGGAATGATGAAGCACCTGCCGGGTCAGGTCCTGCGAGGAAAGAAAAGAGTGTCCTTTCGTGTTGCCCGTAGCGGCTGCACAACTCAGGAAGCACGAGAGCGGACAGAGGATGCAGGGGGTAGCAGGCAGCAATCCCTTCCGGTGTCGCTAGGTCACTAACGCCAATTGACCGCATTACTTCCGGATACTGTTCAGCCCATCGACCGATTTGTTCTCTCAGCTCTGGATCCTTGATCTCGAAAACAGTTCGGATAAGGGCGCGGGTTTGTGCTGGGGACTCAACATAGGCGATGTCCTCGAAGCGACCCTGAACCTTGGCCCACTCCCGACGCTGCGGTATGTCAGCACCTCCGAGGTAGTCCTCGAAAGAGAGGTGCTGGAGCGTCAGCACGAAGATAGGAAGGCCAGCAGAGCTTTGGCCGGCCTCTGCCAACTGTTGGAGTAGGTATGGATCCGCGTCAACGCCGTCCCGGAACGCTTCTAGGTTCTTACCGAACTCGTCGATGATCAGCAGCAGCGGGGACTCTTCAGCTAGGCATCTGGCAATCTCGATCAGTGCTACGGGTGACGGTCCGGACCGCCGTGGGTCGTTATCAGCGACATCTTCCAACGCTCCGCGGAGAGCATCAGCGGCGGCGAAAGCTCCGCTTGAGGGGACCTTGCCGTATCTACGAACGACGGCTGCGTGGAGTGCCCGAAGGATGGTGTGACTGAGCGGTTCCCGCTCCGCGGTTACTAGCCCACTAGAAAACCCTGAACTGCTAGTTGCGTAACGTCGATGGGCTTCTCGCACCAGATTCCCCACTGTTGGGGACGTCTTGCTAACGAGATCCAGCGCTAGGTGACGAGTACTAGGAGGAGTGTTCCCGAACGCTGCGTCGATAAGGAGCGCGAGCGATGACTTCCCTGATCCGTAGGGACCGGTAAGTGACCAAGCCCCACCAGCCGGACCAGAGGCGGCGGTAACAGCCATTCGTTCTACTACGTCGAGGGCACGCGCAGTCACGACGTATCCATCAAGTGGCTCCGTACGAGTCGAGTCGCGCTCAAGGTTGGCTGACCGGGCGAACCGCCCCACTACAGCAACACTTTCGGCTACGGCAGGCATCATCCACCCATCGCCACTGGGCTACGGCCGTAGAGTTTGCGCATCGGTTCGCTAGGGTTGCGTCCGAGGCCAATCTCCTCCAAGACATCGTCATCCATGGGTTGATCGCCGTGATGACCTGCCCGCACATCTGGTGGTACGACTCGGTAGTAACCATTCAACACTTCGATCGCGATCCGAGTCGGATCACCACGCCACGACAGCTGCGTGGCGCCGGTCGGTGTGACGAGGCCAACAGCGTCGGATCCGTCCAAAACAGGTTCCAAAGCCTGCTGTAGCTCGGCCTCTGTGAGCTTGAACACCCGCCCGGGCGCGCCCGACTCGAACGCCAGCCGGCTCAACGTCACTGTGTTACCACTAGTGCCCGTCCGCGCAACGTAGTCAAGCGCCGCATAACCGACAACCGCCGACGGTAGGCTGGACTTTGGGCCGAGCGTGAATCGGTACCGTCCGGTAGCTGCAGAAACTTCGATCAGGTTCAGTTCCCGCAGCGGGCAGTCCAAGATGTCGTCGATGCTCGTACGGGCTGACCGTACGGGGGGGCCATAGGTACGCAACAATGCCCGCACATCTTTCTGACGAGATCTAGGATGCGGCATCTTCCAAGACGACACGGCCTCGAGCTGGGTTTCAACAGCTAGATCAAGATCGCTGTCGCCGAACTCGACAGCGTCGAAGCTGTTGAACGCTAACCACCAGACCGGCAACCTAGACGGCGGTGCCAAGAGCAGCCAGTGCAAGAACCATAACGTTCCCGGATCCTCCATAAACGGATCCCATCCGTCGTCTCCAAACAACCCATGACCCAGACGAGTAGGTACGATCCTGGGCGAACGCCGGTTTGGTGACTTCGGATCCTCGACCAACAGCTTGGCCGCCAGGCCCCAGAAACGGATCGACCGGACCATGTTCTTACCCACGCCGATCACCACAGGCGCGTCGCGACGACTGAACACACTGGGATCCCTTGCCGCCGAGGCGTACGCCTTGCGGAACCAGCCGTAGCGCGGATGAAATGTCTCATGACGAGCGAACATGGGTAGAGCCGCGTCAGCGAGTCGCATCGAGATCATCTCCGTAGGTCATCCTCCGAACATACGACACGGCTGTGACAGTCCTCTCAACCGCTACATCAATGTCCTCGGGGGTGGTGAACCGGCCCAGGCTGAACCTGATGGACTCGAAAGCGGCGTCACGGTCCAGTCCCATAGCCAACAGCACCCCAGACGGCTCGACCGAACCAGAACTGCAAGCACTACCCGTCGACACGGACACAGGATCCATGTTCACCAACACAGCATCCGCGTCAGCACCCGCAAACCGTATGTTTGTCGTGTTCGGCACGCGGCGAGTCGTGTCCCCGTTCTCATACACATCTGGAATATGTTCCTTGAGATCTCGGACCAATCGGTCCCGGAGCTGTCCAACGCGCATAGCTTCCTGGTCGCGCTCCTCGGAGACGATACGTGCAGCAGCCCCGAGCCCTACCACACCAGCAACGTTGATCGAGCCAGACCGTAGTCCCCGTTCGTGGCCACCGCCATGGATGACGGGCAGCAGACGTTTCAGGCCATCGCGGGTCCCGACTAGAGCACCTACCCCACCTGGTCCGCAGATCTTGTGCCCGCTCAAAGATACCAGATCAGCCTCGACAGTACCCAGTTCGAAACCCAGACGTCCCACCAACTGGGTGATGTCGCAATGAAAGAGACCACCATACGCATGAACCCGTTCAGCGATCTCAGCTACCGGGTTCAACACCCCCGTTTCGCTGTTGGCCGCCACGACAGAGACCAACAGCACATCCGGACCTATCATCTCCTCCACTACGTCGGGTTCCACGAAACCACCACCCGTGACCGGGATCACCTCAACTTTGGCGAGACCCTGGCCAGCTAGCCAGCGTGCCGGCTCGAGAACTGACGCATGCTCAACCGCCGACACCAACACCCGCGACCGGCTGCTCTCGGCTGCTTCCGCGACTCCCCGCAGCGCGAGGTTGTTCGCCTCGGTCGCCCCAGCCGTGAACACCACCCCACCAGCCCTACCCCCAACCAGAGCCGCGACCCGATCGCGCGCCTCGCCAACCATGGCAGCTTGGAACCGCCCGTAGGCATGTACCGACGACGCGTTCCCCACTCCCCCGGAAAGGACCGGCATCATCTCGTCAAGAACCCTGGGGTCAAGGGGAGCAGACCCGTTGTAATCGAGATACACCCCGCTCACGACAGTTCCCATCATGCAAGCAACCTCAACTGGACCCAGCTTGATGGCAATCCCACCCCCCTAGACCTCAAGTCGATCTGCCACGTCACCATCGCCCGAAGCGTAGCCTGAAGGCCCCGCGCGATCTGTTGCGCTGGGTGCGTTGTAATCCTTGGTTTGGGCGTGAGACCTCACTGGAGTCGGTGATGTAACAAGTTGCCGGTCCAGGAAGGCCTTGGTATCTCATGTTAAGTCGGTTGTCTGCGCTTGCCGGGCATGGGCGTGAGGAGGGTGCTGGTTGATTCCGTTGACCGCCTGGACGTGAGCGGTCGGCACACGACGTCGGTATGGCGCCGGCGTCGGTTCCTGTGTGGGAATTGTGGGGAACCGCACCTCGAGGACCACGCCTAGTTCCAAAAGGGGGTCCCACACGGCGGTTCGCCCGCCGTCTGGGCAAGGACGGGAGGATGATGTCGATTCCGGCACCGTCCCGTCGTCATGGGCCTGGTGAGAGCCGAATCAGCTCGGGTGGCGGAGCGGAGCCACAGGCCGCCATGCCCACAACCAGAACCAGCAGACAGGCCCGCAGCGTCACCGTTGACCCCTCCGAAGACTGCTCCCGACGTTGAGGCCTCCCTGCCGGCTTCGACGCGGCGGAGCATCCCCCCGGGGGCTGAGGTCGATCACCCGGGGGAGGTGCCGCACGGGTCTGGAGATGGGCTGGTGTCAGCTTCGGGGTGCAGGGCGCAACCGTTCCGGTCAGCCCCGGCCCGGTGGTAGGCCCCCTGTTGACGGGCAGTCGGCAACGATGTTGGCGATCACAGACAGGGCCTAGCCCAACCCGCACATAGATCCCTCCCCACCGGGCGGTGGTGCCACCCCCTCCGCCTCTAATTACACATACTCCCAGGTAGAAGGCCCTTTGTGATTCTTGGTTATCACTTTTGCTGTACTTCGGTGTTTTGGTTGTGCACATGTGGCCGGTCGGGTCGAACCTTGGCGGCCTTCGGTAAGTAGTCAGGTCCGGTAACAACGACGACGCACCGATTGGGTTGAGCATTAGCACCAATGCCTGGGGGTCTGGCTGCGCTGGTCGTACTCGTAGGCGGATGCGGGCCGGCTAGCGATCCCAGACGAGTGCTCCTGTTTCAAAAGGGGGGAGTTGGACGAACGCTCGGACGATCGTGACGTGACGGGGCTTCAGAAGCGGCTGGTGGTATGGCCCTGTAGCGTATTCGGTGCTGTTGTCGCCTACTACATCTGTCTTTGTCGAATCCGCCAGATAGGCTGGGAGAGGCTGCGTCAGGATTCGAACCCCAGAGGGCCAGTATCAAGTAGCACGGTCCTGTGTCCGGGAGAGTTTGGGTATCAGCGGCACCGCTGTAATCGTCTCGGGTGAGCGTGGACTTCGCTTGAGGGATTCGTGAACCGTAGAGCTTCGGTGTTGGGCTTCGGTTTGTACGGTTCCCCCGACCGGGCTGTCAGCGTTCAGCTGACGCAGCGTCGTGGGATACCGTCGCCGAGCACACAGAATATGCTTGGGTGTCGACGGCCAGAAGGTAGAAAGGTCGCGATGCCGCTATTCGAGATTGGAAACGACGAACTGGTTCCCTTCCGGAGAGTACAAGCTGGAGAGGGGCTCTACGAGGAGGAGATCGTGGAGTTGCTGTGGGCCAACCTTGAAGCATTCGTCGGGGTGCCGCTCTTCCCAGTCGCACGCGAGCCCACCCTCAGCGGGAAGCTCCGGGCCGATATTGTGGCGCTCGACGACGGGGGGCATGTGCATGTGGTAGAGGTGAAACGGGACGTCGCCCGTGACCAGCTCGCGCAGTGCCTCGAGTACGCGGGCTGGGCGCGGGGCACCAGCCTTGATGAGCTGGCTGCCATGTTCCACGCCGGGTCGGAGGCGTTCTTCGATGCGTGGGTGGAGTTCACTGACACCAAGGCGCCTCGGCTGATTCAAAGACCGCCACAGCTCGTGCTCGTCGCTCGTGATTTCGACGACCGGACCGACGCTGCGCTGCGCTATCTGGCAGAGAACGGCCTGCCGATCACGGTGTTGGGGGTCACCGTTTACCAAGACCGAGAGGGCCGCCGGTTCGTGGATGTCGGCGCTGACCACAACCCGAGATCCCCGAGAACGGACGCGACGGTCGGGTTAGACCGAAGCGTTACCAAATCGGCGGGCGTCGTGTCGTTGTAAGCGACCTCCTCGATGCTGGCCTGATCGAACCGGACACCCCTTTGACGTGGACCCGACCACGGATCGGCCAAACCTACAACGCGCGGGTTCTCAGCACCGGTGACATCCGCCTCGAAGACGGCCGAACCTATTCGTCGCCTTCGCGAGCAGCTAAAGAGGCAGCCGGCATTGTCGCCTACCACGGGTGGGTCGCATGGACGGTACCCGACGGACGAACCCTGTTAGATCTCCGTTCAGAACTACTGGAACAACAGGATCACAAATCAAAGAACTAACAACGGTCGTGATACTCAACCCACGACCCGCGTTCCCGATGCGGGAACGGTGGTACAGAATTCGAGGCAAAGCCCCAACCGTCGTGCCTCGCTATGGAGGGTAGACCGCTGCCCACAGCGGCAAACAACCAGGTATCCGGCGGTGGCAGTCGACAGCCGAGTGGTGGCGTCCCACGTCTAGTACCACGATGCGGCGGGAGAGAACCCGGTAATCGCCTCTCGGGTGTCCGTTAACTCGGGGCCGTAGACGCAACGTCAGGATGCCGGCTAGCTCCAGCGACCTCAAGAGCCCGTGGTGTATCGGGTATGCCCTATAATGGTTGTGGTGTGGCAGGTCAACGCAACCGCCG
>Ga0209544_1003243_pt1 | contig 12924 bp, 14 predicted proteins | sample MesohylPK_FD_187297 | JGI IMG/M metagenome (GOLD analysis project Ga0209544, IMG submission 187297) | Host-associated microbial community of the marine sponge Aplysina aerophoba from Gulf of Piran - sponge mesohyl, lysed by proteinase K... | ecosystem: Host-associated > Porifera > Sponge >...
CGCGCACGCCACTAAATGTTCAAACTTATATGCAAGAAATAGAAGAAGAGGACCAGAGAGCAATCGATAGATGGTTTGAAGAGTATATAATTCCAGATGCAAATAGTCAGTTCACTAGCGATGCATTATTCAGTGAACTGTCAAATACTTATCAACCTTCCTCTGACCACACAATTAAAATCCAAGGCACAACATATAAAAGAGATACTATTTCTGCAGAAATGAGTAAGAGATTAGGTATGAAAACTAAAAATATCACAGTGATCATTGCTGGCAAGAAAATGAAATTGCGAGGTTGGCGTGGTTATAAACTACTGACACAAGATGGAGTATTCAAAAGGAGAGAGGTAAGATGACACCATCTGAGACCGCACTAGCACTATACGAACTTGGTTACCACCCAACCAGGTGTTGTACTCCGAAGTGTGGGTATTGCAAGTCTAACAAAAGCAAAGGCAAAGTGCCGCACTATGCATGGCACCACCTAAAATTACAAGATAGAAGACATGTAGCAAGACTATTCGCAAAAGGTACTCCCAACGTCGGAGTGCGAACCGACTGGCCTCTAGTCATATTGGATATTGACACTCACGATGGTCAAGACGGCTTTGGAGATCTAGAGAAGCTCGCCGCGTCGCACGACTACACTATCCCACCGCTGACGGTCGTCTCCGGCGGGCGTGGTGCGCACATCTGGTATCGGCTGCCCGTGAATGCAACCAAAATCAAGACCAATGGCAATCTAGCTGACAGTCTCAATACGAGGGTGGAAGGCATAGACAACTACGGTATAAGCAAAAAGGGTCAAGCCATTGTCCCGCCGTCCGTGCATCTGTCGGGTGCACGGTATGAGTGGGTTAACGGACTACCACCGAAGATGATCGATCTGCCGGAAATGCCCGCATGGATGGTATCAATGATCACAGTAACAGGTAGATCTAATAAAATCTATGACAAGAAGTCAGTCTCACAACTTAGTTCTGTGCTAGAGAATATTGACTCCGTTAGACCAGATAAGGATGGCTGGGATGCAACATCCAGAAGGCATTTCTATCAGAATGCGTTACAGAAACTTATCGATGCGCCCAAGGGTGAACGTCATCAAGCTATATTTCGCGCGGCGTGTGACGCTCAGAGGCTGTGGAATGCATGCCCGCCGCGCCACATACCCTCTCTAGACATCATGTTGCATGATATCAGGACTGAAGCTCGAGTCAAAAGGATCGATTCGGATGCAGAAATTGAACGTCATATCCAGAATGGGTTGAAAGCAGCAGCCCACGGTCTGTGGCTCAGTCAAACTCAAGAAGAGATCGCACAACAACTGTTCGGTGTCAATGACGACATGCCGGACTACCTGAAAGGAATACGGTAATGGTCGTTAAAGTTCCTGGAATACTGTACAAGGACCAGTCTACCACCATCATCTGTCCATTTGCTTGTGATAATGTGTATCATTCACATGGAGTCACCAAAGATGGAAAATTAGGTGCAGGACATAAAAGACCGCATTGTATGTGGCTTGGTCCTAGACCATGGCCACATAACGAAGATAGCTACGAAATAATAGAAGCAACCCCGGAACAAGAGAAAATTATACGAGATTGGATGCCAAGAGCAGACCACCTATCTACCGTAGATTTCATGAGAGCCGCTGATATGGAACGACGTGAAATATTGCAGAGTCTCATAGGTAAAGAACAAATGCCGCCTATGATCAGAACAAAAAATGCACGAGGTCGTAGTCTCTGGAGGAGTGGCATAGTAGGATTTTACCGAATCAGGGACGATGGATCAATTCGTTGTACGTTCTGTGGAGAACATGCTGCCGGTGGTAGAGACGGAGTACAAGTCTGTAATCGATTGAAGTGTGTAAAGAAGTTCAATATAGTGGTGGATCGAGAACTAGATGCATACGATGCAGCGCGGGCCGCTGGACAAGATGTGACTCCTGAAGATTTCAAGTGTGAAGATTACTTGTAGATAACTCACAACCACCCGGGAGCCGCCAGTCAGTCCTCGCAGTCTGTAAGCCCTCTTTCTCCCAAGGGCCATTACCCACCAGCAATGGTGGTTAATCCCAGGAGCGAGGGCAATGACAAATCTCCCGCTGGAACCAGGCATCGATCTCCCATGGCAGCCAACATTCGAGAACACCAAAGCCATCTGGGCAGAGCTCATGTTGATCCGGAAGCAAGTACCACCTTCTCCCAAGTCCACCCCGCTCCAGTGTTCCGACTGTGGGAAGAAATTCCACTCAGCGCGGGCGGAGAATTACGACGAACCACTATGCGGCGGGTGTCTCGCTGCACGAGGTATATAGAGATGACTCTGTTCATCCTCACCCGCGGTACACTAGGTCTCCCAATTCTGACAGCGTCCACCGCTGTAACTCACACCGAACCCCTCCCAAATGGACTTACGGCTATCTATGTCAACGGTGACAAACACGTTGTCAACTCGTGGCCGAAAGACCTGGAGAAGATCGAAGACGACGTCAACACCCTAGACCCGCAGGTCGACTTTGCGCTGCTCGTTCTCCCGATCTGTAAATTAATCCCATTCGACACCACCGATGAGATAGTAGAGTTCATCGGCACGATGGCGTACTGCCTCGGAAACAACGTGGAATCAAAGGGGGCAACATGTGTGCACTAAACGCCGCTCAGTACCAGCGCATCGGCGCTGAAAACTCGCTCCGCACCCACATGCCCGATTTCGAGTCTCTTCCCTACGAGGAGCGAGATCGGCTAGTACAGATCTACTTGGTGGAGAAGGCTCATCGTGATCATCTGAGATTACAGCGCAAGCTCAATCGTGCACGCGACACGGTCATCCTCCCAACCCGCGGTCCAATAACCCCAGAAGAGCTTCAAGGTCGATTCTGGTGCTAGCATGCGCAACAAATTCCTGTACATCCGTCTGCGTCACCCGCTGAAACCTGTCAAAGCCTACCCAATTCTGCAAGAATTCATCACCAACCACCCACCAGTGAAACCCGTCAAGAGGTCCATCTTCTATGCCAAGTATTCTCCCGAATACATGCATAGAACTCGCATCGCCATGACAGCGGAGTCACTGTACAAGCTGCATGGCATCGCCGCTGCCCGCCACCAGTCTACTTCTTTCCTAGCATCTGCAGTCTTGGAAAATAACTTTCCTGACCTCAAACCACCGCCGAATAGTAAACCCTGCGAGCCGGTTTCCTCCGAAGGAATAATACCACCCCACATTGTTTCGGAGGAAGACAAGCCTTCTTCTAGGAAGGACTCACTCGCCGACCTATCTGTCGAACAACATGCCTATCGCCACGACGGTACATTGAGTGGATACCTGGGTATTCTGGCAATCATTCTACAGGATGAGATTACGTTTCGGGAGACTTATGGGAAGTCGCCGTTGTCGCATTCAGCGGTGAGGATGGTTTGGGAGGAGAAGGTTGGTTATAATGGTCTAACGGTAGATGAAAGATTACAGCTTTTCTTTGGTCCAGGTGTCAGTCTCTAGAACAGATTTGAATTATTTTGAATCCTAAGTTAAAAACCGCTTGACCGCTTAGCGGGAGTTAACTATACTGTAACTATAGTTAGTCAACGGGTGAGGAGTTGAAAGAATGCCAGGACCGGATAAGAGATTCACCGTGATTCGCAGTGTTTCCTTCACAAAGGAAATGTGGGAGTTTGTGCAGCGGGAAGCGGTGAAGCAGGGTGTTTCAGCGGGGCACATAGTTCGACTGGCAGTGATGGACTACATGAAGAAAGTCAACAGAAGGAAGCAGTCATGAAAATCAAGCACACCACCATCAAGTTCTCCAACAACTGCAGCGTCGCCGTCCTTGACCGCAAGCCGCAAGACCAGACTTGCCACGACTGCGACAGACTCACCCGCTGTTATCAGAATATTGACACCATGTGGAGATGCCCGAAGTGTACCCTCCAGGCTGCGAAATTGACCGCAATGAAGAGGGATCTACGATTCGGTGCAGCGGCCAAGAAGGTCCAGATCCGGCACCGAATCTCAGCGGCGTCGCTACAATCGATGCGATCGTTGTATCGGATTCTCAAGTTCCAAGAGGACTCACGCCGCTGCGACCCGGCGGTCAGGTTGGCATACGGCGAGAGCACTCCGATGATGCGCCAGAACGCCGCTGGGTGGCAGCGGGCGCTGAAGGTACTCGCGAACCAGTAACCCACATCCCAAAGGAGTGACAAAATGGATCCCATCGGCTACATCGTGCTGTCAGGCTTGATTTCATCCTCCATTCTGGGTGTGTATCACATCCTGCTGATGGCGCAGATCAGGCGCACGCTGCGGAAGTAATGGTATTCGAGAGCCTACACCGCCGTGGGCTCTCATGAACTAACTGGAGAAATGTCATGACCAAACACCCAATCCAAAGACCTCTAAGCAACATAGCAATCAATTTGAGCAAAACAACGATGTATTCTGCCATAGATATTGACAGAGTCGTAGCTATTCTAGAGAATAATAACATGAGTGCACAGCTAATAGAAAGAATTCTACCCGATGCATTAAATGTTGCAGCGGCAAATCTGGTACATATAGATAGTGTGGCGAGATTGGTTCTTTCCGTACACAAACTTGCAACTCAAGGAGACCACAATGATCACACGCCGACAAGCCCTGACATCCCTTCTCGGAACTCTCGCAGCGGCATCAGCGGTCAAGGCCGCTGAAGCGCCAAGTCCGGAAACCTTCAAGCGGGGCGGACGCGAAGTCAGAATAATCAAAGTGGTAGATGGTGGTACTGGACGTTACGAGACAGTAGATGGTGGCAGCGCGCTGGACCAGCGTTTGAATTCGAGCACCGCTGTACGAAGCAAGTCTGGAGAAACGGTGGAAGAATTCTTGGATAGGGTCCAAGCATCACTGGCGTAATTATATTGGAGGGTGGTCCCAACGTGGACCCACCCTCTCAAACTCAAGCCGTCGTTCCGTAACCCGTATCACATGAGGAGAGAAAAATGCTTAAGAAACTCGCAGCGGTGGTTGGGATGGTGGTTGGGATGGGTGCGTGTGGGGTGGCGGAGGCGCAGACCGTCTACACCACCGCTGGAGTATTTGACGTCCAGCATGACCACCCAGAGATAGGAGTAATGGCTGAGTTTGGTGACAAAGTGCGGGGGTACACGGGGATCTCCCTAATCTTCACCGAAAGAACTCACACCCATTTGTATTCGTTGGGAGTGCGTGGCGGGGAAACCCATTTCATCGACACAGGCTTGAAGTTCCACACCCTGGAGCATGTTGAATACAACATAGGCTACGGGTATCGAAAGGGAAGGTTTTTGTTCACGGTTGGGACGTTCATGAGGAGAGACTTCGACGATGGTCATCCACCGGTGTACGCGACGGTGGGATACCAGGTATTTTAGTAGACCTTCCTAGCTAGCTATGTAGCCATAGTTCTTGTGAATACATAGCTAGCTTCTCATAATAGTAACATCATCTGACGTATCAATTACAGCGCCAGCATAGATTAACTGTGCGAAATAAGTTTGTGATGTACCAGTAAATAAAGCATGGAATTTATACTGAGAAGATCTGGTCACAACTAAAGGGTCTGGCCCAAAAGACCTTCTCCTGAAGACTCTAAATCGAAATTGATCATCAGTTATGTCATATACATCAATACGTTCTTGAGTTTCAAGATTTTGCAAATTATATTCTAATTCAACTGAGGACCAATCTGGAGCATGAACTCCTGTCCATGATAGTGAGAGAGTTGCTACGGTTCTAAAGGCTCTCCTGATTACGTAATTACTAGTGCCTACAATTCCATCAGGGGATACAGCTGAAACAGTAGCTTCTCCAAAAATAAATCTATTTATGTAGGGTTTAATACTTGCTGGGCCTTCTACTGTTATTACAAATCTAGGATTACCATTTATTATCCTCTGATCGGAACTAGGCACGGAAATTTCATCTTGTTTAGTAGTAGTACCTAAAGGTATGTAAAATGGAGTTAATTGAATTGTTCTAGCCCATTGAACTCGATAAGATACTATGTATCTTATTGCTACACCTGTCTCTGGAGGAGACCATGATATAGTGACATCGATATTTTGTCTCAAACCATCATCTCTCCGAACAAAAAGTACCAATAAATTCACTACTGGTCCAGGAATCAAGTCACTAACTGTCACCACATTCGACTCCCTACTATCCGTCACCCCTCCCCCAAAATCAGCCGTCAGTGTCCACATATGCATCCCCGCCGCCAACCCCGTCACATCCGCAAACCGAATATGCCCCGCAAAACTATCAAGATGCGTCCCCGGCCCGCTCAGCGTGAATCCAACAGCATCGCCACCCGCAATATTCCAACCCAATGTAACCTTCTGCCCATCACCATCTGTTACCACCCTCCCGCTGAATACCGTAATCCGTGGCTGACTAATCGTCACACTCACCCCAGCCCTCAACCCAGGTCCAATCGCTGTCACTCTGTAAGAATAAGTCCCAGGCTCCACCCCCCTATCCGCATAAGTATTCCCACTAGTCGTCCCCAGCGTCACTTCGGGATTACCAGTACCATGCCGCTGTCTAGTCCATCTATAACCTGTCACCGGCTGCAGCGGCAAGGGATCGCTGGCATCCACTTTACGATATACCGCTCGCAGCCCCACATCCGCTCGTGCAACTTCCGAAAACAGTGAGAGTATCGCATTTGCAAATATCACACCCAAAACCAATCTTGCGCTATCTGTTAATGCATACGATGTACCGTCTGTCCATGTGAACCTCGCCGTAACTTGATAATCATATGTCCCTTCACCAACTCCACTCTGGCTAGCACTAGGAGATGAAGTTGTTGCAAATAGAGATCCACCCCTTCTCCATTCATATGAAGCACCTGGGTATGAGTTACAAGACAAAGATACGTTAAATAATTCTCCAACTTGAGCAGAAGATACTCGAAGAACTACAGGATTAGGGGGTTCACCCGGCTCTGGTTCTGGATCCGGCTCTGGATCCGGCTCTGGATCCGGCTCTGGATCCGGCTCCGGCTCTGGATCCGGCTCCTCTAATGTCACACTCGCGCTGTCAGTTAAGTTATATGGCATACCATCTACCCACGTGAATTTAACTTCTACTGAGTAAGTATAAGATCCTCCAGATACTCCCCGCTGGGAAGCAGTTGGACTAGTAGTTACCAGAAATATTCTGCCATCTCTACTCCATTCATAAGTAGCTCCAGGATATGAGTTACAGGATAAGGATATATTGAAAAGTGTCCCATCTTGTTCAACAGATAGTTGTAGTTCTGGCGGACCAGGAGGTTCTTCTGGCTCCGGTTCTGGATCGGGTTCCGGCTCTGGATCTGGTTCCGGATCTGGTTCCGGCTCCGGTATCTCAGGTTCTGGCTCAATAATAGGCGGTGGTGGTGGGTCAGGCGGCGGTGTCAAATCGAAGTTTAATGTTGCGTCATCTGAACAATTCCCAATACCATGTCCTTGCAAACACACGTCATAACGATTTGGTCCCTCCTCAGGATTAGTATCAGTAAATTCTCTATCAGTTGGTCTCTGTCGAGCAATCAATCTCCGATTGCGACGTATCTGTGCTTGCGTGACAAAATCGTAGGACGTGGGCAAGTGCGGAGGTCCAAGAGGGTGTGGCAGGTCCCATTTCAACCTTACTTGCGGGCGCACGGGTAGGTTGTCTGGGTCCGTAAGAGGTAGCTGCACCGGACGGCCAAAAATGTCGTACACGCCACCCTGTAGTTCCCTGACTCGTCGCGGCTTCGCACGTCCTGCCGTGGTAGATTTGCGTACGTTCGACAGGCCAGGAACAACAGACACCAATTCCGATGACACCACCCTAGTCTTATAACGTTCGGGCATTACAGCGCCCCTGACAATGCGCGGCGCAACCTGCCCGCTGTACCATCTTGTGCCAATGCCGGCGGATCTCCTACTCCGATGCGCCTTGAGCGAATACCAGACAAGGACCACTCCTTGAGCCCCGCTGCACTAAGTAGAGGGGATATGGATACTGACGTGCAAAGCCACTCATTCATAATTTCAGCTTGGATAGGCTCCCCGATAGGAATACCTTCCCCTTGAACCCAGAATGACCCTCTTGGGCCATCGGACCCAACTACCTTTAGCACCGTCTGTACAGTGTTATCTGTTGCCGCCCATATAAATCGATCATCACCCCATCGAAATAAGTCATCCTCCCATCGCATCTTTTGTACATCACCGGATAATTGTTCAATTGCTATCAGCGACCCTGGTACAACGGCATTAGGTATTGCTTCTGTGGGATCCTGCGTCTCAAAATATAACAGACCATCCCCAATGTCCGTAGCGATCAGGGTGGGCAGCGGCGGAAGGTGCTGACCACCAAGGTAGAAACTATCACCTGGCACCATAGACACTAGCGACGAGAACTGCCGGAATGTCAATAGGCGTTCAAGGGCGTCAATTGTTTGCAGATTGACAGTCCACTGAAATGGGTATCTTCTCAGGTTATCAATACCATAGCTCCGTGCCCTTTCTACACCTGGGTCTGATCCTTCTCTCGAATCCGCAACCGCCTCATAGCGCCCGGTCCCACCCTCCACACGCTGACGGTCTTGTACATAACCTTCGTCGATGGATTCCACTATAATAGAATCCTCTGGTGTACTACGTGTTGATACCACGTTACGCGCTTGCGACCGATCCTCCTGGATGTCAATAGTCTGGTAATTGTTATCGGACAGTATCAGCCCGTTAGGCTGTCCGTGGCGACGCCATTGCAAGGTCTTGGACGCATCGATGATGTAACCAATGTCTTCTCCTGCACGTGCTTGCAAAGCCTCCAAGAAGCTGCGCCAGTAACTACGCGATCCGCCAGCTTCCAGCGTGGAGAATGATGGTGTTATCGCATTACCGATGCTGTGGTCGATGTTATCTATTATACCTTCGGACCCAACACCCGGTATTCCGGTCTGCCATTGATTCAGCAATCGCGACAGGAATTCTCCGCTAGTCTCCCCCCCAGTGCTTACTAGAGTCCCTCCACCATGTAAGCGGCGGTCAAAGACTACAGAGTAATCAACACCAGACGCGCTGACAGCCTGGTTATCCCCTCCGGTTAGATTTACAGAGGGGTTGATTAACCAACCTCCAAACACCGGTACACGATCGATGGCCCGGTACCAGGAACATACACCCCCGGTGAGGTCACACTCACAATCGACTTCGATGTAAGTATCTGCCAACTCTACTATTTGAAGCTCGGTTACTGCCGAATCAGATCCATCTAGTAATTCGACACCCTTCACCACTACCACTTTATCACGTGGGCTCAGCGGTGGAATAATATTGTTACCCGTGTGTGTTAACCTCAGTCTGCCGGCAGTTGGTAATGTTCCAATAGCAGACACCGGTGACCACTGATGCAGGACACAGCGGACCTCTGCTCCGTCTACTGGCTTCCACGGTGTTTCACCACGAGTGTCCGCATACGCAATCTGAGGGGGGTTAGTCGGCAGAGTCCACTCATAGCGGGCTATAATAGAACGTGGAACTAGTGGGGGTTGAAAAACTAATTCCACAAGGTCGCCATCATTGGTCCCAAGCGCCAACCCGTCAAGTGCCCAATGTCCGGTTTCAACAGCCAGCACCGAGATGACACCCTCGCCGTCAAGATCCGCTCGCAGTGGTGCCGCTGACCTGGGCAACGTGTATGTGCCGCCGTTATAGGATGCACCCGCAAGGGGGTATACTTGACCTGCTATTACCAGAGAGAACTTAGATAGGACATTAGCGGACAATGTCTGAGGCTGACCTAGACCGTTTTGTACGTCTACTAGGACAGATGCATCTTGCAATCTAACACCAGAAATATAACGATCTACGTCCACGAGAAACCGTGATGTAGTGTCAAGAATCTCAGTAGCCGTGGATCCTGGGTCATTAACCACTACACGCGCGGCCAGGCCCACGTATCGATCCTCAGTCGGCTCAGCGGGGTCTACGTCCGTCTGTATCCCATCTCCCTGTTGCAGCACCACTTCCCGCTGTCCGGTGTCAATGCGGGGGTTGGGTTCCAGTCGCCCGTCATCATCTGCCAAGCGTGTAGCCGCTATGGTTACGGTCCACGAGTCGGGGTTCGATAGTGATCGACTTACCAGACTACCTCTGTCTGGTTCCGGTAGCACGGCGATCAAGAAATTACCACTGACGGAGGATTGCGTGGATAGGTCTACATACCAACTCTCACCACTGTTGTTATGACGCACGAATAAGTCATTGAGTTGACCTATCGATTCTATACCTTCCTCCACACGCAAAATAAACCCGGTGGAAGATAGGATAACTTCGGTGATGGATGCGTCACCAATGATCATTTGGACGGATAACCGCGTGTTATTGAAGACGCCGGTAGCACGTGCTCTCAACCCCGCTAAATCAGTTGCGCTGGGAGATCCGTGGTCAAAGACACTGTAACGCTGTCCACCCCGTATTTGACGGTCGGTCACTAACCATGCTACATCGGACACGGATGCAGCTGGTTCGACTATCACGCCATCAAGATACACTTCGTCGTCGCGCTCCATGCGTGACGCGGGGTGAGTAGCTTGAAATATTAGACCTAACCTCTGTTCATCCCTGGCCCGCTGCGCGAGAGGTCGACCTATATATTCTGTCGCCGTGGGATTCCAGGATGCTCGTGTTCGGCGGCGATTGGACAACTCCGCGCTGATATTACCAGGTTCTCCTAGTGATGCAGTAATGGTAGCACTGCGCAAGTCCCCCGTATGGTCCACCCACCTACGATTACGGTATCGACCAGACTCAGGGCGTTCTCCTACTTCCACAGTAATCGGTGTACTAGCCGGGGTGCGACCAGTATGTGGAATGCGTTGAATATTAACACTACCACTAACACTAGTAGGTGGGCCAGTAGTGATAACAGGAATATCGGTTTCCGCCGCTTCCTGATATAAAATTGATACTGAAGTTCTGAGCGTATCTATGCCTTGGTTCTCTACGGCCACGCTCCGTGAATCACCAAGAAACCTGAACTGAGCGTTCTCTATGTCCAAGTTCGGTGACTTCTTGTCAACTAGGACGGCTATAAAGTTCCCATCCGTGTACTGCGCCGTGACATCGGGAAGCGTCCAGTCGTATGGTTCCTCGGAGTCAATTCCAGTAAGCTCTGACAGATCTACCGTCAGCATTGTCTCACCGGACCGGAGGAATAAAACTAATGATTCTAAATCGATATGCCGTGCGTGCTGTGACGTTCTAAGATCATATGGCGATGGTTGAAGGTCTATCCGCAACCGGCCGGAAGCCACGCTCAGTAGGACCACATATGCATCCTGAGCCCCCTGAGCGAATAGCGGTGGAATACGCGGCAGGGCAGCTTCAAGACCATCTATCGTCGTGTCAACTAGCGATACAACTCCAGCGACGTCGTCTCGGTATCCACGTCTCACATGCCGCCATACGCACGCTGGAGTTGCATCCTCTACGTTATTGTCTCCATGACCTGGACGCACGGCAGGGTGAAATATGGACACAGGCTCAACTACCGGAACAAGCGGGACGAAGCTCGGTTCCGGGTCATTAACTTCTCCCGTTTCCAAAAGCACGTTGGAAGACGTAATATCTACAAATGCCAGAAAGACCCTCTTGCCTGAAATGGCAGCGCCGAACTCTCCCACGCCGTCACCGGACCATGAATATGGAGACGTTACGTCTGACCCACGGATGTCGCTGACCCGAAGTGAAAGTACGCGATCTCCAGAGCGCAGAACAATCCCGAGTTGGTCAAGGTTAGTCAATTCGACCTGAGTCGCGCTGTTCTCGCGCCGCACCTCAATACGTATCCCGTTGGACCCAGGAGTAGTGGAGATCGAGAACCCGTGCAGGTAGGCATTGACACCACCCTCAACCCAGTATGGGGGAATGCGAGGGCGGTATCCATCGACGAAGTTCGTCTCTCCAGTCGTACTATGAGTCAGTACGATTCCAGGAGTTGACAGCGGAGGGTCCGTCTCCCGCCAACCGTCTCGAACCCTACCATCGAATATGGAGGCAGGCATCTTATTGACTCAAATTCTGCGTTCTCAAGCTGACTCCCCCCGCCGCCGCTGCAGGGTCCTGACCTGTGCGAGCCAGGAACGGTAAAATGGAGTCATACCACAGAAGCGACCCTGTAGCACTTGGGCCTGTCCACAATGCCACTGTGGTTGCTCTCGTCCAAGCGTTCGTTGCTTGTCCAAACGACTTTCGGACGAAGTTCTGCGCAACGCCATCTAGAATGAATTGCCACTCGTTGGGCGTCGAGATCGACGGTGTTGAATATCCACCACCCACCACCTGGTTCGCCGCTGTTGGTGGAGTATCAGTGTGCAGCGACAGGTAGTTCTCCCCTTCGACCACCCCGCGCAGGAACCGCTCGTTGCCGACCCGGCCGGCGAGCCCGCCGCGCAGGTCCAGAAACGCGTTGTTGTTCAGGTCAACGTTGGGGCTGGAGCGGTCGATCAGGTAGACCGCGCCGCCCACAGGCCGCAGCGACACGAGGAACGCGTTGGCGAAGCTTGCCGCCCACCGGTAGCGGCCGGCACCGGCGTCCGTATCCGCCGCACCATCAATCGCGAAATGCCGGATGTCGCCATCGGGTGCCCTGAGCACGAATACCAGGTCGTCCAGCGCGTTGGTCGACAGGGAGATGTCAGAACCGTCCGTTCTCGTGGGTACCCCGCTGAAATGCGCGTCCACGGCAGCAGTGTAGAAAGCGAGGAAGGTGAAGTAAGACGTTCCACCCCCAGCCAGGTAATGCGGCGGGATCCGTACATCGTTCTGGAAGGTTGGCCCGCGCGACGGTCTGATAATGGAAGAGTCGTAGCGCGCCGTGGGCCACTTGTAGCGCCATACGGCTCCCGGCGTCGGGTTG
>Ga0209544_1003244_pt1 | contig 12923 bp, 7 predicted proteins | sample MesohylPK_FD_187297 | JGI IMG/M metagenome (GOLD analysis project Ga0209544, IMG submission 187297) | Host-associated microbial community of the marine sponge Aplysina aerophoba from Gulf of Piran - sponge mesohyl, lysed by proteinase K... | ecosystem: Host-associated > Porifera > Sponge >...
TCGATCCGCCAACCCCAACCCCACAGGCCTCCTGCCGAGCCTCCGACAGACCGAGGTACCGCCATCAAGAGGGCTTCCCGGCTTAAGACCCCACACTGATGCAGCGTCGGTGAAACATGCGGGCTAGGCGTCGCGCAGACTGCGATCCAGCGCCTCGCTCATCTGGCGAAGGCGCTCCGCTTCAGTGGCCGAGAGCACACCTCCGCTCTCGCAGGCGCCGATCGTCAAGGTCATCTCGTTCAGGTGGTCCAGTGCTTTGTCGGGCGCCGCCCGCTTGGCGGCAGGCGCATGGGCGGCCGCGAAGAGCAGGGTCGACAGGGTCAGAGCGAGTCGGCGCAGCCGCTGGCGGGGCGGCGCGGGGGCCGACTCCTCCTGGGCCGTCGCGTCGTAGACATCGGCCAGCAGGATCCGCGAGATCGCGTATGCATCCTTCATGTCGACCGCCTTCCTCCCGTCCGTTGCCCGAGAATGAACCCGGTGCCTTCAGAAGGTACAACGCATCGGCGCCCCGATTGGTTTCCGGTTTCGGATCTTACTTGGCTGACACGACGGCCCGATCGTCGAGTCGGACGGCGGTCAGCGTGTTCCCCCAGACGCAGCCACTGTCGAGCGCGATCAGGTCGGGACGGAGGCGAACTCCGAGCGCAGCCCAGTGGCCGCAGACCACGGTGTGGCCCTTGCAGCCTCGCGGTTCGACATCGAACCAGGGTCGGAGCCCCGGGGGCGCCTCCTCGGGTGCGCCGCTGTAGCCGTGAGTCTTTCCTTTCCTGTCGAGCATCCGCATCCGTGTGAACGCCACCAGCGACTTGCTGTTCCGGCGGCACAGCAGGCGTTCAGCCTTGGGGCCCCGGAGCTTTCGTTCGAGCCGTCCGGCGGCTTCGAGAGCGTCGCCCGGCGACCAGCCGGGTCGCAGTCCCGCGTGGACGAGGACGTAGTCGCAACCGGCGACCCGTTCGAAGTGGACGAAGGGCCGGCGGCGTAGCCAGTCGACCAGTTCGGGTCCGTCCGCGGCCTTGAGGACCTTTTTCAGGGTGTCGCGGGGCCTCGCGCCGGCGACTCCCAGGTGCCTGGCGATCAGGTGCAGGTCGTGGTTGCCGAGGACGACCTGGAACCGGTCGCCCATCTCGTCTGCCCGCGCGCGGGCCCAACGGAGCACCTCGAGCGAACGGGGGCCTCGGTTCACCAGGTCGCCCACCATCCAGAGGCGGTCTTTGCGAACGTCGAGATCGAGCCGCCCGATCAGCGCCTCCAGGGTGCGGAAGCAGCCGTGGACGTCGCCGATCGCCCAGGTCGCCATCGGTGTCCGCGGCGCCGGTGACCGGCTAGTCGACGATGGCCTGGTAGGCCAGGGTCTGGAGGTCCTGGCGGATGTTGAGGTGGGTGTAGGGCCTCACCTGGGTCATCAGGATGCCGATCAGTTCCTCTTCGGGGTCGACCCAGAACACGGTGCAGTAGGCGCCTCCCCAGGAGTACGAACCGACCGAGGCCGGCATGGCGGACGGGCCGAGGTCGGTGACCACGCTGTAGCCGAGACCGAAGCCGTAGCCGGGGCCGCGCAGCCAGAGGCCGTGGTCGCCCGTATGGTTCGACGTCATCAGCTCGACGGTCTTTCGGCCGAGCACGCGGTTCCCGTCCAGTGCGCCGCCCGAGAGCATCATCTGGTGGAAGCGGTAGTAGTCGGCGGCGGTCGAGACGAGGCCGCCGGAGCCGCTGAAGTACTTGTGTGGTTCGCGCACGTGGCGGGCGTTCAGATCGGGCTTCTCGGTGAGGACGATCGTGCTGTCCTCGTCGGGGCGGTAGAGCGCGGCGAGGCGGTCGACCTTCGACTCGGGCAGATAGAAGTACGTGTCGGTCATCCCGAGGGGCGTGAAGATCCGCTCCTTCAGGTACTCGTCGAAGGTCTGGCCGGAGAGCACCTCGACCAGCCGGCCGACGACATCGACGGAGGGCCCGTACTGCCAGGCATCTCCGGGGTGGAACTCGAGCGGCAGTTCCGCCAGGGCGGTGACGAGGTCGCCGACGGTCCACTCGGGATCGCGGTTCGTCCGCAGCTTCGTGTAGTCCGCCTTGAGCAGGCCGCGGTAGTTGTTCGCGAAGCCCGCCGTGTGGGTCAGGATGTGCTGAACCGTGATGGGTCGCCTGGCGGGCACGAGCTTGTAGGCCTCGCCCAGGTACTCGTCGTCGTCCGGCACGACCGCGACCTGCATCTCGGCGAACTCGGGCAGGTACTTCGCGATCGGATCGCGGAGCTGGAACCGTCCCTCTTCGTACAGGGTCATCAGAGCGACCGAGGCGATCGGCTTGGTCATCGACGCGATCCGGAAGATCGTGTCCCGGGTCATCGGGGCTTCCTCCTCCGGCCAGCGTTCGCCCTGGGCCTCGAAGTGGACGACCTTCCCGCGGCGGGCGACCAGAGTGACGGTGCCGGCGACCTGTTTGCGGTCGATGTAGCCGGCCATCGCGTCCGAGAGGCGTTGCAGCCTTTCGCTGGACATGCCGACGCTCTCGGGCTCGGCGACCGGCAACGGCGCCGCGCCGGCCTGGTCAGCGGCGATGGGGGGAGGCGCCGCTCCGGCGGCGCCGGCCAGGAGAGCGAGGCCCGTGACGAGGGCGGCGAACAGTCCGATTCGGCGATTGAGGCTCATGCGCGTCTCCTTCGGGGAGCTTTCGGTCGGGACCCGGGCGTACCCGGGCCCGGTGGTCTCTGCTCGGGTCATCGCCTGGCCCGCGGCGTCAGAGTCGTCGTGTGCCGCTCGCCGTCGCGCTCGTAGACGACTTCGATGGGCTCATCGATCTTCACGGCGTCCAGGGCGTACGTGTAGTCGTAGATGTTGGCGATCGTCTGGCCGGCGAACTCGACGATCACGTCGCCGGCCTGAAGCCCCGCCTCGGCCGCCGGGCCGCCCTCCATCACGCCGCCCAGCAGCAGGCCTTCCACCTCGCTCGCGTAGTCGGGGATCGTGCCGGTGTAGGCGCGCACCGTGTCGCGGCTGCCGCCCTGCTGGAGGGTCCGCTCGACCTTCGCGAACTCGAGAGGTTCGGTCTGGTTCGCGGCGCGGCGGGTAAGCAGGGCGGCGAAACGGGCTACCCGTTCCAGGTCGTCGTAGTTGATCCGGTCCGCCGTGTCGGTCGGCCGGTGATAGTCCTCGTGGGAACCGCTGAACAGGTTGACGGTCGGAATGCCGGCGCCGTTGAAGCTCGAGGTGTCGGTCGGCAGGTACGGGTCGGTCTGCATGCCGAGATCGAAGCCCACCGGGACGTTGGCGGCTTCGACCAGCCCCGTCCAGTCGGGACTCGAGCCGACCGCCTGAACGGTCAGGCGGTTGTCGCGAACGCGGCCCACCATGTCCAGGTTCACGTAGGCCGCGATCTGGTCGGTCGGGATGACGGCGTCGCCTACGAAGTCCGCCGAGCCCAGCAGCCCGAGTTCCTCGCCCGACCAGAAGGCGAGCGCGACGTTTCGGTCGTGGCCCAGCTCCCGCAACTGGCGAGCGGCTGCGAGCACAGCCGCCGTGCCCGAGGCGTTGTCGTCGGCGCCGAGGTGAATGGCGTCCTTCTCGTCCGGCCGTGCCAACGAGTTGCCGCCGCGGCCCCGGCCGAGGTGGTCGTAGTGGGCGCCGACGACGACCCACGGCTTGGCGAGACTCTCCGCCTTGCTTCCGGGCAGGACGGCGACCACGTTGCGCGCCGTGCTGCGTTCCCGCTCGATCGCAGTCTCCAGGGTGACTCGCGTGCCGGGGAGGTCGAAGCCCGCGGTGTGGGGGTTGCCGTCGTCGAAGCTCTTCTGGATCTCCTCCAGATCGCGGCCGGTGCCGCCGAACAGCGCCCTGGCGACCTCGCCGTCGATACTGGCGGCAGCGACGCCGGAGCCGGCAGCCGCGGTGTCGAAGGCCATCGGGATCGTCTCGCCGGCGTTCGGTGAGCGCGGCCCGGTCAAGACGAGGAGCCCCACGGCGCCCGCCTCGCGTGCCGTCAGTGCCTTGTAGCGGAGTCCGGAGTATCGGTTGAGGATGGACCGCGCCTCGCCCTCGATGTCCTCGGGGACGTAGCGAAGGACGACCGCGATCTTCCCGGTCACGTCGAGCGTCGCGTAGCTGTCGTAGCCGAAGTCCTGGGAGTCGGGGACCCGGATGCCGTAGCCCGCGAACACCGCCTCTCCTTCGACCTCGGTCGAGTCGGAGAAGCCGAGTGCCTGAATCTGCGTCTGGTCGCTGAACGTGACGGCGCCACTTTCGGTCTCGACCTGGATCGTCGATCCCGTGTCGCGGGCGCCGGAGGTGAACTCGAAGTCGAGCAGCAGGTCGTCCTCGCCGGGCAGCGGCTCGGCGCCGAGTGCAACGAGCTGTTCGGCGAGGTAGCTGGCGGCTCGCTGCTCTCCCTCCGTGCCCGTCAGCCGGCCGCCGAACTCGGGGGAGGCGAGGGTGGTCACGTGGCTCTCGAGCGCTGACCTGGGGTCGGCCGGCGGTGCGCCGCGGCCAGAGGAGACACGGTCCGGCGAGGCTTCCAGCGCGGCGAGCGCCGCCTCGTGGTTCCAGTCGCCGATGTAGAGCTGGCCGCCGTCGCCACCGTGGCGGCTGGAGGTCCAGACGAGTTGGCGGCCGTTCGGCGAAGGCACGGGCAGGCCGTCGAACCGGTCGGTGTAGGTGACCCGGACAGGTTCCTTCGCGCCCTCCGTGTCGACGATGAAGACCTCGAAGTTCTCGAAACCGAGCTTGTTCGAGGCGAAGAAGATGTAGTCGCCGGAGGGGTGCTGGTACGGGGCCCAGCTCATCGCGCCGAAGTCGGTCAACTGGCGCTGGTCCGAGCCGTCGGGATTCATCGACCAGACGTCGGCGATCAGGCCGTCCTCGCTGAAGCGCCGCCAGACGATGCGGGAACCGTCGGCGAAGAAGAAGGGGCCGCCGTCATATCCGGGCACGTTCGTGAGCCGGGTCTGTTCGCTGCCGTCGGCCCGCATGACGTAGATCTCGCCGAAGTAGGCGGTGTCGACTTCCAGCAGGTTTGCTTCCCGTTCGTCGAGTTCGCGGTTGTAGGCATCCCGGGTGGAGGCGAAGACGATCCACTCGCCGTCCGGGGAGTAGCTGCCCTCGGCGTCGTAGCCGCGCGCGTCCGTGAGCCGGACTGGATCGCCGCCGGCCATCGGCACGGTGTAGATGTCCATCTCCGGGTCGTAGTCCCAGGCGTAGCGGCGCTCCTGGCCAGAGGCGCGGAAGTCGAGTTCCTGCTGCTGCAGCTCGGCCGAGCGCGGATCGTGGTGCGTCGACCCGTACAGGATCTCCGTGCCGTCCGGGCGAATGAAGGCGCAGGTCGTCTTGCCGATTCCGGTCGACACCTCCCGGGTGTCGCCCGTGGCCAGATCGAGCAGGTAGATCTGGTAGTACGGATTCTCGGGCCGCCGCTCGCTCTGGAAGACGAGCAGCCTGCCGTCGGCGGAGAAGTAGCCCTCTCCGGAGCGCTTGCCTTCGTAGATCAGGCGCCGGCTCCGTTCGAGGAACGTCGTCTCGTCGAGGGTGCCGTCCGCGGCGGACCCGGGAGTCGGGAGCGCGGCGAGGGCCGCGGCGACCAGTACGGCGGTTCGGATAAGAGGTTTCGGCATGACCTTGTCTCCCTGGACGAGCCTGCGAGGGTAACAGCCCTTCGGCGCGGCGGCCGATGGACACGAGGAGGCCAGCGAGGGGGCGGGCTCCGGCCGACTTGCATGGAACTGGCCGCCTTGAAGCGGATGCCGGCCAGAAGGCCGGCGCACCCAGTGGGCGGCCAGATCCATGCGAGTCAGCGCTGCGTACACACCGCGCCGGCTGCTAGCCTGCCGGTCCATGTGGCGCGGCCTGCCGATCTCGACCTGGTTGCTGCTCGCGGTTTCGGTCGGCGCCGGGCCCGCCCTGGTCCTGCTGCGGTGGTGGTCCGAGGGACGGCGCCGTCGCGGTCGGGGCTCCGCGCGGAGCGGCGCGGCGTGACGGCGAGCGCCCTGGTCCTCGTCCCCCTGGGCCTCTACATGCTGGTCCTGATCGGGCTCGGCCTGTGGGGCCGGCGCGAGGGAGGGACCCTGGAGGGCTACTACGTGGCCGGCAAGAAGCTGCCCTCCTGGGTCATCGCCTTCAGTTCGAACGCCACCGGCGAGAGCGGCTGGCTGCTGCTCGGCCTGACCGGGATGGGCTACGCGGTCGGCTTCCACGCGCTCTGGGTCGTGTTCGGCGAGGTGATGGGCGTTGCGATCGCGTGGACCCTCGTCTCGCGGCCGTTCAAGGAGTACACCGACCGCTACCGGTCGATCACCGTTCCCGACTACCTGGAGGAGCGGTTCCGGGACCGCCGGCAACTCCTGCGGAAGCTGAGCATCGCGATCATCCTGTCGATGGTCGCGGTCTACTGCTGCGCCCAACTCGTCGCGACGGGCAAGGCGTTCTCGTCCTTCCTGGGTTTCAGCTACGTCCACGGCGTGTTCCTGGGCGCCGGCGTCACGATCGTCTACACGGCGGTCGGCGGCTTCAAGGCGGTGGCCTACTCGGATCTGGTGCAGGGCCTGCTCATGGTGGGTGGTCTCGTCATGCTCCCGATCGTGGGCGTCGCGGCCGCGGGCGGCTGGGACGAAGTGATCGGTGCGCTCGAAGCGGCCGATCCGAACCTGTTGCGCGCGATGGGCAGCCACGGCGCGACCTGGGCCGGCGTGCTCTCGGCCGCGAGCTTCGCCGGCATCGGGCTCGCCTTTCTCGGGGTGCCGCAGCTCCTGACCCGGTTCATGTCCGCGGCGTCGGGCCGCGAACTCGTGCGGGGCGGCAGGGTCGCGGTCGTGTGCATGGTGCTCTTCGACGTCGGCGCGGTGTTCACCGGGATCGCCGGGCGGGCTCTATTCCCGTTGCTGGACGACCCGGAAACCGTGATGCCGACGATGAGCGCGGAGCTGTTCCCGGCCCTCTTCACCGGCATCTTCCTGGTCATCGTTCTGGGTGCGATCATGTCGACCGTCGATTCGCTGTTGATCCTCGCCTCGTCGGCCGTCGTCAGGGACTTCGGGCAGAAGATCCTCGGCGCGGCGCGTGGAGGCGGTCGCCTGTCGCGCTACGGCCGCTACGCCACCGCAGTCGTGGGCCTTGTGGCTATTCCCTTCGCCCTCTCCGAACCGCCGCTGCTGTTCTGGTTCATGCTCTTTGCGTGGTCGGGGCTCGGGGGCGCCTTCGTTCCGGTCGTCCTCTGCTCCCTCTTCTGGAAACGGACGACGTTGCCGGGCGCGTTGACCGGGATGGCGACGGGATTCGCGGTAACGGTGGCCTGGGTCGTGTGGTTCAAGGCGTCCTACTACGAGCTGTACGAGTTGATCCCGGGACTGCTGGCCGGCCTGGCGGCGACCGTGGGCGTCAGTCTCTGGACGCAGCCACCCGAAGGCGCCGCGGCGGAGTTCGAGGACGTTCACGCGGCAGTGCGCGGAGACGCGTAGAGGAGTCCTCAATGAGCCAACTTGATCCGGTCCATCCCGGCGAGGTTCTGAAGCACGACTTCATGGAACCCTTCGCCTTGTCCGCCGCGGCGTTGGCGAAGGCGATCGGCGTGACGCCGACGAGGATCAGCGAGATCGTTCGGGGACGGCGAGGGATCACGGCGGAGACGGCGCTGCGCCTGGCGAGGTTCTTCAACACCGACGCCCGGAGTTGGATGAACCTCCAGCACCGCTACGAGCTCGAAGTTGTGGCGCGGGAAAACGCCGACGCCCTGCGCGCCATCCGTCCGCTTGAAGTGGCGTGACGTCTCGGTCTAGGACGGACCAACGAGTAGTGGCCCCTACCCCGGCTCGCTGTCGATGCGGACGTGGCCGGCAAGGTCCAGGTCTTCTAATGCGCGTCGCAGATCCCTGGCGAGGGCATCTGCGCTGGCGCCGTCGGTCACCGCCTCCAGCCGGACGTGTACGGTCACGTCCCGGTTGGCGGCGGCCCGCAGCCGTGGCAGCAATTTGAGGCCAACGCGGTTCCAGGCGCCCGACGGGATCTGGCCTTCCAGGCGTAGCCGGACCGTGCTCGCCACGCACTCTGGCGCGGGCGTCGTTTCGTTGCCAGCCGCTTCGGTCTTCTCTCCGGCCTCAAACACGAAGCCTTGGCCCGTGTGTTGTGCCATCTCCCGGTCGTCCTGCCATTCGCCTTCCGCCGCCTTCAGCCGTTCGGCGACCTTCCGCTTCAGCAGGCAGACATCCGGATCGAACATCACCTCCTCGGGAGGAACGCGCTCCCGGAACCAGACACGCTCCGGCGCATACAGCAGGCCCTCCCCGCCGCCGCCCGAGCCGAGCCCGAACTCCCCATCCGCCACCCACTCAAGTACCCTGCTCCGCACGACCGCGTCCGGGTCGATCAACCGGGTGAGCGACCCGTCGAGGAAGCACTTGCGCAACATCGACAGCGGCCAGGCGCCTGTCTTGCTGTTGGCCGGCGGCCAGTTGCGCTCCACGTAGCTGGGACCCACAGAGTCGTTCAGCAGGCCGCGCGACCGTAGTGCCGCGAGCGCGCGTCCGCAGAGGCTGTCGGCGCTGCTGGAGTGGCCCGCGCCCAGGTCGATGACCGCAATGCGGTCCGGCTCGGCGCCGTCTGCATAGAGGAGGAACCGGTAGTCGCCCCACACTTCCTCTTTCGCCGCGTTCTCGGCGTCGCGGAGGTTCCTGGCGATGCCGGCTTTCTCCGAACCGTCGATCTCCGCGCCCAGCGTGCCGCCCCGGAGCTCCTCCTCGACGCGCTTCCAGGCCAGCCGCTGCTCCACCTGGTCGCGGAGTCCGCGGCCGGGCTTCTTGACCGTCCAGATCAGAGCGCCAGGATGCAGGCGGGGCGCACTGCCGCGCTCGCGGGTCCACCGGACGATCCGGCTACGCAGGTCGCTGTCGCTTTCGCCGGTCCACGCTGTCTCCGGGTCGATGACCACAAGGGTCAGCTTCTGTGAGTCCGGCACGGCGGCGCCGTCTTCAGGGAAGAACACGCGGGGAATCGCGGCGCGCCGGTCGAACTCCTCCTTCACCAGGCTGCGCATCGCCGGTCGGATCTCGTCCTGTTCGTCCAGTGCGGCTCGGCGGTCGCTCACCACCTTGCGGATCGTCGGCTGATGGTGGACGCGGAAGCCATCGCCTCCCACGCGGCGAACGAAGTAGCCGCGCTGCTCGAGATCCAGGGCGGCTGAGTCGACCGATGTCGTGTCCACGTTCGGCTCGCCAAGCGCGAACCGGAGTTCCGGCAGGTGGGCCGTCTTGTCGACCTGACCGCCGGACGACTCAAACAGGATCGTGGCGCCCACGCGTCGGTGAATCGAGCGGAGCGGCCCCTTCGTGTCCTGGTCGAGTCCCCGGGCGTGGGCCCGCTCGCCGGCGATGTCCACGTCGATGGCGCCGGCGAGCCTGGGCTCGCCGAGCTGTCCGAGCACGACGGCCACGAAGTGAGGGTCGTGTAGCGGCGCCGACCCGAGGGTGATCAGTGGTTCGGTCCGGGCTTCCCTGTAGCCGTCGCGCTGCGCCCAGGAAACCCACTGAGCCAGCATGGCGAGCGTGCCGCGCGTCTGCTGGAACTGCGGCAGGGCGTTCCACTTGCGCTGGAAGACAGAGAGGGTGGCGGGGTGGAACGGGTAACACGCCTCGAACCGGGACCGCAGGTGCTCGCGGGCCTTCTTCTCCGTGGTGCTGTCCACCAGCGTCCACTCGGGCGGCAGCCGCTCGCGGCGCTCGAAGCACCAGTCGGCGTACGCTTTCGAGACTCTCCTTTGCACCCGCTCCGGTCCATTCGATTCGAACAGGCGACGGCGGACGACCTCGCTGACTTCCGCTTCGTCGTTGGCAATCAGATCCTTCGCCACGCGGCGGACGACCTTCGTGATCCGGTCCTGCCAGGCGAGGTCGAAGTCCGACATCTCGATCTGGCTTCGCGGCAGGCTGATCACCGCGGCGCCGTGAGGGGCGCCGGTCATCGCAACCGTCAGGTTCTGAAGAAACGCATGAAACGGGTCGGCCATACCGCGATGGCGGTTGACGAAGTTGAGCACTTCGTCGAACAGCAGGAGGACCGGCACGCCGGCGGCCTGGAACACCCGGCCGAGGGCCTCGGTACCCGGGGGCGTGGTTCGGGCGGCGGGCCCGAGGTGGGCGACGCCCTCGCTGCCGGCAAGCTGCCGGGCCATGTCGATCCACGGCGTCTCGCGCCCCTCTCCGGGGTCCCAGGCGTTGCCCACGAACACCGCCGCCCGCGCCCGCGGGATCTCGCTCAGCCCGGCATCTCGCAACAGGCCGCCCACCTCGGCGACCCTCTCCGCCCGTTCCGGCGACTGGACGAGGTGGTAGAGCGCGGTCAGGGTATGGGTCTTGCCGCCGCCGAACTGAGTGACCAGGGTCATCACCGGCGCCGCGTTCACTGTCTCTCCTCCGAGCCGCCGCAGGACCATCGCCGTGTGATCCCGCAGAGCCCGGGTGAAGCAAGTGCGGGTGAAGAACGCCTCGGCATCCCGGTAGTCCTCGGGCGCGGTGCCGGCCACGACCTGCTCCAGCGCGATCGCGAACTCGTCCGGGTTGAACGACCGGCCCTGCCGGACCTCGCTTCGCGGCTGGACGACCTTGTACCAGGATTCAAGCGCCATGGGTTCTCTCCAGAATGGTCAGCGGGCTTCTCGCTCTACTTGCTATCCGGGAGATGCGAGCAACATGGCGTCCAGCAGCCGCTTCTCTTCGCTGCCGCGCGGGTAGAGCGCTGAGAGGGCGTTCGCCAAGCGCTCGAAGTCGGGGCCTCGTTCGCGTTCGGCGGCGACCAAGTTGCGCAGGGCATGGGTGCGGCCGCCCGCCTGGAGCAGCATCGCGGTGTGGACGCGGTCGAGCGTGGTGGCGCCTTCCTCCGGGGCGGTCCGGGGCCCCCGGCCGGCGGCAGAGGAGCGGAAGCCCCCGCGGGTCCGGTCGAGCTCGCTGGCCTGCACCGCGGCGCCGGCGAACAGGTCGCGCTGGGGTCCGCCGGGTTGCTCCAGCGCCTTGGCCATTGCCGCCGAGCCGTCCTCCCCGAACAGGCGCTTCGCCCGTTCCGAGACGGGCAGAAGGCGGACGACGCCCTTCTTCGTTTCGACGATGCGCTTTTCCCACTTGGGCATGTCAATGCCCAGCGGCTGGGCGAAGCGACGCGCGACGTCGAATGCCAGCGAGTAGCCCTTGGCGCCGACGCCGCTCGGTTGCTGGTCTGCCTCTCTCGCGCTGTGGCCCCGTCCGGCGCCTTCTCCGTCGTCGGCTGCGGAGGTCGTCTGCAGCGTCCACAGGAACAGCGCGGTCAGGCGGGCGTCTTCTTCCAGCGCTCCGGCGAGCCCGTTGCGCGCCTTCGCCTCGGCTGCGCCCAGCACGTTCTCGAGCGCCGTCCGGCCCACCACCTCCCAGACTTTCTCCAGGTAAGCGGGCAGGCCGACCTCGTTGCCGTCCGCCATCTCGACCCGGGAACAGCGACTGAAGATCTCCAGGGCGGGTCCGATGCAGGCGAAGACCAGGTCCGCTCCGCGAATGCCCTCGCCCTGCAGGCGCTCCATCCAGTCGCCGACGCGGACGGGCAACTCGCGGAGCACTTCGGCCCAGTCGCCGACCGGCGCGTCCTCCGGTCGGGGGCGGCAGACCAGGTGGATGGAGGTCGCGAGGGCGGCGGAGTCTCGCGCGCGGAGCCGAGCGGCCATCTCGGTGGCGATCGGCCAGGAACCCGTGATCGTCCAACCTCCGCCGGTGAGCCCCGAGAGCAGCGCCTCCCAGCCCTCGGTCGTCTTGTGGGCGAAGACGACGGTGCCGATTCCGTCTTCCTTGAGGACGCGGCGTCCCTCGGCGAAGGCGCGAGCCATCGTCTCCTCGAACCAGGCGCTGTCTTTCGGTCGGCCCTCTACCTTCTTCGTTACGTCCTGGACCGCCTCAGCCGTCTTGGGCGACAACGGGTTGTCCGGGTCGAATGGATCGCGCAACAGCGGATGGTCTGGTAGTACGCGCTTCAGCCAAACCAGGAAGAAGTCGGACAGATCCGAGTAGGGGACCGCGTCGTAGTAGGGCGGGTCCGTGAACCAAGCGGCGGCGGACTGATCGGGCAGGGGGTGGGCTGCGGCGTCGATCAGATGAGCTTCCCCACCGTGAATCGGCCCCATGCGCGACAGAGCGTTGGCCGTCTTTGACACCCATGAGACGCCACCTCGGAAGTTACCTGGACCTGGTCCGACAGGCGCGATCTCAACGAAGTCCCAAGTGAAAGGAACGGCTTGCCTGCCGAAGGTGTGGGCAACAAGCTGCTTCGAAACGTGCCAGACGCATTGCGCGCTTAGATAGTCCGCCAACCTCCCTATGACCAAGGCGAAGAACTCATGCTCAGTACCAATGGTCGACGAACTCACCCTGCTGCTGAGCTCCACCAACGCCGCCTTCTGCCGCGCCGTAAACAGGTCGCCCCACTGCGTCATGCCGTAGCGCTGCACGCGGAAGCCCAGCGTGCCGATCGGCGGTAGCGGCTCATCCGGCACCGGGCACAGACCCTGTCCGCCCCCGCGCTCCCACTCGTCCAGCAAGCCCGCCACCCGCTCCTGCGCCCGCCTGACCGCTGCGTAGTCCTCTGCGGTCGGCAGCCGGTAATGCCGCCCCTTCTCGTCGGGCCGCACCGTAACCACCGCCGTCATCCGAGCGCCGCCGATGCGGTTCCCGGCCTCGTTGAACACCGCGTCGGCGCCGCCGCGCTGGGCCGAGAGTTGTGCGCGGACGCGCTCCGGCGGCAACACCGAGCCGCAGCAGAGGCAGGTGGCCCGGGCGCGGGAGACGGTTCCGGCGGCTACGTCCTCGTCAGTGCGCGGCTGGTAGACCTCGAACTCGACCTGAGCGTCCGAGCGTCCGAGCGTCCGAGCGTCCGAGCGTCCGAGCGTCCGAGCGTCCGAGCGTCCGAGCGTCCGAGCGTCCGAGCGTCCGAGCGTCCGAG